>Ga0181530_10000216_pt1 | contig 73320 bp, 55 predicted proteins | sample PEATcosm2014_Bin_42_FD_119769 | JGI IMG/M metagenome (GOLD analysis project Ga0181530, IMG submission 119769) | Peatland microbial communities from MTU Mesocosm Facility, Houghton, MI, USA - PEATcosm2014_Bin10_60_metaG | ecosystem: Environmental > Terrestrial > Soil > Wetlands > Peat | place...
GCATGAAGCAACGGCCGCAGGAGTACAGCGATCTCTACAATACGGACGAGTACGGCAGAGGAGTTCACATCAAGGGATAACGCAGCTCATCTGGCGAATAGGCGTCAACCGTATAAGCATATCCCCTACATACCCTAGTCGCGTGGGGAGTCCGGCGGCTTCGCCGGCGGCGCACTCATGGGAGGGCATGGGAATCCTTTCAGGGTTCCCATATCAGAGCACTTTCGTGGCGCGATGGTTCTCGCGCAACATGTTGGTGCCTGCATCAGGCACGCGAGACCGCGCGTTCATCCTTGCACGATCGCAGCGCCGAGGGGTACGCTTGACCCAGGAAGCAGTGACGAGAGGCAACATCTAATGAAGCGTAAAATATCGGTCAGCGGTTTGATGGCGCAAGTGCGCCGTCACGCGAAGCTTTTCGTTCTGGGAGGGGCGCTCTGTGGCTTGGCATGGACCGCAGACTGCAGTGTCGACAACAAAGTGAGTGTTCTAGCGGACGGTTCGGCGGGATCGGGAGCAAGCGAGGCGGGACCGTCGCGGCCTGAGGCTGCAATCCAGAGTATTCCTGAGCCGTCTTTCACGGATGGCGGCCTCGTCTGTCCGACCACTTGCAGCGTGGGAGCCACGCAGTACTGTGGCGACATCAACAATTGCGGACAGACATTGCATTGCGGCGACTGTCCGACCGGTCTGCAGTGCGCCAACAGCGTGTGCGTGGGGACGAATTGCCTCCCGGGGTGCAGCGTTGCGGGCGGGGACTATTGTGGAACCATTGGGGACGGCTGCGGTGGGCAACTCAACTGTCCAGCCACCTGCCCAAAGACCGGCTGGACATGCGGGACGGACAGCATTTGCAAGGGGGCGCCACCCTACTGCACGCCAGTGACTTGTCTGACGAGTTCAGGAGACCACTATTGTGAAACCATCGGCGACGGCTGCGGCAACACGCTCGATTGCGGGAATGATTGTCCCACGGGATGGGATTGTGTCAACAACCTGTGCGTGGGTCCACCGACAGTGTGCACGGCACTGACCTGCGAGACTTCGGGCGGTGACCACTACTGCGGGACAGTTGGCGACGGCTGTGGCGGGACGCTCGCGTGTGGAGACGACTGCCCGGCGGGATGGACTTGCGGAACTGACAACATCTGCAAGGCCACGCCGCCTGTCTGCACGCTGGCCTCGACATGCGACACGCCAGGCGGGGGACGCTACTGTGGCCAGGTCGGGGACGGATGCGGAGGCACGTTGAACTGTCCGGCGGATTGTCTGCAGCCTGGATGGATCTGCCAGGACCATCTGTGTATAGGGCCCGACCCGGTGTGCACCAAGATCACCTGCGCGACCTCCAGCGGAGACCACTACTGCGGAACCGTGGGCGACGGTTGCGGCGGTTCGCTGGTTTGCGGAGACGACTGCCCGGCGGGATGGACCTGTGGGACCGACAGCATCTGCAAGGGGGCACAGCCTTTCTGTGACCCGCTCACCTGCGCGACTTCCAGCGGCGATCACTACTGCGGCACCGTGGGCGACCGTTGCGGCGGCACTCTGACATGTGGCAACGACTGTCCCGCGGGCTGGACATGTGGGGCTGACAGCATTTGCAAGGGAGGCGCCGCGTGCACGCCGGTGACATGCGCGGCATCGAATGGCGACCAGTACTGCGGGACAATCGGGGACGGTTGCGGAGGCTCGCTTGACTGCGGCACCACCTGTCCCAAGGCCGGGTGGACATGTCAGAACAATGTGTGCAACGGCGGCACATCATGCACGCCGCTGACCTGCGTGGCGTCGAGTGGGGACAACTACTGTGGAGCCATCGGCGACGGTTGCGGCGGCACACTCGACTGCGGCACCACCTGTCCCAAGGCCGGGTGGACGTGCAACAGCGGCTTGTGCAAAGGTGGCCCCGACTGCGTAGCAAACACCTGCACCACCACGACAGGCGATCAATACTGTGACGACATTGGGGACGGATGTGGATCAACTGTACACTGCGGGACCACCTGCGCGAAGGCCAACTGGACCTGCCAGGACGGCCTCTGCAAGGCAGGGCCTGCAGCCAACTGCGTGCCGCTGGCCTGCACAACCACGAATGGTGACCAGTATTGCGGCGTGGTGGGGGACGGGTGCGGATCAAAGGTGGATTGCGGAACCACCTGCAGCAAGACCGGATGGACCTGCCAGGGCGGCCTCTGCAAGGGACCGCCAGGGGTGTGCGCGTCGCTCACCTGCAAGCCGGCCTCGGGCGGGCAGTACTGCGGAACCGTGGGCGATGGCTGCGGCAACTCACTCCCTTGCGGCACGGACTGTTCGGCTTCTGGTGCGAACTGGGTGTGCGGAAGCAACAACGTGTGCGTGGGCGGGCCTGACTGCGTGAAGGTTTCCTGCAACAACGCCAGTGGTGTGCAGCAGTACTGCGGCAACGTGGGCGACGGCTGTGGCGCGACGCTGGGCTGCCCGGCGACATGCGCGAACGGAACGCCCTGCGGTGCGATCACGGCCAATGTCTGCGAGCCTTGCGGCGGCTTGTGCCTGAATCGGGTCCGCTGCAGCGGCACGGCCACCACCAGCATCAGCGGCACAGTGTACGACCCTGCAGGCTACAACCAGCTATACAATGTGATCGTCTCCATCCCGAACCTCGCGATTGCGACACTGGACCCGATCACCACGGGGACGGTGACATGCTCCACTTGCGACGGCCAGGTGTCCGGCCAGCCTATTGCTTCCGCGCTGACCGATGCCAACGGCCACTTTGTCCTCAATAACGTGCCCTGGGGCGTTGATTTCCCGCTGGTCATGCAACTTGGAAAGTGGCGGCGGCAGATCACGATTCCCAAGTCGATGGTCACCAACCAGTGTGGGGACAATCCCATCACCGAGACCCTGCCAGTATCCTTGTTGCGCCTGCCCAGGAACATTCACGACGGGGACAACAATGGGCTGTACACCAGTATACCTAAGATCGCCATAGCGGCTGGCAATGCCCAGAGTCCCGACAAGACCGCTACCGAGCGCCTGCAATGCCTGCTTCGTCGGATAGGCGTTGATGCATCTGAATTTACTCTGCCCGGCGGCACAGGCTCGGTCAGCTTGTACAATCAGTCGAAGAACTCAGACACGTGCAACACAATATCGGGGATAACGGGAACATTCCCTGATGCGACGACGAGCCTTTGGGACAAACAGGCTGACTTGAACCAGTACGACGTCATTCTGCTCAACTGTGGCGGCGCCGAGGAGGATCCCACTTCCGCGGCGGGTCAGGCCTTCATTCCAAACCCGGTTGCGGTCAATCTGATGCAGGCCTATGTCAATGCCGGTGGCCGCGTGTTTGCCGAACACTTCCACTGGGCATGGATCCGTGGGTTCACGGGCTATCCTTCCGTCTTCGGTAATGTGGCAACCTGGTATAATGACCCTGGTGAACCAAACCTTGGGACCGGGCAAATCGGAGCGGTTTCACGGGATACCCTCATTGACCAGTCATTCCCCAAGGGTGTGGCGTTCGCTAGCTGGCTTCTGAATGTCGGTGCAACTACAACTCCCGGACACCTGACGCTGTCAAGCAGCGTGAAATACACTGCCATCGACCAGATCAAGCCGCCTTCGCAGCGATGGATCTTCGAAGCCCTGCCCCCCGACGGTGGTGTTTCGCCCCCGGACGCGGGTTTCACTGGTACGCCGGCGCAATATACACATTACTTCTCTTTCAACACTCCGATTGGAGCGGCTGAATCAGTTCAGTGCGGGAAGTTTGTCTACACGGCATTGCATGTCAGCGATGCCGCATCAACTGGCTTCCCAGGAGATCCGTCCACGGGCAGCACGGTATTTCCCACTTGCTGCGCCACTCGCACCGCTCTCTCAGCGCAGGAGAAGGCTCTCGAATTCATGATCTTCGACCTCTCGGGTTGCGTCAGCCCGGTCGAGTTGCCGCCCACACCGCCGCCCGTGGCCGGGGCCACGGCCAGTGCGCCTCCGGCACCGCCGCCGCCACCACCACCGCCCGCGCCACCTGCGGCAGTGCCGCCCAGTACTCCGCCGGCAACGCCGCCACCGCCACCGCCGCCAGCGACTGTGCTTCCGGCACCGCCGCCGCCACCACCACCGCCCGCGTCCCCGCCGGCCTCGGTGCCCCCTGCGGCAACGCCAGCGCCACCGCCGCCACCACCGCCGGCGCCTCCGCCCGGAATCATTCGCATTCCATAAGCCAGCGGCGGCGGGCAAAGGGGCGACCGCCCGGGGCGACCTGCGGTCGCCCGCTCATCACCCCTACTCCGGCCCTTCGCCCTTTGCCCGCTTCTCATTCACACGCGCGAGAGCCTGGCGTGCGGGGCCGGCGCGGCGATCGCCTGCCGCAGCCCAACGCTGCAGCAGTTCCTCGCAGGCGGCCCGCACCTCGTCACTGGCGTCGTAGACTGCGAAGTGTTGCACGATGGCCGCCGCCTCGGGAGCACCGACGGCATCGAGCGCCCTGATGAGGTTGCTCTTGCCGCGCGGCGAGGCCGTGTGCAGCGCGGTCTCGATCTGCGGCAGGGTGCGGCGGCCCATGCGGGCCAACTGGGCGATGGCCTCGTCCGCTGAACCCCCGCCGGGTTTGGTGAGGGTGTTGATCTGCGCGCCGATGTCGCGATACGAGCGATCCTCGCAGCCCGCAGCCGCCAGGAACGCCAGCACAAGCCAGGTGCAGGTCGACAGGTTCAGCCTGCGCACGTCTTGTCTCCTGCCTCGCCCCGGCGGCGAAGGTGGCGGGCCATGCAACGAGCCGCCAGGCCGTCAGTGAACAGCACCTCGCTGAGGTCAGCGCGGGCGCGTTCACGCGCCTCAAGGGCGGCAAAAAAGCTCTCGCCAAGATCAATGACGGCCCCAGGCCGTGGCTCGCGAAAGGCCCGACGGCGCAGATCGGCCCCGCCGTACAGCCCACGCGAATACCAGGCCAGGGTCTTGCGCAGCTCGTGCAGACCCATCTTGTCACTGGCGTATTCCACGACCAAATCGGCGTGGCGCCGCCACACGGCCCGCTGCTCGGCGATGCTGGGTGGGCTCGGCAGCGCAAGGCCGGTCTCGATGGCGTGAATGGCCAGGAACAGCCAGGGATTGCCACGGGCGGCGCGGCCGACCATCACGGCGTCACAGCCTGTTTCACTCTTCATGCGGCGGTAGTCGTCCACGGTCTTCACGTCACCGTTGCCGACCACCGGAATCTCGCTGGGCAAGGCCGCGCGCACCGCCGCGATCGGGCCCAGGCGAACCTGACCGGAGAACCCCTGCTCGCGCGTGCGCCCGTGGACCGTGACCATGGCCGCTCCCGCCTCGACCATGCGCAAGGCGAATTCAGGCGCGTTTATCGAAGAATCCGACCAGCCGACCCGTTGCTTGACCGTGACCGGGATGGACGCGGGCAAGACCGCGCGCACGGCGCTGACGATAGCGGCCGCCAGCGCCGGCTCGCGCATGAGAGCCGAGCCGCACTGGCCTGAGGTGACCTTGCGCGCGGGACAGCCCATGTTGATGTCCACCACGGACGCGCCGGCCTCGGCTGCCAGCGCCGCCGCGCGCGCCAGTACGTCAGGTTCGCGACCGACCACTTGCACGACGAAACGCCGACAGCCCAGGCTGGGCCACATGCGCCGCAGGACCCGTTCCGACCCGCGGGTCAGGGCCTCGGCCGAGAGAAACTCGGTGAAGGTCAGGGCCGCGCCATGCTCCTCGCAGATGGTGCGAAAAGGCAGGTCTGTCACCGCCTCCATGGGCGCGAGCAGGGCGCCCGAGCCGATTTCGACGGGGCCGATACGCATTGGGAGGTTGAAACCATAGCACGTCCCCGACACGCGGCGCTGGCCCTCCCGTGCTAAGAGGTGTCCACCACAGCACCATGCGCACCATCGCCCTTCTCACCGCCAGCAACATCTTCATGACCATAGCCCGGTACGGCCACCTGCGCTGGAAGGGCGTAGCCTTGTGGAAGGTCGTCTTGCTGAGCTGGGGCATCGCGTTCTTTGAGTACTGCCTGCAAGTCCCGGCCAACCGCTGGGGCCACGGCCAGTTCACGGCCTATCAGTTGAAGATCATCCAGGAAATCATCACGCTGGTGGTGTTCACGGGATTCGCGGCTGCCTGGCTTGGTGAAGCGCCGCACTGGAACATCGTGGTCGCCTTTCTTCTGATTTTGGCCGCGACAGGCTTCGCGTTTCTCCCGCATCACACCTGATGCTGGGCGTCTCATCTTTATCTGGAATTCTCCCGGATTCAGCTTTACGCTTCCGCCCCGCAGCGGTCCCCTGGGGACCGACGCTCGTTTCCCAAAACCAACAAACGTGGGGCGTCATGGGGTCAGGCCAGTCATCAAACGAAAAACCGATAACCCGTGCATTGCAGGCCCTGGGGATCTCTGACCCCGCGGCCTTTCTCAAGATTGGTTGCGCGGGGTTGGCCAGGTTTACCCAGCACCAGCTCTTTGAATGCAGCAAGCGGCTGGGACAAAAGGGAACCTCCAAGCTCAGCAAGAACGCGCTGGCGGAACTCATCTGGGAAGAGCTGAGCAGCCTCTTGCAGCCCGCCCGAGCTGAGAAGGGCGCCAAGAAGCCGGAAGAAAAGGCCCCCAGCGGTAAGGCTGCTGGCAAGACCACCGACGCTTCGATCGAGGTACCCGAGCCAGCCCCCATCTCACACAAGTTCGAACTGGGCTCACATGGCAAGGCCGATGAGCCACGCAACATCCCCTGGGCATACGGCTACGACCGGGTGACTGGCATGGCGGTGGACCCGGATCGGCTGTTCGTGTACTGGGAGGTCACCGACCAGTCCATGGAACGGGCGCGGGCCGGCCTGGGCGCGGGCGGGAAGGACGCCTGGCTGAACCTGCGCGTGTACGACAGCACGGGACGCATCTTCGACGGAACCAATGCCCACTCGTATTTCGACCACGGGCTCGATCGCGCCGACCGCCACTGGTTCTTCCACATCGGCAAGCCCAGCTCGTCGGCCTTCGTGGATGTGGGTCTGAAGTCGCGCGAAGGCTACTTCATCAAGATCGCGCGTTCGGGCCGCATCGACTTCCCCCGGCGCGAGGCCGCACCCTACTCGGAGCCCGAGTGGCTCAGCGTGCGCTCGACCTGGGGCCCGGTGGAACATGCCGGCCGCGGGCTTCACGGCCGTGGCACGCCGCCAGCGCCGCCGCCCGGCCCAGGCCACGTCGAGTCAGGACCACCTGCCGCCCCACGCCGGCACGTGGCGCTTCTACCCTGGGAAGAGTCCATCATGCTCGGCGAGGGAGGCCACGCCGAGATCATCCAATGGGAGGAACACTTCACCGACGGCCACAGCGAGTTCCATCGCCAGACATCTTGGGAGAGCCCGGTGACGATCTCGTCGTGGGAGGCCGGGCCGTTCACCCACCCGGTGGAGGCACCCGAGGCGATCCGCCAGGCCTTCGTCGGCCCCACGCGGGTGTATCGCGTGGGCGGCCGCACCCATGTCGTGCATGGCCCCTGGCAGGTGGTGATCCGCGGGCTGGGCGCCCACTATGGCCGCGCGGTGGTGGCCCGCTGGGAGATTTACAAGTCGTGGATCGCCGATGAAGTGAAAGAAACGCACGTACGGGACATCCATCCCGTGCTGCCGCCCGGGGCTTCGGAGCTGCGCGTGCCCGGCGCCAGTGAACGGCGCTGGCGCTATGCCAGCGAGGCGCGACTCGGTGGCGCGTCGGAGATCTTCTACCTCGGCGCCAGCGAGGTGAAGGCGCGCGGGGCCAGCGAGCGTATGTACATAGGCGCCAGTCAATGGATGATGCGCGGGGCGAGCGAGCGCCGCTTGGGCGGCGCCAGCGAGGTGCGGCTAGCCGGAGCGAGCGAGCGCAGACTGGCCGGGGCCAGCGAAAGCCGTCTGGCGGGAGCCAGCGAGCGACGACTGGCCGGGGCCAGCGAGGCGCGCCTCGGCGGGGCCAGCGAGGCGCATTTCATGGGGGCCAGCGAAGCACGGCTGGCGGATGCCAAGGTCACGGGTGACGGATCCTATCCCTCGCCCGACTCGATTGGTTCCAAGCCCCCGGTCAAGGAGTAAGCCCCCATGCCAACCGGATACTTCGCGCTGGTCCTGCACGCCCATCTGCCCTTCGTCCGTCACCCCGAAGACCCGACGGTGATGGAGGAACAGTGGCTGTACGAAGCCATCAGTGGAACCTACCTTCCGCTCATCCAGATCTTCGAGGGTCTGCAGGCCGACGGCGTGCCTTACCGCTGCACGGTTTCGCTTTCGGCGCCGCTCATCAGCATGCTGACCGACGACCTGCTCAAGGTCAGGTACGCCGACCACCTGGACGATCTGATCCTGCTGGCCGAGAAGGAGCTGGAGCGGACCAAGCCCGAGCCGCAGTACCACCGCCTGGCCGAGATGTACCACAATCGCTTCCTCAGCCTGCGCCACACCTGGCGCTGCCACGAGGGCAACCTGGTGGGCGCCTTCCGTCGCCTGCAGGATCAGGGCGGGCTCGAGGTGATCACGTCGACCGCCACCCACGCCTTCTTCCCGCTCATGGACCGCAACTGGGCCGCGTTGCGCGCCCAGGTGCACACGGCCGCGGATCTCTATGAAAAGCACTTCGGCCGGCGCAGCGCCGGCATGTGGCTGGGCGAGTGCGGCTACGTGCCGGGCGTCGACGAGCTTCTGCGCGAGGTGGCGATCCGCTACTTCTTCGTCGATAGCCACGCCATCCTGTACGCGGATCGGCGGCCGGCCTACGGTGTGTACGCGCCCATCTACTGCGCCACCGGCGTGGCCGCCTTCGGCCGCGACACCGAATCATCGGAGCAGGTGTGGAGCGCCAAGCACGGCTATCCTGGTGACCCGCACTACCGGGATTTCTACCGCGATATCGGCTTTGACCTGCCTCTCGACTACATCGGGCCGCACATCCACCCGGAAGGGCACCGGATGTACACCGGCTTCAAGTACCACGCCATCACCCACGACAAACTGCACGACAAATGGGTCTACGACCCGGACGCCGCGCGCGGCAAGGCGGGGCTGCACGCCTCGCATTTCCGCGGCAACATGGAGAAGCAGGCGCAGCGTCTGGCCGCGGGCATGGACCGGCCGCCCATCATCGTCAGCCCCTACGATGCCGAGTTGTACGGGCACTGGTGGTACGAGGGTCCGATCTTCCTGTCGGACGTCTATCGCCAGCTTCACTTCGACCAGAGTGTCATCCAGCCCATCACGCCCAGCGAGTACCTGGATCGGCACCCGACCAACCAGATGGCCACCCCGGCCGCCTCGTCGTGGGGCCTCAAGGGCTATGGCGAGCAATGGGTGAACGAAAGCAACGCCTGGACATGGCGCCACATCCACGCCGCCGGCGAGCGCATGGTGGACCTGGCTCGACGCCACTGGGGCGCCACCAACCCGCTCACCGTGCGGGCGCTCAAACAGGCGGCCCGCGAGTTGATGCTGGCCCAGGCCAGCGACTGGACGTTCATCATGGCCACCGGCACCACGGTGCCCTATGCCACGCGAAGGTTCAACGAGCACATCGTCCGTTTCACCCGGCTCTACGAAGAACTCAATAAGGGCACGGTGGACGAGCCCTTCCTGGCCAGCATTGAAGCACAAGACAACATCTTCCCGGACATCGACTACCGCATCTACGCCACCTAGGCGTAGCGGCAGCCGACCGTCGACAGTCCACCGTTCGCAGCCCGGAGTCGGAAGCGGCCCCCGGCAAGCCGGGGTGGAATCTGCTAGCCGATCCACGACCAGCAAGGCGCCGGCCTCGTCTGCCGGAAAGCCCCCGGCTGTGAACGACTTGGTCGCGGCGCCAGCGCCTGCGGTTGCCCAGGAACGCACACCCGAGCAGCGACGGTCGCCGGGCGACTTCTCGATTGCGCCTCCGCCGTCTGCCAAGGTGCCGCTCAAGGTTCTCTTCGTGGCCTCGGAAGTTGCGCCGTTCCGCAAGACCGGCGGTCTGGCCGATGTGGCAGGCTCTCTGCCGCGGGCGCTGGCACGCCGGGGCATCGACGTGCGCGTGGCGATGCCTCTGTACCAGGGCATCCCCTGGAGCGAACTGGAGCGGTTGGAGGGCGCCGTGCCCATTCCCATGTACTACGGCATGACCTGGGCGGGCGTGCGCATGGGGCGGCTTCCGGGCACCGACGTCCGGGTGTATTTCCTCGAGTACAACCGGTTCTTCGATCGGCCCGACCTGTACGGGCCGCCGGGACAGGCGTACCAGGACAACCTGGAACGTTTCAGTCTGTTCTCGCGCGGCGCGCTCGAGCTGTGCAATGTGCTGGGCTGGATTCCCGATGTGATTCATGCCAACGACTGGCAGACCGCGCTGGTGCCGGCGTACGTGAACACGGTCGAGTGGGCCAAGCCCCTGCACGGCAGCGCCACCCTGTTCACCATCCACAATCTCGCCTACCAGGGGAACTGGGAGAGCGGCGCGATGTTCATCACCGGCCTGGGCTGGAACCATTTCAACTCGAACGAGTTCGAACACTTCGGTGACATGAACCTGATGAAGGCTGCCATCCGGCATTCCACCCTTCTCTCCACGGTCAGCCCGACCTATGCGCGCGAGATCCAGACCTCGGGCTACGGCTTCGGCCTCGACGGCGAGCTGGCCGCACGCGGGCGCGATCTGCGCGGGGTGCTCAATGGCATCGACGGTGAGGCGTGGAACGCGGCTACCGATCCGCACCTGGCCGCGCGTTTCGACAGGGACGATCTGGCCGGCAAGGCGGTGTGCAAGGCGGCCCTGCAAAGGGAAATGGGATTGCCCGAGCGCCCTGATGTGCCTCTCTTCGGCGTGGTCGGACGTCTCACGCCGCAGAAGGGCTTCGATGTGCTAGCGCACACGCTCGATCACGTCCTGGGCTGGAATCTGCAGATGGTCCTGCTGGGCTCGGGCGACGGAGAAGCGGAGCACTTCTTCTCGTCGGTGTGCGCCCGCCGGGGCGACAAATTCCGCGCCTACATCGGTTTTCAGGAAGGCCTCGCCCACCGCATCGAGGCGGGCTGCGACTTTCTCCTCATGCCCTCGCGCTACGAGCCGTGCGGGCTCAGCCAGATGTACAGCCAGCGCTACGGAACCCTGCCCGTCGTGCGCGCCACGGGCGGTCTGGTGGACACCGTGCAGAACTACGACGAGCGCGCCGGCGCGGGCACTGGGTTCATGTTCCATGACCTCTACCCTTCGGCCATTGCCAACACCATGGGCTGGGCGGTTTCGACCTACTTCGATCGACCGGCCCACATCACGGCCATGCGACGGCAGGCCATGCAGCAGGATTTTTCGTGGGATCGCGCTGCGCAGGCCTATGAACAGCTCTACCTGGAGGCGTACCAACGCCGGCGCGGGCATCCTTTCGGGTAGGGCTGGTTTCTTTCAGAACAAAGTCGCTTCAAGCGCCATTTTGCCTTCACCGAATCGCATCTACACAGCCCACAGGTCGTCGCCCGGCAGCACCACGCCGACGATCAAGTTGGACGCCAGCGTTGCGAAAACGCAGCACGGCGGTAGCCAGACAACTTTCACGCCGTCTCGTGCCTGATCGGGCGTGACGAAGTACTTGCGCGATAAGGGTGACGGGCTGTTGAGATCTGACCCACCCGCGGCGGTGTGATGCGCTTGCTGAGAAAGGCCCGGCCGATGCACCGTAGCAGCGCCGTCAAGATCGCTGTGACTGGTCTGCTCGGCACAAGGCGCTGGGGAGCGGTTCGCGCTATAGTTGTGTCGTGTCGTTGCCATTCTTGTCGGATGCGGAGGCCCGCCGCAGGGCGCGCGCGAGTTGGCGCATCGCTGTGCTGCCCCTGGCCGCCGACACTGACGATGACCTTTCCGGCGAAACGACGCCTGCACAACGGATCGCGATGATGTGGCCATTAGCTGTCGAAGCATGGCGGCTGGCGGGACGTCCCCTGCCCACATATTCACGGGCCGACCTGCCCTCGCGCGTTTTTCGTGACGCCCCTCCTGACGACGATGAACCTCGATAGTCTCAACCAGGACTTCCGCGACCTGCTGCTCGCTCTTGCCGATGGTGGAGTCGAATTTCTCGTCGTGGGCGCCTATGCCCTATCTTTCCACGGAGCCCCGCGCGCGAGCGGCGATATCGACGTCTTCGTCAGGGCAAGTCCGGCGAATGCCGCCGCCGTATGGAAAGCTCTGGTCGCCTTCGGCGCTCCTGTCGAGGCTGCGGGCGTCGTACCATCGGATTTCGAGAAACCGAATCTTGTCTACCAGATCGGTCTGCCCCCGCGCCGCATCGATGTGCTCACGACCATCTCGGGCGTCAGTTTCGACGAAGCGTGGGCCACACGCATCCCCGCCGGAATCGATGGACGTGCGATCCATTTCATCGGCCGTGACATGTTCTTGCGCAACAAGGAAGCGGCCGGCCGTCCCAAGGATCTGGCTGACGCTGCCCGGTTGCGACGGTCGTCCCGATAGTTCGCTGAAGGAAGGCCCCGACAAAGATTGTCGGACGCGCAGCCAGCAAGTTGCGCGCCCCCCGGACGCGGGTAGGGTTTCCGGGTCAGTCGCGGGTGAGGGAACGCACGCGGTCGCGGGCGCGGTCACCGAGGGGTGAGCCACCGGCGAGCACAGCGATACGCGACCAGGCCTGCGCGGCTTCGCTGATCCGTGCCAGTGCCTCCAGCGCGAGAGCGCGGTTGGTCAGCACCCCGGTGTCGTCAGGCATGACGGCCAGACTGCGATCGAAAAGCGCGAGCGCCTGCTCGGCTCGGCCGGCGGCTCGATCGATCGCGCCGAGCCAGGCGCAGGCGGCTGCCTCCCGCTCGGGCGCAAGACAGCCCGGCGGGCCTGCCAGGGCCTGTCGATACGCATCGAGCGCGCGCTGGTTGTGGCCGCGATCGAGATCGAAGAAAAGATCGCCCAAACGAAGCTGCCACTCGCAAAGCGGCACCGGCGAGCCAGCAGGAGGCGTAGCCAGCGGCATGGTCGCGCTGCCCGCATCGACGGTGAAGGTGAAGCTGGCGGGGATCTCGTAGCGGGCAATGATATCGCGCGCGGCCGGCAGCCGGCGCACGAACACGCGGGCGTCGTGCGCGCGAAAAACCAGCGCCCACTGCACAGGATCCCACCAGGCCACGCGTCGGTTGATGCTGGCATAGTCCAGCAGCGCCGAGGTGACGCCGAAGTGGTCCATGGCTCGCGTCCATTCCTCGCGGGTCACCTCGCTGCGGCCCAGGAGTTGGTGGAAGCTGCGCGGGTAGGCGGGCAGGCGCGGATCGACGAACACGCGATGGCGCGGGTAGCCCTGCCAGATGAGAAAAGCGCCGGTCTCGAAGTCGTTGTACATCCGCTCGTGCAGACCGTGCTGGTCCACGAAATCCAGCGCTGCCAGGGGAAGATTGGCGCGGTCGAGATCGATGTCCAAGAAGCGGCCGTGTCGCTCGACATCCGCCACCCGGGGTGCGAACGCGAGCAGCGCGAGCAGTGCTCCTGCGGCTCGCTCGATCTGGGTGCGAGTGGCCGGCGCGATCCGCCAGCGCATGCCCACGGCCGTCAAGAGCGGCGCGGCCAGGATGGCGGCAACCAGCGCGAAGTCGGCCCCGAACCGCACGTGGCGTCCGGCCAGAAGAGCCAGGCCGAGCACGGGCAAGATCTCGCGCGCGCGAGGACGCACGCGCAGGGCCGCGCACAGGCCAAGGCCGAGCGCCAAGGCGCCGGTGTAGATCACCAAGGGCGTGTCCGAATGCCACGCCAGGGGACGGAACTCGTCCACGGGATGGATGGCGAAGATGTCGGCGTGGAAGATGAGATAGCGGAAGATGCCCGGACCGACCGGTGTGGCCATCAGGGCCAGAGTGCAAAGCGCGGCGGCCAGCGCATGGTTGAACAGAGCCCGTCGAGAACCAGGCGACCGGGCGATGACTGCGTCGGCCAGCACGCCCAGTCCCGCCAGAGCGACGAGCACAGGGCCGACAAACGCGCCCGCGTGCAGATTGGCCCACAGAGCGACGACAGGCACGAGCAGCCAGGCCGTGCGACGGCCGTCCTGCAAGGCGGGCAGCAGGGATAGCACTACGACCTCGCCCAGCAGGGACACCACATGCGGCCGTTCCACCAGGCGCTCGCTCATACAGAAAGCGGCAGCCGCGAGCACCAGTGCTGCAATCACGCGGCCAGAACCACGCCGGCGCAGCAAGAGATAGGCGGCCACGAAGGTCGCCACGACGATGGCGGTCTTGCCCACGACCACGGCGGGAAAACCGCCCAGGCGATACAACCAGGCGGTCGCTATGTCGAACAGCCAGGCGCTATCCAGGTAGGGCTGGTCGGGAAAAGTGAACGAAAACAGATTGCGGCCGGGCACATGACCGGTGCGCAGGATCTCCTGGCCATTGGCCAGACGAAAGAAGAGATCCGTCTCCTGGAGCGGGACCAGGCAGAGGCCGGCGACGAAGAGTACGAGCCCCAGGAGCGCCATGAATGGCCTCTAGTCCCGCGATGGCTGCCGAAGGTTGTGGCCGTGGCCGGACTGATCACCGTCGACTACGACCACGTCCACGACCACGGTTTTCTGGAAAGCTACTTGATCGCCTTGGAAAGTTGGATGGCCTGGGCCTTGGTGCAGACCTTGGTGGACGCCGCCACGCTGACGAAGTATCCGCGGCCCGCCATGTACAGGCCCGTGCTGCCTGCAACCTGCGCCTCGGCCTTGGGCGACTTCGCCTTGTCGGTGACCCAGACCTTGCCCACCTTCTTGAAGCTCATGAAGGGATCCGTGGGCTTCTCCAGCACTTCCTTGGCGATGGGCGAGTAGACCTGCACGTAGGTGCTGTCTTCGCTTTCACCCGCGACCTTGAACACGTACTTGCAGGTGTCTTTCGAACCGACTTCGCCCAAGTAGGTGGCGTCCGACTTGCCGCAAGCCGCGTACACGGCGTCCTTGCTCAGGTGAAGCGTGACGTCCGGGCTGCAGCACTTGCCGCCGCCGTACGCCTTGCAATTGCCCGCGGCTGCCGCCGCAGGCGCGTTCGGCGCTGCCTCGGGCCGCGACGGGATTGCCAGAACAAGGGCCGCAAGCGCCACGGCCGAACCAAGAACCAAGCTGCGTGTGAGGGTCATGGCGGCAAATCCTACCACCGTCCGCCGGGTCGGGGTTACGGTTTGAACGCCGGCCAGGAAACGCCCAGAAACACCGGCTCGGGCACAAGCGTGATTCCCAAGCGCAACGCCACGGTGTCGCGCACGTGAACCGCCAGGCGAATGAGATCGGCCGTGGAGCCGCCGCCGTGATGGACCAGGGCCAGGGCGTGCCTGCTGGAAACGCCGACCGGGCCCATGCGCAGACCGCGCTGCACGCCCGCACGTTCCACCAGCCAGCCAGCAGCCAGCTTCACGCGGCCGTCGGGCAGCGGATACTGCGGCACTTCTTCAGGTGCCTGCACTATTCTTTCGGCCACGGCCTGGGCCGATACCGCCGCGGCCTGATCCGCGCTAACGATGGGATTGGTGAAAAACGACCCGGCGCTGCGCCGGTTGGGATCGTTGGCGTCGTACACCATGGACTTCTTGCGCCGCAGATCGAGCACGGCCTCGCGCACCTCCGCCAGCGACGCTCGCGCCCGGCCCGCCAGCGCGTTTGCCAGTTCCCGGTACGCGACCATCGGCTCCGCGCCCGGCCGGAGCGCGAAGCTCGCCGACAGCACGATGGCCCGCTCCGGATCGCGCTTGAACACACTGTTGCGATACGCGAAGCCGCACTCGGCGGCTGGCAGCTCGCGCACCTGCAGGGTGCGCCGGTCGAGCACGCGCAACGAGCAAAGCGTATCCGCCACCTCCTGGCCGTAGGCACCGACATTCTGAATCGGCGTCGCGCCTGCGCTGCCCGGGATCCCCGACAGACATTCGATGCCCGCGAGATCGCGCGCCACCGCAGCGGCGACGACGTCATCCCATGGCTCAGCGGCCTGCGCTTCCAGCAAAACATGATCGCCCTGGCTGCGAAATTCCGTTCCCCGTGCAGCCAATTGCAGCACCAGCCCGAAAAAGCCTGCCTCGCCCACCACCACATTCGATCCACCGCCCAGGACGAACACCGGTAGGTTCCGTTCCCCTGCCCAGCGCAGCGCCCACACCACATCCTCGCTGGTCGCCGCCTGGCAAAAGAAGCGCGCCGGTCCGCCCAACTCGAAGGTGGTCAGCGGCGCCAGGGGAACGTCTCGATGGATGACAGGTGGCAAGCTTGTTTACTCAGCAACGAAACGGTACCCGCTCCCTCGAATGGTCAGCAGGTGTTTCGGCTGCTCGGGATCTCGCTCCAGCTTGGCGCGCAACTGGGCGATGAAGTTGTCCACCGTGCGCGCTTGACCGGGATGTTCCAGACCCCAGACCTGGCGCACCAGTTCCTCGCGCGAAAAGACCCGGCCGCCACTGCGGGCCAGGAAGACGAGCAACTCAAATTCCCGATGCGTGAGTTTGATCGGGCTGCCCGCGCGCGCCACCGTGCGCGTGTCGAGGTTGATCACCACGTCGCCGAAACGAATCTCGGCCTTCTTGCCGTCGCTGCCCAGCGAGTCGACCGGCGTATCTTGCCGGGGCAAATGCATGCGCACGCGCCGGAGCAGGGCCGCGACCCGAGCCAGCAGTTCGGCCAGCGCGAATGGCTTGGTCACATAGTCGTCCGCGCCCAGTTGCAGGGCAGCCACCTTGTCGAACTCGTCCTGGCGCGCGGACAGTACGATCACCGGTACGTGGTTGCCGGCTTCGCGCAGTCGTTGCAGAACCCAGATGCCACTTTGCTTGGGCAACGAGATGTCGAGCAAGACCAGATCCGGCCGGCCCTCTTCGATGCGCGTACGCGCCGTCTCGCCGTCGCCGACCGCTTCCGTGCGGTAGCCTTGCAAGCGCAGGTTCAGCGACAAGCCCTCCGCGATGGCCGCGTCGTCCTCGACGATGATCACCAGCTGGCCTTCGTCGCCGGAACTGCTCATGCCGCCTCCACAGATTGCCGTGGCAGCAAGATGCGAAACCGTGCCCCGCAATTCTCTTCCGAGCGAACATCGATCTTGCCCGAATGGGCGGTCACGATGGCCCGCACCACCGCCAGCCCCAGCCCGGTGCCCGTACTGCCCCCGTTGACCGCGGCCGAGCCACGCTGGAACTTCTTGAAAATGGCCTTGTGCTCAGAGCCGGGGATGCCCACGCCGTTGTCAGCGACCACGATGGACACCTGGGTCGCGTCGCCGCTGGCCTGCAACTCGATGCGCTTGCCTTGCGGTGGGGTGTATTTCCAGGCATTGCTCAGCAGATTCGCCAGGGCCTGAGCCAGCGCGGACTGGTCCCCGTTGACCGTCAGCCCCGGCTCCACGTTCACTCTCAGATCGACCTCGGTTCCAAACCGTATGGCTTCAAAAGCGACCAGCGCCTCGTTCACGATGTCGGCCACAGCGACGGGTCGGCGGTCAAAGGCCGCATGGCGGGATTCGATGCGCGAAAGGGTCAGCAACTTGGCCACCAGACCGTCGAGGCGGGCCAGTTCCTGGTGGATCACGGTCAGGCAGCGCTGCTTCTCGGCGGGATCGTGGACCCGATCCTCGCGCAGGGTATCGATGAAGAGACGGATCGAGGTCAAGGGGGTGCGCAACTCGTGCGACACCGAGGAGAGAAACTCGTTCTGCACGGCCGCCAGACTCGCTCCCCGAGCGACCAGGATCGTCCCAAGCACGTAGCCAGCCAGGGCTGTCGCGCAGAAGGCAAGCACCAAAATCCCGCCCACCACGGCCGCTGACTTCGATCCGCCGGTGGCCAACAGCACGATCCCGATCACCGTCATCAACACCGTCGGGATCAGCGCAGTCAGCATGAAGACCATGCGGGCGCGCTGCAGGAAAATGATGGTCGGTGACCGAATCTTCACGCCACCATTTTGTCAGAATGCCGGCATTGCCGCCCCGGAAAAACGGGGTGGCGTACCGACCCCTTTGTCAGCGACCCGCAACGGCTCGGTCATATTTGTGTCAGCGATGGGCGCCCAGCGGCCAGGCGCGGAAAACTCCATCGCGTCAAGATGTGACCGTGTCGTGACAGCGGCCTGACGGCGAAACGAGTAGTAAAGGGCCATGAGAATACTGTGCCTCTACCCTGCCTTTCCCCGCACCTACTGGGGGCACGAAGATGCTCTGCGGCTGATGGGCAAGCGATCTCTGCTGCCGCCGCTGGGGCTGCTCACTGTGGCTGCGCTACTGCCTAAGGACTGGGAGGTCCGCCTTTGCGACCTGAACGTCCGGGCCCTGGCGTCCGATGAACTGCAGTGGGCCGACGCGGTTTTCCTGTCCGGAATGCTGGTCCAGCGCGACTCCTTGCTGGAGCTTGCGGCGCAGGCGCGGGCCGCGGGAAAGGTGGTGGTGGTGGGAGGACCGGTCGCCACCACCAGCCCCGAGTTGCTCACGCCGTATGCGGATTGTGTCGTGTCCGGCGAGGCCGAGGAGTTGATGGCGCCCCTGTGCGAAGCCCTGGCCAAGGACGCCGACCTTCCCGCGCACATGGCCGCGCCCCGCCGCCCCGAACTACGCACCCTGCCCCCTCCGCGCTACGATCTGCTCGACGTCAAGGCGTACCACTCGCTGTCCGTGCAGTGGAGTCGTGGTTGTCCCTTCAACTGCGAGTTCTGCGACATCATCGAGGTGTTCGGCCGCCACCCGCGCACCAAATCGCCGGCCCAGTTGTGCAACGAGCTCGATGCCATTCTGGCCACTGGGTTTCGCGGAACCGTGTTCCTTTCCGACGACAACCTGGTGGGCAACAAGGTGGAAACCCTGCGCCTGTTGACTGTCTTGCGACAGTGGATGGAGCAGCACCGCTTCCCGTTCCAGTTCTACTCCGAGGCCAGCATCAACCTGGCCGCCCCGGATGAACTGATGGACGCGATGGTGCGCGCCGGCTTCGACTCCGTGTTCGTGGGCATCGAGACCCCGTCGACCGAGGCCCTGCGCGAAACCCACAAGGCGCAGAATCTCGCCGTCGACCTGCACGAGGCCGTGGAAAAGCTGGTTCGCGGCGGGCTCGATGTGTCGGCCGGGTTCATCGTGGGCTTCGATTCTGACGACACCGCCGCCATCGAACGCCAGCGCGAATGGATCGCAAATTCCTGCATTCCACAGGCCATGGTGGGTATTCTGGGCGCGCTGCCCGGCACTCAGTTGGAGCGGCGCCTGATTCGCGAAGGCCGCATGCTGGAACGATCCAGCGGCGAAACCTTCGGGCGCGCCAATTTCCGCACCAAGATGGACGAGGTCGAACTGCTGGAGTCGTATCGCCGCCTGCTCGCCAGTCTTTACGCCCCGGCCGCGTACTTCGAACGGGTAAGGCGGGTGCTTGAACTACGGCCCCACAGCGACTCCCACTTCAGCCTGCCCTGGCACTATGCTTTGCGCTGCGTGCTCTCGTCGATGCTTCACCAGGGCGTGCTCGGTCGCTACCGCCGCACCTACTGGCGCTTCCTAGGGCGGATTCTCTGGCGAGCCCCCAAGCGGATGGCGCGCGCCTTCTCCCTCGCCATTTCGGGCGAGCACATGATCCGCTACACGGCCGAGGACGTGTTGCCTCGACTCCAGTTGGCCATCGAGCAGGTGCGCGCCGAGCGCGAGGCCAGTCGCCAGGCAGCGGCGTAGGCCGCCTCTCGTCGATTCGTACCGGGTTGGGTGGCGGAGCTGACGGCGGCGAGGGCGCGCGCGAAGCGCGCGGGCTGGCCAGGGTGGGGTGGCGGGTTCCGAAGTCCCCCGCAGGGGGAGCCGGTGGCCGAAGCCCGATCCGGTTCCGGATTCGCTTCCGGATCCGGCGACCGGTGCCGGCCCTCGGAACCGGCAGCCTGAACCAGTCAGCGCTTTCCGCGAATCTGCGCTGCTCAAAACGCAGAAAGGCTATCCCGCGCTGAGCGCGGAGTAGCCTTGTCAATCAGTCTGCTGGCGCGATCCCGTGGGAGGCGTTTACCAGCGCCCGCCACCACCGCGCCCGCCGCCACCGGTGCGCTCGCGCGCCTCGCTGACAGTGATCGTGCGGCCCTGCAAGTCGCGCCCGTTGAGGCTTCCGATGGCGTGGGCAGCCCCTGCATCGGTGGCCATCTCCACGAAAGCGAAACCACGCGGACGCCCGGTTTCCCTGTCCGTGACCAGCTTCACCTCGGACACCTCGTGGCCCTCGGCCTTGAAAGCCTCACGCAGATCAGCCTCGGTGATCGAAAACGACAAATTCCCAACGTACAGTCTCTTACCCATATCACGGCTCCTTGTTCTTTTTTGCACGGGTCAAATCCCGCGCACAGCCCGGTGTCAAGCGAGCCGACCGGCTGTGCATAGCCCAACCTTCGGGCAAGCGCCATCAATATCGTCGTGGAAAGCGACGATTCTTCGGCCAACGATCCGATGCGGCTACTTTCATGGGAACCCTAAAAGGGTTCCCAACCCCTCCCGCGATGGTTCGCCGCCGGTGAGGGCGCGCGCGAAGCGCGCGGGGTGGGCAGGGTGGCGGGTCGTCCCGAAGTCCCCGCAGGGGACAAAGCCGGCGGGCTCCCCACGCGGCTAGCGTTTCCGCCCGGCCGTCGAGGCGGATGGCTCCAGGTTGCCGCTCCGTCGCCGCTTGCGGGATCCGTCGAGAGCCTTGACGGAATCGACGTGCGCCTGCAGAACCTCGTCCAGCGACTCGTGAAAAGAAACCTTCCCCGCTGCAATCTCACGCAAGGCGGTGACGCTGGGGTTGTTGTCGCACTGAACCAGCGGAATCGCACCCTTGGCCAGGGATCGTGCCCGCTGGGCGCCCAGCACAGCCAGCGCGAAGTGATTCCCAACTGCCTGAATGCAGTCCTCGACCGTAACACGTGCCATGTGTGTTCCTTCCGTTCAGTCCTGAGCGCTTCGGCTGCCTTGACTGCCCTGGAAACTGACCAGAAGGTCACCGCCCCGGGCGGGGAGGGAAGACGACGTGGAAAGGACGGAACCACAGTACCACGCCGAATCCGAAAGACGAGGAAGAAGAAGTGAGAAAATCCCGTCCGCCAGACGTGGGCGCAGGCCTCACCCTTGTCTTGCCCGCGCGTCTCCGCACCGGCGAGAGGGTGGGCGAAATTCACGATCCTGGCAGGCTACCAGCGGCCTCCCGAGCGCTCGCGACCGCCACCACCACCGAAGCCACCACGGCCGTGGCCGCGTCCGCCGCCACCGCCACCCCCGCCGGCGCCTCGCTCACGTGCCTCACTGACGCTGATCGCGCGGCCCTGGATCTCGCGGCCGTTCAACGTCCCCATGGCCTTACCCGCTTCCTCGTCGGTCGACATCTCGACAAACGCGAAGCCACGTGGCCGTCCGCTTTCGCGGTCGAGCACGACCTTCACATCGGCCACAGTACCCGTCTCGGTGAAGACCTCGCGCAGATCCGCTTCGGTCACACTGTAGGCCAGATTGCCCACGTACAGCCTTTTCGCCATTTCGTTCTCTCCTCGTTCTTCTGTCAGTGGACGGTTCCGCGGTCCACGCGCTTGCCCTGGAAAACGGGCCATTGTCCCTATGCGCCTCGCTAGCCGGAACGCCCTGGCTCACCAGATGGAAGACCGTGGCAGAACGGAAACGACGTGAAAAGGACTATTCTGAACGATATCAGGATGCGGCGGGAAGTCCACTGGCGTTTGCAAAGCCCTTTCTATCCGTCTGCGCCTGTTCGGCGGGCGATGGCTGGCTGTCCGGTCCTGAAACCATGGCCGGCCGGATCTCCGCCTGCATAACCCGGTTGGCCAGAGCGACGACAAAGGCCCCAAACCACGAGTCCCGGCCCATCCCTTCATCCAACATCTTGCGTGTAACCAGGCGTACCGACACATCGGTCACGGCCTCTACCGTTGCACCGCGCCGGCCAGGCTGGAAGACCGTCTCTTCACCGAAAACCGAGCCGCTCACCAGTTGGCACACGGCGCTTCGCACTCCGTCCTTTGTGGTGTACGCAAGGCAGGTTCCGCGCACGACGACATAGGCCGTGTCTCCCATCTCGCCCTCGGTCACGATGCGCTCGCCAGCCGCAAAAGTTTCGATGGGGAACGCAATTCCCCCTTGCAAGAATCCTTCGACGTCGCGCTTGAGCTCGATGACGCTCTGGTAGCGATCCCTTGGATCAATGGCCAGCGCCTTGCGCGTGATCTGGCAGACGTGTGCGGGCAGCGGAACGCCCCGGGACTCGTCCGGCAAATAGGGCATCTGACCCACGCGCGCCTGTTCCAACACCTCGTCAAGCGAGTCGGCCAGGTAGAGAGGCCGCCCCGCCAGGATTGCATAGAGGACCGCGCCCAGGCCGAATACATCAGTTCGCTCGTCGACCAAGCCCTCGCTGCCCTTGGCCTGCTCGGGCGACATGTACGACGGGGATCCCACCACCCCCGTCACAACGCCGCCCGCGGCCTCGGGTGAAAGAGCCACCGCGTCGCTGCGCTCAGGCTCGCGTGCGCTCAAACGCGACAACCCCCAGTCCATGAGATACACGGTCCCGAAGTCCTCCATGATTATGTTCTCGGGCTTGATATCCAGGTGAAGGACGCCGCGGCTGTGAGCAAAGGCGACCGCGTCGCAAACCTTGAGAAAGGCCCCCAGCATCTCGTGCATGGTGTCCGACGGCGTCGGCGAAAGGTGTGCGGCCGTGATCCAGTCAGCCAGGGTCCGGCCGCGGACCAAGCGCATGGTGAAGGTGTTGGTTCCTTCGTGATCCAGGGTCAGGTCATGCACGGGCACGATGTTGGGATGATCGAGCTGCGCCTGGATCTGCGCCTCCGCGAGAAAGCGCCTTACGTACTTGGGGTCGGCGGCCAGCGATGGCGCCAAGACCTTCATGGCCACCTCCCGCAGCAGGTTCTTGTCGCGAACGCAGTGAACTGCCCCCATGCCGCCAGCGCCAACCTGGCTGACGTATTTGAAGCGTCTTGCGGCCTCTTCGGTCAGCACGAGAGCCGCCCCGGCGTTGCTGGTGGCCGGCTCGGTGTCGCCGGCGCGTGGAGACGCCACGCGCCCGTGCGGCTCGGCACGCGTCACCTGCTCCGAGTCTGCGCCGCTTCGCGTCCCTTGCGTCGAGATTAGATCCCACAGACCGCCAGTCATGCAGGGCCATGGATGCAAGCCTCGTTCCTCCGCGGTCACCACGCATCGCGCCCATGGCTCCAGACCCGCCGCGTTTGCGCGAAACCGCCAGACCGGAGAAAGTGGCGCAGGTGTTGCAAGCTGTGGAACGCATGAAGTCGAGAGTTCTTGTAGTGGATGACGACGTGGATGCCCGGGATGCGCTGGCCGAAGCCTTGCGGGAAGGTGGTTACGCGGTCGAGACTGCCGCGGATGCGTTCAAGGGCTTGGGAAAAGTGCCTGACTTTGCCCCGGACATGGTGCTCACCGATCTGAAGATGCCGGGCATGGACGGCCTTGAGTTTCTGCGCAAGCTGCGCGGCGGCGGGTATGAGATGCCTGTCATCATGACTACCGCCTTCTCCGACGTGGAGACCGCGGTGACGGCGCTCAAGGAGGGCGCGGCCGACTATCTGACCAAGCCGCTCGACCTCACGGAGCTGTTCGTCGTGGTCGGGCGCGAGATGGACCGACTGCGGCTTCACCGCGAAGCCGGGCTGCTTCGGGCTCGTCTGGCCGAGCGCCACGCCTTCAATAATCTGGTGGGAAGCTCGCCCGCCATGCAAAACTTGCTCAAGCTGCTGCCGCAGGTGGCAGCGTCCAAGGCCAGCGTCCTCATCACGGGCGAGGCCGGGACTGGCAAGGCGCTCGTCGCCACGGCGATTCACCAGCACAGCCCGCGCACCAGGAAGCCGTTCCTCAAGCTCCACTGCGTGGGCTTGGCAGAAGCGGTGCTGGAAAGTGAGCTATTCGGCTGCGAAGCGGATGCCCTGCCAGCAGATGCGGGCCGCCGTGAAGGACGGTTGCAGCAGGCGGCCGGTGGAACCCTGTTTCTCGACGAGATCTCCGCCCTTTCGCCCGCCTTGCAAGTGAAGCTCCTGCGCTTCCTGCAAGAGCACGCCTTCGAACGCGTGGGGGGCAAGGAAACCCTTCATCTCGACGTACGCGTGATCGCGGCCAGCAACCACAACCTGCGCGAAGAAATGGCCCAGGGCCGCTTCCGCGAAGATCTCTTCTATTGCCTGAATGTGGTCAACCTCGATCTGCCGCCCTTGCGTGCGCGGCCGTCTGACATCCTAGAGCTTGCGATGCACTTCCTGCGCACGTACGCCGACGGGGAAGGCAAGTCCCTGGAGGGTTTCTCCGACGAGACTCTCGAAAGGCTGGTCGGCTACGACTGGCCGGGCAACGTGCGCGAGTTGGAGAACGCGATTGCGCACGCGGTGGTACTGGCCAAGGGGCCAGTCGTGACAGCCATGGACCTTCCGCACAGCGTGGGGCTGGCGCGCATCGATGCGGGCGGTCCTCGCATCCCCGGCTCCAAGATGGAAGACATCGAACGACACGCGATTCTGACCACTCTGGAGGCAACCCACGGCTCCACCACGAAGGCGGCTGAGATCCTTGGCATGAGCGTGCGCACCATCCAGTACCGCCTGCAGCAATATCACAGCGCGCCCAAGAACGAATTGCATGCGCCCGCCGTGATTTTCAAGCGTCCTGATTGATTTTCGTCCTGCGGGAGGGACGCCATGGTGAAGCAACCCGGGTGCGTGACCGTTTCGGGACTGGCGTCACCTCTGGGTAACGAACGTTACCTCACGGTGCACAAAGAGAATTTGGACGAACCGTCTGCTGACGCGCCGGTTGTCGACGCGTTTGGCGCAGCCGGGGGCTCCATAGTCAAATAGCGAGGACATTATGTGTGGAATAGTTGGTTACGTCGGAAAGCGTGAAGCCACCCCCATTCTCGTCGACGGGCTGCGCCGATTGGAGTATCGCGGTTATGACTCGGCCGGCATCGCCGTGGCCAATGGCCAGGGAGCACGTCTGGTGCGCTGCCGCGGCAAGCTCGCAGCGCTGGAAAAATTGCTGGCCGTCGAGAGCCCACGCGGGCTGGTGGGAATCGGGCACACGCGCTGGGCCACCCACGGCCGACCGTCGGAAGAAAACGCCCATCCCCACAAGGCGGGCGTGGTGTCGGTGGTGCACAACGGAATCGTGGAAAACCACGCCCTGCTGCGCGAGCGACTGACAGCGGCGGGAAGGCACTTCAACTCACAGACCGATACCGAGGTTCTCGCGCACCTGATTGACCAAGCCTTGATCGAAGGGGCGTCGTGCTTCGCCGAGGCGGTCCGGCAAGCACTTCGCCAGGTGGAAGGTTCCTACGCCATTGCGGTTCTGTCGGATCGCCACCCAGACGAGATGGTGGCGGCCAAGAAGGCTTCTCCCCTCGTAGTAGGGGTGGGAGAGGGAGAGATGTTCCTCGCTTCCGACGCACCCGCCATCCTGGACAAGACCCGCGAGGTTATCTTTCTCGAGGACGGCGACGTGGCACATCTTGCCCGCGACCGGGTCAGCATAACCAACCTCGACGGACAGCCGCTACAACGCCGGCCCAGAACCGTGACCTGGACGCCCGGCCAGGCCGAGAAGGCCGGCTATCCGCACTTCATGCTCAAGGAGATCCACGAGCAGCCGCGCGCGGTCACCGATACCCTGCGTGGCCGTTTGATGCTCGCCAATGGCGACGCCGTCCTGTGGGAAGATGAGGTCACCGAGATCCCCCGCCGCATGGTGATCATCGCCTGCGGGACGTCGTACCACGCGGGCCTGGTGGGTAAATTTCTTGTCGAGAAAGTGGCCCGCATTCCCTGCGAGGTGGATCTGGCCAGCGAATTCCGCTACCGCGATCCGGTGATCGGTCCCGCCGATCTGGTGGTGGGAATCTCGCAAAGCGGTGAGACCGCCGACACGCTGGCGGCCATGAACGAGGCCAAGGCACGCGGCGCCCGCACGCTGGCCATCAGCAACGTGGTCGACTCTGCCATTGCGCGCACGTCCGCTCTCGCTCTCTACACCCTTGCCGGGCCGGAGATCGGCGTCGCCTCGACCAAGTGCTTCACCTCCCAGCTGACCGCGCTCACCCTCCTGGCCATTCACCTGGGCCGGCGCAATGGGGCGCTGGATGACATAGCCGCCGTCCACTTCGCCAACGAGCTCGTCCAAATTCCTTTCAAGATGAGCGAAACCCTGCGGCTGCTCGGCGACCTGAAAGAGCTGGCACGCAAGCACAGGGACGCGCGCGACTTCCTGTTCCTCGGGCGAGGGAGCAACTACCCCATCGCGCTGGAAGGCGCGCTCAAGCTCAAGGAGATTTCCTACATCCACGCCGAGGGCTACGCCGCCGGCGAGATGAAGCATGGGCCCATCGCGCTCATCGACGACGGCCTGCCCGTGGTGATGATTGCGACCAGGGGCAACGGCTACGACAAGGTGTTGTCCAACTTGGCTGAAGTGCGGGCGCGTGACGGTCACGTGATTGCGGTCGCGACCAAGGGCGACAGCGAGATCACGAAACACTGCCAGGACGTGCTGTGGGTGCCCGATGCGCCGCCCTTGCTGCAGCCGCTGCTCACGGTGTTGCCGCTGCAGATGCTGGCCTATGCGGTGGCCGTGGTGCGCGGGCACGACGTGGACCAACCCCGCAACCTGGCCAAGAGCGTGACCGTCGAATAGCGCCGGCGAGCCACGCCACCCGCGAGGCCTGGCCCCGGCCATGCGCAACGACGACCTCTGCCAGTCTATCCCCTCGCCCGCTTCAATCCTTCGAGCCCCCTTTCAACATGTCGGAAAGCTCCGCGATGGTAAATGGCTTGCCTATGCTTCCAGTAAAACCATATTCAACCGGATTGCGCATCACGGGATCGTCAGCATACCCGCTCGCCACGAACACCGGCAGTTCCTTGTCCAGCTTGCGGATCTCAGCCACAGTTTCCTTGCCACCCATGCCGCCGCGAATGGTGAGGTCAAGAATCATCGCGACAAACCGCTGTCCGGCCTTGCTTTCCCGCACATAGAAATCAATCGCTTCCCCGCCATCTCCCTTGCACACCACGGTGAATCCCAACGCCTCCACCATTCGCCGCACCGTGTTCCGCACCACCTCCTCATCATCCACCACAATCACTGTTCCGCTTCCCTTCTGCCTGATGATGGTGGCCGCGTTCACGGCAGCCGCTTCCGTCGAGGCAGGCAGGTACACGTGAAACGCGCTCCCCTTGCCCGGCTCGGACTCGACATCGATGCAACCGCCGTGGCGTCTGATGATCGAGTAGCAGGTGGCCAGTCCCAGGCCGTGCCCCTTCGTCTTGGTGGTGTAGAACGGATCGAAGATGCGAGGCATGACGTCCTTGGGTATGCCAATGCCCTGATCCTTGATTGACACCCTCACATATTGGCCCTTGGACAACGAAGGATACTCCCCTTCATCAGCAGAAACATTTCTGGCGGCGATTTCGATGAACCCGCCGTTCGGCATGGCCTGCTGTGCATTGATGACGATGTTGTCAATCACCTGGGCAATCTGGTTCTTGTCGATGTTGCACGGCCACACGTCCTCGCCCAAGGAGAAGCGGCACGCGACGTTCGCTCCGCTCAACGCAAATTGCACGGCTTCCTGAATGAACGGCACCAAGGGAGTTATCTTCTGAGCCGGCGCTCCCCCTTTGGCAAAGGTCAGCAATTGCAAGGTCAACGCCCGAGCGCGGTTCATTGTGGCCATCGTGGCCTCAAGGTATTCGATGGCCCGCGCATCCTTCGACACTGAGCGAGCCAGTTCGACGTAGCCGAACAGCCCGGTGAGCAGGTTGTTGAAGTCGTGGGCTATGCCACCCGCGAGAACGCCAAGCGAATCGAGCCTGGCCGCGCGTTGGATCGCGTCCATGGTCTTCTGCTTCTCGGTCATATCGCGAAACACGAGCACGACACCGATGGTCTTGCCATCCCTGTCGGTGATGGGCGCGCCGCTGTCAGCGATGACCCGCTCGCTGCCATCGCGTGAGGTGAGGAGCGCGTAGTTGGCCAGCTCGGTGATTGCCCCTGTCGCAAGCACCTCTGCTACGGGATTCTCGCAGGGTTCACGGGTCATCTCGCTGACAATGGTGAAGACGGTTCCCAACGGCTTGCCCTCGGCCTCGCCCTGCGTCCAGCCGGTGAGTTCCTCCGCCACCCTGTTCATGATGACGATGGCACCCCTGGTGTCAGTCGTGATGACGCCGTCCCCAATGCTGCGGAGGGTGACCGCGAGGCGTTCCTTCTCCGCGGCAATGGCGGCCTCGGCCCGCTTTCGTTCGGTGATGTCGCGGATGGCAGTCACTCGCGCCATGCGGCCCTGGTAGGGCATCGGTTTGCTGTTGATCTCCCCCACGAAGGCGGTGCCATCCTTTCTTCTCCCGGCTGCCTCATAGGGCCCTAAAACGCCCTCACGAAGCCTGTTGCGGATCAGTTCGCGCGATTCAGGCATGGCCAGATTTAGGAGGTTCATGCCGATAAACTCCGACAACTCATAGCCAAACAGATCGGCCATGGCCTGATTCGCGTCCAAGATCAGACCCTGTTCGTGAACGGCAACTCCTTCGAAGCTCGCCTGGGCAAGTCGGCTAAAACGCTCCTCGCTTTCGCGCAGTGCCCTCTCCATGCGCTTGCGTTCGCCGATGTCGCGGGTGAGGGCCATGAAAGAGGAGGGGGTACCCTCCGCATCCCTGATTACTGTGGCGCTGAGTTCCGCCTCGAACTGGGAGCCATCCTTCCTCACGAAGCGATACTCGCAGTTTCTGACCACGCCCTCTTTCAGGGTTCTCTGCATGTCCAAATTGGCATGCTGCAGTTCGTCCGGTGCGAACAGCTCGAAGGCACTTCTGCCGATCAGGTCTTCCGGACCTTCATACCCGTGCAGCAACGCGGTTTGCCGGTTGCACATCAAGATCGTGCCGTTCAGGCCGGTCTGAGTGATGGCATCCGGTGAGGAGTCAATCAAGGCGCGATAGCGCGCCTCGCTCTCACGCAGCGCCTCCTCGGCTCGCTTGCGATCGCTGATGTCCCGACACAGGGAGAGGATGGTTTCTCTGCCCTCTGTCTCCACCGTCGTGGCGTTGATTTCAACCGGCGTCCGTCTGCCGGTTCGGTCGACGTACGTGATTTCCAGATTCCTCACGAACCCGTCTTTCATGCACGCCGCGACGGCTAATGCGTTCTTTTCCCTCTCTTCGGCCGCGGTCCATTCCACCACGCTTCTTCCCAGGAGCTCATCGAGTCTGTCATGGCCGGAAAGGCGGACGTAGGCTTGATTCGCATCAAGGACGGTCCCGTTGCCGGCAAGAATCACATAGCCAGTGTCGGTGGTTTCGACCAGCCGCCGGTATCTTTCCTCGCTCTTCCGCAGCGCCTCTTCGGCTCGTTCCCGCTCGCTGAAATCAGCTGGCATTCGCAACCTCCGGTACTGGCGATTTCCGTCTGTCGATCAGGACGTGGTCACGACGAACACGCCCCCCGGCCTACCAAGCCGGACTCGGCGCCGAAGCCCGACTCCTCCAGGCGAAGCTGAAAGACCTGTCCCGCCCATGGGGACACAGTCTACACCCGCGCGCCCGCGCCAGGATCGCCGTCAGTGCGACGCCGCGATGAAGAACTCCGGAGCTACGCCGCCAACCGGCGCACCACGACCAAGGTCCGGTCGTCACGCGGCAGATCGGTGGCGCGCCGATCTGCGGCCTCGAAAATGGCCTGCTGGATCTGGTCGGCGCCGCCGCCCACGCTGCGAACGATCTGCGCCAACTCGCGGTCTGCGGTCCCGGGCTCGGGCCAGGCGTCGCTGATGCCATCCGAGAAGACCACCAGCGTGTCGTTCGCTTGCATCGACACCCGGGCCTCGTCGTAGTCAGAGTCGGCAAAAGAACCGAACGCCATTCCGCCTTCGCCCAGCGTCTCGCAGCGACCGTCGGCACCCACCAGCAGCGGCCGGTTGTGGCCTGCATTCACGTAGGTGAGCTGACCACTGTCCGGGCACAACCGTGCGAGAAAGAAGGTGGCGTACCGGTCGGCGGGGATGTTGAGATGGAAGTCGCCGTTGATCCGTGTCGCGGCCTCGGCCAGCGGCCCGCTCTGCCAGTTGGCGCGCACGGTGGAACGCAACTCGACCATGAGCATGGCCGCGCCCACGCCCTTGCCCGCGACATCCCCCAACGCCAGGTGCAGCAGACTGCCGTCGTAGGCGAGATCGTAGAAATCGCCGCCCACCGCCCGACTGGACTGGGTCCGGCCCGCCAGATCATAGCCGGGAACGCGCGCCGGGGTCTGCGGCAGAAGGCTCGCCTGGATCTCAGCGGCCACCCGGAGATCTTCCTGCAGCCGTCGCTGCTCCATGCCCGCCTCGAGCAGCCAGGCGGTCTCGATCTTGGCAGCCGCCGTGTTGGCCAGCACGGTCAGGATCTCAAGGTCGGCTCCGCGAAAGGGCACGCGGTCGAGCCGGGCGCTGGCGTATAGCACTCCCAGCACGCGCACCGGCTCGCCCTGCCGGGTCGACACCCAGAGCGGAGCGCAGATCACGCGACGGATGGGCTCGCCCGCCAGAGCAGGCTGCTGGCGCAGGTTCACGTCTTCGAGCGCGTCGCCAGCCATCACCGCTACCCGTCCCTCGATTACCTTGCGCACGATAGCCCGGCTGATCCGCTGCTCCACAGGCCGGCCCAAACGATCGCGACCGGCTTTAAGCACCGGCTCCTGGCCGTCGCCGAGCAACATGATTGCGGCGAAATCAGCCGGCACCGCTTCGAAAACCAGGTCGAGAATGCGATCGAAGAGCACCGGGAACGGGTGGTGCACCAACAGGCTGGCGGTCGCGTTCGCCAGCACGCGCATAGCGCGGCTCTGCGCAACGAAATCGGATACGCTCATGGTGCGATCTGGGGGCACTGCGATGCCCATGGCTGGAGTCGGCTTGCGCACGAAGGGACTTAGAGCGTCCTCGCGGCCGGGCTCGTCCGCGGGGGCGCGGCGGAAGCGAATCTCGCTATCTCCCGCCGTGACCACGTCCTGCTCGCGCAGGGGCGTCTCACCGAGGATCGGCTTGCCGTTAACCGATACGAGCACGCTGTCGGTCTTGGCGACCACGAAGAACTCGTCTTGCCGCAAGATGATCTCGACGTGACGCAGGCAAAGACGGTTGTCCTTGAACAAGACGTCACCCTCACCCTCTCCGCACATCACGATGATACGCCTCGCCGCAGCTGCCTGCCCCGCGGGCCATTTGATCGTGACGGTTGGTGTCTTTCTCATCCCCGCACCTGCCGAACCATCGCTATCCTCGCTCATGGAACTCTTCTCCTCGTGCACTCGCCAAAGATCGCGCCCCGGCTGGGTTTTCCTCATATCATAAGAAAACGATGTGGCCCAACCGCGAACAACCTATCGCTATTGCAAGCCAGACGCCACAACGCGCCTCCGCAGCTTGCGCGATCGAGCATGGGTTGTGCAGAAAAGGCAGCCGGATCCTGTGCCGCCGGCGGCCTCCGCAGGCCTGGCCCCGATTCTGCTTCCTTCTCCTTCTGTGGTGGTTGCGCTGCCGACTCCGATCTTCGAGGGAAGCCAGGAAAGGCTCTTTCCTGACGGCGTGGTTCTGGTCACCAGCCGCGATATCGAGGACGGTCTGGACCTATTTCCCGAGGAATTACAAGCCATGGCACGCGCAACTTCTGCGCGTCGGTTCGAGTTCGCGTTAGGCCGGCGCTGCGCACGCGAAGCGTTGGCCATCCTGGGCGGGCCGCTCGTTGCTATACCGGTGGGCCGTTTCCGTGATCCCGTGTGGCCTTTCGGTTACGTGGGCTCTATCACGCATTGCCGAGGCTTCTGCGCTGCCGCCGCCGCCCGGACCCAGCGTGGGAGCAACTCGCGTTCGATCCGAGGCCTCGGTCTGGACAGCGCGCCGGCCACCTCGCTACCCGAGGAACTGGCAGGGGTGGTCTGCTCGGCGGACGAGTGCGCGTGGATGGCCAGGGAGCGGGGCGATGGCGTGCCCTGGGACCGGCTCTTTTTCTGCGCCAAGGAAAGCGCCTACAAGTGCCTCTTCCCGGCAACCCACCGGTTCCTCGATCTCCGCGACATGGGAGTGCGATTCGACCCGGAACGTGGCTCGTTCGACGTGACGCTGCCCAGCCTGTTTGGCTCGCCATCGCGCCTGACCGGCCAATACTCAGTGCGAGGCGATATCCTTCTGGCTGCGACGACCTGGATAGAGGGATCTGCGTGTCCCTGACCAGATCCGCTCCGGGTTGTGCGCGCCGCGATGAGCGTCTACGGCCTGGGCACGATGACACTCACGGATTGCGCCGGCGTGGTGTAGAGGAACTGTTTGGCCGCGCTGGCGCCCAGCCCGGGCGCCGCAGTCAGCGCCGGTCCCGTGCGCTCTGTGGTGGAAAGATCTGGCTAGAAACCGACGCCGAGGGAGATGCGCAGATAGGGGAAGCGCCGTGCCACTTCCCCGACGGACACGGCCTCGACCGGGATTGGATCCTTGCCCGACCCATCGGAATACAACTTGAGAGAGAAGTCAGTGGCGTTGCCCAAGGTGTAGCCGCCCTCTACGCGACCGACGAAGGCCAGTGCGGGCAATCTCCCTGAATGGGAAAGCCGCACGGCCGGTGAGCGGACAAGCAAGCCAGCGCCTGCCGAGCCCTGGTAGAGAAACTCTCGGTCGCGCAGATCGAAGCCAGGTGAACCCATGGTCAGCGCCGCCCATCCCATCCCTCCGGCAACCCGCGCATAGGGGGAGAGCCAGCGAAACACGTCGTAGCGCAGAGACACGCCGAGGCCGAAAACTTGTGTGCTAGTCTTCTGGGGCAGATCCAGGCCGTTCGTCGTCGAGACCGTGGTTGCAAGCCAGGAGAGGTCCAGGCCTACGGTGGTCTTGCGAGCTACCCGGGGCGCGTCGTAGGACAAGGATAGTCCCGCCCCGGTTGGGCTCCGCCTGCCCCAAAGTAGCCGGGCATCGTCTTGCACCATCCAGCCGGTCTGGATCTCGGCGGCGAGTGCGAAGCGAAGTGGCTCCCACGACGTCGGGCTGGCCTCCGGCACGCTCGCTTCGAGGATGGCCGCCTCGGCGGCCGGCGCAGGGGCGCCATGGGCGACTACGGGGAGTGCAGGCAGGAGTGCGGCAGTCGAAAGAATCAGGAACCCGTGGCGGATCGTCGTCATGGCTGACCTCGTTCAAAGTAATCACTGATAAGGAACCCGTAGGCCGAGCGCGCCCCTTTGCGATCGGGCTGGTCCGCATTGAGCACCGTCAAGTACCCGAGTTTCATCGGGTCGTTCATCTCGAGGACGACATAGCGTATTCCGTCGGCGCTCTTCGTGGCCAGCGGCGAAATACTCGCAATGGATTGGTCAAGAAGAACCTCCGCCGAGAATAGAGGCCCCTGGCCGTGGTCGACGATGTCAAGGTACTCGAGCCGGTTCGCGCCGTCCGTTCCCCACAGCCGGCTTTGCGCCGTGGCTTCAACCGTCACGTCCTGAAGGGAGCCGCTCGACCCGATCGGCTCGATGGTGCGGTCGGCGAGGTTCACGATGGAGAGGGTCGCGCCGCCAGAGGCGTATTGATAAGTGAGGAGGGCGAGGTTTCCCGGAAGCGGCGTCACGTTGACAACTGGAGCCGGTATCGACCAGCTTTCCAGGGCCAGGCCTTGCGTCGTCTCGATGTCCTGCAGGTCGGCGAAGACCAGGGCCGTCGCGCCGGTACCGACCCCGACGAGCATCGCCCGATCCTGGACCTGTGACGACTTGGGGCTGGTCCCCTGGAAGAGAAGAATCTGGTTGACTTGCGTCGCCGTGGGAATGGAAGTGGCATTGCCAGTCGTGGGATCGAGGATCACCAGCTGCTGAGTTGCGGGCGTCGTGACCGCGAGTCGCATGGTATCGCCGGTGCCGTACATTTCCATGTCCGAGGGCGCGCTGCCCGACCCGATGAGCGAGAGCGAGACACGGAAATCGTTGCTGGTCGCATCCGCCGGCGTGGCCTGGGCGAGACTGATCTGGAAGATGTCGTTCGAACCGTCGGCCCGGACGTAGATGGCCGTCCCGACCATGTCGAAGAGAACTTGAACTGGAGTGACAGTTTCCGTGCCATCCGCGACGAGAGGAACCGTGATCTCGGTGCGATTGGCATTATCAAGATCGAGAAGCGTCACGTAGTTCGGCGCCAACACCGCCGCCAGGGTTCGCAACTGGCCGAAGAGCGTCGCGCGCGGCGAGAAGACCACGCCACTCGGTACGCTGCCCAGGCTGCGGATGGGCCGGCTGGCCAGCGGCTTGCTTCCGTCGAGCGTCGCCACCGCCAGATCGTTGGGGTTGAAGAGCATGGAGCCGCTGGCGCCCGACGACGCCGACCCGTAGTACAGGATGGCGAAGACCCCGTCTTCGGATTGGGCGATCTGATCGAAGCGGCCGGGCAGGTCGGTAGTGACCGGGGCTGCGTTCGACGCAGGATCGATGAGAACCAGTCTGGCTGGCTCGGCTGCGGTGCTGGAACTGCCCTGGTCGCCATTGGTCAGCACCAGAAGCTGGTTTGTGCCATTGCACTTCGCGGCCACGATGGGCGACTTGCCAGTGGCCGCCATGCGCGGCCCTAGGGCCAGGTTTGCCGGGTCGAGTAGGAAAGTCGACCCCGAGGTACTGTTCACGTAGGCCACGCTATTGTCGAGAGCGACCATGGGCAGCACAGCGCGCGAAGATGAGTCGCCAGTCGCCGCATCGTCATGGCAGCCTAGAGGCGAAGCCAGCAGGAGAGGTAAAAGGTACGCGCGTTTCATTGCCGGATCCTTCCGTTGAGCGCGAAGCCGGTCACGGACTCCACTGTCCCATCGTCCCAATCCCAGTTGATGAAGCTGATTCGGCCTTCGCTGTACACTTGGTTGACGAATACCTTGTGGTTCGCCCCGGCCAAGGCCCCGATGGCATTGGGCGGGCTGCCCAGTTGAAAGTCCTTGACCAGAAAGCTGGTGAGGGACATCTGCTCGGCCATGCGCACATTGTTCGCGTCGTCGCGCAAGAGCACGAACGCGCTCGAGGAATCGGGGGTGATGGCGAACGGGTCGGGATTGGCGCTGGTGAGCTCCAATTTGGCGAACCCGTCTTCCAGTCTGACCGCGCTGTAGCCGTACGAACGGTCGATCTGGTCCTCCAAACTAAGACCAGGATCCGTCGGATCACCCGCGACCTTGGTGTGCAGCACCAGCACGGTCGTCTCGTCGGGGGAGATGGCCAGGGCGCGAATCGCCTTCTGCAGATCCACACCTGATGGCGTCAAGGTCCCGCTCGGCGACAGCGGCAACACGACTAGGCGCTTGATGGGCACAGCCGTGGTGAAGAGAACGGCGTATTTGCCGTGTGCACTGATGTTGACCAGGCCCACCGTCTCACCGGTGAGCTGCCAAGTGAAGAACGGGGATGCTCCCGTGAAGCCATCGGGAATGGTGATGCGCACCAGCTTGCTCTCGCTGCGCAGCACCGCGAAGGCGTTAATATCCCCGCCGGCCGTGTCGGTCGTATCGGACATGTCCAGGTCCGTGACCGGGCTGGACAGGTACAGCGATTGGACGGCATTGGCCACCAGATCCACCAACAAGACCTCGTTGGTACCGTCGCGCCGAGCGATGGCCCAGTGGCCGTCGCGGGTGACCGACACGTCCGTGGGAAGCCCCGTCCCGGCGATGGCTGTCCCGCTATCGGCTGGGGCTGGTTGCGCGCCGGAGATCAGCGGAGCCGCGTCGCTTGCCACGGCTCCAACCTCGCCCTCGCTCCCGCCGTCTCCGCTGGCCGCGTCGGGCTCAGGAGGTACTCCCGCATCCGGGCTGGCGGCGCTGGCGTCGGCGCCCACGGTGGAAATGGCTGAACTTTGGATGCGCACGAGCGGTGCGATCGTGGGTCCCTGCAGGTTCGCGAAGCGCAGTTCAGAGATGCCGTCGTTCGTGACCACGAAGGCGGCCAGCCCGTCGTCGGAAAAGACCACGGCGCTGGGCTCGAACCCGACGGTGACAGTGAAGGCGCTGTCGCCGGAGGACGACAGGGTGACGAGCGAGACGTCCTGAAAACTGCCTGAAAGGGTGCTGGCGTTGGCCTGGGTCACGTCGAACCAGACCACGGCGTGGGCGCCGCCCGGCGCGATGGCGATGGTGTTGGCTCCCTTGATGATAGGGAGAGGAGAGGAAACCGTCGTCCCCGTGTCGGTGGTGCGCAACACCGAGAGGGTGTTCGACCCCGAGTTGATGACCAGGGCCTCATCCTGTCCGGGGACCGTGGCCACGTAGGTGGGCGTGTCACCAGGCGTGACTTCCGTGATGGCGAGTGACACGGAGTCGATGACCGCCACCGAGTCGCGCGTGGGGTTGGCCACGTACACGTACTGCTTCCCAGGCTGCGGGGTCAGAAAGTCGAGCGCCTGCTCCTGCTCGGGCGGCAGGGTGCTGCCGCCCGCCGCCGCCGGCTCGACAGCCGCAGCCCCCCCTGCTCCCGAGGATGTGGCGCCGAACCCTTGACTGCCACCGCCGGCTGGGTATCCGTTATCGCCTGAACCTGGAGCGTTCTTCGAGCTGTCCACTGATGCGGACGAGCAGCCGCAAAGGGCACCTATGAGCACTCCGCCTATGAGGCCATATGATTTGGTCATTGCAGGCACCTCTCAGCAGCAACTCCTGTGCCGCACCACGATCGCAGGATAATCGCGGACATTCCGTCAAGCGGCGCGACGGTACCACGACACGCTTGTCAGGGATCCCTCGGATTAGTCGTGGAATTCGATGGGTGACACGAGGCTGTTCGCGCGACCGCGCGCCTCCGGCGCCCGGTTCGCCCGCCGACGACGTGTTCCTTTCCGACGGTTCCTGGGATATAATCTTCGCCACGCTGCAGCTTGCGGTCGCAGTGCGTGTCACATGCGAACCTAACGCCCGCGCTGAGGAACCATGAACAAACTCACATCACGATTGTTCTCAGGTCTGATTATGGCCGTGGTGCTCGGATGGGCGCCCTCGGCCCTGGCCCAACTGTCGCTCGACCGGTTTGCGCCGTCGCTGCCCGGGGATCGGTTCTTCGGTGTCGAAGGCGCTGACCCGGGCGGACACCTTCTGCCCCGGTTGATGCTCCTGGGCGACTACGCCTATCGCCCCCTGTCTCTGTACGACGCGAACAACAACCGACTCGGCGGCTTGGTCAACCACCAGCTCGTCGTTCACGTCGCTGCCGGCCTGAGCCTGTGGGACCGGCTGGTGGTGGCGGCTGACATGCCCTTGAACTTGGTCACCAACGGCGGGACGGTGGACGGGATTCCCGGGCCGTCGGGTGCGGCCGCAGGCGATCTGCGCTTGAGCGCGCGCGTGCGATTGCTGGGCGAAGCACGTTCGCCCGCCACCCTCAGTTTGGGCGGGCATCTGTTCGTGCCCACGGGAAACAAGGACAAGGGTGCTGGCGAAGGCAAGGTGCACGGCATGCCGGTGTTGGTGTTTTCGGGTGAAACCTCGTCCCTAGCCTACGCCGCGACCGCGGGCGCGGACCTGCGCAGCAAGACCGCAGCCGACCCCACCACCACCATGGGCACGCAACTTTACTTTGGCGGCGCTTTCGGGGTTCTGCTGGCTGACCGAATGCTGCAACTCGGGCCCGAGATTTATGGAGCGACGTCCATGGCGGGCAAGGACAAGTTCACCAAAGCCACCACTAACCTGGAAGGAATTCTCGGCCTGAAGGCGAGGCTGGCAGATTTTGTGCTGGGGGCCGGCGCGGGCCCGGGATTCACCAAGGGGGTCGGGACACCCGCCCTGCGTGCCCTGCTCTCGGTGGCCTATGCGCCTGAGCCGGCACCGCCGCCTCCGCCGCCTCCGCCGCCTCCGCCACCCAAGCCCAAGAAGCCCGCCGATCGCGATCACGACGGCATCCCAGACAAGGTTGACGCCTGCCCCGACGAGCCGGGCGTAGCCAGCGACGATCCCGAGAAGAACGGCTGCCCGCCGCCTCCGCCTGACCGCGATGGCGACGGCATCCCTGACAAGGACGATGCATGTCCCGACGTCAAGGGCGTGGCCAATACCGATCCGCACGAAAACGGCTGCCCGCCCGACACCGACGGCGACGGCATCCGCGACGACGTGGACGCCTGCCCCAACGAGAAGGGCCCGCCTGACACCGATCCGCAGAAGAACGGCTGCCCCAAGGCCGTGCGGGTCACCGAAGGCGAGATCGTGATCCTGGAACAGGTGCAGTTCAAGACCGGCAGTGCCGTGATCTTGCCGGTCAGCGACGATCTGCTGCGCCAGGTGGCAGGGGTGCTGGCCGAGCATCCCGAGATCGCCAAGCTCGAAATCCAGGGCCACACCGACAGTCGCGGTGGCAAGGGCTACAACCGCAAGCTCAGCCAGAAGCGTGCCGACGCCGTGCGGAAGTGGCTGGTGAACTACGGCCAGGTCGACAGCGGCCGTCTCAGCTCACACGGCTATGGCATGGACGAGCCCATTGCGGACAACGCCACGCCCGAGGGCCGGCAGAAGAACCGGCGAGTGCAGTTCAAGATCATCGAGAAAACGAGCCGAGACAAAAGCGAGGTGACGCCATGAAGCGCATGAGTAGAAGAAGTGCATCGCTGCGGGCGCTCGCGCTCGCCCAGGGCTTGCTTCTGGTGGTCGCGGGCTGTAAATCGCCATCGGGCCAGGGAACGAACACTGGGGTCACCAGGCAGGCCCTGGTGGGCAAGGACGGCGCCCGGACGGTAAGCACGGCAACGACCGTCAACTCGTATTCCGCGCTGGCGAATGACGCGACTGCGGGTACCGCAAGCGTGACCGTGGCCGCCATCTCCGACCTGGCCTCGGCCGAGGGCACGGATGGCGGGTTGCAGCCGCTGGCCGCCGGGGATCTGCTGCTCATCATCCAGATGGCTGGCGCCACCATCAGTGCTGCCGACACCGCCACCGGTGGCATCTCTGACTACGGCAGCGTGACCGCGCTCAACAACGCCGGCAACTACGAGTTGGCCGGCGTGGCGAGCATCTCGGGAAAAACGATCACCTTGGCGTGCAGTCTGCAGAAGTCGTACACCGTGACGGGCAAGACTCAGGTCATTCGCGTCCCGCAGTACACTACGTTGACCATCAACAGCGGCGGCTCCATCACCGCGCCCGCATGGAATGGCACGGTGGGTGGCGTGGTTGCGGTGCAAGCCGCGACGACCTTGCAGCTCGATGGAACCATCGACGTCAGCGCCACGGGCTTCCGTGGCGGCGCTACCCACCAAGGCGCGAATTCCGGGACCGCCGATCAACCGACCTACCGTTGTACGAGCAGTGTGAGCACCACTGACCAGACGCTCAACTGTGGCGGCCAGAAGGGTGAGAGCATTGCAGGTGCGCCCGCCGACTACGACAGCCTGTTCTCGGGCCAATTAGGCCGGGGTGCACCGGCCAACGGCGGGGGCGGCGGCAACTGGCATAACGGTGGCGGCGGTGGTGGAGCGAACGCTGCGGCGATCGACGCCACGGACGCTGCCAGCGACCTGATCTGGAACGGCCAGGGCGTGATGGCGCACAGTGTGGCCAACGACGCGCTGGCCTGGGCACTGGACGACGGCTATGCCTTGAATGACGACTTCACCAATTCTCCCGGTGGTGGTCGCGGTGGCTACACCTACTCGGCCAATGACCAGGACGCCACGACCGATGGGCCGGGAAACGCCGATTGGGGCGGAAACTACCGACGCGAGCGCGGTGGACTGGGCGGGCATCCGCTCACGAGCAGCACCGGCGGCGCAGGGGCGCGGCTCTTCCTGGGCGGCGGCGGTGGTGCGGGCGATGGAAACAACGGCTTCACCGGTCCGGGCGGCAACGGCGGCGGCCTTGCGTTCGTGATCGCGGGAACGGTCCAGGGTACGGGCAGCATCCTCGCAAATGGCGCAGACGGAGGCCCTGCTAACTCGGGAACTGCCACTTCGGGCGACGGCCCAGGCGGCGGCGGTGGCGGCGGCACGGTGGTGGTTCACGCGGCTGCGCTGTCGGGAATTACCGTGGCGGCCAATGGCGGTAAGGGCGGAAACCAGCACCTCGCTGGCGTCCCCGAGGCCGAAGGTCCTGGCGGTGGCGGCGGCGGCGGCTACGTTGCCTTGTCGGGCGGCACGCCGGCAGCGGTCTCGGCCGATCCTGGCGTGGGCGGCACGACCGACTCGATCGGCCTGACCGAGTTCCCGTCCAACGGCGCGACCGCAGGCCACGTCGGCATCGTCGATGACAGCGCCGCGACCATCCTGTATTGCACCAGCCCGACCACGGTGATCGCCACCTACCCCCACAATCCCACGAACGTGACCGCAGGAGCCTTCACTTTCACCAGCCCCGAGAGCGGGGTCAGCTTTTCGTGCAACCTGGACAGCACGGGCTACGCGGCCTGCTCGGCGTCATACACGACCCCTGCCCTGAACGACGGATCGCACACCCTCAACGTGCAGGCCACGGACATCAACGGCAACGTGGGCGCCACCGCTACCTACACCTGGACCGTGGACACGGTGCCGCCGGATACCTTCATATTGAGTGGTCCCAACGATCCTAGCAGCAGTTCCACTGCACACTTCATTTTCTCCAGCGACGAGTCGGGCGAGGCGGGTGAGGCGGGCATCACCTTCTGGTGCGGGCTGGACGATTCCAACCCCGCGGACTTTGCCGCCTGCCCGGCCGACTACACGATCAATGGCCTGGCCGATGGATCGCACACCTTGTACGTGAGTGCGAAGGACGCCGCCGGCAACTTGGACCCCTCGCCCGCCGCCTGGCCTTGGACAGTACATGCCACGGGCCTCGATGGAGGCGTCGAAGACGCTGGCGCCGACGCGCAAGCAATCGATGGCGCGCTGGTATTCGAGGACGCGAGCGGGCCGGACACGGCTGCGCCGGCCGCTGATGGTCCTGGCACCGTGGTCGTCGCGGACGCGGCTGCAGACGTCGTTGTGGCGGTCGACCTTGCCGCCCCGAACCGGGATGCGCCGGCTGTCAGCACGCCGGACGCAGCGGCCGATATGGGGGTTCTGGAGGATGCGAGTGAGGACGTGGGTGCCCTCGCAGCCGACGCCCAGATCGTTGTCGTGGATGCGCGTTCTGTCGATGTGGCCGCGACGCCCGATCAGGCTGTCTTGCCGGTAGTGCCGGATGCGGCGATAGTGACCATCCCTGATGCAGCCGTTGCCCCAACTCCGGACGCTCCTGTGGTGACCGGAACGCTGAAGGAAATGGGTTCCGGCTTCTGCGCCGTCAATCCCGTGAGGGACAGCGCACCCGGGCTCTTCACCTTCTTCCTGGTGGGCGCCTTCGGGCTACTGCTGCGGCGCCGGCGCCGCTGACAACGGGCACATTTCCACGGGTCGCTTGGTCGCCCGCAGTAAGAACGCGCACGCCGCGAGCCAAACCACAATTTGGCCCGCGACATAGATCCTGTTCCAAGGTGCAGGCAGCAGATACAGACCGCCCGGAGCCATGGTGCTGCACACCATGGCCGCAAGCAGTGATCCGGCCCAGACCTTCTGCCGGTCGGGCTGGCCCTGCTTGGCGAGGCGGAACAGCGCAATCATGGGAATGAGCAAGAGCAAATCGTCGTACCAGCCGTGATAGGTCCAGAAACGCGCAGTGAACGCGGCGGCGCTCATCAGCAGCCAGGGATCAGCGCGCCGATGGCGCCAGGACCACACCGCGAGAAATCCCAGGAGCACGAGAGAGACCGGAGCATTCCAGGCAGGTCGGCCCACAGCGCCGAGGCAGGAGTGCAGGTTGGCGTGGCCGTAGCTCGCGGCACCTGTCATCGAGGCATCTTCGGTCCGCGACAAGAACTGGTGGCATAGCTGGACGGAGCTCACGGGCTGCGCCAGCCCCGCTATGCCCGTGAGCCCGATGTAGATCGCCACGATCGCAACCGCCGGGAAAAACTTCTTGCGGCGGAAGAGCACCATCCAGAAAAAAGGCGCCGCGAGTGATGGTTTCACCAAGGCCCCGACGAAACCCAGAACGGCAAACGCCAGGGGCATGGCCCGGTCCTCGCGCAGCAGGATGGGCAGGCTTGCGATCAGACACGCAACCACCAGCACGGTCAGTTGTCCATTCCCCGTGGCGGCGCCCGTCGCGTACATGGCCGGCGGCAGCAGCATGACCAGCCGGCGCTCGGCGTCCGTCGTGGCCCCGCTGCCTCGCGCCACCATCCGCGCCATGCAAACCAGCGCAACAAGCGTGAGCAGGGCCCACAGCCAACGTGCGACGGTGAAACTTGGCCAGCCCAGGATTGGCCACAGCATGGTCATCGATGCGGGTGGGTACGAGGCCGTGCCGATCAATCGGTACACGGCCAGTCCGGCGAACAAGGCTCGCGTCTCGGTGTAGCGCTGCCGTAGGTCGATCGCACCCAGCGGCGGTCCCTGCCAAAGCAGGCGCCAGGTTTCGTAGGATAACCAGACCGCTGCCGCCAGGGCCATGAGCACCGCCGCCCACCGCAGGACTGCCGATCCACTCCTGCCCCACCAGACCAGAATCCGCGTCGCGGATGGCATGGGGCCTGAGCCTGACCCGAGAGGTCGCTCGTCTGGCGCACTCATGCGCCATCTATATCATCGGTCGCGACTTGGTGGACGTCGGGAACGCGACGCGGAACCCTACTGCGACCAGGTGCCGGCGCCGACGTCGATCTTCCAGGAGGCCTGGTAGGTCGGCAGCAACGTTGTTCCGTTGTTGAGGATCAACGGCTGGAACACATAAGTCGCCAGATAGTTGTGCACGCCTGGAGCGGTGGTGTCTTGGTTTCCATACCAGTGATCGCCCCAGTACATGAAAACGGTCCCCTGGCTTCCCACGATGGGCTGCACCCAAGTACTCTGGGTCATCCAGGTCAGCTTCCCCTGAGGCGCGATGTATCCCTGGTAGGTCCACGGCCCGTTCATGGATTTCGCTGTGGAATAGAAATCGTCGTTGGCTCGCCACCCTGTCTTGTCGGAGCCGATGAAGTAGTAGGTGCCGCTATTGTCCTTGAATACCGTGGGCGCTTCAATGCCGCCCGTGGTTCCGTTGAGGACTGAGTACTGTTTGCCGGACGTCCAACTGTGGCAGTCGCTGGCCAGGGTATAGACCCAGCCACTCTCCGTGACGACATAGGCACCCGTATCGTCGGCAAAGGCGCTCATGTCACTGTGGGCGGCAATGGCTCCGCCTGAGCTCAGCAGAGACCCCTTGAAGCTGTATACGGCGTTGACGGTAGGCGAGGTCGCGTACACGACTTCCTTGTCTGCCTGATAGGTGGTGTCGGCGGAATGAGCGTAGAGAACGAATTCCCCGGTGGCGGGACACTTGATGATATGCGGCCTCTCACCCTTTCGGTTCGGCCCGAGCTGGCCACCCGATTGCTGGGGCAGGATGATCCCGTTGTTGCCCTCCTTCTTCCATGTCACCAGATCTGGGGACGAGTACATCGAGAAGCCGTTGAAATCGTTGTCGGTCGTGGTGCTCAGGAAGTATTCGCCGTGCAAATAGAAGGTATTGCACACCCGGATGATGCCGCCGCCGTGGGCGTTGACCAGATCGCCGTCAGTGTCCTTGAACGTGATGCCGGGCGGGTCGGGCGGTGAGGGATCGGTCGCGCCAGGGCCAGGGTCGGTGAGAGTTCCGACAGGACCTGATCCCGCCGCAGCCCCGCAGGTGCCGTTGCCGCTGGAGCCACCGCTCGCGCTGGAGCCTCCCTTGCCACCGGAGCCGCCAATCGCGCTGGAGCCTGCGGTGGTCGAAACTCCACCTGAGCTGGTGGTTCCACCAAAGCTCGACGTTCCGCCAGAGCCGGCGGTCGTGCTCTTGCCCGCGGTGCCGCCGTTCAGGGTCGACGTTCCGCCTGCTCCGGTCGTCCCGCCGCTCAGTCTGGTGGCGCCGCCTGCTCCGGTCGTGCCGCCGTTCAGGGTCGACGTTCCGCCTGCGCCAATCGTGCCGCCGCTCGGGCTCGTCGTTCCGCCTGCGCCAGTCGTGCCGCCGAGTCCGCTGCTGCTGCCACCCGCACCAGTCGTGCTGGCCGGTCCACTGCTCGTGCCACCCGCACCAGTCGTGCTGGCCGGTCCACTGCTCGTGCCACCCATACCGGTTGTGCTGCCGCCCGTGCTGGTCGCGCCACCCTGTCCTGCCACAGCACCGGACCCGGTCGCGCCTCCGACGTTTGAGCTACCCACGGTCGTGGTCTGCCCCCCCGCTTGCTGAGTCCCTCGTGATCCGGTCGCACTCTGCGAGGAAGCGCCTCCCGTCGCGTTTCCTCCTGCACCAGCCGAAGAAGCGCCTGAACCGGCGCCGCCAGACGAGCAACCAATAGCGAGCGCCGCGAGCACCACTGCCAACTCTCTGGTTCGCTTCATAGATTCATTTCTCCACGTTAGGGTCGATCTCTCATAGGCTGCCTAGTAGGGGCGCCGTGAGCATGGAACGGGTCAGGAAAAATGTATTGTCCTCCATTCCAACAACGAAGTCCGCTCAGGAAAGCGTCGGCCCGCAGCGCGTTGTCTCTCGCACTCACAGCGCAGGGAGCGCATCCCGACGCCGCCAGTGCACCGTAACCTGCGGGCTCTCGACCACTAGGGCCGCGAGGTAGCCAGGGGCCGGTTCCAGGGATCGAACGGCGTACGTCTCCGGGGCTCTGGGCGCTCCTTCCACCCGGATGAGCCTGGCCGGCTCGCCGGGTGCCAGGCTCACGTCGAATGAATCGAGTGACCGCGACAGTCCCTCGCCCAGCGCCTTGAGAAAGGCTTCCTTGCGTGTCCAGCCAGCGAAGAACGCCCACCTGCGCTGCGCCGCCGGCAGGGAAGCCAGGGCGGCCTGCTCGACGGGCGAAAAACAGGTCTTGACCAGGTCCTCCATGTCGCCGACATCGCGGATTTCTTCGACGTCGACGCCAACCTCCCGGTTCGCGCTCACGGCCACAAGCGCGATGAGGCCGGAATGGGACAGATTGAAACGCAAGCGTTCGGGAGGCGCCAGTCGGGGCTTCCCGTCGCTGCTGCTAGAAAACACGACGGCCTCCGGACTGGTGCCCAGGTAGCCGGCCAGAACCAGGCGGAGCAGGCCGTGGGCGGCCAGGTAGCGCCGGCAGTCGGGGCTGAAGACGAAGCGCTCGGCGCGCGCCGCCTCGTCAGCCGAGATCACGCGGCCCAGCCGCTGCAGTTCAGCCTCCGGCACATCGAGAGACAGCGACCAGACGTGCACGTCGTCCGCCGCCAGACGCAGAAGATCCTCAGTCATGAGATGGGCGATTGGTTGTCGGTGCCGCGGCCAAAGTCGCGGGCTCGTCTGTTGAGAATAGCAACGGGAATCGCCAGATCTTGCCACCGTATTGCATCGAGTGGCAGTCACGTTGACGATGATTTCATCGAAAACGCGATGGGGTAGACTGTTGCGCCTTCCAGACACGCCATGAGACCCTTCTTCTTTGGCCGCTCTGAGCGCCTTCTCTTCGGCACCTACCACGCGCCTGCCGTCCGGTCCCCGCGTCCAGGTGCTGTGTTGCTGTGCAACCCTTTCGGCCAGGACGCCATCTATGCTCACCGGATCTACGCGACGCTGGCCGCAAAATTGAGCAAGCTCGGCCAACATGTCCTGCGCTTCGACTACTACGGAACCGGTGACTCGGCCGGCGAGGTCGAGGAAGGCAGCCAGGCAGCGTGGCTCGAGGATATCCTCGAGGCTCACCAGGAGTTGCTGGCGTCGAGCGGCGCTTCGCGCGTGATTTGGGTGGGGTTGCGCTACGGCGCCACGCTGGCGGTGCTGGCCAGCCAGTCCCTGCCTCGCGCACTCGCGAGCCTGATTCTCTGGGATCCGGTCGTGGATGGGACGGCCTACCTGCAAGAACTCGCGCAAGCGCACGCCACCTTCATGCAGCAAGAGCTGCGCGGCTGGCGGCCTTCGCCAGCGGAAGACTGTCAAGCACTGGGCTTTCCGCTCGGCCCCGACCTGAAGCGCGCGATCGCGGCCATCGATCTCGCCGCGCTCTGCCCGCCCAAGGCGCGCCAGGTGACCGTGCTGAGCACCAGCCAGAAAGCCGGCCTCGATCGCTTCCGCCAGGCGGTGACTGGCTGGAGTGGTGCCGCACACTGGATGGAGATGATCAGCAACTCGCCCTGGAACTCGGACGAGGCCATGAATACCTTGCTGGTGCCCATGGACGTGCTCGACGCCATGATCGCGCGAATCCAGGAGATCCGATGAAGGAGCGAATCGCGCAGTTTGGGCCAGGACAGACCCTGATGGGGATCGAGACGCCCGGTGCGCCGAACCAGAGCCATCCGGCTCGACCGACGTGGGTCTTTCCCAACGCCGGCGTCGTCCATCGGGCGGGACCGCACCGCTTGACCGTGAAGCTGGCCCGTCGGGTTGCCCTGGCCGGCTTCCCGGCGCTGCGCTTCGACCTTTCGGGTTTGGGGGACAGCCGTGCGCGGAGTGCGACGACATTCGAGCAGGCGGCGGTCCAAGACATTCGCGACGCCATGGATCATCTGGAGCAGACGACCAAGGCAAGCCGGTTCGTGCTGTGCGGGCTGTGCTCGGGCGCCGACAACAGCGTCCGGGCCGCGCTGGCTGACCCGCGTATCGCGGCCATTGCCTTGCTCGACCCCTATGCCTATCGCACCATCGGCTTCCACCTGCGCCGGCTCGTGCGACGGGCGAGTAGCCCGGCGTCGTGGCAGACCCTGGCCGCCCGGATGGGAGGCGTGCTGCGGCGACAGCCACGGCCTGCCCTTGCCAGCGATGCCGAGTCCGATGGCGCCCCGCCGCGGCCCATGTACGGTCGCCCTTTCCCCGAGCGAAGCGCCTTCGCGGCCGACTTGCGACGCATCGTCGATCGCGGGGCCCACATCTTCATCGTCTACTCGGGCGGCATGGACGAACTTTACAATCACGCGGGACAGTTCAAGGCCGCTTTTCGACGTTATCGTCTCGGCGAACGAATTCGGACGGAATTCCTGCCCGCCTGCAACCACACATATACGGAAATAGCACAGCAGCGTCGACTGGGTGATTTGCTGGTCGCCTGGGCCGAGGGGCTGTTCCCCGCCGCTTCCGCGAACCCGCGGCGTCAGGTCGGGCCGGTGGGTTGAGCCGCTGGCCCGCAGTGGGCCGCGAGCTGTTCCAGCGTCTCGAAGACCACCGATCGCAAGCTCAGACGATGGCCGGTGCGCTTACACAACTGCGCCACCATCTGTGCCGATAACAGCGAGTGGCCTCCCAGGGCGAAGAAGTTGTCACGCACGGAAACCCTCTCGACCTTGAGCATCTCGCGCCACAGAGCCGCGATCGCTCGCTCCACCTCGGTACGCGGCTCGACGTGTTCCTCGCCGGCCAATGCCTCCTGGGCGAAGGGAGGTGGAAGCGTACGGCGGTCGACCTTGCCGTTCGCGGTCAAGGGCAGGGTTTCCAGCTCCACGAAGATATGGGGCAACATGTAGTCTGGCAGCTTGCTGGCCAGGCGCCGCCGCATCTCGCTTCCGGTTCGGGTTTGCCTCGGCTGGTAGACGACATAGGCAACGATGCGCGTGTCGCCGAGCGCATCGGTATGAACCGTGACCGCCGCCTTGCGCACGCTGGCATCGTCCATCAGCACCGCTTCGATCTCGCCTAGTTCAATGCGAAAACCGCGCACCTTGACCTGGAAGTCGGTCCGGCCCAAGCACTCGAGCAGTCCGTCCGCCCGCCAGCGGCCGAGGTCGCCGGTCCGGTACATCCGTACCCCTGGGGTCGAACTGAACGGATCGGCGATGAATCGTTCGCTGGTGAGCTCGGGACGATTCAAGTAGCCGAGAGCCACGCCATCACCGCCGATGTAGATTTCTCCCGGTACTCCTATTGGGCAGAGCTGATGCTGGGAATCGAGGATCCAGATCGAAGTGTTGGCGATGGGGCGCCCGATGGAGATGCCTTGGCGTGGCTGGGCGACGCGCCAACAGGTGGACCACACCGTGGTCTCGGTGGGTCCGTACATGTTCCACAACTCGCCCACCCGCGTGAGCAGCGACTCGGCCAGGTCCAGCGACAGCGCTTCCCCGCCACACAGCGCCTTGAACCCCCGACGGCCCTGCCACCCACTCTCGATCAGCAAACGCCAGGTGGCTGGAGTGGCCTGCATCACCGTGACCTGGCCCATCTCCAGCAGTCGCTGCAGAGCCATGCCGTCGAGTGCGTCGTCGTGACTGGCCAGCACCACCTGGGCCCCCACGCTCAACGGCAGCATCAGCTCGAGCAGGGCGATGTCGAAGGAAAGCGTGGTCACGGCCAGCAACCGGTCGTCAGGGCCCAGCCCCGGCTCGCGCTGCATGCTGGTCAGAAAGTTGACCGCCGCGCGGTGAGAAACCCGAACACCCTTGGGCCTGCCGGTGGACCCCGATGTGTACAGCACGTACGCCACGTCCTCGGCGCGAGCCGCTTGCTGGTCGCTGGCCAGCGGGCTGTCCCGGTCGGGTTCGTCAGCAGCCGTGTCGAGCGCAAGCGTCCGCTCTGCCGCGCAGCCATGGCACACAGCCAACTCCGACTCGGAGACGACCAAAGCCAGCCCAGAATCTTCAATCATGAATGCCAGGCGGTCGGCAGGAAAAGCTGGATCGAGCGGGATGTAGCCTGCGCCCGCCTTGAGCACAGCCAGCAGCGCGGCCACCATGTCGACCGAACGCTCCAGACACAGCCCCACCAGCATCCCGCGACCGACTCCGCGGCGGCGGAGCGCGTGGGCCAGCCGATTGGCGCGGGCTTCGAGCTCCGCGAAGCTGACCTGTTGCTCCCCCAAGCGGATCGCGATCCGTTGCGGAGTCCGCTCCGCTTGGCTGGCGAACAGCTCATGCACGGTGAGGTGAGCGGGGTAGTCGCGCTCCGTGCGATTGAATCCCTTGCTCGCGAGGCTGATCTCATCGCCAGGCAACAGCGCCAGTTTGTCCACCGCGGTTGCAGGCGCGCTGCAGCCGTCTCGCAGCACGCACTCGATCTCGCGCAGTCGCCAGTCGAGCCAGGCCTGCGTGTAAAGATCGGAGTTGGCGTGGGCCAGAAGTTGCAGCCCCTCGCGCGATTCGATCGCGTTGAGGTCGAACTCGAACGTCTCGAAGCAGCGCGGGTTTAAGTGGTACTCCACCGAACAACCGGCGAAGACCAGCTTGCCGGGAGCGTATCGCTGGGCGTGAGTGAAAGTCGCGGCGATGAGTGGCACGCGGGACGGATCGTGCGGCACAGCGAGATGGGCGACGATTTCGCCGAAGCTGACCGATGCGTTCTCGCGCGCGTCCAGGACTGCGGTGTGGATCGCGCGGCACAGATCCAGAAACGACAGACCCGGCTCGACGCGAGAGCGGACAGGCACCAGGTTTACCAGGTGTCCGACACAATCCTCCATCCCGACCTCCGGGTGCCCCGCCACGGGAATGCCGATGACCAGATCGTTCTGCCCCGAGATGCGGTGAAACAGGGCTGCGAAGGCCGACAGCAAGACCGAGAAGAAGCTCAGACCCTGCGCGCGAGAAAACTCCTTCACCCTGGCGAGAAGATCTGACGGAAGGGCGTGCAACGAGTGCCGCGCGTCGTATGAGCGAAAGACAGGGCGATGGCCGTCATGGGGCAGGGCCAGAGGGGACGGCAGCACCTCGAAGGCCTTGCGCCAGAAGGCCCGGCTGGAGTCGATGCGGGCAGCATACTCCGGACTCTGGCAGTGTCTCACGTAGTCGGAGAAGCCGTGGCGCGGTGGCGTGGGAAGGGGAGCGCCGCCGACGAAGGCCGAGTAGAGTCGCCCGAGGTCAGCCAGCAACACATCCAGGGACCATCCGTCGCACACGGCATGGTTGGCGCTGAGCATGACCACACGCTCCTGCGCGTCGAGCCGGACGATGGCTGCGCGAAAAAGCGGGCCACGGTGAAGGTCATAGGGCGTCGCCGCGTCCTCAACCTGGAGCCGCGCCAGCGAGGCAGCTCGTTCGCCGAGCGGCAGGCTGGAAAGATCGTGCCGGGCGATGGGGACCGTCATCGCAGGCTCGATGATGAAGCGCTCTCCGTCCTCGGAAAAGTGGCCGCGCAAGGCTTCGTGGCAGTCGGCGAGTGCCTGCAGTCCATCGAGCAGGGCATGGTCATCAACCGGACCGGTCAGGTGAATCGAGAACGACTCGTGGTAGGCGCACACGGCTTCCGCGCCAGCCTGTGCCGACAGCCACATCTCACGCTGGGCAAAGGTGGATGCGACCTCGACGGTCGGCGCGGTGGAAAAGGGATCGTAGTCGACCCCGGAGCCCGGGCCGGAGTTCTGCACATTCTCCCCATCAGTCATGGTTCTCTACCTTGAGGTACTTGCCTGGACGGTTTGGATCGGGCGCGAACCACGCGGGCCGGCCGTGCTCGTCATGGCCCAGCCGCGCGCCCGGCACGCGACCCTTGCTGGGTGCTGGTGCTGCCGAAGTGTCGCCCGCCTGCGGGACTCGTGCAGGCGCGCTGGCGGACGCTGGCGCTGCGCCGGCCGCAGACACAGGGCGAGTCGTGCGCGAGTCGACAGCGGGAGCACCGGGAGCCGCCGCACGCGCAGCGCGAATGGCATCGGCCAGCAGCTTTGGGGTCGAGTAGCGTTCGCTGAGCTGGCGGAAGGTCACGGCAAAATCGAGCCGCACGCGCACCATGCGGGCGAGCTGCGTGACCAGCAGCGAGTCGAGCCCCAGCGCAATGAACTGCGCTTCCTCGTCGAACGACTCAATCTTGGCACCCAGTGCTTCCTCCAGCAGAGCCACCAGCGCTGTCATCACCTCGTCACGCTTGCCCATCTCCTGCTCGCCGTTGCTCGCGGGCCCCGGAGCGGCCGGCGCTACCGGCTGAGATCTGGATGCCGCTTCCAACCCGAACCGGGCGGTGTTGCCGGGCTCGATCCAGTAGCGCTTGCGCTGGAAGGGATAGCCCGGCAGCGCCACGCGCCGACGCTGCTCATGATCGTGAAAAGCGCGCCAGTCGACCGTGCACCCGTTGAGCCAGAGCGCTCCCAGACCGAGGAGTACGCTGGTATATTCGTCGTCGGGTTCGGCACTATCGGGCATGCAGGAAATCACGCGGCTCGGGTTGGCCGGGCGGTGCTGGTGAGCGAGCGCCACGCACGTGCGGCGCGGGCCACATTCCACCATGACCTGCTGGCTGTCTTGTAGCAGCACCTGCACAGCCTTCGAGAACTGCACCGGTGAGCGCAGGTGTCCCGCCCAGTACGAAGGGTCCGTCACCTGGGAAGGCGCGATCCAGTCGCCGGTCACGGTGGACACGAAAGGAATGCGCGGGGCCGACAGACGCACGCTCTCGACGGTTCGCAGAAATGGTTCGACCACCGGATCCATCATCGACGAGTGAAAGGCGTGCGAGGTGTGCAGCATCCGGCACATGGCACCGTCGGCCGAGAGCTGGTCGCTCAGCCTGTGCAGGGTTTCGCTTGGGCCCGCCACGACGCAAAGCTGTGGTCCGTTCACCGCCGCAAGATCGGCGCCTGGGGGCAAGCGCCCTGCAAGCTTCTCCACGGGTAGCCGCACCGAGAGCATCGAGCCCGCGGGCAGGCCCTGCATGAGCCGGCCACGGGTGGCCACCAGTCGCAAGGCCTCGTCCAGCTCCATCACGCCGGAAAGCGTCGCGGCGACGAACTCGCCGATGCTGTGACCGATGAAGGCCGAGGGTTCGATGCCCCAGTGCATGAGCAGCGAGGCCAGCGCATAGGAGACGGTGAAGATCGCCGGTTGCGTGTAGAAGGTGTTGTTGAGCGACTGGGTGGCTGTCTCTGCGTCGGCGGGATCGGGGAACAGGAACGCGCGCAGATCGCAGCCGAGATGGGGCGCAAGCGCCTTCGCACAACGGTCCACCATTTCGCGGAACGGCTCCTCACCCTGGTACAACCGCAGCCCCATGTTGATGTACTGCGAACCCTGTCCGGGGAACATGAAGGCTACCGGTGGGCTGTCCGACTCCGATTTCAGCAATAGCGAGAGCGGACTCGATGCCTGGCTCAGGACGTCTTGTGCATCGTGTGCCGTGCGCACCACCGCGCAGCGACGGTACTCGAAGCGCTTGCGTCCCACCTGGGTCGTGAAGGCCGCGTCGGCCAGCTCCTCCTGACTCGCTCCCTGCAGCGCCACCGACAGCCGTTGCGCCGCTTGGTCGAGGGCCTGCGGGCTGCGCGCCGAGAGCAGAACCAGTTGCGCCGGCCGCGCCGGAGACGATGATGGCTCGCTTGCCGGCGCCTCTTGCAACACGACGTGGGCGTTGGTCCCGCAGAATCCGAAGCTGCTCACGCTCGCGCGACGGGGGATGCCTCGCGGCTCCCAGTCGATGAGCCTGGTGTTGACGAAAAATGGGCTCGTGGCGAAATCGATGCGCGGATTGGGTGTGGTGAAGTGCAGGGTTGGCGGAATCTTGCGATGGCGGAGCGCCAGCACGACCTTGAGAACGCCCGCGATGCCCGCCGCCGTGGTGGCATGGCCGAAATTGCCCTTGATCGAGCCGAGCGCGCAGTAGTTCCTTCGCTGCGTAAAGGTGCGGAACACGCGGGTCAGTGACTCGACCTCGATGGGATCGCCGATGGGCGTTGCCGTGCCGTGCGCCTCGACGTAAGTGATGGTGTCGGGATTGACGTCGCCCAAAGCCAGCGCCGATGCGATCACGCGTGCCTGCCCCTCCACCGAAGGCGCCAGGTAGCTGACCTTGCGTCCCCCGTCGTGGTTGACCGCTGCGCCCTTGATGATCGCGTGAATGGTGTCGCGGTCGCGGAGCGCATCGTCGAGCCGCTTGAGTACGATGGCTCCCGCTCCTTCGCCGAACATGGTGCCGGTGGCCGCGGCGTCGAAAGGCCGGCAGTGGCCGTCGATGCTGAACACGCCGCCTTCCTCGTAGCGCTGGCCGCTCTTCTGCGGGGTACGGATGTCCACTCCGCCCGCCAGGGCCACGTCCACCTGATGAGACACCAGCGCCTGGTACGCGTTCTCCACCACCACCAGGGTGGTCGAGCAGGCCGTGTGCACGCTCAGGCTGGGACCGGTCAGGTTCAGCTTGTGCGACACGCGCGGAGCGATGTGATCCTTTTCATTGGCGATCTCCGCGGTGATCTCGCCCATCACCGCCAGCTTGTCGGGTCGGGTGAGCACGTTGTAGTGGTAGTAGAAATTGTTGCCCATGCCGGCCCACACGCCCACTGGGCCGTCGATGTTCTCCCCCACGTGTCCGGCGTTCTCGAACGCCTCCCAGGCGACTTCCATGAAGACGCGCAACTGGGGGTCCATGAGCTCGGCCTCGTTCGGGTTGATGCCGAAGAAAGCCGCGTCGAACAGGTCCACGTCTTCCAGCACGCCGCGGGCGGGAATGTAGTTCGCATCGTTGCGATCGTGCGCCGGGACCAGAGGATCGAGTTCGTCGCGGCGAAAGAAGGTGACTGTCTCGCGCCCCTCGCACAGATTCTCCCAGAGCTGCTCCAGGCTCCGCGCGCCGGGGAAGCGGCCGGCCGCTCCCACGATGGCCACGTCGAACGCGGTCTGAGATGCTGCTGCCCGCCGCCGGGTCTGGGCGCGCTGGTACGCCTCGCGCACACATTTGCAATCGGCTTGACTTCCCCTGAGAAACTGGGCGAGCGCCGCGATGGTGGGATGTTCGAAGATCCTGAGCACCGGAAGCTCCACTCCCAAGCGCTGTGTGATCTGCTGCGCCACCGAAAAAGCAGCCAGCGACGTCCCCCCGAGCTCGAAGAAGTTGTCGTTGACGCTCGCCGTGTTGATGGACAAGACGCTGCACCAGATGTCCAGAAGAGCACGCTCGACGTCGCTACGAGGCAATGCTGGAGTTGCCCGCGCGGCGGCGGCCGGACGCTCGCCGTCGGGCGCCGGGAGCGTCTTGCGGTCCACCTTGCCGTTGGGAGTGAGGGGAAGCGCGTCGAGCCGGGCGAAGCGCGAGGGAATCATGTACGCGGGCAGGGCGGCGCCGCAGTGCTGGCGCAGTTCGGCCACGCTCGGTTCCGGCGCGGCGGGTTTGAGCACGTAGTAGGCAACCAACTCCGGGTTCTCGGGGTCATCGCGGCGAACGATGCACACCACCTGTTCAATGCCGGCAAAGCTGGACAAGCGCGTCTCGATCTCGCCCAGCTCGATGCGGAAGCCGCGAAGCTTCACCTGGGAATCGCTGCGACCGACGATGGTGAGCAGCCCCTGGTGGTCGAAGCGGGCCCGATCGCCCGTGTCGTACATGCGTCCCTCCGCCCTGAACGGGTCAGCCAGGAAACGCTTGCTGGTCATCTGTTCATCGTGCAAGTACCCGAGCGCGACCCCGGCGCCCCCGATGAAGAGCTGTCCCTCCACCCCGGCGGGCACCGGACGTCGGTGGTCATCGAGAACGTACACATAGGTGTTGTGAATGGGGGTGCCCACGGAGATCGCTGCGTGCGGATCGTCGATGCGATGGCACGTCGACCACACCGTGGTCTCGGTCGGACCGTACATGTTCCACAAGGCGCGCACGCGCGGCGCCAGCGCCTGTGCAAGTGCGGGCGCCAGGGCTTCCCCGCCGCACAGAGCAGTCAGTGCCTTGTCCCCCGACCAGCCGGAAGCGCAGAGCATCTGCCAGGTGATGGGCGTGGCCTGCAGCAGGGTGATCGGATGCGCCTGCAGCAGTGCCGCCAACAGCCGTGGATCGCGAGCTTCCTCTTCCGTGGCAATCACGACCGTGGCCCCGGCGCACAGGGGCGCCAAAAGTTCCAGCACGGCGATGTCGAAGGACAGGGTGGTGACCGAGCACAGGGTGTCGTCGTGGCGAATGCCAGGCCGCCGCAGCATGCTCAAGAGAAAGTTGGCCACCGCGCCCCGAGGAACCGCCACCCCCTTCGGCCTCCCGGTGGAGCCCGATGTGTAGATGACATACGCCTTCGCCGCGACCGGCGGGCGGGCGGGCTCTGGTGCGCGACCGGCCGGCTGGCGACCGTCGTCAAGCTCGATGAAGCGGACGTCTTGACAGTCGCACAGCGGACGCAATGCCTTGCTGGTGATCACATGCGCCAGGCGGGAGTGCTCGACCATGTAGCTCAGCCGCTCGCGCGGGAAGGCGGGATCCAGCGGCACGTAGGCATTGCCACAGCGAAGCACCGCCAACATCGCGGCGACCATGTCGGACGAGCGAGGAAGGCAGATGCCCACCAGATCCTGCTCGGCGACTCTAGCCTCGGACAGACGGGCGGCGACCGACTCGACGGCACGCAAGAGATCGGCGTAGCTCAGCGACCTCCCGTTGCACACCAGAGCGTTCTGGTGGTTGGCCGGGTTGCAATGGCGTGTCGCTATCGAATAGAGGTCCTGATTCAGGAATGAGGGCTCGTCGGTGCGGTTCACGTCGATCACCAGCGCTGCCCGTTCCCGTTCGGCGAGCACAGGGAGGCTGGATAGATCGCGCTGCGGCTCGCGCAAGGCAGCCGTGAGGAACGCTGAAATGGATCGGCCCAGCGAGGCGGCCATCTCGTCGTGGATGATCTCGGTCGCGTAGGCCAGTCGCAGGGTGTCGGGCGCGAACTGCAGGAACAGGTCGACGTGTTGCGGGGGTACCGGAACCGCGCGGGAACGACAATCGCACCCGTCGAACTGCAAGAGCAAATGCCGATCTTCGACGCATGCGATCTGGAAAAGGGGATTGGCCGATGGATCGGTTCGGGCCGCGCACTGCTTGACCACCGCATGGAAGGGAATTGCGGCGAAGAGCCGCGCGGCCGAGTAACTGGCGGCAAAGCTGGACGCCAGCGCCGCGAAAGTGGGGGCAGCAGCGGCGAACCCCAGCGGCAGCATCGCGGTGTGGCTTCCCAAAAGCACCTGCTCGGAGTGAGCCGGACGCAAACAAAAAGGCATTCCGATGGCGAGTTTTTGCTGTCCGCAATACTGGGCAAGGACGTAGGCCGCGGCGGTGGACTGCAGGGTGAAGGGGTCCAGGCCCCACGGCCGCCCCACCTCGGAAAGCAGACGCGTCGTCGCATGTTCGAACGCGATTTCGACAGACGCGGCGTCGACCGACAGGATCCTTGGCCGGGTCGTCTTCAGCGGAAATCCGTGAAGCGCCGGCACGTCGGCCAGCCCCGCGGCGAGATGGCGCGCACCCTCGACCACGAGATCTTCATATGCGTCGCCGCTGTACAAGGGTGCTGCGTCGATGGCGCTGGCACGCGAAGGCCCCGAGTCTGCAGGGTCGGCATGGTAGAGCTGCGAAACTTCCGCTGCAAAGAGATCCATCGACCGCTCATCCCAGACGCTCCGGTGAGCCGAAAAGATGAAGGTGTGGTCGTCGGGACCGTGTCGTAACAGCAGGGCTTTCCACACTGTCGACTGCGGTGACAGATCCCGCCGCGCGGCTTCCGCCGCATCCGCTAGCGCCGCGTCGGTTCCAGGCGCTTCGCGGATCTCGATCGGTTGCTGCGGGGCCTCGTCGGCGAGAATCCGTGCGATGGCGCCGTCGACAGCCTGAAAACGGGTGCGCAGGGCCGCGTGCCGAAGAGAGACGTGCCGCAGAGCACGCACGAGCCGCTCTGACTGCAGGGGGCCCCTGATGCCCACGGCCTTCGTGACGGTGTTGACGGCGGGCGTGGGGTGCAGTTGGCCCGACAGGTAGAACTGGGCCTCGACCGGCGATGCCGGGACGTGTTTCATGGGGATGAAACCTCTCGCGTTCCGGGCTGGCAGATGGTCAGCGACGTGGCTGGCTGACAGACCAACCTCGCGGACAGCGGCAGTGCCGCATCCCATCCCTGCCGATTGAGCCTGGCTTGGTCAACAAAACAACCAAGCCCGTACCCACTTGCCACACCACCGGCATCCAACAGGCAAATGACTTCACCGAACACGGTGCGACAAGTTACGCCAACCCTGTTGCGCCGGTCAAGTTTGGCCCGCCACTCGCGGGTGAGGGAAGTCGTTCATGCCAACCTGAGCCGGAAAGCTAGATGACGGTCGGTGTTGGACATCCACGCGTTACTCTCGCAGGACTTCCCCTGCCGGGTGAAGTCGAGCGGGATTGGCGCGAGCTCGAGACTCGCAGCGATCGCTCCTTCTTCACCTCATGGTCCTGGATTGGTGCCTGGCTGAGTGCCCTGCCCTCCAACATACGTCCGGAGTTGCTGCGGGTGGAATCACAGGGGCGCACCATTGCTCTCGGGGTACTGGTTCGTCGTTTCCTGCGGCGACACGGTGTCTTCTCGTCTCGGGCGCTGTTTCTGAACTCCACCGGCGACCCCCGCCTGGACGAGATCACCATCGAGTACAACGGCCTGCTGTGCGAGCGCGGATTCGAGCATGAGGCTGCGCAAGCTTGCATCGACTTCTTGCTCTCCCGGGACGATTGGGACGAATGGTTTCTTGATGGACTGCAAGACTCTGGGCTCTCTCGCCGCGTGCCGGCACGAGAGGTCGACTGGGCACTGAGCCGCCAGGCCAAGTGCCACCATGTGGATCTCGAGGTGCTGCGGCGTTCGGGCGGCGAGTATCTCGCCCTTTTGGGATCCAACACCCGCCACGCGATCCGCCGTAGCATTCGCGAATATGAAAAGCTCGGGCCGCTCGTCCTCGAAAACGCGGCCACCCCGGAACAGGCGGCTGCGTTTCTCTCTGGGCTCACGCAACTGCACCAAGCCTATTGGCAGGCCAAGGGTCTGTCAGGGTCGTTTGCCAATCCATTCTTCGTGGAATTCCACGGGCGCCTGCTGCGCTCGCTTTTTGCCGAAGGCTCGATCCAACTATTGCACCTGCGCGCCGGCAACCAAAGTGTCGGCTACCTTTACAACTTCGTCGACCGGGGACGAGTCTACAATTACCAGTCCGGCTTCAACTATGCGTTGTGCCCCCACTCACATGGCCATCCCGGATTGGTCGCACACTCCTACGCGGTGGAGTTCAATCGCACGCTCGGTCACCGGTTCTACGAGTTCATGGCCGGTGAGGGCCAGCACAAGCAGACTCTCGCGCTCGGCTCGACTGACATGGTCTGGCTGGTGGCCCGCCGCCCGCGTCTCAACTTCTTGCTGGAGGACTGCCTGCGCTGGGTTCGGGCGCGGACACTGCAGACCTTTTCGGAGGTGCGCAAGAAGCTTGGCACAGCGGCGGACGACGTCGCTAGACGCAAGCCCATCATGCCCTCAGACGTCAAGCTCCAGCCAATCACTGTGCCAAAGCAACCGGCAGGCGCGGTCGCAGGGACCATCGCTGCCCAGGATCCCGCCGGTGCAGTGCAGGCCTTCGAGACTGTAGATGGGGTGCGGAGGCTCTCGCCAGCGGCCGTATTCAAACACCTGCGACAGTTGTAGCACAATGCCAACGCGGGCCCCTGCGTAGCGGGCCATCTCCGGCATGAACATGAGCCCCTCGCGCTGACCCAGCAGATCGAGTCGGCCGTGGATCTGCTGCAAGGACCGGATGCGCGCAAACCGCGCCTCTCCCCGGGCCGGGGCCAGGCCTTGCGGCTGTGGCTCGGCCGGATCGAGCCATTCGTCCCGGAACATCATGGGGCAGTGACGCCCACAACCAGTCCTGCCGTCGCCGGTGCAGTCGACACCAGCAAGCAGGACCGTGTGCGAGACGGGACGCATGTTTCCCTGGTCGTCGATCATGCGACGGACGTTCTTCATCACACAATAGACCTTCGAGCAGGTGGGCGGCCGCGCGGCGGTGAACTCGCTGCATCGCAGGCACGATCCGCCCTCCAGGACGTCCCGCACCCGCGCCTCGTCACGCACCCGGACCCAGTCGCCTTCGGCAAACCGTGATGGGGCGCCCAGCGGGTCTTGGGGCGGGACGGCTGCGACGGGATGGAACAAGCAACGAATGCTGCTCTCGATGGCAAGACCTCGTCTCAGCCGCCCGCTGATACGCTCGCGCAGCGAATGTTGAGCAATGATGTTGAAACGCTGGCAGCGGCCAGTGAGATACGGCATCGGGGGTAGGGTCGGGGTGAAAAGCATGCGCTCGTTCGAGCTTGGCTTGAGGTCGCAGGGAGATTCCGTCTGTCGCACCACGATCAAGGGGTCTTGCCGCGACCGGATTCGCGCGCCTTGCGCCAGACGAATCTCGCGTAGCCGCGCAATGAAGGTCTGTGCACGACAACCCAGAGATGCTCCCGCAAGCGATCCGTCCACTTGAGCTTCCACTCGGCGGCTTCTCCGAGAAAGTCGAAAAGCTTGAGCCCGCGCCGTTCCGCGTCCGCTGCGGTTTGCGCCACCATGAGATGCCCGGGACTGATTGAGGCGTACGCGGGATCGAAGCCGATCTTGGCGGCGTACAGCGTGTGGCCGTCTTCCATGGTGAAAAGGCAAGCGATGCGCTGCCCTGCGACCGTCACGAAGTTCAGACTCATGCTTCCGCGGGGGCCGAACACATCCAACAACGCGCGATAGAAGTAGGTCAGCCGCGCATCGCTGCCAATGCTCGTGCCTGCTCCGCCCTTCCAGGCCATGGCTTCGATGGCCAAGGCGTCGGCGAACTCCGCCGGCGACGGGGCGGTGAGGCGCTCAAAGGCCAGATCTCCGGCTTTGCGCGTGCAGCGACGGATATTGGTCCGGAACTTCGCGTCGAGCCGCTCCTCAAATCGGGGAAGCAAAAAATACGGCACGCCGTGGCTCGGGCTGGCCTTGATGAAGCAGCCCCAGCGACGGGCGAGCATGGGCAGTTCGGTTGCCAACGGCGACTCGGCCGGGATGTGGCCAAGCACGAAACGCTCCCAGCGGGGGTTCGCTCGCAACGCTTCCCAGATTGCCGAGAGCGCGCCCGAATCTCCCCAGAAGTCAAAACGGGGAGAATGTTCACTGCGCAGCGGGTGCAGGTCCGGGCCGTGCAGCGTGACGGGCAGCACACCGGCCAGCCGGCCCGCCCGAACTGCCACGGCCAGATGAAACTCGCCGGCTGGGTCAGCAACGGCGCGTGTGAGATCGAAGAACTCGGGTTGAAGAAATGGCGGGGCGTCGGCAGAGAGACGCCGCCATTCTTTCCAGAGCTGACCGCCGTTTTGCGCAGCAGACGCAAACGGGATGCAAGTCGGCTTGTCCAGGGCCATAGCACGGTCGTCTGCAGACGGATCGCCTGTGCGGGGACGTGGGCTGATTGGTACCGCGCCAGTCATGTTGCCTTGGCCCAGCTTCACATCTGCGCTAGCGCCCGGGCGCGCCTCAATGGGCGGACTCCATTCTTCGACGTAAGGCCTGCTGATAGATTGCGAGCGTGCTGTCGGCAATCTTGTCCCAGCTCAGATATTCCTCCGCTCTCTTTCGCAGCCGCCGGGCGACATCGCTTCGCAATGCTTGGGAGCCCAGAACCTCCACAATCCGCTCCGCCAGTTGCTCGGCGTTGTCGTTGTCGACCCAGATCCCGCAGTCGCCAATGTGCTCGGGGATTGCCGCGTTCTTCGTCGCGATCACGGGCAATTCCGTGGCGGCGGCCGTGGCTGCGGCAAACCCCGCGAAGCCGCCCGAATAGGGCAACACGCAGATCAGGGAGGTCTGATACTGGCGGAAGATTTCCTGCTGGGTAATCTGGTTGAGCCAAACGATGTCGTTCTGCACTCCGCATTCGCGCGCCAGTTGTTCCGCCTCTTCTGGCGTGTCAGACCCGAAATGGCCGTGCACCTTCAGCTTGGGAGCATGGGCCCCCATCCGCTCTTTCAGCAACGCCATGGCCTTGAAGAGCGTCGACAGGCCTTTGCCGCTCATGAGATGGTGCCCGCCGTAGAAAATGATCCCTTCGCGGGGCTGCTTTTCCTCCAGTGCCGGGAGTTCCGTTCCGTGGAGCACGACTGCGATCAAGCGCGCATCCACCCCCAGGTGGACGAGTTGGTCCCGCAAGGCGCTGTCGTGCACGATGATGGCATCGGCCTTGTTGTACGTCTGGTTGCGTTCGGGAGACTCAAGCTGGCGGCTGTCCAATTCGTGAACGGTTATCACCCGAGCAGCCCGCGACGGCTGATTGAGCCAGTGGAACACCACGTCGGATCCATAGGCGTTCAGGATCTGCTGGAAGTGCACCACCTCCGCCTCTTGCGACAGACTCCCGTATTTCCTGGCGCGGAAGTAGCAGAACAGACTCCTCACCCTCACCCGCAGCCAGCGCTTCCAGGGCCTGGTCGAGTGGTAGTCACTGATGTTGGGCATTTCAAAGTACTGGCACCCTTGAATCTGGAATCCCCGGTTCACTTCCGTGGGATTTCCGCACCCGCAGTTGGACCCCAGCCACTGTACCGCGCCGCCGGTCTTCCTTTCGATCGCCTGCTTGAGCGAGTCGACGTAGGCCCCGTAGGAAGTTTGGAAGGGACAAGAGATGATGGCCACCCGCATGATGATCTTCCTCCCGCCAAAGTTCGTGTCAGGCAAGTCTGGTCAAGTCAAGCGCACAGAGTGGTGAATCGAAGAGCCGCTACAGCAGCGTCACACATCCATCAGCACCACGCCGAGAACGCGTGAGCCCCCGGCCTGTTCCAGCGCCGCGGTCAGCGCGCGGCCACGGGTCTGGCGCGCCCGAGCGGCGATCACGATGCCGTCCGCTCCATCTTCCAGCAAGGGCATGTCCAGGCCGGTAAGGATCGACGACGTGTCGATGACCATGTAGCTGTAGGCAGCGCGCAGGCTGGCGAGGGCCGCCAGCAGGTTGGGCCCGTGCAAAAGCGGCCGAGGCTCGGACCGCGGCTGCACGGCAAGCACGTCGAGATCGTAGGGCGCGATCTGGGCCACCGTCCAGGGGCGCGTGGGCTCGCTTCGGTGCTGGCTAAGCTGGTCGAGGAAGCAGCCCGGCGGCAAGAAACCCAACAGCCCGGCCAGCGCCGGTCGTGCCGTGTTCGCCTCCAGCAACAGCACGCGGTTACGTCCCGACTCCGCCAGAGCCCAGGCCAGATTGAGCGCGCAGGTGGTCTTGCCCTCCCCATCCTGCGCGCTGGTCACGACGAGCACCTTGGGATCACCCCGGTCAGCCAGCCGGTGGCGCAGAACCCGGAAACTGGCTGCGCGCGCCGACAAGGGGTTGTCAAAGATGGCCGCACGCGGGTCGGGTTCCGCCGCGGTTCTGACCCGCACGCGTTCCACCACCGCGGCTCTCACCGCTGGGTCGGGCCGGCTGGGATTGCTGTCGGAACCCACGGCCGATCGTGCTTCACTCATGGTGTCCTCCGGATCGGCTTGCTCGCGGGCGGCGCGGGCCGGCGTTTCCGGCGCGGCTCGCACGGCACCTCGGCCAGCAGCGGCGGCAGGCGAAGGCGCGTGAGATCGAAACCGGCGCGCAGGCGATCATCGAAGAACACCAGCAGCAACGACAGGCCGAAGGCCAGGGCCAAGGAGGCGCCCGCCCCCAGCGCGCCCAGCTTCAGACGGCTGCGGCGCTCCGCTCGGGCGGGCAGGAAGGCGGGGTCGACCACCACTAGCTCGCCGGTCTTGTCCTGCAGATCCAGCGTCGCCTCCAGCGAGGCCTGGAACTGCTTGCTCTGGATCACGGCCAGGCGATCCCGCGCCTCGGACACACGACGGTCCATCTCGGCAAGCTGGGTGCCCAGCTCGAGCAGGCGTTTGGGATCGTGTTCCAGCGCCTTGGCCCGCGCCTGCATGATCTGCTTCTCGATGAGGGACAGGCGCTGGCGCGTGGATGGATCGGTAACCGGCGCCGCTGCCTCGACCTCGGGAGTAGGCAGAGGCGGAGGCGCGACCGCGGCCTTTTTGGCCGCGAGGATGGCATCCTCGACCTTGCGCAGCCGATCGCGCGCGGCAACTGCCGCCTCGCTGGCCTGACGCACGTCGGGATACTCGGGGGTGAATTGCTTCTGCTTCTGCGCCAGGTCGCGCTGGGCTGCGATGAGGTCAGCCTGGGCCGCTTCCTTCTCGGCCAGCAAGGCGGCATCGACGAGAGCGGTCTCCGCCGCAGCTTCACGCTTCTCGGATTTCGATGGCTCGCTGCCCCGATCGCGCAGCCTCGTCGCCCGCGCCTCCAGCCGGGACACCAACCCGTCCTGCTGCTTGGGTTCGGAACTCACCGCGCGCAGGGGCGCACCGGGCGTCACCGGGCCGGTCCCCATGGCCAGGGCCATCTCGGGATGCCGGGCGAGAAACTGCGTGAATTCCGCCTCGCGCGCTCGTAGCACCTCCTCGGCCCCGCGCTTCTGTGCGTCGAAGAATTGCTGGGTCTTGACCGCATCCTGGGTGCGCCAGGTGCGATGCACGTCGAGCAACATCTCGGCTGCCCGCGCTGTGACCAACTGCGCCCGCTGGGGAGATTCGTCCTCGAAGCTGATGCGAAAGGTGTCGCCGCCGCCCGAGTCGAACTTGAGGTGCTGCTTGCGCATGTCCTCGGCAGCGTCCAGAAGTCCGCTGCGCCTCACCTGATCGGGGTAGAGATGAAACTCCTTCACCAGACCGACGACTCGCTCGCGTGTGAGGAGCATCTCCTTCAGGCGCGCGGCGAGCTGGCGCGAGGGATCGCCCTCGGTCTGCGAGACGATGTTGGCGCCGGGCGAAGCCCGATAGACGAGCACGACCTCCGATCGGTACATGGGACGCACCACCCGCAGAACGCCCATGGTCGCCACCAGCCCCAGCAGCAGTCCCAGCCACAGCACGCGCGAATGCAGAGCGCGCCCGACCATGAGCAACGCGGTTCGCAACCCGAGCCAGCCATTGTATGCTTCGCCTGTCACGTCGATTCTCCCGTGCTTGTTGGTAGCTGCTCGGGCGGGGCGTGCAAGGTTCCCAGCGACAGGCTGCCTGCCCGCCGAACATCACCCGCATCGTACAGCCTGGGGTCGAAGGCACCGACCAGCAGCAGGGCCAGGGTCAGTCCAGTCGCCCCGGCGATGGCGGCCTTGTTGCGCAGCCATTGTAGTTCGTGGTTCGGCCTCCCAGTCTCGGCCTGCACGCTGGCCAGGTGAACGCGCGTGCCGGCCTGCTTCTCTTCCGCGGCCGCGGTCAGGTCCATCTGCACGTGCTCCTGCTCAAGCTTGCTGCGCCGAGCTTCGACTTTGGCCAACCAGGCACGCAGAAAGGCGATCTTCACCCTCTGCGCGGGCAAGATCTTGCCAGGCGCCTCCGCGGCGGCGGCCTCCATCGCCGCCAGCTCGCCCTGGGTTCGACTGGCCTCTTCGCGAGCCTCGGCCACCGCGGCGCTGGCAAGACCCGCCTGCTGGCGTGCCTTTTCGGTGTGGCGGCCCAGTTCGGCCCTGGCCACCAGCAAACCGAGATCGCGCACCACAACCGCGGCCTGGTCCGGGTCATCGTCGCTGAACGTGATCACGATGCGGGCCGAACGCGAAGGCGCGCGTTCCAGGCGATCCTCGGCCAGGTAGTTCTGCAGGATATCGACCTCGATGCTCTTGCGCATCTCTTCCAGCGCCAGCACCGGGCTACGCGCGGCTGCCCGACGAAAAAGTCCGTGTTTGTCCATCACCTCCTGCAACCCCGACGAGGTGAAGGCGACGTTCTCGACGAAGCCGCGCAGATCCGCGCGCGAAACTCGGGCTCGATCCGTCGACAGGGCACTCTCACGCAGCAGCAACTCGGCCCGAGCAGCGAATACCGGCGGCCGGCGCAACTGCAGGCCAAACAGCGCAGCCGCCGCCAGCAGAGCCGAGGCCGAGGTCACAAGCGGGCGCCGACCAGCCCGCCGCACCAGGCGCAGCGTCTCGACGATCCACTCGTGCCCCGCAGGCTCGTCCCCTTCCCAGCCCATGCGGCCTCACGCAAGCAGAACCCGATCCAGGCGCAGGAGCTTGAAGATCGACAACGGCTGATCGCGCAGACCCTGGACCGTCACCACGCCGCCATATTCCTTGGCCTTCTTGTACAGGAACACCAGCGCCCCCACGCCCGAGCTGTCGATGAGCCGCAGACGCGAAAGATCGACGACGATGCGCGGGTGATGTTCGGCGATCAGGGCGTCTATGGTCGGCCGAACATCGGGAATACTGACTGCATCCAGCTCGCCCTCGATGCGAAGCGTGGCAACGCCATCCGCCCTATCGGTTGAGAAGTCCATTTTTAGTCCTCTTACCTGAAACCCTCGGTAACTCCGACGGGCATTCACGAATCCTCTTGCTCAAGCTCAAGACGTTGGGACGGCCCTGCTGGTAAGTCACCTCATCCATCAAAGACCGTATTATGAAGATGCCAAGCCCCGACTCTGGTAGCGCCTCCAGATCGGGTACGCGAGCCGTGTGCGGGTCAAACCCGGCCCCGTAGTCTTCCATGATCAGATGCAACACAGTGGGTTCTATCGTCATGCGCAACCGCACGATGTCCGACGGTCGACCGCGGTACGAGTGCAGCGCGATGTTGTTGAAAGCCTCGCCCACCGCGGACACAACCTGATGGGAAAACCCATCGGCCGGCGCACGACGGCCGCACGCCCGGGTGATGGCGAGCTTGCAGACCGCTGCGGCGGCACGGAGGATCACATGGCGATAGGCAATCTCGCCCGGCGCCTCCACGCAAACAGTTGCCCCGAGGAGCACGGTCACAATGTTACCACGCATTAGGTCCACAACAACTTGCATGAGGGCTTGCTGCTCTGGCGAGTCGTTTCCCGCGTCAGCCTGAGACATCATCATGGCGACCTTATCTGACATTACACACCTGGAACAACCCGTGGCAAGATTTGGCGTCCAGTCCTGCCCCTGTCGCCGCCATCAGCCGAGAAGATGCGCGACATGAGGGCTCCCAGCGCTGAGCCGAGAATGAACCCGGCCACGCACGAACCGTCGGCTGGTATTTCCCCGGTGCTGCCGCCCTTGTGCCAGAGTCCGTCGGTGCCCACCTTGTTGCTGCGGAAATAGACGGTGATGTTCGGCTTGCCCGTCTCCGATCCGAGGCGGGTCGGATCGTGGATGAGCTTCATCGCCGGGTCGATGCCGGCAGCGCAGGCGGCGCCGTTCACGCCGTGTGGGTAAACACGGCCCGGTAGCGGACCTGGCCTGCCTCAAGGCGTGCCCGCACCTCGTTGACCTGCACCAGCGGATAGACTTCGATCACGGGTTTGACCTTGCCCGACGCGACCAGTTCCAAGGCCTCGACCAGATCGCGCCTTTCGTCCTGACTCGAACCACGAAGCTGGCGTTGCCCCATCATCAATAGGATGGGGTCAATGGCGATGGGACCGTTGGCCACGCCCATGTTGACCATGCGCCCGTTTTCGCGTAGGCCGCCGAAGGCCGAGGCGATCTGCACGGCTGAATTGGTAGTCGAGAGAATCACGTCGAAACCACCGGCGTCGCGCATGGCGGTCCCCGGCTCTTTGCCCCCCACCAGTACCTCGTGGGCGCCCATGGACTTCAGTTCAGCCACCTTGTTGGCTTGGCCCGTGATGGCCCAGGTTTCCAGGCCCACGGCGCGCGCGAGTTGCAGCGCCAAATGCCCCAGTCCTCCCAGCCCGAGCACAGCCACGCGTTCACCCGGTTTGGGGTCCGCATTGCGCAGCCCGCTCATGACCGTGTAGCCCGCACAAAAGATCGGTGCCGCTGCCTCGTACGCGAGGCCCTCGGGCAGCAGCGCACAACCCGAAGCCCAGGCCAGCATGAGCTCAGAATTTCCGCCGCCGAGGTGCATCCACGACTGCGCCTTGGCGCAGGCATACTGGTTGCCTGACTGGCAGGTGCGACAACGGCCGCAGCCCTTCTGGTTCCAGTGCACGCCCACGCGATCGCCCACCCGCAGATCGGTGACACCCGCGCCCAGCTCGACGATCTCGCCCACCGGTTCGTGGCCAGCCACAATGGGCGGCGTGAGGCCAAAGTGCCCGTGATGGACGTGCAGATCAGTGCCACACATGCCACTCGCGTAGATCTTGATGACGACCTGGCCAGGCTGGGGCCGAGGATCAGGAAGCGTCTTCAGTTCCCAGGGTTGGTTGATTTGGGTGATGACGGCTGCACGCATGGTGAGTTCCTCCTTGAAGCGATTAGATGAGGGCGGGAGGTTCTAGTTCCGCGAGAGAGCCTATCATGACCTAGATCGTCATTTGATAGGCCAGGTAGCCCTGGAAAACAGTGTTGCCTACGATGCTTCGGCCCGCCGAGAAAAGCAGATGGTGGTGCTCGGTGAAGTCGACAACGAGCCCGAGGTTGAAGCGCAGGTTGGCACTGCCGCCGACCTGGTCAGGGGTGGTGTAGAAGATTTCGGTGCCGAGCGTGGCGAGCTGCGAGAGGCGGCGCTGGACCAGCCAACCGACATACCCATAGTTGCGGTTCCCCTGTCCCGGGTTCACCCACAAGCCCCCGCCGCCATAGCTGGTCCAAGGGCCGAAGCTCTTCTGCAGCCAGAGCGGAATGAGGACGTGCAGGTGCCCGGTCCCCAGCCCGCGGGCCGCGTCGCCGGTCGGCACCTCGAACTGCGGGAAGGTACCTACCATGGGCCGCCACTGGCCCTCGTCGACGAAACGCACCTTGGCGCCCAGTTCAATGTCGCCCACCCCATAGAACGTGGGACCGCCGCTCGCCCGCGCATACACCAGAGGCGCGAGCAAGTGAAGCTGCAGCCCGGGCCAGGCGCCATAGTTCACCTCGACGTGGGGCGCGGTTCCCGTCGCGAAATCGCGAGCGATGAAATGCTGGCTTGCCAGATAGAACTCCCAATGGCGGAACTCCACCGGCTCGGGATCGTCCGTTACGTAGGGTGGGCCCGCGTGTCCGGTTGCCGGCGCAAGCACAATGGCCAGCACCGCAATTGACCGTCGCAAGGTCATTGCAGCCACCATTGTCCCCCGTGACGACGTCAGCTACGACAAAATCGCAAGGCTGCGCGGCGCCAGAGCTTGCGGGATCTGCTCGAAAGAACGGACGCCGAACTTCGCCAGCCGGTACAGGCATTCCACTCGCCCATTCCCAGCCGACTCGGCCGCCGGCGCGGAGGATAGACGCTGTAGGGCATAGAACCTCACGCTCGCCACCAGATTAAACCCGGCCACCGCAGCGTCGCTGGGCTGCGTTTCCAGCGCTTGCATGGCGATATCCGGCAAGTCGACCGTGACCCTCATGGACCTACTCTCTACGTGAGATGCCGGAGACCGGGGTTTGGGTTCCGCTTCAGCACGCCGAGAAAGGCGTCGCCGCAGCTGGCCAGCTTCTTGGGGCCCACGCCAGAGACAGCCAGGAGTTCGGCGCGGCTGCGCGGGCGCGCGGCTACCATGGCCAGCAGGGTGGCGTCGCTGAAGATCACGTAGGCTGGCACTTTGCGTCGGTCGGCCAGGCTCAAATCTGGAAGGTGATCGACTTGCCAGCGCCGGTGGGCATGACGCCCACGCAATCGCGGCCGTCGAGAACGGTGGAAATGATCGCCTCCTGGCCGGGCCGGAACGAGGGATAGCCGAAGACCTCGCGCAAGACCTTGCGCGCCCGCGCCAGGTCGGCGCCGGGCTGCTGGTTCCTGAGGCTGACCGCGATGGCACGCAGGGTTTCCACTTCTCTGTTGGAAAACAAGTCGGGGCGCGCCCGCCATCCTGCGCGCAGTCGATCGAGGTCCGCATGACAGGCCGCGCGTGCCCGCTCGCCACGCTCGACACACACGCGCAAGGCCGCGACGGCATCGAGTACATCGTCGCGCGTGACTAGGTCCGCGGAGAAATCGTCAATCAAGCCAGGCCGACGCTAGCACTTGCCGATCGATCGCGCACCTTCAGGGTGTGCCTGCCACCGCCTGAGGCTGCGGCAGATGGCAAGACAAATCCACCAGGGAAGATCCGCGTCCTTGCCTTTCATGAGTCTCAACCCGAAGGCAGCGGATCGACCTTGAGCAGTCGTCCCCAGGGGGAGCGAGCCGTGCAACGACTGTAGCGCAGGACGTGCGAGGAGCGAAGCAGGCGTGCTCGTGGCGAGGCGTTCCTCTCACTCGCTCAGGCCTGAGACGCGGCCCGCGCCCGCGGTAGCCCTAGAGGGCACACGATCATCGCAGCCACCACCTTCCAACGCCGATGACGGCGCCCGCGAGGACCAGCCACGCCGAGTTGACCTGGAATCGCAGCAAGAGCAGCGTGGCCAGCACCGCAAGCGACACAGTGGCGACGTCAACCATCGCGCTGCGTCCGAGGTACCACGTGACCGTTAGCATGAGCGCAAGCGCGGCGACGTTGACTCCGTCGAGAAACGCCCCCGCCGCGCGCGAACGTCGCAGGCGCGGCACCAGACGACTGCTCAGCGCCACGAACACGAATGACGGAAGGAAGATCCCGAGAGTGGCGACGATCGCACCCGAGCCACCGTGGAGTAGGTAGCCGATGAAGGTTGCGGTGGTGAAAACCGGGCCCGGGGTGACCTGGCCGACCGCGATTGCGTCCAGTAGTTGGGATTCGGTGAGCCAGTGCCAGTGCTCCACCAGATCGCCGTGCAGAAAAGCCAACAAGACGTAGCCGCTTCCGTAAAGCACCGCGCCCACCTTGAGGAAGACCAGAAACAGCCCCGCCAGGCTCACCGGGGCCGCCACGCCGGCAGCCGCCGCGGACGCTGGACCGAAGAAGGCGATGCCTGGGCCGAAGATGCCCCGCAGGTTTTGCTTAGCTGTTTTCGAAGCCACGCTCGCCGCCACGGCCAGCAGTCCGGCGCCGAACAGAACCACCAGCGGGTTGAGCCCCGCGAAGCTGGCAACCACCGCGAGCACAGCGAGAGCCGCCAGCATCCACGACTTTGTGGCAGCCCGTCCCAGCCCCCAGAGCGCCTGCACCACGATCGCGATGATGATGGGCTTGACCCCGTAGAGCAGCGCCGATACCTGCGGCAGGGAGCCAAATCGGACGTAGGCCCAGGCGAACGCGACGGCAATCAGTGCGGCGGGCAGGATGAAGCATGCGCCACCCAAGATCAGCCCAAGCCAGCCAGCGCGCCGGTAGCCAATGAAGATCGCCATCTCCGTGGAGTTGGGGCCGGGGATCAAGTTCGTCGCGCCCAGCAGGTCGAGGAACTGCTCTCGCGTGAGCCAACCACGCCGACGAACGACCTCCTCCTCCATCATCGCAATGTGGGCCGCCGGCCCGCCGAACGCCGTGAAACCTAGGCGCAGAAAGAACAGCACTACTTCGCGAAGCGCGCGAGGCGCCCGTGAGCCGGGCTGGTTCGACGTCCCTTCAGTCACGCCTGGCCCGCCGTGCGGCAAACCACGCGTCGATCGACCAGGCCCCGCCGCCCACCATGAAAAGAAAAAGCGAACCCAGAAGCATCGACCAGTCGGTTCGCGCCTCGTGCGCCATGCTCCAGAACCCACCTTTCCACAGCATCGGGATCTTGGTGGTCTCGATGGCAACCAACATGTCGATGATGAGGGGGATGGCGGCGAGCCGGGTGCCCAGACCAACCAGAATCAGCAAACCGCAGCCGCTCTCGAAGACCCCATCGAAAGGCGCACTGAACCCCGGCCAGGGGATGCCGATCTTGGCGAAGCGACCAACCCCAAGCGTGGCCGGAAACAGGAACTTCTGGACGCCCTCGGAGAGAAAAACCGCACCCACGATGAGGCGCACCAGCACCGCCGCAGCCGGCGCGTTTGTCACCAGAACCCTCGCCACCAGATTCCTGCCCCAATTCCTCATGGCTCCACTTGTTCCTATCAGGTGCGATTTGGTCGCGCAACCAACTTGGGAAACCCCGGGAGCATCTGGATCTGAGTGAGTGCTAGGATTGCACCATGGGCGACGAATTTCTCTATCGCGACGTTCCCGTTCTCGGCAAACGCGTCCATCGCTATGGCCTGTCCGCATCCTATGGCCTGGACGAGGCCGGGATGCGCGAGGGGCTTGAACGCGGGTCCAACTACGTCTTCTGGAGCCCGGCGAAGAAATTTCTCAATACCATCATCAAGGACGTAGTCGCGCCCAACCGCGAGCATTACGTCCTGGCCACTGGCCCCATTCTCGGATATTTCGCAGGCTCCGTCCGCCGCGCCACTGAAAAGGCCCTGCGCGCGAGCGGCAGCGACTACATCGACGTGTTGCAGGTGTTCTGGGTCAACCGCATGTCGCTGCTTTCGAAATCGGTGCTGGCCGAGATGGTGAAACTGCGCGACGAGGGCAAGGTTCGCGCCATCGGGATCTCCACTCACGACCGCAAACTGGTCGGCCGGCTCGCCGAGGAAGGCCCGCTTTCCATGTTCATGGTGCGCTACAACGCCGCCCACCCGGGTGCCGAGGTCGACATCTTCCCGCACCTCGAACGCCGCAAACCCATGATCGTCGCGTACACCGCGACTTCCTGGCGCAAGCTGCTGCGCGCGCCCAAGGGTTGGACCGGCAAGGTGGCCACCGCCGGCGACTGCTACCGGTTCTGTCTGACCAATCAGCACGTGGACGTTGTCTTGTCAGCGCCCAAGACCGCCGCGCAAGTCCGCGAAAACTTGGCCGCGCTGGAGAAAGGCCCGCTTTCCGACGACGAGAGGACCTGGATGCGCGATCTCGGCCGCGCCGTGCACGGATGAATTGAGGGCGACCGCAGGTAGCCTCTACCCAGATGTCGCCGCGCGCAACTCGCGGTCCAGCGCCTTGCACGCCGCACTCAGCGACGCCTTGACGATGTCTCTGTCACGGCCAACGCCGAAACGGATCTTCCCGTCGCGGCCGCGCAGGCCGACGTAGGCAACAGCTTCGGCGTCGGCGCCATCGCCCAGGGCGTACTCGCTGTAGTCGACCAAATGGACGTCCACGCCCAGCGCAGTGGCCAAACCGTGGACGAAACCGTCAATGGGACCGGTTCCCTGGCCTTCTACAGTCAGCGGCCTCTGTCCGTCAGTCAACCGCACGCGCACCACGCACGCGCCCTGGCGCGGGTGGTCCACTGTGAAGTCCACCATTTCGAAACGGCCGGCCGACAGGTATTCGCGCTCGAAGGCTTCCAGTATGGCGCTCGCGCTCAACTCCTTGCCAGTTGCATCTGCCATTCTTTGCACCACCTGACTGAACTCCACGGCCATCCCTTTGGGCACGTGATAACCGTGGCTCTGCTCCAAGACGTAGGCCACGCCGCCCTTGCCGGACTGGCTATTGATACGGATCAAGGGCTCGTATTGCCGCCCTACGTCCGCTGGATCGATGGGCAGGTATGGCACTTCCCATGTGGTCGCGCCGGTCTTCTCCAACACGGCCAGGCCCTTGCGAATGGCGTCCTGGTGCGAGCCGGAAAAGGCGGTGAACACCAGCTTGCCAGCGTAGGGATGGCGAGGCGGCACGGGCAATTGATTGCATTCCTGGAAGACCTCGACCAAGGCCGGCAAATTCGACAAGTCCAGTCCCGGATCGATGCCCTGGCTGAACAGGTTCATGGCCAGTGCCACCACGTCGGCGTTGCCGGTGCGCTCGCCGTTGCCAAACAAAGTGCCTTCCACGCGCTCGGCGCCAGCCAGCATGGCCAGTTCGGCCGCGGCAATGGCGCAGCCGCGGTCATTGTGCGTGTGTACACTGATGATCACGCAATCCCGCTGAGCCAGGTGCCGATGCATCCATTCGATCTGGTCGGCGTACACATTGGGCGTGGCCATTTCCACTGTGGACGGCAAATTCACGATCATTTTCCTGTCGCGTGTGGGCTGCCATTGTTCGGCCACGGCGTCGCACACCCGCAGTGCAAATTCCAGTTCGGTGCCGGTGAAGCTCTCGGGCGAGTATTCCAGCACGATCTCGCTGCCCGCCAACTTGGCTGCCTCTTGCCGCGCCTGTCGCACGCCGCGCACGGCGATCTCTTTCACGCCCGCTTGGTCCATGCCGAACACCACCCGGCGCTGCAGCGTGGACGTGGAGTTGTACACATGCACGATGGCGCGGCGGACGCCTTGCAAGGACTGGAAGGTGCGAGTGATCAGGTGCTCGCGCGCCTGGGTCAACACCTGGATGGTGACGTCTGCGGGAATGTGGCCTTGTTCGATCAGCGCGCGCACGAAATCGAACTCGGTTTGCGAAGCCGAGGGGAAGCCGACTTCGATTTCTTTGAAGCCCACGCGCACCAGGGTCTGGAAGAAGCGCAGCTTGCGCCCCATGCCCATGGGTTCAGCCAGGGCTTGATTTCCGTCGCGCAGGTCCACGCTGCACCAGATGGGCGCGCGGTCCAGGGTGCGAGAAGGCCACGCGCGGTCAGGCAGACGCACCGTTGGCGCCGAAGGGTATTTGCGAGCGTCGAATGTCATGGTCAATCTCCGGACTCCGCTTCAGCCGGAGGTGGCCACGGTCCTTCGCAAATACGAAAAACCCCCTCCGGCTTCCGCGGGAGAGGGTTTCGAGGTTCGTCGTTCTGCGCCTTACCTCAGGCCTCTCCCGCGCTGCTAAGCAGCAATCCCGAGAGAAGCAGGGTGGTCGCAAACAACATGGCCAGATAGAAGTGTGCGCGACTCGTGCGCGGCCGTCAAGAACGTCCGAAAGAA
>Ga0181530_10000217_pt1 | contig 73036 bp, 49 predicted proteins | sample PEATcosm2014_Bin_42_FD_119769 | JGI IMG/M metagenome (GOLD analysis project Ga0181530, IMG submission 119769) | Peatland microbial communities from MTU Mesocosm Facility, Houghton, MI, USA - PEATcosm2014_Bin10_60_metaG | ecosystem: Environmental > Terrestrial > Soil > Wetlands > Peat | place...
AAACCGCAGTCATGGCGTCCCTGTCTCTGACTCAGAAAAGTTCGCGGTGTAGCAAACCGGAAGTATATGAAATATTTCGGAACGCAGACAAACTACTTGCTTGACAAAAGTAAGCCATATCAATGTCCAAAGTCGCGGCTTGGCCCGAAAACTATAAGTTTGCGTTCGGGCAATCAACCCAATTGACAAACGGTCTTTCTGGGAAAACAAACTGGCGGGGAAGCGAAGACGATTTCCAGCCTTTGTTTCCTTCTGTGGAAATGGGCAGCCCGGTTTTGTGGTTTTTGCGTTCTTTTGTAGTTATGGCAGATCTATTTAACATGAGCACAGTTGGATATGCCTCTGGGAAAAGCGTCGCGGAGTTCCGCCCTCCGAAATGTGTGTCTGGATTTCGGTTTATTGAGCCGGCTTCAGGGTCCAGACGCAATGGTCGCTCAAACTTTTTCCGGCACGCTCGGCTTTGGCTTCGATTTGGTTTTCGCCGGGTTTCAGGCGCATGTCCTTCCAAATGAATACGCCGTCGGTTCCGTCCGCGTGTTTGCCCTGGGAACTGCCATTGACCAGCAGCTCCACTTCCTTCGCGTTGGAATAAATTTTCACGTCCGTCACCGCGTTGGTGCGTTCGGTGAAGCGCCGGCTGGTGATATGGACCATCGGCTCATCCGACCAGTTGGCCTGGTAAAAATAGAAGGCGTCCTTTTTCGTCTTGCGGTCGTAGGTCACCAGGCCCTTGTCGTTGCGGCCCGGCACGCCGCCTTCGTGGCGCGTGCTGACGGCGAAGTCGAACATGTTCCAGACAAACGTGCCCCAGACGAATGGACGCGCCTTCATCGCCGGCCAGGCGGTCTCGTGGACGAGGGCCTGCCATTCCTCCGGATGCCACTGGCTGGTGGTGACGGGCTGTTTGGGATTTTGTTCGTGCTGGGTCACGTTGGCGCCCGCGCCGTATTCGCTCACGCAAAATCCGCCGTGCCGGCTGTCCTGGCGGCGCGAGTCCAGCGACTTGCCAAAGTCGTCCTTGCTGCCCCAGCCGGAATACCAGCCGGGATAAATGTTCCAGCCGAGCCAGTCGGGGATCTTGTTCATTTGCAGCATCGCGTTGTTGCTGGTGGCGGCGATGGTCGGACGCGTCGGGTCTTCGCCGTTGGCCACGATTTTCAAGTCCTGCAACAGACGGTGCGGATCAATTTTGTTGGGCCAGATTTCGTTGAACAGGCTCCAGGCAAAAATCGAGGGATGATTGATGTTTTGCCGGATGAGGTCGAGCAACTGGCTGCGCGAGGTCTCCGCGAATTGCGCCGACGCATTGATTTCATTCACCTGCGGCAGTTCCGCCCAGACGAGGATGCCCGTCCGGTCGCACAGGCCGTAAAAATAATCGCTGTGCTGGTAGTGCGCACAGCGGATGACGGTGCAGCCCATTCCCTTGATGAGCTGGATGTCCTCGTCCATGTCCGCCTCGGAAATCGCCCAGCCCTGGTTGAAGCGGTCCTGATGCCGGTTCACGCCGTGCAGATGATACGGCCGGCCGTTCAGAAAAAATCCCTTGTCCGGGTCCACGGAATAAAATCGCAGACCCAGCGGTTGCGCGACCGAATCCACCACGCCGTCCGCCGAGCGCAATTCCACGACCGCCTGGTAAAGATACGGGTCCGGACGCCCGTTCCAGAGATGCGGATTGGGCACCACGACCTGCAACGGATACGGCGCGGTGACATTGGGCGAGAGCTGGATGGATTGTTCGCTTTTTGCCACCAGCGTTCCGCCGGCGTCGAACACGCTGGCGACCAGCGTCAGCGGCTGTTTCCGGAGGGTGCCGTTGGAAATTTGCGCGATCACGTCAATCGCCGCCTGATTGGTCGTGACACTGGTCTGGAGCCAGGCGACGCCGGGCGAGCCGTGGTCGGTGACCGCGAAATTTTCCCCGCCGGTCACAATCAGATGCGCCGGGCGATAAATCCCGCCATAGACCGAAAAATCGCCGCTCAAGGGCGCGATGTCCGGCTCCCACTGGTTGCTCACGCGCACGGCGAGCAGGTTGGTGGTGGCGGAAAGGTTGGTGGTAATTTCAAAAGCGAAGGCGCCGAACGCGCCGCGATGCTGGCCGAGCCGTTCGCCGTTCAAATAAACATCGGCCACCAGGCTGGCCGCCTCGAACCGCAAAAAATATCTTTTGCCGGGTTGGGGCGCTCCGAGGTTCAGGTCGCGCCGGTACCAGCCGGGCCCGCGATAAAAGTCCTTTCCCTGCTGCGCCTCTTCCCAGCCCCAATTGTGCGGAAGGGAAACCGCCGGCCAGTCACCGTCGTTGAAGCCCGGTTGCGCGGCGTTGGTGATTTCGCCCGATTTGAACCGCCAGCCGGAATCGAGCAGCGTGCTTTCGCGGGCGAACAGGTTGCCGTAAAGGATGAGGGCAAAAATGAAAATGGAGAACTTGCGCATGGGTGAATCATGCCGACGGACATTGTGGGAAACAAGACCGGAACAATGGCAGGTCTTTCAGGAAGCTCAGCACCAAAGGCCGGAACATTCAGAAATCGGCTTTTGTTTTTTCATTGATTGGCCGTGAAAATTACAGTTACGGAGTGAAAGACGCACGTCGAACCACGCGCGTCGAGGGTGGCAATCCAAGCCGCCTGCGACGCATGCCAGACACCTTCGTCGAAGCCCTGCTTAGGGCAGCGGCGGGCCGACTTTGATGCGATAGAACTGTGCCGGCAACGTTGCCGGGTTGGTGTCCATCCACGAGAATGGCATCGCCGGCGAATTAGTGATGAACAGCGTGCTCCAGTCAAACAGATTCGAGGAAACCTGTACGGCATAGTCCGGTCCCGTCTGGCCGCTGACCTGGAATCCCATTTGACCGTTGTTCAGCACAATCGAGGCGGCGGTGGGCTGGGTGAGCGGATTCACTGTGACGGTGAAGCTCTGCGTGGCGCTCAGAATGGGAGAGCCGTTGTCGGCGACTTTCAAGGCGAACGTGTTGGTCGTGTTCGCCTGTGTCACCTGCGGCCGCCACGAGAACGCGCCGGTGTTGGTGTTCAACGTTGCATTGCCCGGCCCGCTTAACAGGGAGAAGGTGAGCGTTTGGGGCGGTTGATCGGTGTCAGTGGCGCTGGCGGTGAACATGAAGTTCGAGCCGACGTTTATGGTGCTATTGCCAATCGGCGCCAGCACCGGCGGCGTGTTGGCGGGCGAGAGCAACAAGTCAACCATGGTATAGGGCGGGACCGAGACGGTAAACGAGTTCCCCAGCCCGGACACGGTGTTGGTGGAAATGGGATAGCTGGGATAAATGTTGGCACCGATGAAATTAGTGAGGCCGAATTGATAGCAAGTGCCGGAGCTGGCGAGGGTCGGTCCGCTGATGTTGACGTTGGCAAGGATGGGGATGTTCGGATCCGTGTTGATCAACATGACGCCCGTCTTCCCGTCCTGTCGCGCGGTGGCATGCACATGTAAAAGGCTTTGAGCCGAGGTAATATTTAGCATCGTGTCGCCGACATTGGCGAGCAGGCGCGACATCTTCGCCCCGTAGGCAGGCCCCAACAGGGTGTTATCGGCAACGCCGGGATTGATGGTTGAATTCCCCAGGAAACCGTTGTCCAATTCCTGGTAATCCACATTGAAGGCGCCATTTTCAATCCACGTCAGGTAATTGTCCGCGGCAAAAAGCGCCGCCGGGGTGCCGGTGTAACTTCCAGCCCCGGTCTCGGTTACGGCGATTCCTATTTGACTGGCGCGAGCCGCCCCGAGAATGTTGGTCAGTTGCGTGCGAGTGCTGTTGATCGTTGAAACGACTTGAGCCGCCGAAGCGAACAGGTCGCTGGGATACCAGTGAATGATGACAAAATCCGCCACGCTCCCGCACTGGCCCAACACCGCGGTGTTGTAGGGGGAATAATCAGTATCAAATACCACTCCGCATTTGATGGTGAGATCCTTGGCCTTCATGGCGGTGATAAATTGGAACGAGTTCGAGCCGTAGGCCGTTGGAGAGAGGGCGGGCTGGCTGACTCGGCTTGCAACGGGCGATGCCGGGTAATGCAGGTCTTCTTCCCAACCGTTGGTGTTGTAGTAGCCGTTGCCGTATTGTTCATTGCCGATTTCCCAGTATTTGATGCCCAAGTGATTGGTCACATTCGCGTACGCCACCCAGGCGGCGGCTTCGTTCGTATCACCACCGCCATTGCAACCGGGATTGGAACCATAGTTGACGGTGATGATGGCCGTGGTGCCGGCAGGAGTGACAAGATTGTTGATGAAACTGTTGAAGTCGTCGCCGTAAGCAGGATTATTCCCGCATACGGTGTAGGTCTGCCAGTGAAAAATGTCCGCCCAGGATCCGCCCGGGTACCGGATGGCTTTGATTCCGGCGGCAGCCACACTGCCGGGCGCCCCAGGACTGGTCATGAGACCGAAGTAAACGGCGCTGGCCACTCCCAGCCCTTCCAACGGCATCATCGCCATCGGTTGGGCGGTGCTGACCGTCACAGTTGCGGGCGGAAGAATGGTAATCGTGACGACGCTGCTGGTGGCGCTGCCCACAGCGTTGGTCACAACGACATCGTATCTGAAAGCGCCGGTGGTGGATGGGGTTACCACCAAGTTCGTGCTGGTGGCTGCGGGGATATTGGTCAGGCTGCCACCACCGCCGCCGTCGGTCTGCCATTGGTAATACAGGGGCGCCGAACCCAGTGCGCTTTCGGTGAGGGTTACCGTTTGGCCGATGTAACCGGTGTTTTCGGGTGAAATGAGCGGGGTATTGGCAGTGGGCGCGTTGGCCTTCATGCCCAGGTCAAACACGGCGTCGTAAGCGCCGCCATTAGTGATCGTGCCGCCGTTGATAGGGATGAGTGCAATTTGACCGCCCGAATAGCGATTACCACTGGCGACGGCCATGGCGCACCAGCCGCCGGATGAAGGCTGTCGGCCGAAGGTAAACGCGTAAGTTGAGCTTGGGGCCAGCACAACATTGAGGTTGTTCCATTTCAGCCAGTCACCGTCAACGAACCCGGGGTTGGCTGCGCTGATGCTGGTGACCAATGTCGCTGTGCTGCTGGAGACCGAGTAAATCCGCAGGTAATATGTGGGCGTCGATGACGGGGTGCCGTATCCGCCCCCGGAATCCAGTCCGGCCGTTCTGATGGCCAAAGAAATCAAATTGGTTGAAGTGCTGGTCGTCGTGAATGTTTGTCCCGGCGGGCCCGCATTGTCGGTGTAATAATTCAAACCGCTGGGGAACGTAGTGTTCCCGTTGGTGAGCAATTGCGAAATGTCATACGGCCCCGGGGTCGGGGTGCCGGGCCCAATGTCGGTAAGTGTTACTTGTGCATAGCCAGCCCCGGATATGGCGCACGTGGCAAACAATAAAACGGCAAAACGCATGATTTTTTTCAAGGGAAAGGAGATCATGAGGGTGAGACAGTTTATCACATTAGGCTTCAACAGGATAATAAATGGTATGATCATACATACCACACCCTGTGATTTGTTGTCAAATTTACAATCAACGGCGGGATGTTTTGCCCGGTTTGCAATGTGGCACAGACGGGTTTTATTTTTCAGCCGCGAACACGCTGTAACTGTGCGGCAGCAGATGAACATTGAAGGACATGCGGCTTTCCTCGTTGTCCCGCCAGCGTCCCCGGCTTTGGGTCGGGGCCTGGCCGTTAATCACTTCGCCGGAGACCAGATTTTTCAAACGGGTGAAATTGCCGGTCAACGAAACCTTCACGTCAGTTTCGGCGGGCAGATAGGACTCGACGATGAACGTGTGATTGTCATAGGCGAACAACGCGACCTGGCCGGGGCCGTCCAGCCGGACGGGGAACCCGCGCATGACGTAATTCTTGATGGCGCCCGTGACGCCTGGAGGCAGCGAGTAAAGGTCGCTGAAATTTTCCGGCATCGTCCAGATGTAGAGAATGCCCCTGGAATACCGGTCCATCAGCAAAAGCGGATAGCCGTTGCCATTGGCGAGGAGACGGACCACCGGCCAGGCGTCGTTGGTGAGAAAAAAGATTTCGGGGAACAGGATGTCCTCGGTTTTCCCGCCGGCGAGCGTTGAGCCATTGCCGGCGCCGAAGCCGCCGGAATATTCATGCGCGAGCACCTTGTGGTCGGTGTACCGCGCCTCGACGATGTCTTCGATGCCTTTGTGCTGGAGCGCGTGCAACAGGCCGGAGGTGATGACCACCGATTTGCCGGCGGTCAACTGGCCCTTGATTTTGGCGACGATGTCGGGATCGAACTTCGCGGATTCCGTCAGCAGGATCAGGCTGGCATTGGTCGGAAACTGCGGGTACAGGTCAATCGGAATGCCAATCATGCCCAAATAATTGTGCAGGAAATCCTCGCCGGTGGATTGATACGGTTTGTAGCTGGCGATGCCGATGGGGTTGCCGAGCTGGCCGAGGAACGGGTCCACCTGTTCCAAGGCGTAACCGGCGACGCGGGCGATGGTGGGGTCGGACGACTCGACCGGGGCGTTGTTCGTGTAAGCCTGCAACAACTGGTTGTAATCGAAGCTCGTGTGCAAATCCTGCCAGGCCTCGCGCTCGCCGGGGCGGATGGGGCGGCCCATCGCCGACCATTCAAACAGCATCATTTGCCGCGCCTTGGCGAACATCGTGTCCCGAAGCTGCTCGGCGTAGCGGTCAATGTAGCGGATGCTGAAGGTGTCCACCCAGCCGCCGCCGTTGCTGCCGGGCTTGATGTTCTCAAAGTAACGGATGATGAGGTAGCTTTCGTATTGCTGCAGATGCTGGTCGGTGCCGGCCGGGTCGCGGGTTTCGGTGCCGGTGTATATGCCATCGAACAGTTTCGGTTCCCGGTCGAGATCATAGCCCAGGCCCTGAAAATGTTCGTACCAGTTCGGGAATTTAATGATGAGTTTGACCTTCGGGTTCACGGCGCGGGCCGGTTTGATGATGAGATTTTCCGCGGCTTCATCCATCAGGCCGAGCCGGAACTGCGTCCAGGTGTTTGTTCCCTTGGCGGCGATGTCCGAATCATTCTTGGTCGAGACAAAAAAGAAATCGTCCTGGATGACTTCGTCGAAATGCCGGGCGGCCAGTTCGGCGGCCTGCTTTATGAACTGGCGGTCGGCGGGGTCGGTGTAGCAGAACGAGCGGAACTGGCCAAAGCCGCCGTCCGACAGCGCCATGCCGCCGGCCACGTTGACGCCGCGATCCACAAAAAATTTCTTGACCGTCTCCAGTTCTTCATCCGTTGCCAAGGTGCGGTTCCGTTGTGCTTCGATATAGACCTTGTCCACCTTCAACTGGCGGTTGATCCGGTTCCAGTCGTTGGTCAGGTTTTCGAGGTTGTCGAAACGTTGTACGACGCCAACGGGGATGTAGATGGCGACGTTGAAATTGGTATAATTGCCGGCGCAACAACAGACGGCTGCAAGCAAAATACCGCCGGCGAACGTCCCGGCGACTGGGCGGAGAGAACAAAATCGGTTCCTCATGTGGCCGGCACTTTTCCTTAAAGGCCGCGGGGAAGCAAGCCGGAAGAGCATACTGCCGGCGTTGATGATCCCATTCAGATCAGGAGACTCCGAACACCCTCCGCGTCAACCCCCTGTGGACATTGAGACTCAACTGAACTATTATATTCATGTCCCATGCATTCACAACCTGCCTGTCGTATCGGGGCCAGGCCACGGCGTCTTTGGGGTGGTTCCCCGCCACCCTGCGGCGGGTTGATGCCATCTGTCAGCCGTGTGCTCAAGTCGTACGCAAGAGCAGTCTTGTTCGGAGCGCTCTGGTGTGTTTGTCTGGTTTCCGCGAGTTTCGCCGCCTCGCTGCCGAACTATACCACGCGGGTGTGGACAACGGACGACGGCCTGCCCAACAGCAGCGTCACGACCGTCCTCCAGTCGCACGACGGCTATTTATGGTTGGGCACCTGCAGTGGTCTGGCGCGGTTCGACGGTGTGCGTTTCACGGTCTTTGACAGCAGCAACACACCGGAGTTACAAAGCCCCAACGTGACCGCCCTGTTTGAAGATACGGAAGGCACAATTTGGATCGGGCATCAAACCGGGGAGTTGACCTGCTACCGTGCTGGGAAATTCCATGCCGTTCCCGTCAAAGCAACATGGCACGGTGGAAATATTTATGGGATCGGCGCCGATCCTGCGGGCGACGTCTGGCTATTGAATGGCGACGGCGAATTGGCGCGGGTCAAAGACTGGTTCGTCATCGCGCCGCCCCCCGGCAAGAGCCCGGCCCGGGTTGCCCTGGTCAGGAAGCCCAAGGGCGGCTTTTGGATCCAGCGGGACAACGAGGTGTGGGTGCTGGAAAATGATCACCTGCAACCCATGCACTTTGATGCACCCTCTGGTGATCGCTACATCCAGGGAATCGGGGCGGGCCGCGACGGAGGCCTCTGGGTCATGACGGAAAGCCGGATGCGCAAATGGAAGGATGGAAAATGGACTGAAGATTTGGGAACGGCGCCATGGGGATGGAATACCATTCACACCTTGATTGAAACGGAGGACGGTTCCCTGGCTGCGGCGACAGCCGACCACGGACTCTATCTTATTGTTCCCGGCCAGGGGTCTTTACAGTTCTGTCGTGCGAACGGGTTTCCGGACGATTGGATCACCGCTTCCCTCTGTGAAGACCGCGAAGGTAACTTGTGGCTGGGAACCGGCAACAGTGGCCTGGCCATGCTGCGTCCCGGAAACATCACCGCCTGCAACCCACCCGATCACTGGCAGGGGCGCAGGGTTTTGTCCGTTACCTGTGGTCCGGATGACGCCCTGTGGATTGGCACCGAAGGCGCGGGTTTGTACCGGTTTAACAACGGGAGTTGGACGAACTTTGGTGAAAGCATCGGCCTGACACCCCCTTATGTGTGGTCGGTCGTGCTGGACGCGCAAGGCCGGACCTGGGCCGGCACCTGGGGTGGCGGTTTGTTTGTGTGGAATGGATCCCGGTTCGAAGTTCCACAAGAATTTGGAATAGTCACTGCTCAGTTGACTGCGCTGCTTGCTCCACCGGATGGAGGTTTGCTCGTCGGAACGGGCATCGGTTTGATGCGGTATGAGTCGGGCAAGATCACGTGGCTGGCCCGTGAGCCGGAGTTTGCCTTGCCGGACGTGCGCACGGTGGTAAAAGCGCCGGATGGCACTTTGTGGTTCGGCATGTCTGGTGGCGGCCTGGGCCGCCTGCAACAGGGAGTCGTGCGACAATTTCGACGCGGCGACGGTCTGTCGAGCGATTTCGTGCAATGTCTTCACCTCGAAAGTGACGGGACGCTCTGGATTGGCACGTTCAATGGATTGAACCGGCTCAAAGATGGACGCTTCGTTGCCATCACGAAAAAGCAGGGACTACAGAACGACATCATCTGCGACATCAAGGACGATGGCCGGGGATATTTCTGGCTCAGTTCCCATGGCGGCATCATGCGGGTCAACCAGGCTGAACTCAATCGTTGCGCGGATGGCCAGATCAAGCAGTTGCACTGCCTGACGTATGGATTAAGCGATGGTTTGCCGACGCTCGAATGCTCGGGTGGATTTCAGCCCGCGGGTTGCCGGACGGAAGACGGGCGGCTGTGGTTTCCAACCAGCAAAGGACTGGTGGCGGTGGATCCGGGCAAGGTGGAAACCAACACCCTCGTTCCGCCAGTGATCATCGAACGGCTGCTGGTGGATGATCGGGCGGTAAATGAAGGGGAGATGCCGAAAAAACCGCTGCGGGTCGCGCCGGGCCAGCACCGGTATGAATTCCAGTTTACCGGATTGAGTTTTGTCGCGCCGGAAAAGCTGCGCTTCCGATATCGCCTCGAAGGAGTGGAAACCGAATGGATTGAGACACAGTCATCGCGCAAGGCTTACTACAGCCAGCTTCCTCCCGGCGACTTCCGATTTCAAGTGCTGGCCTGCAACAATGACGGGGTATGGAACGAGACGGGCGCGACACTGGCGTTCACGGTGCTGCCGGCGTTCTGGCAGACGTGGTGGTTCCGGATATCGGGGGGCTGGCTGACCGCGCTGGCGGGTGGTGGAATTGTGTGGCTGGATGCGCGGCGGCGGATGCGGCGCAAGGTGGAGCGGCTGCAGCGGCAGCAGGCCGTCGAGCGCGAACGGATTCGCATTGCCCGGGACATTCACGATGACCTGGGTGCGAACCTGACGCGCATCACGATGTTGAGCGAGTCAGCCCGGAGTGATTTGAATGATTCGCGGCAGGTGGCCAGCCATCTCGATCAGATTCACAACACTGCGCGCGAGTTGACCCGGGCGATGAGCGAAGTAGTCTGGGCGGTCAATCCCCAGCATGATACTCTCGACAGTGTGGCCGCCTATCTGGAGGAGTTTGGGCAAAATTTGCTCAGAACCGCCGGCATCCGGTGCAAAATGGACATGCCCTCACAGTTCCCGGCCCGGGTGATCACCGCCGAAGTGCGGCACAATTTATTTCTGGCTTTCAAAGAGGCGTTGCACAATGCCATCAAGCACTCCGGCGCATCGGAAGTGCGGATTTCTCTTGCGGTGAAGCCAGCGGCTTTCATCCTGACGGTCGAGGACAACGGGAATAAATTTGCGTCGGAAACTATATTGGCGGGAATGCCACACGGTCAGCCCCAAGGGAGCGGCAACGGGCTGGCAAACATGCGCCAGCGGCTGGCCGAAATCGGCGGGCGGTGCGAAATTGAGGGCGCGCCGGGAAAAGGAACGAAGGTGACGTTCACGGTCGCGTTGAAAGGGCTTTCCGCATGAGAAGCCCGGAGCCGGCGGAACGCCCCCTCACCACGATTCAACCGGCGCGTCGTTTGCGTTGGGAACCCGTTCGTTAACCAGGTGATGATAAATTTCATAGACCCAGCTTGAATATCACGGTTTCAATAATCGAAGACGATGCTTCCGTGCGCCAAATCCTGACCGGATGGATTGACGCAGCGAAGGGATTTCATTGTTTGAGCGCCTACGGCAGTGCCGAAGGCGCGCTGGCGTCCTTGCCGAAGGAAGCGCCGGACATTTTGCTGGTGGACATCAACCTGCCCCGCATGAACGGCATCGAGTGTGTGCGCCGCCTGAAGCCGTTGATACCTAAAACCCAGTTTCTGATGTTGACCGTGTATGCGGACACCGATCACATCTTCAATGCGCTGGCGGCCGGCGCGAGCGGATATTTGCTGAAGGAAACCGGGCAGAAAGAATTAATCGCTTCGCTCAAACTGACCTATGAGGGTGGCGCCGCCATGACCAGCCAGATTGCCCGCAAGCTGGTACAATCGTTCCAGCCCCAGCCGGGAAAACCGGAGCCGACCGGCCTCACGCCGCGCGAACAAGCCATCCTTAAGTTGCTGTCGCGCGGCGATTATTACAAGGAAATCGCGGACTCTCTCGGCATCAGTGTGCATACGGTTTGCACTCATATCCGCCACATCTACGAGAAACTCCACGTGCGCTCCCGCGCCCAAGCCATCGCCAAGTACACGCATTCCACCGCAACCACGACAACCACCGATCCGCCAGCCGGGTTGAAGGGGTAATCAATTGTACCTAATCAATTTTGGGGACTATCCAGCCGCGGGTTTTCCGATAAGATGCACATTCATGTGGATGGATTGTGTACCGGAAAAATCCCTTGTGTTCCCTTGGGTTTCTTCCTCCAAGGGGCGCATATTACAAACCACCCCGACCTGTTTGGGGATGGAAGAAAATGAAAAAACAGAAAGAAATATGAAATCATTAAAACTAACCTTGGCGCTGGCGCTGGCGCTGGCCGCCATGCCATTAGCCTCGCATGCCTACGTGTGGACTTCCTGTGCCCAGTATGGCACGTATTCGAGCGGCGGCTATGAATTCTACTGCGACGAATGGGGCAGCACTGCTTCCGAGTGTTGCAATCTCAACAGTGTGACCTCGTGGAATGTGGTCAGCTCGGTGCCCACCGGCGGCGGTGTCAAAGCCTATCCCAACACCGCCAGAAACAACATTGGCAAATCGGTCAGCAACTACAACGGCACCGGCAGTTGGAGCATCAGTACCCCCGGCGGCACGTATTGGGACTGCTCGTTTGACTGCTGGGTTCCCACCGAAGTCATGGTCTGGGTGGCCAACAGCGGCGGCGTGGGACCGAGCGGATCCAAAGTCTATTCCAACCAATCCATTGCCGGCTCAACTTGGAATGTGTACTGGCAGGGTGGCGGCCCCCTGTCCTTCCTCCGGACAAGCAACGCGGGTTCAGGCTCGGTGAACCTGGGCACGATGATTAAATGGGGCGCCAGCAAGGGCTATTACAGCAGCGGCGGCAATGTGGGCGGCGTCGGCATCGGATTCGAGATTTTCGGATCGGGCAGCTCGCATACTTGGTACATGAACAGCTGCTCCATCGGAACCTAATTATCTCCGATTGTAATTGGTCGCAAAAGGGACGGGCCTTCTTTCAGGCCCGTCCCTGATTGTATTATCGCTTCCGTAAATTTTTGCGATCAAACTGCGGCCATCTGTTTTGTAGCTTTTGCAGCTTGAGTGTTTAATCTGGACGCCATGAGTTTTCACGAATTAAAAAGAATTTATCTTCTGGCCAGGCGGAACCTGGCCGCCCCCCTCGCCCTGGGTTTGATCAGCCTGGGTTGCTGGCGCGTTGAAGCCCAGGAACAATCAAAGCCGGACGAAGTGCCTCACCGGCCGGACACGGTGTTGGGGGACAATGATTCCGGGCTTCTCTGGCAGGAACAGATGCACGACGCTTGGGCGGCCATGAATCAAAAGGACTACGGCATGGCGGAACAGAGTTGCCAGGAAGCGCTGAAGACCACCGCCAAATTTGGTCCGACTGACGGGCGCGTGACCACCAATCTAATTTTTCTGGCGGGCATTTATCAGATGGAGAACAAACCCGATCTGGCCGAAAAGTCGTTTCAGTCCGCCATTGCCAGTCGCGAGAAAGCGGGCGATACGAATGCGCCCGACCTCGTAATGCCCTTGGAAAAGCTGGCCAATTTCTACTATTTTGCCGAACACCGATATGATCAGGCGACGCCGGTGTGCCTGAGAATCCTTCAAATTGTCGAGAAGGCTTCGCCACGGGATGCCGCTGAAATCATCAAACGGGCGCGCGCCGTGGCCGCCGTTTATCGCATTCAAGGCCAGTACGCAAAGGGGGAGCCGTTTTACCAGCAGACCCTGGCTCTGGCCGCGACCAACGAAGATGAATTGCCCAATTGTTTGCTCACCACAGCCGGCTTTTATCAGGAGTGGGGAAAATATGACAAGGCCGAATCGTTGTGCCAGCAGGCACTGGCCATGCGCGAAAAAGCCGCGGCAGCCAATCCCGGTGCCGACTCGCAGATGAATCTGGCGATATCGCTCTATGGTCTGGCGGAAACTTACCACGGCTGGGGCAAACTCGATCAGGCGGAACAATTTTACCGGCAATCTGAAGCCATCGTGGAGAAAACCAGCGGGCCGGACAGTTCCGAACTCGCTCGGCCCCTGGCCGGTCTGGCCGCCACCCTGGCAGATGAGGGCAAAACCAACCAGGCGGTTGCCCTTTGCCAGCGGGCTTTCGCTGTAACGGAAAACAATCTGGAACCCGGGGCTCCCGTGGTGGAGGACGTCCTTCACGATTACACCGCTTTGCTTGATCGGATGAATCGGTCGGACGAGGCGAACACGTTGCGGCGGGCCTATCAATGGCGCGTGCTGATGCATGGTTCGTCACGCGCGCTGAGATTAAACAACGTGCCCGAAGCCGAACGGCTCGCCGGTGAAGCGTTGAAGCTGGCCGGCGCCTTTGGTTCCAACGACATCCGCTTGTCCCAAAGCCAGGTGCAAATGGCCGGGGTCTATCGTCAGCAGGGAAAAAAGGATCTGGCCGAACAGACTTACAAGGACGCCATTGCCAGTTGCGAAAAGGCCGTCGGTCCCAAAAATCCGGACCTGATCATGCCGCTGCAAAGCCTGGCGAACTTTTACTATTACACCAAAGTCCGATATGATCAGGTGGCCTCCCTTCATCAGCGGATACTGGACATTGTCCGGGCCGCGCCTGCTCCGGACCCGCTGGAAGTGGCCCGATGGGAGCGCAATCTTGCCGATGTCTATCACCTGCAAAATCAAAATACCAAGGCGGAAGATTTTTATCAAAAGGCGCTGGCATCAGCCGGATCGGCCACCAATGCGCCGGCTGGGGAAACGGTTCAGTACCTGCAGGCGCTGGGCGATTTTTACCGGACCGACGGACGATTCGACCAGGCCGAATCCGTGCTGAAGCGCGCGCTGGCCATCCGGGAGCGGGCCGCTGGATCCGGTTCGGACTCGGATGCAGAACTGGACGTGGCGGTTTGTTGCGATTGCCTGGGGCAAACCTACCTTGCCTGGAACAAGCCCGCCCAGGCCGAATCGGTTTACCGCCGTTCCTTGGCGATCGTCGAAAAGGTTGCGGGGGCCGACAGCCCCGATCTGTCACCCCGGTTGATGGGACTGGCCAAGGCCTCGCGCGCACAGAAAAAATATCCGGAGGCGGAAAGCCAGTACAAACGGGCCTTGGAGATCACGGAAAAAGGCTTCGGGCCAAACGCACCGCAGGTGGCCGCTGTTCTTGACCAGTACGCCACGTTGCTCACGGACATGAAAAGAACGGAAGATGCAAAAAACATGCACAACTGGGCTGACTCACTCCGCAAAGAAAATGCAACACAGCCGCAATGATCCCGAAGGCTTGCGCAATCATTATTTGCAGCAGCATGATATTTGAGGTGACATGATGCGGTCGAGCTTCCTTGCCATTTCCATGATGGGCAATCTGGTTCTGGTTGCCGTCTTTCTGGCGGTGCGGCACGGTTCAATGCCACCCGGCCCGGCGGTCCCGGCGCCGGCGACGTCCACGGCGGCGGCTCCGAAAACCGCGCCCGCATGGCCAGCCACAAAAGGGACGCCGGCGCCGGTGGTCCCCTGGCGCCTGATCGCGTCCGCGGACTACCGCCAATACATCGCCAACCTTCGCGCGGCGGGCTGCCCGGAGTGGCTGGTCCGCGACATCATTGTTGCCGACATTGATGATCTTTATGAGCAAAAATCCCGGACGGATCCGGTTTACTTTGCGCCCTGGCAGGGGGCGGATCAGCGCCGCAAGACGGCCCGCAGCCGGTCGGTGAAGCTGGACGCGCTGCGGCAGGAAAAACGGGCCCTGGTCAAATCACTGCTTGGATATGAGTGGGAGAACTACGGCGAAGAGGTCTGGAATCAGGATTTGCGGACGAGCCTGACGTTTGGCTTTCTGCCGGATGACAAAGCCACCCAGGTTTTGTCGCTCAAAGACAAATACACCGAAGCCGCGCAAAACGTCCGGGAAGACGCAAATTTTATTCTTATTGACGAGGACCGCGCGCGGTTGCAGACCCTTTATGAGGAGTTCGGCGCCGAAACCTCCCGATTGCTCAGCCCGTCAGAACTGGACGAATTACAGTTGCGGGCGCAGCAGGGCTTTCTGCTGGCCAATGATATTAATTTTGACGGCGTCACGATCAGCCGTGAGGAGTTGCGGGAGATGGTCCGACTGTCAAGATCTTTCAAGGACATGGCCAGAGAAGAATTTGTTCCGGACCGGCCTTTGACCGAAGCGAAGCAATTACGCCAAAAAACGGCCTTTGAAGCGCAAGTCAAACAACTCCTCGGCCCGAAACGATTCGCGGATTACCAGCGCGCCCAAGACTCAAACTTCCGTGAAATTTTCGCGTTCAGCCAGCAAAACAACCTGCCCCCATCCGCCGCCGTCAAGGTTTATGAGTCCCGACTGAATGCCAGCGAACAGGCGGATGAAATTCAAAATGATGGGAGCCTTTCGGCCGGGGAACGCGCTGCGGCCCTGGCCGTCCTGAAAGCCGCCACCATGAACACCATCTCGTCCGCGCTGGGCGGCAGTTATCAGGATTTTCTGCAAGGACCGGGGCAGTGGCTCGGCGCCCTGACCCCGTCGCCGGAAACACAAACCACAAACCAAATGCAATGAAAACGTGGCCGGTCATTGGTAGCTCTCTCCTGCTGAATGCGATACTCGCCGCCGCCATTATTCTGTCGTTAAGAAAAACCCCGCCGCCGGCGCCCGCGCCCGTTGCCGCGGCGCCCGCTTCGAGCATGATTTCACCCTCGCCGCCGGTGACAACCCCCCCGTCGCCCGGCCTGCCCTTTCAATGGAGCCAGATTGCTTCCCCAGACCTGAAAATCTATCGCGATAATTTGCGCGCCATCGGCTGCCCGGAACTCACGGTGCGCGAGATCATACGGGCCGTGATCAATGAAAATTTCAGGACGCGCCGCCGGGACATCCTGGCCTCATTTCAAGACCACTATTGGGACATGGTTTTGCGCCGGGAACTGGTCAGGCGTCAATGGCTCCCCCGGACCGAATGGGGCCAGGCGTTGGAATCGTTGAAGGCGGAACGGCAGGAACTGATTGCGGACGTATTGGGCCGGGATTCCCTGATCACCGAAGCTGAACGGCAAACCCAGCGGACGGAGCTGGAGCAACGACGTTCCTGGTTGTCCCCGGAGAAACGCAAAAAGCTGATCGAGCTTGAGGAACAGCACCAGCAGCGTTTGGTCGAATGGGCCGAGACCCTCGGTCTGCGGGTGAACGGGATGCCAACCCAGGAAGACGAAGACCGCCTCGAGAACTGGCAGCAGGAGTTTGAGGAGTCGGAGACGCAATTGTTGACGCCGGAGGAACTGGCTAAACTGCAACTTCGCGAGTCCGATGTGGCGAACTGGGCCGCCAGTCTGCCGGGTTTCAACCCGACTGAAGACGAATGGCGATCCTTGACCCAATTGCGGTCCCAATTCGAAGCCTCCCAGAACGCGCCCGCCGGTCCTGATCTGACCGATGAGCAACGGGCGGCGCAACAAGACGAGGTGCAGTCGAATTTTGTCAACTCCGTACAGGAGGCATTGGGTTCGGATCGCTTTGCCCAATATCAACTGGCGAACAACGACCAGTACCAGGCGTTGCGCAACGTGGCTCAACGTTACGGCCTGCCAGACAGTGTGGCCGCCCAGGGCCTCAACGTGCAACAAACCGCGCAGGCGGCAGCGAATCAGGTGCGGGCCAACTCAAACCTGTCGCCCGAAGACCAGCAGGCCGCGCTGAACGCCATTCAGCAGGAAACAGAACAAACCCTGTCACAAATCCTCGGCGTAAAAGTCCTCTCCACTTACAAGGAATATGGTGGCGACTGGCTCACGGGATTGAGCCAGACGGAATAGGAAGCTTTATATCAATGCTTTCCGGCCAAATCCGACGGAAGCCCGACAATCGAAGCCCGGTCTCCGTAGATGACGCCCCGGCCGCTGGTGGTCAGGTAAACCCGGCCATAAATGCGCGGATCGCCGATGATGATCGGGCGGTTGGGCGCGCCAAATTGGTGCTGGTCGTCGTTGATGCGCACCCAGGTCTGGCCGTTGTCGTCGGAACGGAAACAGGCGTGAAGCTGTTCGATGTTTCCCAGCAGGTAGAGTGCGGGGAAAGTTTTCCCGGGCGCCGCCTTTCCGAAGCCGAGCGCGTCCGCGCCACCGACCTTGTTCAGCTTGGTGAAAGAGGCTCCGCCATCGGTGGAGTGGTAAAGGCCGATCACACGGGAGCCAACCCACAGATCGCCCGGCCGATCCGGAGTGACAGCCAACATGCCGCCGCCGCGACCAGCACCCTGCGGATCGGGGAGTGTTGCCGCCGTCGGTTCAAATGTTGCGGCCGAATTCGTGCTGGCCATCAGCCTGCCAGCCTGGCCGTCGAACGCATAGAAGCGCGAAGCATTGACCGGATCGGCCACGACGCGAACATTCGAAGGAAGTCCCGCACAAACTGTCCAATGAGTTCCCTGATCCACGGAGTAATTCGGTTCGCCACCCCGCGGCGTCCACACGATGGTTTTGCCGTCCGCCGAGATCGCAATGGGGCCGGCGCCGAAATTGCTGGCCGGTTCGCCGGCGAGGGTTTTCCAGGTCTTGCCGCCGTCCTTGGAAATGGAGGTGTGGATGATGCGGTTGGTTCCGCGGCCTCCGCCGGTGCCGGTGCGGACGATGATATTCGGTTTTTTTCCGGCAAACGCCAGGTCTTCCGTGTTGCCATAACGCTGGCCGGAGAAAGTTCCTTCCGCGGGTGATTGGTCCAGATCATCATGCCGGAAGCCGTCAATGTCGCCCACTCCGCTTATCAGGTGTGGTCCCTTCGGCGGACTGATCAACGCCAGCGGCACGGTTTCCTCCAAACCCTGGTCGAGAAAAACCCAATGGGTTGCTTTGCCCGCGTCGGCGGCGGTTGCATTGGTGCAGCACCAGATGCCGTAGCCGGTGGTGAACAGCACCTGGTCCGGATTAAACGGGTTGATCACGATGGTGCCCATCCAATGCGGCGAGCGGGTGGCGGTGTAAGGCGCGCTGGAATGGTCCCAAACGGTGGTGTTGGTCTCCCAGAGTTGCGTCCAGTTCGCGCCGCCGTTGGTGCTGCGGAAAATTTCATCGTGCGGATGCCAGTGAGTGAACGTGGTGGCCATGAGGGTCTGCGGATGCCGCGCGTCCACCGCGACGCAGCCGTAGCCGAACGGCTGGTCGGTATCCTTGGGATGGACCGGTGTAATGTCGGTCCAGCCGCCGTCTTGCGGGTTGAATTTCCAAATCGCGCCGTCGCTCATTGAATTGGGACCCGGCTCCCGGCCGTAGCTCAGGTAAAAAATTCCATCCGGTGCCTGCACGAGGTGATTGGGGCGCAATCCCACCGGCTGATTCGAGACCGCCAGCCAGGTGACGCCGCCATCGGTGCTGCAAAAAAGATTGGTACCCGTCGCGGCCACCGCTGCATAAAGCACGGGGGTCGGGCTGCCGGGTTTGCCGCTGGCGGGGTCAAACACCACGCTCACGATGCCAACCGCCTGCTGGCCGAAACCGCGGAATCGCGGACGGGAATTGGTGGCCGTGCTGGCAGCGGCCGGCGGCGTTTGGTTGGTGGTAATGATGTTGGGAAAACCTTCAACTTTCTGCCAGGCCGCTCCCCGGTCGGCGCTTTTCCACAAGCCGTCGCGGCGCGAGCCGAAGAAAAGGATGTCGCCCTGATTCGGGTCCACGGCGAGCCGTTCGCCGTTGAAGCGGCCGGACTCGTTGCCGCCCATTTTGAACGGGACGTCCGTGAGCAGCCAGGTGCGGCCCTGGTCGGCGGAGCGCAGGATGGCGGCCTTCCCCCCGCTGTAAATTCCGGCCGCCAGATAAACGCGGTTGGCATCGGAAGGATCCACCGCGAGGCTTTCAATGCCGGTATAATCCACATCGCCAATCCCGTCGGTGATGGGAATCCACCGCTGTGCTTGATCGTCCCAGCGATAGGCGCCGCCGACATCGGTGCGCGCATACATCAAACCCTTTTGGCGGGGATGAGGAATGATGCCGGTGACGAATCCGCCGCCGCCCATGACCACGTTGCGCCAGATATAAGGTTCCGACGGCGGCGATTGGGAAGCCGGAGATTGAGCCGGCGCGGAGCATGCCAGACCCAGCATGACCAGCCCGATGGCACCGCGAAGTTTCAAGATTTTTTGCATAGGTCAGCTACTCAACCGTAACGGTGGTTTTCAAACGTTCGTCGGCGGAAGAACTCCCGACGCGGATTTCAATTGCCCCGCTCTCGACCGTCCAAGCATGTTTATTTTCATCCCAATAAGCCAGCGATTTTGCCGTCAGGGGGATTTCGACCGTTTTTTGTTCGCCGGGCTGAAACGCCACCCGCTGGAAGCCGCGGAGTTCCTGAATGGGATGTTCCAATGCAGACTTCAAGTGTTTGACGTAAAGCTGGACGACTTCTTCGCCCGCGCGGCTGCCGGTGTTTTTTACATTTACGCTCACGGTAATCGTGCCGTCCCTGGCAAGCGTCGGCGCACTGGTCTTCAAATCGGAATAATCAAACGTGGTGTAACTCAAGCCATAGCCGAACGGATAAAGCGGCTGGTGTTTGAAGTACATGTAGGTCCGGCCATCGCGGATGTTGTAATCCATCATGCGCGGCAATTGGTAGAGTGATTTGGGCCAGGTTTCCACGAGCCGGCCCGCCGGGTTGTAATCGCCGAACAACACGTCCGCCAGCGCGCTGCCCTCCTCCTGGCTGCAATGCGTCAGGTGGACAATCGCCGGAACGTGTTTCTGCGACCAGTTGATGGCGTACGGAAAACTGGAGATGAGCACGACGACGGTGTTGGAATTCGCCCGGTACATTTGTTTGATCAGCTTCTCGTCCTCCAGCTTGATGGATTTGCGGTCCACGGCTTCCTTGCCGTAGCTGGGCAGGGCGACCTTCCCCCAATTGGTGAGGCCGCCGGTGGGATGATTGCCCACACAAACAATCACCACGTCGGCTGCCTTGGCAAGCTTGACCGCCTCGCCGTTGGCATTGTTGGTGGCAAAGGTCACGGTGATGCCAGGGCCAACCTTGTCCTTGATGCCTTGCAATGGTGTGACGGTGTAAGGCGGCGTGCCGCTGTACCAATCAAGCAGAACCTCGTCCGCGAAAGGACCGATAACGGCGATGGATTTAAGTTTTGTCCGGTCGAGCGGCAGCAGATTTTCGGAATTTTTCAGGAGCACGATGGATTTTTGCGTCACCAATCGCGCGACCGCCTTGTGTTCGGGCGTGTTCCACGGTTTGGGTTCGGAGCCGGCGCCAATGGCGGCGTAGGGATTGTTCGTTGCCGGGTCCAGCAGACCGAGCCGGATGAAGACGCGGAGGGTGCCCTTGATGACCTGGTCAATGTCGGCTTCGGTCAGGAGATTGTTCGTCAGCGCGTAGAGGACGCCCGGGCGGTGATTGTCCAGAAACTGGTTGATGCCGGCTTTCACGCAGGCCGCCGCCGCTTCGTTTGTCGTCGTGTAATAGTGATGATGGTTGACCAGGTTTCGCAGCGAGCCGCCGTCGGTGCAGATGATGCCGTCCACGCCCCATTCCTTGATTGCCACGTCTTTGATGACCGGCTGAACGGTGCAAGGGACCCGGTTCCACGCGTTGTACGACGCCATGAAACACCGCGCGCCGCCTCCCTCGAAACCCATGCGGAAGGGCACCGAATAATATTCACGGAACAAAGCTTCGTCGAAATCGGATGAAGAACCATCGCGTCCATTTTCGTTGCTGTTGGCAAAGAAATGTTTCAGCAGCGACGCGGTCTGCCAGTATTTTGGATTGTCGCCCTGGAGTCCTTTGATGAAATCCACGGCCATTGTCCCGTTGAAGAACGGGTCTTCGCCATAGCATTCCTCGGTGCGGCCCCAGCGCGGGTCGCGGCCCAGGTCAGCGTTGGGCGCGCGCATGATCAGGCTGCCGCGGTGGTAGTTGGTGCTCTGAAACAGATAGCGCGCCTCGTAACCTTCCACCGCGCCGGCTTGATGCATCACGTTCGTGTCCCAGGTTTCGGCCATGCCGATGGCCTGGGGAAAGATGGTTGTGAGATAGGGCGGTTTGGGCGCCCAGTTGCTGGGACCGCCCTGGTCGAGGCCGTGAAGTCCTTCCGCGTGGCCCAGGGGCTTGATGCCGAGGCGCGGCACGCCGGGACGCTGGCTCAGGAACGCCACCTTCTCCTCCAGCGTCATCAGCGAAACGATGTTGGTGACGCGCGCCTCCTCCGGCAGGTTCGGGTCTTGAAACGGATATTGATATTGGGCGCGAACCGGGGCGGCGGAGATGGCGAAAAACAGGCAAAGCGCGGACAATAAAAATGGGCGGCTGTTCATGGTTTTCAAATTTGTAAAAGGTGATTTTGCCCGATTGCCGGCGAATAAACAACGTTGCAAATGAAACGTACCGGTGCCGGCATTTTAGAAACTCCTCACGTCCACCGCACTACTGCTACGAAGCGCGGAGCTCCGCGACGCCTCCATTTTAACCGCAAAGAACGCAGAGATCGCAAAGAAGAATCAGCGCGGGAATACATCCGGCAGAAAGTAAAAGGGGTTATTTCATTTCAGTTTGCGCCGGGCCTTTTCTACCTCGTAATCGCTCATCCGAACCCAGGCGCCGTGGCGCACGCGAAACTCGAAGGTCGCAAGCGCGTTCGCATCGAACCATGATTGAATCGACGGCAGGTCTGGGAAATGGCGCAGCGAATCCGCCCGTTGCTTCAGATTTTGGAGAAACTGTTCATAAATGTATCCCGCATCGTCGGATTTCAGCCGGATGACGTTTTGATTTGGCACCGGTTCAAGAAAATCAATGTGGTTGGTGCAACTGAAGACCTCGTTTGGGAAAACCGCGGTGAAGGAAATGACCACGTTCTCCTTTTCCGACTGCGACGATGGCATGTAAGCCCGATTGTAGATGATCTGACCGAAATGGCATCGGTTGCCCGGAACAGGAACTTTCGGGAGCTTTCCGCAAAGCAACCGCTTCGTATCGCGAAAAATTCAAACAGTTGGGTTTTATCGAACTGGGCTTCAAGAAACTCAAGCGCGTTCTCAATCCAAATGCCCGCGACATGGGTGGCATCAACTATCTGGACGGCAGCCGGGCGGCCAGCAGCCGCTCGCTTTCAAACGCCAGCGTTTCCGAGTGCTCGGCAAATTCATGCCAGACCGCCTCCTCACCTTTAGCACCATGCCGCATCCCACGGATGCCGCGCGCCTGCAACGCCGGGTCCAGCCGCGCAAAGTTGGAAAGTTTCAGAGACACGGAACCGACGCTGCGACCAAGCATCTGCGCCAGTTGAATGACGCGCGGGTTGTGCATGTGGATTTGGCCGAAGGGGATTTTGCAATACAAGTTGAACGCCAAGATATGCTCCTCGCGCGTCCAATCTTTGTGTTGCGCAGCCATGCCGCGATTTTGCACCCAGCAAGAACTGGAAACCAGTATTTTCCGAAGATGCCAGTTGGCAAGCCCGGCGTTCTCGTAAAGCTTTGCCACGCGGCAGGCTGTGGACTATCGGCTGCAAGATTGCCGAAAACGCAGATGGAAAGTGGAAGATTGAAGATGGCACTTGGCCGCGCAGCAGCACGGCCCTGCCACAGACAGAAATCAATTCGTGTCCGTTCGTGGTGAAAATTCTTTGTTCTTCCAGCCTTCAGCCAGCTTGCCGCTCGAAAAAGTCCCGGTCAATCCGCGCCGGCTCGATGCAGCGCGCATCATCCGTCCTGGGGCTGTTCACCGGTAACGGTACACCTTGACGTGCTGGATGCTGTATTTGTCGTCGCGAAGGTGCAACGTCCGCCATTCGTACACTTCGTCGCCGTTCAACCGGCGGCCCGGAACCCACCGGCCATTTTCATAAACGCCTTCCTCATCCGTGCCGATGCCCACGCTTTCGGTTTCGTTGGTGCTGTAAAAATTGACCGCCAGGTTCCTGCCCATGATGATGTAATCATCCGGGCCGGTGGCAATGAAAAGGCCAGCGATGGGCCCCGGCATGGTATTGGTCGCGTGCATCCAGGCGGGAGGCAGCCAGAATTTCGCCTCGATTTTGTAATTCCCCAACCGGAACGTTTGCGTCGCGTTGGTGGCATCCAGCAACACGGCCGTCATGGTGCCTTTGCCCTGATTGGCCAGGATCAGCGGAGACACCGATGAGAGTAAATCATAAGCGCGCGTGAGTTCCAGGTCGGAACCGGCGAACCGGTCAGCCCCGAAGGGAGAAAAGCCGATGGCATTGCCCGCGCCGAACGCATAAATCGCGTTGGCGGCCCCCCGCACGCCAGCCTCCGACTCCGGGATGAACAACGGATTGCCGTTCCGGGTGTAGCGCGCGCACGTCTCGGCGAATTGCTCGATGTAGAGGTCCGGCGACAGGATATCAATCGCCGGCGCGCCAAACCGCCAGATGTCATGCACCTGGGGCACCGGCCCGCCGCTGGGATACTCACCGGGGCGCGGACAACCGGGCTGTTGCAGCCAGGAATTGACATACATCGGGATGTCGTATTCCGCCTTGCCGGCGGCGGCCACCTGGTTGACATACATGGAATAGCGCCAGGCCATGAAGAATTCATCCGACGCCCAGTTCAACTGCCGCCAATAAATATTCTTTTTCTTGTCGGTCAGATCCGGTCCGTATAACTGGACCGAAGCCGGCTTGCCCGGACCAAACACTTCCGTCCAGGTGCCGGAGGTTTTGCAACCATGGGCCGCCCACCCTTTCAGCAATTCCGGCGCAAGCGTGTCCTTGTGCTGCACCAGATAGTCCATCAAATCCTTTGGCACCGGCTTTGCGAAGGCTTCGTTGGCAGCGGGACTGCGGTCCCGGGAGTCGCCAAGTGTGCCGACCTCGTTCTCCACCTGGATCATGAGCACGGTGTGCTTCTCGCCGTCCACCTCGCGGAGATGCCGCATGAGCATGGCGAAGGCGTGGGCGTCGGCATCGCGGTTGGCGTCGCTGAACGTGGTCATGATCGGCATGCTTTTGCCGTTCGAGTCGCACGCGAGCGGGAACCGGGCCTGATTGGTTTTAACCCAGAGCGGCTGGTAGCTGGACTTGCCGTTTTTCCAACTGCCGAACCAGAGCAAAACCAAATGGAGATCGTTCGTCCGGGCGTCCTGGAGCAGGCCGTCCACCAGACTGAAGTCGAACTTGCCCTCCTGCGGTTCGATCAATTCCCAGCTCACCGTCGCGAGCACCGTGTTGAGGTGAGAAGCCACCAGCTTGGGCCAGAGCGGTTTCATGTATTCCAGGCTGGAGGCGCTGGAGTTGTGCAGTTCCGCGGCCAATGCAAGGAACGGTTTGCCGTCCACGACCAGTTGCGTGGCCGTGCCCTGTTTTTCGAGATGGGGAATGGTGGAGGCGGTTTGCGACTGCGCGCTGGTTGTCGTCAATACAAGCCCGACGCCCGCGGCAACCAAGGCATGGAGTTTCAGTTTCATTTTAGATTTCAGTTTTCCAGGTTGCTGCCAGATTCACTTTCACTTTGACATTCACGGCGCTAAAACCAGCGCTGGACGCCAAATGTGCTCGAAGCACCCGATGCAATCTATTCTTTTTTATTGGCCGCCACGCGCAGGCGGAAAGCGCCGCCGATCGGGCTGTCCGGCGTTAACTTGATGTCGTAGCCCGGCATCGCGCTGGAACCATAATCGCGCGAGACGCCAATCGCAGAACTGAGAAACAGCATTATCCCGTTGGTTTCCACACGGCCGCGGGCATGCAAAGGCTTGCCGGTGCCGAGCGCAACCAGGCTGTAATTTCCGCCGTCCGACAGCGCCATCCAATGCACGTCGCGCTTCGACGAGCGGAAGGAAATGTCCTTTCTCGTAATCGAGCCGGTAGGATTTCCGATGTGACCGGGCGGATACTCGGTCCAGCGGCTTTCACTGAGCCACGACATCCGGTCCATCGCGGCGGGCAGCAGGAACTTGAGTCCCGCTTCCAGTGCGGTGGCGTTGGTGCCCTTCCAAACGAGATTCCACGCAACGTCCGCCTGGGCAGCGGCACCGACGTCCAGTGTGTAATTGAGTTGTCCTTTGAGTTCATCCGAACCGGCCAGATAAACGTCTGCCGTCACGGAAATTTTTGCCACAGCGCCGTCCATGATCGCGGTGACAACCGCATTCGTAAGGATGGGCGGCTGACTGTTGCTGATCGGACCGGAACCGCGCCGCCGGCCTTCGCCGCCATCACCGGGACTGCGCCAGTTGGGAGCGCCGCCGAAGAGACCTTCGCCGAGATTCAAGATTGGTCCGCCAGTCACGAGATTTTGATCTCCCACCTGCCAGGAAGTGATCTGACCAGTTTGCTTGTCCAACGACAACCGGGTTCCGGCCGTTTCCACGATGACGCTCTGATTGGTTTCCGAAAGCCGGACTGGTTCGGCGGACGCGAGGGCAGGCGGAGCGGCGGGAGGTTGGTAAGCCGGCGTGCGCAGCGTGGTGACGTAAAGACTACGGCCATCCGTGTGAATAAATTCGAGTCGCAGCGTGTCCATTCCCGCGGTGGCTGGAAACGACGCATCGGTCGAGGAACGCGGTTTGCAGGCGATGCGGGTTTCGCCATGCGCGAGTTCCTTGTCTCCGGCCAAAGCCTGCCAGCGGCAGGTCAATTCGGACAGGTCGGTGAACGCATACCGGTTCTGGATAGGAACGACGCACCGGCCATCCGCCGGAACCACCTGGCGCGCGGCGGTCGTCACCGGGCTATAGACCATTTTCACGTGCCAGTAGGCGGGTTTGAGCTTCCGGTCGGACGTGACCAGGCCCTTGTAATTCTCATCCCTCATGCCGGTCGCCGGATCCACGCCATTGCGGTCGGGAAATTTGTCGGCCATGCCCTGGTCCTGCCATTCCCAAATCCACGAGCCGGTGATTCCGTCCGCCGGCCAGACGACATCCCAGGTGTTGACCAGCGCCTGGCCCCAGAAATCCTGGTTGCCGTAATCGTAGTCCATCGCCGCGCGCACGCAGGAGGTGTGCGGTTGCTCGGTGAGGATGGCCGGAATTTTCAGCCGGTTTTTGTTGGTGGCCAGGCTCCGGAGTTCCGGGATGGCTGGATAATGGAAGTCCTCAAAGTCCGTACGCGGATTTTTGCCAAGATTTTGCTGGGAAATGAAAGCGGGGCGCGTCGGGTCGTTTGCCTTCATGTAATCGAACGCGGATTGGGCGTTGGGACCGTAGCCGCTTTCGTTGCCGATGCTCCAGGCCATGACACAAGGCCGGTTCTTGTCGCGCGCCAGAGTTTCCTTGGAGCGCAAAATGAAGGCCCACACCGCATTGGTGTTTTTCAGGCTGACGATCGGGTCATCCGCCACCCAGCAGAAGGGAACCTCGTCGAGCACGTAGAATCCCGCCTCGTCGCAGAGTTCGAGGAAGCGCACGGAATGGTTGTAATGGCTGGTGCGAATGGCATTGATGTTGGCGGCTTTCATCAAGGCGATGTCCGTCTTCCAGCACTCTTCGGTCAGCGCATGGCCGTACGGTGAAAACTCCTCGTGCCGGCAGGTGCCGGTGCATTTGATCGGCACGCCGTTCCACAGCAGCACGCCGTTGCGATTCTCAATCTGGCGGAACCCAAAACGTTCCTGCACGCGCTCGGTCGTCCGTCCGGAATCGAGGCGCAGCAACACGTAATAAAGATTCGGCTTCTCGGCGGACCAGAGCTGCGGCGATTTGACCGGTGCCGCGAGCGTGACCGTGCCCACGCCGTCAGAACCAATCTTTCCGCTTTGCTCCATGGCCGGAACGGAAACCATCTTCCCGTCGAACCCGTACAATTCGCCCGTGACCTTGAACTGCGATCCGGCCTTGCCGGCGACGCGCACCGCCGCCTTCAACGTCGCGTCCTGGTATTGCGCGTCCAAACCGGTGGTGATGGTCACGTCGTCAACGTGGGTGGGCGGCAGGGCCACGAGGTAATTGTCACGATAGATTCCGCCCAGGCACCAGAAGTCCCCCTTGTCCATGCTGCCCGACGGCGTTTTCTTGTAAACGCGGACGGCGAAGAGATTTGTTTTGCCCGGCTTGAGCGCGCGGGTCACGTCAATATCGAAAGCCGTAAACCCGCTTTCGTGGTAGCCGGCACGCCGGCCATTGACGAAAATTTCCGCGCCGTCATACACACCGTCGAAATGCCAGAGCACCTGCTTGCCTGAAAAACTTTTCGGCACCTCCACCCAGCGGCGGTAGAGGCCGATGTCGTCCGATGCTTCTTTGCCGCGATTCTGGAACGTGGGCCGCGAAAAACCTTCGATCTCCCAATTCGCCGGCACGGGAATGTCTTTCCAGTCCTGGTCATTCAGATCGGCGACGGCAAAGCTGTCGGCGGCCGTGTTGGTGGACGCGGGCAGTTCGCCATTCACGGCGGGACTCTGGCCGTGTTCGAGCTTGAACCGCCAGGTGCCGGTCATGGAAAGCACTGATGGATTGCCGGGGCGCAATTGGTCCACCGGCACGGGAGCATTCCCGGCCAGTGGCACCGGCACGGCCGGTGTTCGCAAAATTGTGAAGACGGTGAGAAACAGTGTGAGGATATCAGTACGACAGTTGATAGGTTTCATTTTGTTGCTTTCGTTTGATATAGCAGTTCATTTTGTTATTGGCACACAAAAGTTTATGCGAAAATTTGCGGGCGTTTCATCTGTTTGCAAAGCGCCAGAGGGCTGGCGCAGTCCAAGACGCTTCGCGTATTTTGGGCATCGGCGTATTGCGCACAGCGTCTTGGAGATGCGGTGGCCCTCCACCGCTTTTCCCAGAGGCAAATCAAACTGTGCCAATGTTGACCGGAACGGCTATAAGGTCCTGCATTGCTGCAACGTCCGGTAATCGAGCCACAGGCACTACAACCCAATCAGGACGCAGTTCTTTCTTCTCATTTGCCCGGGTTATGGTCTGGCGGGCGCTTTGACCGTCCACGTCACCTTGCCGGCCAATGGATCGTTCGCCAGTTTGAACGTGCCGCCGGTTTTGTTCAGCGACAATTCGCGCAGCACATTGTCCGTGGGCAGACAAATCAGTCCTTTGGCGGTCTGGGCGTCCCTGGCGAAGACCACGAGGTCCAGTTGCGACCAGTCCATTTGCAGGGTGGATTGTGCGAGCTTGATTTGCGGCAGCACCGTGCCGTCGCGCACCAGCATCACGACCGGAAGTTTGCCGGCCTCGATTTTTTGCCAGCCGCCGGCGTAGGATTTTCCGGTTTGATAATCAATCCAGGTTCCCGGCGGCAGATAAACGTTCCGTCCCGTCGAGTTTTCCTCCATCAGCGGAGCGACCAAAATGCTGGAGCCAAAAAGATATTCGTTATCCACGTTCCACGAACCGGGGTCGTCCGGATATTCGAGGAACAGCGCCCGCACCATCGGCAGGCCGTGGTCGGAGCAATCCTTGGCTTGCGCATAGACGTAGGGCATGAGTTTGTATTTAAGTTCGTCAATCGCGCGGAATTGATCCATGAACGATTCGCCGTAATTCCACGGTTCCTTGGGCGCGACGCCGTGGCAACGGCTGTGCGAGCTTAACATCCCGAAGGCCAGCCAGCGCGCGAACAGATTTTTGTCCATGTTGGTCACGGAGTTCGCCGTGAAGCCGCCCACGTCGTGGCTCCAAAATGAAAATCCGGAAAGGCCGAAGGACAAACCGCCGCGCAATTCCGCGACCATGCCGTCGTCGGTGCTTTCGGCGTCGCCGCCCCAGTGGATGGGATACCGCTGGCTGCCGGCCCAGGCGCCGCGCGCCCAGATGATGTTCTCGCCGGTGGTTTTTTTGGTGATGTCGGCGACGGCCTTGTCGTAGCGGAGCGGATACAAATTGTGCTCGTAGAATCCGGTGCGGCCGTCGGCATAAATTCCGTTGTTGGGCGCGGCCTCGCCGAAATCCACCTTGATCGCGCCCACGCCGAGTTTCAGGAGGTTCGCGATCTTGCCCTGATACCATTCGACCGTCTGCGGATTGGAAAAGTCCAGCACGGCGTCTTCGTAGGGCAGATTGCCTTTGGCGTCGCGGACGACGAGATTTTTTTCCACCAGTTCGGCGAACAATTTGTTTTTGGGCACGAAATACGGCAACTGCCAGCACGAAACATGGAAGCCGTCCTGTTTCAGGTCCGCGAGCATCTTCCGGGGATTCTCGAAGCGGGTGGTTGAGAATTCGTAATCGCATTGCCAGTCGGTTTCGAACCAGCCGGTGTCGAGATGCAGCACGTCGCAGGGAATTTTGTTCGCGCGCAATTCAGCGGCGATGTCGCGCACCTGCTTTTCGGCGTTGTAAGTGCAGCGGCTCATCCACAGGCCAAACGACCAGAGCGGCGGCAGCGGCGATTTGCCGGTGAGGGTGGTGTATTCATCGAGGATTTGTTTCGGGGAACCGAAGAACACAAACAAGTCCAGCGCGTCATCGCCAATCATCAAAGAGTTGACGCCGCTGAACGAGTTGCCGAAGTCGCAGGTGATGGGCGAGCTGGTGTGAATGAACATGCCGTACCCGCGGTTGCTCATGAAAAACGGAATGGGCTTGTACAAGCCCTGGTTTTGAATGCCGTTGGCGTCATCCGTCCACAGCACAATTTTCTGGCCGCGCTTGTCGAGGCTGGTGAAGGATTCGCCACAGCCGAAAATCTTTTCGCCGGGAGAGAGCGTGAACACCGCGTCCATGCTCCGCGAATAATCCGCCGCGCGCCGCACAAACGAAAACGGCATGATGGGTGTGAACGTGCTGGTGTTGTCGGAGTCGTGATCCGTGCGGGTGAGCAATTTGCCCTGCGCGTCGCGGAATTCGAGGCGCCAGGGATTTTCAAAAACGGTGACCGAGCCGGCCGCGCTGGTGTAGCGATGGCCGCCCTCGACCTTGCTGTATTTCCAGGAATGATCCTGCGGCACGGCGCCGGCCAGCATCAGTTCCTCGAAATTTTTGTGAACCTGCGGGCCGCTCGTCATGCGGATGCGCACCGTTCGCGGGGAGACGAATTCGATGGAAAACGGCAAGGTTGGGTTGACCGCGTATTGATCCTCGGGAAATTCATTCAACCCGACCGGTTTGATGACCGCGAGCATATTGTCGAACGCCTGCCGGGTGAAATACTCGGCGCGTTGATAAGTTATGTTGCCCGAACCGGTGGCCGGATCAAAGTCGGCGAGCCGGTCTGCCAGATAATAGAGGTCGGAGAAATCCCGGAAGTCGCCGCTGACATCAATCGGGTCGTTGAGCAGCGGTGGGTTGGGATTGGCCGTGGCCAGCCGGCCGGAGGCTCCTGTTAAAATGCCCGCCACCAGGCAGGCAATCATTGGCATGGTATTTTTTCGATTATTCATAACACAAGTTGCGTCCATTCAGTCAATGACGGCCCGTTCTTCATGTCAATGTCTTGTTATCAAAATCAGTCAAGCGGCTGGCTGTCTTGGGTCATCGTTTAAATCTGATGCCGTCCTGGCTTGCGTTTCTTTTTGGTTTTGTTCAACTCAGCGCCTCAATGCATTTCCATCGCCTTGGCCGGCGCGTGCCTGACCCGTTTGAACAGGAAAATTAACGGGATGCCGCAAAGCGCCAGCAGGCCGAACAGCCGGAAATTGTCCACGAACGCCCACAGATGCGCCTGATGATCCAGCGTATTGTAAATCAGGCTGTAGGCCTGGCGGGTGGCCTGCACGGGATCGCCGTGCCTTGCGAGCAGGGCGTGCGCGGCGGCCAGCCGTTGCCGGAACACCGGATCGGTCGGCGTCAGATGACCGACCATGAGCGCCTGATGCGCCTGCGCGCCGCGCGCGAGCATGGTGGTGACAAACGCGATGCCGATGCTGCCGCCGAGGTTGCGCGTGAGGTTGTAAATCCCGGTGGCGTTGCCGATTTGCTGCTGGCGCAACTGGCTCATGGTTGTCGTGGTCAGCGGTACGAAGATGAAGCTGATGGCGATGCCGTTGACCACGCTGGGCAGGATGACGCGCATCTGGCTCACCTGCAAAGTAATATCGCTCAACATGAACGACGACACGGCCAGCATGGTGAAACCGAAACACAACAGCCAACGGCTCCGGACGCTCCCCACCAGCCGCCCGACGATGAATGTGGTGATGAACGCCGCAATGCCGCGGGGACTCATCGCGTAACCGCTTTGCAGCGCCGGATAACCCATCAGCGTCTGCAAAAACAGCGGCAATTCCGCCGTGGTGCCGTAAAGAATTGCGGCCAGCGACAGCATCAGGAGGACGCCGACGGCGAAGTTGCGGTTTTTGAACACGCGCAAATCCACCAGCGGATGCTCGGCCGAAAACTCCCGCGCGATGAATCCGATCAACGAACCGGCCGAGATGACCACAAACCAGCAAATCCAGCTGGATTGAAACCAGTCCTCCTCCTGTCCCTTGTCCAGGGTGATTTGCAGCGTCGCCAGCCAGACCGCCAGCAGGCCGAACCCGATGAAATCAATGTCCGCCTTCTCGTTGCGCTTGATGTAGGGCGGGTCCTCGACCAGCCATTGTTGCAGGAGCACCGCCCCGATGCCGAATGGCACGTTGATGTAAAAAATCCAGCGCCAGGAGTAATTGTCGGTGATCCAGCCGCCGAGCGTCGGGCCGAGGATGGGCGCGACAATCACGCCCATGGAAAACGCCGCCATGGCCACACCGCGCTTGTTCATGGGAAAACTCTCCAGCAGCACCGCCTGGGCAATGGGCACCATCGCCCCGCCGCCGATGCCCTGAAAAATGCGCGCCAGAATCAGGGTTTGCAAATTCCACGCCAATCCGCACAACACCGAAGCGAACGTGAAGATTGCCACACAGGACAGCAGCACGCGTTTCCGGCCAAAATAATTTCCCAGCCAGCCGGTCATGGGCAGGATGATGGCGTTGGATACGAGATAGCTCGTCAGCACCCAGGTGGCCTCGTCGGTGGTCGCCGAAAGGCTGCCGGCGATGTGCGGCAGGGCGATGTTGGCGATGGACGTGTCGAGCACCTCCATGAACACCGCCATCATCACCGCCACCGCGATGAACCAGGGATTATGGCGCGGATGCCAGTCCTCATGATGGACGCTGCCGGGCATGGGAAGCTTATTGGATGTTCAGCTTCCGGCGCAAAGCCGATCGGAACCCCATCGCCGCCGCGACCGCCAGAACAATTGCGGCCAGTGCCAGCGCCCAATCCGGCGGGCTGACCGAACTCACTTGGACGTCCGGGCTGACGGAAAGTCCCGGGCCGATGGTGTGGCCGGCGGGCAACGGTTCGTCGAAAACGATTTTCACCGGCACACGCTGGACGACTTTCACATAATTGCCCGTGGCGTTTTCCGGCGGCAGCAGGCTGAAGGCCGCGCCACTGCCGGCCTGGATGCTGTCCACGTGCGCGCGCAACGTTTTGCCCAGCGCGTCAATCTCAACGAGCGCCGGCTGGCCGGGTTTCATGTGCTTGAGCTGCGATTCCTTGAAATTGGCGACGACCCAGACTTCAGCGGGCACGATGGACATCAGCATCTGGCCGGTCTGCACGTAATCGCCGGCTTCGACGGATTTGCGCGTCACACGGCCATCGCACGGCGCGAAAATTTTTGTATAGGAAAGATCCAGTTGCGCCGACTGCACGCCGGTTTGCGCCTGCCGGAATAGCGCCAGCGCCATGCTGACGCCGGCTTCCGTCGCGTTCAACTGCGCCCCGGCCTCGTTGATTCTCGATTCGTCCGCCGCGGCTTTTTGCCGGGCGGCATTCAGGTTCGCCTCCGCTTGTTGGGCCGCGGCCTGCGCGCTGTCAAACTCCTGTTGTGAAATCGTGTTTTCCTTCCGCAATTCCTGGCTGCGCTCAAAATCCGCTTTCGCGCGCGCAGCGGTGGCGGTTGCCGCGGCGGTGTCGGCCTTGGATTCTTGAGCGGCGGCCCCGGCAGTCGTCACTTTTGCGTGCATCAACTCCAGCCCGGCGAGCGCGAGTTTGTAGCTCGATTCCTGCGCATCCGCCGCGGATTGCTTCTGGGCGGCGGTCATCGTGTAATCCGCCGGGTCAATTGCCACGAGCAGATCGTTCGAGCGGACGAGCTGGTTGTCCAAGACGTGGACCGCGAGCACCTGGCCGGAAATCCTGGGCGCGAGGGAAACGACGTGACCCTCGACAAACGCGTCGTCGGTGGATTCGTGCGTCAAATAACCGTTGAGATAACACAGCGCAAAAAACAACAGCACGATGAGCGCCACCGTCGCCGGCCACACAAACCATGGCGAATTCAGTCGGGCTAATTTTGCGCCATTGTCCCGGGGAGCGGTGGATGGCGGATTGGCGGAGGATGGATTGTCGTTCATAACATTTTTTTCACGTCACTGGCAGGGCGGCGCTGCCGCGCCACCGTGCGCCGCGGCAGCGGCGCACCCACCAATTAAAAATAATGAAAGTTCTCATGTTTTCGGCGCGAGGTTTTCGCCGGCGTGCTGTTTGGCAATCAAGACGTAAATGGAGGGAATCACCAGCAAGGTGAACAAGGTGCCAATGGTCATGCCGGCGACGAGCACAATGCCGATGGAGTTGCGCGCCGCCGCGCCCGCGCCGGTGACGAGGATAAGCGGAACATTGCCGGCCACGGTGGCCACACTGGTCATCAACACCGGACGCAGCCGCAACATGGCGGCCTCACGGATGGCCTGGATTTTGGTCCGGCCCTGGCGCTGGAGTTCGTTGGCAAACTGGACGATGAGGATTCCATTTTTGGAAATCAACCCGACCAGCGTCACCAGTCCGACCTGGGAATAAATGTTCAGCGTGGTCGTCCAGCCGTTGGTCCAAAATGGAATGTTGGGGTTCGGCATCTTGAGAAAACAGAACATCAACGCGCCAAACATGGCCAGCGGCACCGAGCCCAGCAAAATGATGAGCGGGTCGCGGAAGCTGTTGAACTGCGCGGCCAGCACCAGAAAGATTAAAACCAACGCGAGTGTGAAGGCGGACAGGAATTTGTTGCCCTCGGTGCGCAACTGGCGGGATTCGCCGGTGTAATCCAGTTTGTAGCCCTTGGGCAGGATTTTGGCTGATTCGGTTTCCAGGAATTTCAATGCTTCATCCAGCGGACGGATGGCCACGCCGCTGATGGAGACCGAGTTGAGCTGTTGAAACCGGTTGAGCGCACGCGGCGTGGTTTTCTTTTGCAGCGTCGCAAACGTGCTGACTGGAATCAGCTTTCCGTTGGGTCCCTGCACATAATTGTTCTCCAACTGGCCGGCGGTCAGGCGCTCAACGCGCTTGAGCTGTGGGATGACCTTGTAGCTGCGGCCGGCAAAATCGAAGCGGTTCACGTAATTGCCTCCCACCAGTGCCGCGAGATCGGCGCCCACCGTTGCCATGTCGAGTCCGAGCGCGGCCACCTTGTCGCGGTCCAGAATCAGCTCGACTTCCGGCTGGTCAATTTTGAGGTCAATGATGGGTGGAAACGCGAACATGCCGTTGGTGGCGGCGGTTTGCTGCAACTGACTGGCGAAACCCAGAATCTGCTCCGGCTCGGCGGTCGAGGAGAGGATGAATTCCACCGGGAAATTCCCGCCGCCGGGCAGCGCGGGCGGCGTGACCATGGTCGTCCGGATTCCGGGCATGTGGCTGGCCAGGGCCTGCACCTCCGGCAGCACCTTGAAAACGGTGCGCTTCCGTTCACCCCACGGCTTGAGCACCACGCCGCAGAACCCGTTGTCAGGGAAGGTGATTTGGAATATCTGATCCTTTTCGGGAATTTTGTCGAATTCCCGGGCCAGCGCGTCGGTGTAAAACGTCGTCTGGTCAATCGTCGCGTCCGCCGGGGCTTCAATGATGCCCATCATGAAGCCCTGGTCCTCCGTCGGCGCGAGTTCCTTGGATGACATCATGAACAACGGAATCGTCAGCAGACTCAACCCGATCCAGACGGTGTATACCAGCGGACGCACCGACAACGTGGCGTCCAGCACGCGGCCGTAAAATTTGCGGAAACGGTCAAAATCGTGGTTGATGCGTCCGGCGAAGCCGTGCTCCTCGCGTCCGGCGTCCAGCAGTTTGGAGGACATCACCGGCGACAAGGTCAGCGCGACAATGCCGGAAATGAACACCGCACCGGCCAGCGTGAGGGCGAATTCGCGGAACAGGGAACCCGTCAGCCCGCCTTGAAACGCGATCGGCGCATAAACCGCCGCCAGCGTGATGGTCATGGCAATCACCGGGCCAACCAGTTCGCGCGCGCCCAGCAGCGCGGCGTCCACCGGGGTTTTGCCTTCGCGAACGTGGCGCTCCACGTTTTCGACAACGACAATCGCATCGTCCACCACCAGCCCGACGGCCAGCACAATGGCCAGCAGGGTCAGGAGGTTGAGCGTGAAGCCAAACACCTGCATCAGAAACACCGCGCCGATCAGCGAAACCGGAATCGCCACCAGCGGTATGAGCACCGACCGCAGCGAACCAAGGAACAGGAAAATGACGATGGCGACGATGATCAGCGTGACGATCAGCGTGCGGACCACTTCGTGAATGGCGTCGCCAATATATTTCGTGGCGTCATACGCGATGCCGCCGGTGAGTCCGGCGGGCAGCTCTTTGTCAACGGATTGCATTTCGGTGGTGATCCGTTTGACGACGTCGAGCGAGTTGGCGTTGGGCAAAACCCAGATGCCCATGAAGACCGCCTTCTGGCCATCAAACCGCACTTCCGAGTCGTAATCCTCCGCGCCCAGCACCACGTCGGCCACGTCGCTCAGCCGGACCAGCTGGTTGCCGGACTGGCGGATGACGAGGTTTTTGAATTCCTCGACGGAGCGGAGGTTGGTGTTGGCGGTGAGATTGACCTGGATCAGCGAACCCTTGGTGCGGCCGACGGCGGAAAGAAAATTGTTGTTGGCCAGCGCCAGGCGGATCTGGTTGGGGCTGATGTTGAACGCCGCCAGGCGGTCGGGCTTGAGCCAGATGCGCATGGCGAAAACGCGTCCGCCCAGGATGTCCGCGCGCTGCACGCCTTCGATGGCGGAGAGACGGGGTTGCACGATGCGGACGAGATAATCGGTGATCTGGTTCGGCTCCAGAATGTCCGAGTTGAAGCGCAGATAGCAGGAGGCGAATTGCGAATCGGCGGATTCGATGTTGATGACGGGCACCTCGGCCTCCGGCGGCAGATCGTTGCGGACCTGGTTCACTTTGGAATTGATTTCGGAGAGCGCCTTGTTGGCGTCGTAATTCAGCTTGAGCCGGGCGGTGATGGTGGACAGACCCAGCGCGCTGCTCGATTGCAGGTATTCAATCCCGTCGGCGGCGGCGATGGCGCGCTCCAGCGGCTGGGTGATGAAACCGCGCACCAGTTCGGCGCTGGCGCCAATGTAAACGGTGGTGACGGTGACGGTGGCGTTTTCGCTGTGCGGGTACTGGCGGACGTTGAGCGAGCGAATGGCCTGGAACCCGGCGATCAAAATCACCAGGCTTACCACCAGGGCAAGCACCGGTCGCCGGATAAACAGGTCAGTGAAGGACTTCATTCTCTTGGGTGGAAAAACATCGAACATTCAACATCGAACACCCAACATCCAACAATCCGACCGCATCCACTCATCGAACATTGGAAGTTCGATGTTGAATGTTGAATGTTGAATGTTTCTTTCATGATTTCAAATCTCCGCCGTACTTTGGAGAAATGGAGGATCAGCTGTCCCCCGGCTTGGGCGAGTTCGACGGCTTGGGCGTGGTCTCGTTGTTTTCCTGCACGGGCATGCCGTTGCGGAGCTTGAACACGCCCGCGCTTACCACGCGGTCGCCAGCCTTGAGGCCGGAGAGAATGCTGATGAAATCACCCCGCGACCGGCCGGTGCGGACAAACTGCTGGCGGGCCACCAGTGTTGAATTTGTCCGGTTGGATTCGATCACGTAAACCGAATCGCCATACGGTGCGCTCAAAATGGCCGTCGCCGGAACCGCCAGCACGGTTTGCTCGTCCGGGAAAATCACCTCGACGCGCACAAACATCCCCGGCCGCAACAACTGTTCCGCGTTCGCAAAGGTCGCCTGCAACCGCACACTGCGCGTCGTCGCATCCAGGTCGGGATTGATCGCCGTCAGCGTGCCGTCGAAATTCCGGTCGGGATAAGTGTCGCTGGTAACCCGCACCGCCAGCCCGGTTTTGAGCCGGGCCAATTCCTGTTGCGGCAGCGAGAAGTCCGCAAAAACCGGCAGCAACGCCTGCAATGAAACAATCGGTTTGCCCACGTCCAGCAACTCGCCGAGATTGACCAGCCGGATGCCCAATTGCCCGGCGAATGGCGCCCGGATGGTTTTCTTTTCGATCGTCGCCCGGATCGTGTCGGCGTTGCCTTGTTCCTGTTTCAAGGTCGCTTCCACGGCGTCCAATTCGGATTGGGAGACGGTGTTGTTGGTGCGCAACTGGCGCGTGCGGTCGGCATTGAGTTGTGCCAGTTCCACCTGCGCTTCGATGGCGCGCAGTTGGGCTTCTTCCGACGAAGTGTCCAGCCGCACCAGCAGGTCGCCTTTGGCCACGACCGCGCCGGATTCAAAGGTGATTTCGCCCACTTTCCCGGCGATTTCGGGCGAGACAGTCACGCCTTGCACCGCGTTGATTGAGCCGATCGCTGTCAGCGTGTCCTGCCATTTTTCCTCGTGCGCCACGGCGGCGGAAATGGTTTCCGGCGGCGGAGCGAATGAGCTTCCGGCGGCGATGAGGGTGTGGATTTGCCACGTCTTGACGCCGGCCAGCACCGCAACTATGGCCAGCACGATGACAAGAGAGATGATGATTTTTCGCTTCATGCTTTTGTTCTCCTTGAAATTCCAGTCCGCCGCTTCTTTTTGACGCCCGCGCCGGTCAGAAACAGGTCCACGATGCGCTCCGCCGCCCGGCGGTTCAGGAGGTAATCCGGCATCAACAAATGCGACGCAATATAAAGGTGCGCCTGCCCGTAAAAACCATAGGCCAGGTCCCGGGCATTAAAGCGGTCATTCAATTCGCCGGCCGCCTGGGCGCGCCGGATGAGCGAACGAATAAATTCGAGGTTGCGCTGGCAGCGGTCGAGATATCGCAAGTCCGGCGGCACTTCGCCCGGCGCGGCAAACGCCGTGGCGAATGCGATGCGCGTCAGGCTCCGGTTTTTGTGGAAGTAATCGAACAGGGCCGCGAGAATCTCAATCAGCTGACCGCGAATATCAGATTTGCGGGCCGCAGCCTGCTGGACGACCTGCAGCCGCTCGTCGTGCGCCTCGCTGACCAGCGCCTGGAACAAACCCGCCTTGTCGCGGAAATAATAATACAGCGCCGGCTTGGAAACCTTCGCGTCATCCACGATTTGCTGGACGGATGTGGCCGCGTAGCCGCCGTTGGCGAAGCGCCGGAGCGCCGCCCGGAGAATCTGCCGCCTTGTCTCGGGACCATGTTTGGCCATAAAACCTACCGAACGGTAGGTATGGAAGGGCCGGTTGTCAAATGGTTTTTCTCCCGAAGGGCGGGAGGATTTAAGGTGAGCGGGTGGCGACAAAGATTCCGCTCCTCACGGTGCGGGGCGGCGGACGGTGGCGTGGCCAGAATGGTTTGAACACTCGCCCTCATCCCGGCCTTCTCCCCCGAGGAGAAGGAGAATCATTCGCCGGGTCTTTGGAACGTCGTGTGACTGGATTGGCCGGACAATCTTGCGACAGCCGGAATTCTTGCGATGGCATGTCCTCTCCTTGGGGAGAGGAAACAGGTGAGGGAGGTCGTAATTCAAATCAAGAAATCTGACGGACCGGGTTTAAGGCAATCGGGTGGTGACAAAGATTCCGTTCCTCACAGGGCGGCGCGGCGGGCGATGGCGGAAAACCGAGCCTCAATCCGGCGTGGCCGGGTTTGCCGGCTTCTGCAATTTTGAATGGCGGCATCCGTAGGTGAAGTAAATGACCATGCCGATGAGAAACCATACGAGCAGCCGCATCCACGTCATCAGGGGCAGGTACAGCATGAGCGCAAAGGCGGATAGGGCGCCCAGGGGAGCGACGAACCAAATGGCCGGGACCTTGAACTTCCGTTGCAATTCCGGCTCACGCACCCGCAACACGAGCACGCCGACTGACACGATCACGAAGGCCAGCAACGTGCCGATGTTGCACAGGTTCCCCGCATCCCGCACCGGCAGGACGGCGCCAAAGAAGGCCACCACAACTCCGGTCACGATGGTGATGAGCCACGGGGTCTTAAAGCGGGGATGAACCCGGCTCACAAATGGCGGAAGCAAACCGTCGCGGGACATGCTCCAAAACACGCGCGTCTGCCCCAGCATCATCACCAGGATAACGGAAGAAAGTCCGGCGATGGCGCCCAGCTTGATGATGCGCGCCATCCAGCCCAGGTTCGCGTGGTCGGCAGCCAACGCAATCGGCTCGGGCACGTCCAGCAGCGGGTAGGGCACGACACCGGTGGCGATGCCGGAAACCAGAATGTAAAGCACGGTGCAGACCAGCAGGGAACCGATGATGCCAATGGGCACGTCGCGCCGGGGATTTTTGGCCTCTTGCGCGGCGGTACTGACGGCATCAAATCCAATGTAGGCAAAAAAGACCAGACTGGCGCCGCGCATGACGCCCGACCAGCCGAAGCTGCCCCACTTGCCGGTGTTGGGAGGGATGAACGGATGCCAATTGGCGGGATTGATGGCCCTGGCAGCGCCAACAATAAAGAGCAGCACGACCGCAATCTTGAGAAAAACAATGAGGTTGTTGAACTCCGCTGATTCCCTGATGCCGATGACCAGCAGCACGGTCACGATGGCGACGATGATCACGGCGGGCAGGTTAAAAATCGCCGTGACTTGATGCAGGCTCGCCGGGTCGGTTCCAGCGGCCTGGATCTGGCTCGCCAGTTCGCCGCCAAATACCGTCCATCCCACTTTCATTTTCAGGGCGACCGCCAGGGCGGTGGGAAGTTCAATCAGGCGGATGCCCCGGGCCGCGGAAAGTTCCGGAGGGATTTGGATCCCAAAATCCCTGAGAAACGAAACCATGTAACCGGACCAGCCCACCGACACCGCAATGGCGCCCACCGCATACTCCAATGCCAGATCCCAGCCGATGATCCAGGCGAACAGTTCGCCCAGTGTGGCGTACCCATAGGTGTAGGCGCTGCCGGACATGGGAACCAGCGAGGCAAATTCGGAATAGCACAGCGCGGCGAAGGCCGAGACAACGCCCGCCAACGCAAAGGATAGAACCACCGCCGGTCCGGCGTTTTGGGCGGCCGCCGTGCCGGTCAGCACAAAAATGCCCGTGCCGATGATGCAGCCAATGCCCAGCAAGATCAGATTGAGCGGCCCCAGCGCGCGATGGAGACTGTTGTCAGTCAGCGCCTCCGTTTGCAGGTCGGTGACGCTTTTTCGGCGAAACAAATTCATGCGGGGAATTTCAGCTTGTTTTGAGCCTGTTTAATGAAGTGCCCGCCATCGGAAGTCAAGCAAACGTCACCGTGTCCCCAAGCAAAACCCTCAGGTCAAACCGATCGTCTGTATGGATTGACCAGCAGTAGTTTCCAGAGTATTCTACTACCCGTGAGCACAAATGGGACTGATCCAGATGATATCCGCGCGATGAAAGTGTTGAGGCCTTGACCGCCCGCATAGCTGGTGATGTTGTATGCATTCCCTTGTTTCATTTGTGTGAACACACCGCCTTGACAGCACTTCCTGAAAATAACGGCAACCAAGAGTGTTATGCGGAACGCGAGGGAACAAATTATCGGTTGAGAGCGGTCCGAATACACACTCTCTTACGTGGTATTTTTCCTAAAGCAACAATCGGCGGTCTGGTTTCCGACTTTATTTCTGACCCGGTATTCGTTCTTAATGGTGGAACAGAATTCGAAAGAATAGTATCAATGCCATGCCAGACCAGCCTGTCGAAATTTACTCAAAGGTTTCGGTTTATTTGCGAAAAGTCTGAACAGCAAACAAACAAACGAGGTTTCTTCATTACACTTCAAGGACTCGAAGAGATTCCTATGACAATTCCGAGTAAGTGCAACACCCCAGCAACAGAGTGTCGCGCAGTGCGGTGATTACGTTTTCATCTCATTCGGACGTTTTGTGTTCGTCGTGAAACTCGCTACGCTTTCACGTGAGGCTGTGTGAAAACTCATTTTTCGACCATCCCATCCATCGGCTCGTTTCATCAAAATTCGTCATGTCGAAAATTTGATCGTTACCGAATTTCATGTCAGCACTTTTCACACAGCCTCACGTTAAAATTAATTCGTCGCTTTGGATTTTCCGCTAAACCGATGGCGGTGGTGATTTCGGCAGCAGCCGGGAGATGATGACCAGCAACACCACAACCACCAGCGCGAGAATGCCCCAAAATACCACGCCGCCCTGGCCAGGGATTTCATGGTCGCGCCACGACGATTTCAGGAGCTGCTGCTCCGTGCCGGGCGAAGCGAGGGCTTTGTCCGCCGACAACAGTTGACCGGCAACCAGGCTGAGGTCGTAACGCGGCGCGTCGGCGCGTGGGTTGCCGTAATACAGGAAGAGCTCATCGTCCGGCCCGGCTTTGAACAAAATGCGGGTCGCGGGATAAAAGAGTTGAAACTTCTCCAGTTCCACCGGCGGATTGTCGCCATTGTGCGTTTCCAAAAATAACGTATCGCTTTGAGGAGGGCTGTCAAGGGTCAGGAAAAATTCCCGGCTCTTGCGGTCGGGCTTTTGCACCCAGGAGGCGCCGCCCAGATTGTGCCGGTATTTTTCGCCGCGTTCGTCGGCCAGTTTCTCGTAAATCGTCATGTCGCGCTGAAACAGCGCCGTTTGGGTGGTGCAACTCAGGCGGATGACGGGCAGGCGGGATTGCGGCAGCTTGATGATCCAGCGGCTGAGTTTGGAATCCTTTGCGTCGTTGGTGGCGGTGACTGTCGGCGCCAGTGAACGGCTGATGGAGGTGTGTTCGAGGATGTAAGGCACCTGGTTGCTGCCGTGCAAAAGCCGCAAGTCCTGGAAGCCCGGTTGCGTATGCGCGAGCACATCCGGCTCAAGCTCCAATTGCTGCGCGCCGGCGCGGGCGAGTCTAACCGGCTTGCGGAATTTCCAGGCCGTTACGTCGAGCGCCGCGCCAGTGGCCGCGATGCCGGGCAGCACTTCCGGCGGGCGATAATCCGGGTTGTTCGCCGGCGGCGGAAGCTGGATTGGTGCGACGGCCACGGATTTGAGGTTCATGTCCAGCGCGGCCAGGTCGTAACGCAGCGCGGCGCATTGGCCGTTGCCGGTCAGCAGATGATAAGGGCCGGCCTGTCGCGCGAGAAACACGAGATAAACCGGGCGCCGCTCGACGCGCACCGCGGTGATGGGCAGCGGCGGACTGTCCTGATTGTGGATGAACAGGAGCAATTCCCGCGAACGGACCTGACTTTCCAGAGGCGCCAATAGGCTTTCCGCCGCAGGCTGGCCTCCGACGGCGACACGATAAACAACACCCTGGCCGATGGTCTGCTCGTGAATGGTGTCTTCCGTAACCTGCGGCACCGCAAACGTCACGTGCCGGGTGAAAAGCGGCTCGGCGGTTTCAATTTGAACGGCGGTGAGACTCAAATTCGCCGCCCCCAGGTTCAACGCCAATCGTGTCTCTCCCGGGTTTTCGTCGCGTTCGGCAATGGTCACCGGCAGCCATCCGGTCGGGGCCGGTTCGGTCACGGCCACGCGGATGTGCGCGGCGGTGAAGGGGATTGGCGGCGTCCGCTGATCGTCCACCGTCAACCGCAGCCACGGCCACGTGCCGGCGGGGAAGGAAACATGAAGCCGGTTCACGCCTTCCGGCTGCCGGAAAATCGGTTGTCCCTGTTCGAGGGGCTGCCAGCGTTTGAGGTCGGTGGAACCCTCGATGCGCACCGGCTTGAGGAAACTCCGCGCCGGGGTTTCCAGCGTGACATCATCGAGCGGCTGGGTCAGTCCGGTTTCCAGGACGATGGCGGTATTGCTCGAGGTCAACGAAACGTGGAATGATTTTACATTTTGAACGACCTTCACCACCGGAACCGGGCGTTCAATCAAATAAGGCACTTCATTGCCCGCGCCGTCGCAGAGCCGCAGGTCTTCGAGCGCGGGACGCGCGGCATCGAGCGTATCGACTGGCAGGCTCAATTTCACCAGCCCGGATGCGGGCACGTTGAACGGCTGTTCGCGCTGCCAGTCGGCCGGCAGGCCGGCGGAAGAGACAGCGGGCAATGTCGCAACCATGAGAGTGCAAACAAACCGGAGTAACACCAATGTAGGGCAGGCGTCTCGCCTGCCCCCGCCAGCGCAGCCGGCGGTGTGAAACCACTCGCGCTTGCCCGCTCGCCGGGCAGGCGAGACGCCTGCCCTGCGTTTTTGCGGCCGGACGTTCAATGCGTTGCCTTGGTCATTTCGTTGTTTCATTTTTGGTTTCCTTGTCTTTGGCGGAAAAGAAGCGTTGATAGGCGAATGACGCCAGCATGGCAATCACCGCCACGCCGATGAGCGCGCCGACGCGATAAAGCTGGCCGATCCGGGCGAGGTCATGGAGAAACAATTTGAGCAGCGTCACACTCAGCAAACCGATGGCGCTGTACCGCGCCGCCGGTGTTTTCCGGAGAATGCCGACGACGAGCAGCGCCAGCGCGAACAAAGCCCACGCGATGGAATACGTCATGTCGCGCGCGAAGTTGCCGCTGAATTGGAACGTCAGTGTCGAACCCGGCGTGCTGAAGTAATCCGCAATTTCAATGTTCAGCAGCAGAAAGGCCAGCACCGTACCCAAACCGGCAAGCAGGGGGGGCGCGTTGGATTGCAAAATCAGGTTTCGCGGCGGTGCGAGCAGCCGCGCCCCGGCGAACAGGCACACCGTCACGATGCCGTAGGCGTAAAGATACCAGTTCAAAATCGGCGTCGCGCTGCGCGCATGGTATTCGAGCACGGCGGGATTGAACGCGAGCCGGACGAATGCGGCGACGAGCAGGCCGGTGCCCACCAGCCGCAGACCCGGATGCGGCACGCGATGGAACAGCCACAGCAACGCCGCGCCTTCCAGCGCCCAACCGATGGTGATCCATTGGCGGTCGAAGTGGATCGGGAAAATGAGCGTGATGAAAAAAAGCGTCACGCCGCCAAACCAGGCCAGTTGCGTCATGCGCGCCGGGTTCTCCGGGATTTTCTTCAATACCACGACTAGGCTCAACAGCGGCGGAATGGCAAATGCCGCGGGCAGCAGACCCATGACTTGGTTCGGATACGCCGCGGCCACGAGCCGGTGGATGAGAAAAAACTGGGGCAGGCCGGTCATTGCAGCGGTGGCCCATGGAACAACCCGGTCGCCAAACTTTTTCAGGAACAGGAACGGGAACAGCGCGAACACGGCGAAGAAAATCAAGTACCACGTCAGCGGCAGGTTCGGCGACACGTTGGGATTCGCCGGGTCAAACCGGTTGAAGTGCCAGGCGCATTCCAGCGCTGCGACGCAGGCCAGCCCGATGGCGGGCAGCCAGTCTTGTGAAAACATCTTCGTCACCCCCAGCAACAGCACGACCAGGAGCAGGGCGAGGCCGAAGACCGGCGACGGATTTGCCAGCGGCAACCGCAGCGTGGCCATGATGAGCAGCAAAAACGGGAGAATGGCCGAGCACGCCGGCAGGAGCGCGGCCAGGCTTTCCGGTTGCAGGGCATCCTCGTTGAGGGGGATGGCTTTGGTGAGCAAATCGGGTTTCAGTTTGCGCACGGCCCAGACGCTGACGGCGACGAAGAAGACCGCAAACGCGCCGAGCAGGAAAAAGGACGTGGGCAGCCCGGTAAGTTCCGCGGGGATTTTGAAAATCAACGCCCCGGTGGCGGCGAGGGTCAGCACCATCACGGCCAGCACCGGCAAGAGCGAGGCCATCACCACGGCCAGGCCGATGGCCAGCACGTCCACCAGCAGGACGAACGGCCAGACGATGAACGAGAGTTCCGCCAGCTTGAAAATCGGGATGAGCACCAGCACCAGCGCCAGGGGCGGGAAAATCTGGCCGCCCCACATGACGGTTTTGACGCCGCGCCGGCGTTGCAGCAACACGGGAAAAACCGAATGAACGACGGCAAAAATGAAATAGAAGGCCAACGCCGCGTTCAACAGGTCGTTATTGAGGGATTTGGCCGTCCAGGCAGCGAGCAGTCCGAAGACCGCGAGGCCGGCGATGGGTTGGGCGGGGACAATTTCATCATCCAGCAGGACAAGGATGGTGACGATCAGATCAATCAGAAAGACAAAACCAAACATCAGCCAGGGTCTTTGTGCGAGGGGCGCAAAAGTCAGGAACCAGGCGGTAAAGACAAAAGCAACGGCCACCAGTCCAAAGGTGGAACCCGAAAGCCATTTGTTGGTCAGTCCGCGAATTTTTGACCACCCGGCCGCCACGAGATACAGCACGTTGAATCCCAGCAGGACGGCCAGCGCGATCAGGATTTTGTCGCCTTCAAAATATTTTCCCGTCTCGAAAAATTTCCCCGCCCAGCCGATTTGCATGAACGCGGTCCCGGCGGCGGCCAGCGCAGTCAGGAAATGCCAGCGCCGGTTCAGCGCCACCACGATGAGGCCGGCGTCGAGGATGGCGATGTAGCCGAACAGGCCCAGGGGATTGTCCTGGCCGGTGGAAAGCAGGATGGGCGTGAGAAAACCGCCCAACATGCCGAGGAGGGCGACGACCATGGCGTCAAGGCGCGCGGCGAGCAGGAACGCCGTTGTGGTGATGAGCGCCATCAGCAGGAAGGTGGGAATCACGTCAAAGAACTGAAACTTGTAAATCGAATGACAGGCGAACGTGACGGCATAAAGAATCACCACGCCCGTCGCGCACAAGGTTTGCGAAAGAGCGGGATAATTTTTCCGCGACATCACCACGCCGCCGACCAGCAGGCCGAGGCCGGCAAGAAAACCAAGCGCCACCCGCAATTCGGGCGGTACCAGGTTGTTGTCAAAGGAGTACTTGACGAAGAACGCCACGCCGAGGAACAACGCCAGTCCGCCAATCCACGCGAACAGTTTCACGCCCATGAATTGTTCCCAATTGATGGCGGGAACGGCTGGGCGTGGAGTTGGCGGTTTCGGCATCGTGGATGCGGCAGAAATCGGCGGCGGAACCGGTTGCTTGAAAACCTCCGGCTCCGGTTTGGATAAAGCGGCCGCTGCCGCCGTCGGTATGCCCCAAACACCTGGGGCAATTTCTTCCACAGGAGATTCGGGAACAATCCCCGGCCCGGGTGGCGTGGGCATTGCAGACACAGGCGGCGGTTGGGGCGGAACAACGGGCTTGGGTGCGGCGACCGGTTTGGGCAACGGCGGAATCGGCGGCACTTCGGCAACTCTTATGGTCGCGGCGGCGGGCGCGGGCGCCGGTTTTGGGGCTGGTTCAAACGATTTTGCCGGTTCCCGTTTCAGCCGGATGACTTCCGCTTCCAGTTCGCTGAGCCGAAAGGAAAGTTCCTCGATGCGCCCCCTGGCCTGAACGGCGCGCACTATCAGCCAGACAGCCAGAGCAATGGGAATCCCAAACACCACCAAGACGACAATCGGTATCAATAGGTCCATAAAGTTTCCTTTCTGCGGGCGGAACGACTTGGTTGAACGCAGTTTGCGCTCCGGTGCGAGGTCTTGGCAAGCCGGAATGACCCGGCTTGGCTGGCCACGGCGGAACGGGCGGCGCAGGGCAGATTCCGATTCATTTTCACGTCATAACGATAGCCGGCCAGGCCGCAGTGAGTTAATTGATATAAAGTGCGGTGGCTTCATGAAAATCAATGCGACAAAGTCCGCCGGCAGCAGGAGCGTTTTAGGCGGGTCACCACGGATAAATCAGGCCGAAATGTCCTGTTGACTTCGTCCGGAAGTTTGATATTTTATCTGCTCCTTTGCTCAGGTTTTAGATGAAAACATATTTGCCCAAAGTGAATTTGGACCAGCGGAAATGGCACGTGATTGACGCCGACGGCGCCGTGCTCGGCCGGCTGGCCGTGCAGGTTGCCGACATTTTACGCGGCAAAAACAAGCCCGTCTACACGCCCCATCTCGACGCCGGCGATTTTGTCGTTGTCATCAACGCCGAAAAGGTCCGCGTCACCGGCAAGAAGGAAACGGCCAAGGAATACATGAGCTATTCCGGCTGGAAAGGCGGCGAGAAATACAGAACCGTTGCCCAGATGCGCGCCAAGAATCCGGAAAAACTCATCCTGCACGCGGTCAAGGGCATGATTCCGAAAAACCGGCTCGGCAGCGTGTTGCTGACCAAGCTGAAAGTTTTCAAAGGCGCGAAACATCCGCACGCCGCCCAAAAGCCGGAACCGCTCAAAGCTGCGGCTTGATTCTCCCAACCCTCAACCTCAACTGACAGATGGCTGAAACCAAAATTCCCGAATATCTCGGCACGGGACGGCGCAAGACCGCCATCGCGCGGGTCCGGCTCGCGTCCGGCAACGGCAAAATTACCGTCAACGGACGCCAGTTTGAAAATTATTTCACGCTCGAAACGCAGCGGGTGACCGCGACGCAGCCGCTGACCGTCACCGGCACGGCGGAAAAGTTTGACGCGCGCATCAACGTCAACGGCGGCGGGCCGAACGGCCAGGCCGGCGCGGTGCGGCACGGCATCGCCCGCGCCTTGCTGCAATTCGACGCGAACCTGCGTAGCGCGTTGAAAGCCGAAGGGTTGTTGACGCGCGATTCGCGCATGAAAGAGCGCAAGAAATACGGCCAGCCGGGCGCGCGCAAACGTTTCCAATTCTCGAAGCGTTGATCGTACTGGAAATTTTCAAGCCCCGCTGGTTCAATCCGGCGGGGCTTTTTTGTTTAAAATCGTCCTCGTCGTCGTTCTCGTAATCGTAATCGAAAATTGAAAACCGAGGACGAGGACGAGGAGGAAGAAATTTTCGTGTGGTTCGTGTATTTCGTGGTTAAAATTTTGAATATGAATACGAAGAAAGCCGCCATCATCGGCGCGTCCGGTTACTCCGGCGAGGAACTCGTCCGGTTGCTGCTGAACCATCCCCACGTGGAGCTGGCGGCCGTGACCTCGCGCCAATACGCCGGGCAAACGCTCGCGCAGGTGTTTCCCAAATTTGCGGGCCGCCCGCGGTCGGAAACGTTGCACTTCACCGAGCCGAATGCCGAACTGCTCGCGAGGCAGGCGGACGTGGTGTTTCTCGCGTTGCCGCACGGCGTCGCGGCGGAATTCGCCGTGCCGTTGCTCGACGCCGGCTGCATCGTGATTGACCTCAGCGCCGATTTCCGGCTCCGGAGCGCGGCGGTGTACAAGGAATTTTACGGGCACGACCATCCCGCGCCGGATTTGCTGGACAAGGCGGTTTATGGTCTGCCGGAAATTTACCGCGATGAAATCAAGAAATCGGTGCTCATCGCCTCCCCGGGCTGTTACCCGACCAGCATCCTGCTGCCGTTAATTCCATTGCTGATGGCGGAGTTGATCCAGCCGGCCGGCATCATCGCCGACTCGCTCAGCGGGGTCAGCGGCGCGGGCCGCAAGGCCAAGGTGGATTACCTGTTTTACGAATGCAACGAAAGCGTCCGGCCTTACGGTTTGCCGAAGCACCGGCATTTGTCGGAGATTGAGGAACAGCTTTCGTTCGCCGCCGAAACCAAGGTGACCATCCAGTTCACGCCGCATTTGATTCCGGTGAACCGGGGCATTTTAACGACGCTCTATCTCGCGCCGGGAAAGCCCTTTTCCGATCAGGCGGAAATGAATGCGCTGAACGAAAAGATTGCGGCGTGTTACGCGGCGGCTTACGGCGACGAACCGTTCGTGCATTTGCTCGAAGGCAAGGCGCTGCCCGACACCAAAAATGTCACCGGCACCAACGTCATCGAAATCGCGTGGCGGCTCGATCCGCGCACGGGCCGGCTTATCGTGATGAGCGCCGAGGACAATCTGGTCAAGGGCGCGAGCGGCCAGGCCGTCCAAAGTATGAATCTCGTCTGCGGGTTCCCGGAAACGGCGGGATTAATTTGAATCTGGCAGGGCCGCTTTGCTGCGCGGCCACCAATTTGGGACGAGCAGCAGTTCGTCCCTGCTGTGAATAACGATTACCCATGTCCAAACCTGTTTTGCCAACCGCCAAGTGGAACGCGGCGGATTACGCCGCGAATTCCGCCGCGCAGCACATTTGGGCGCGCGAACTCATCGCACAACTCAGTTTGCGCGGTGATGAACGTGTTCTCGATGTCGGCTGCGGCGACGGCAAGGTGACCACCGAGCTGGCCTGTGCCGTGCCGAAGGGTTCGGTCACCGGAATTGATGCTTCGCCGGAAATGATCCGTTTTGCGCGGAAGACTTTTCCTCCGGGCAAACATCCAAATCTGAAATTTCAGGTCATGGACGCGCGCCTCATTCGTCTGGCGCGGCGGTTCGACATTGTCTTTTCCAGCTCGGTGCTGCATTGGGTGGCTGATCATCCGGCATTTCTTCGCGGCGCGGCGGCGTGCCTGCGTCCGGACGGACGGCTGGTCGTTTCGTGCGGCGGCAAGGGCAATGCGCAGGACGTTTTTGTGGCTTTGCGGCCCGAAATGCGGCTCAAGCAGCGGTGCAAATTTTTCCGGAAGATGCCAAAACCGTATTTCTTTCACAGTCCGGCGGAGTACGAAAAGTGGTTGCCGCGTTTTGGCTTTAAAACCCACACCGTCAAGTTGTCGCCCAAGGATGCGGTTTACCAGGGACGCGAACGCTTTGCGGCGTGGTTTCGCACCACGTGGCTGCCTTACACGCAGCGCGTGCCGGAAAACTTGCGCGAGGAATTTGTGGTCGCCGTCACGGACCGTTATGTAGCCAAACATCCGCCCGATGCGGACGGGCGCATCCATGTACGCATGGTGCGGCTGGAAATTGACGCGATTAAAACGTAGGACAGGCGTCTCGCCTATCTCTGACATAAAAATGGAGACAGGCGGGACGCCCGTCCTACATTCGTAGTTGAAAACATATTCCATCACCCGCAAATTCTCCGCCGAACAATGAGCAAAAATCCGTTCAAAGAAATTTCAGGGTCTATCGTCGCGCCAAAAGGCTTCCTCGCTAGCGGCGTGTTTTGCGACATCAAACGCCTCGGCACGGGTAAAGGCTCGGACAAGGGAAACAAGCGTGACCTCGCGCTGATCGTGTCCGAGGCGTCGGCAACCGTCGCCGGCATGTTCACCACCAATCAGGTCTGCGCCGCGCCGGTGAAGGTTTGCGTCAGGCGCGTAAAAAAGGGAACCGCCCGTGCCGTTGTCATCAATTCCGGCAATGCCAATGCCTGCACCGGCAAACAAGGTTTGCAGGATGCGCAGGAGATGGTTCGTTATGCCGAACGCGCGTTGAACTTTCCGAAAGACTCGATGCTGGTCGGCTCGACCGGACGCATCGGCGTCACGCTGCCGATGGACAACGTCCGCGCGGGAATCATTGAGGCGTGCGTCGAATTGGGTTCAACGCAGGAACACGCGGCCCACGCCGTCGAAGCCATCATGACCAGCGACACGCGGCCCAAGCAAATCGCGGTTGAATTCAAGCTGGGTGGCAAAACTGTCCGCATTGGCGGCATTTGCAAGGGCGCGGGCATGATTCAGCCCGGCATGAGCACCAACGGCCAGAGGCCCGCTGCGCTGCCGCTTCATGCGACAATGCTGTGTTTTATCACGACGGATGCCGCCATTGAAGCCAAAGTTTTGCAGGCCGCTCTGTGGGAGGCAGTCGCGCAAAGCTTCAATCGCATCACGGTGGACGGCGACATGAGCACGAACGACACGGTGCTGGTATTAGCCAATGGGTTGGCTGGGAACAACAACATCCAACATCCAACATCCAACATCCAACATCGAATGTTCCAAGCCGCGCTGAATCATGTGTGTCTGAAACTGGCGAAAATGATCGTGCGCGACGGCGAAGGCGTTCACCGCGTCGTGACGGTGCGCGTGAACGGGGCGAAAACCGTTGCGGACGCCGACACGGCCGCCCGCGCGGTGGCGAACAGCCCGCTGGTGAAGACCAGCTGGCACGGCGGCGACCCGAACTGGGGCCGCATCATTGACGCGCTCGGCTATTCGCCGGCCAAAATCATCGAGGAAAAAGTGGACATCGGGTACAGCTCTGCAAATTCAAAAACGATTCTCTGGAGCCTGAAACGCGGCCAGCCGACGAAGGCGACATTCAAGCAACTCTGCGCCGCTGTCGCGCCGAAGGAATTTGATTTGCACATCAACCTGAATCTCGACCGGTCCGGCGCGGTGATTTACGCCGCCGATTTGACGGAAGCTTACGTGGATTTCAACAAAGGCGATGTGGGCGATCCTGGGTCACTGGGTGGATGAATCATTTCGGAGGGGCGAGCGCTACGCACCCCTGACTGATACCATTTTCCGACAAAATCGCATGCGTTTTGAATGCCATGAATAGTCGTTGGGCAAACCTCGTCGCAGCCTCTCTGGTGGCTTTTGCCAGCCTCGTGATCACCTGGCAGGTACGGCATTACGATGATTTGCAGGATCCATATTCATCCCTATCGTTGGCCATTCTTCGCGGGAAACAATTGGCGGCGATTTCTGATATTTCGGAAAGAGACAGCCAAATCAGTCCGGGTTCCGGAAGAAATCGGCACATCGATTTGGTGCTGCCAAAAGATGCGCGTATTTTTATGACGGACATGACCGGACTCACCAACTACAATAGAATTGGGTATTATTTTCGCACAACTTATTATCTGTTCCCACGTGAAATTGGCGTGAGTGTGGATCAACCGGCCCGCATAACCAAAGACGGCTTTCCCGGCAGGACCTCCGAGTCCGATCAGGAAATTCTCGCTGCCGGATTCGATGTAAGAGTGGATAATACAGCATCCGTTCAGACTTCCAGAGCGCTGCGCAAACTTTCCATCAGAGACGCAGTCAACCCGGATTGGTTTGGCTCCAACTCCGACACGGCCATGGCCTTCCTGGTTCCTTTGCTGACGGCTTTGGCGGGGATGTGGTTGTTCCGCTTTTTGTTTCCCATCCTGAGTGAGCGGACGCCGTTGCTCGAACAACTGGCGTACGGCCTGGGCTTGGGAATGATGGCCGCGGCGGCACTCACACTGGGCGTCAAACTCTGCGGTTTTCACGGACAGCGGCTGATTCTCATTGTAACTGCCGTTGGCGCAATTGCGGAAATATGGCGCGACCGCAAGGTCCTGTTAACAAAGATTGCTGACACCTGCTGGAAATTGGTTCGCAGTCCCATCACGGCCATCTTCGTGATAATCGGGTTGCTTGTGTTTCTAATTCTATTCCGGATCGCCGGGTTGGAGGGGCTTGTCGAACCCGATGCGGTGATGGCCTGGTCGCTCAAGGCGAAGATCATGCATCTCTACACCGGAAATGAGCTGGTGCAATGGTTTTCCAATCCGCGTCTGGCGCATGCGCATCTGGACTATCCTACGCTGGTGCCCTCGCTGCATTCAGCCACGTATGACTCGCTCGGGCACGTGGACGAATTTGTCACCAAGTTCTGGCCCGCCTGGATGCTGTTTTTCCTTGTCGCCGCCCTGGCCTCGTTGAACCGTGCCGGGAACAATTGGCAGCATGTTGTGTCATTCACTCTCCTGGGTCTGTTGCTCTTGCCAGCGACCCAGAAATATGTCCAGTGGGAAGGCGGCACCCAGCCGATGATTTTCTTCACCGTCCTGGGCTTTGTGCAATGCGCGTTCTGGCTGATGAGAAAGGACCGCGCCCGGCTTGGACTCGGACTGACGTTTTTGTTTGGAGCGGCCATGACGAAGTTTGAGGGTTTCATTTTTCTTGCGTTGGCGGGAGGCTGGATGTTGCTGCTGCCTCCGGCACGGCCTTCGTTGAAACTGTCGCCGCCTTTCTGGCGGATACTGGCGTTCTGGTTTCTCGCGGCTTTGCCCTTCATTTGTCTGCGCGTCCGGATACCTGTTTTGCACTTCGAATCGGGTTGGGCCGGTTATGCCCTGCACCATCCCGGCACCACGCTTTCGGACTGGCCCGGCATCTTCATGATCCTGCTCGCTCGATTGTTTATGAATCCCGACTTTGCCAACTGGAATGGTGAAGATGGACAGTTTCATTGGATCGGCAAATGGAATGGCCTTTCATCACTGTATCATCATCCGACCCTCGGTCTGGCTTGGTTCTGCTTGTTGCTGACGGTTGCGCTCTGGCTGGCCATCCCCGCCCGACGACATGTCATCGTCTGGATACTGGCGATGTTCCTCGGTGCCGTGGCTGCGTTGAGCGGTGTGTTTGCCAGTTTCGTCAACATCAACAGTCTGAACGCGGCAATCGGGTTTTCTGTTGACGTCCACGGAGCTCGATACCTTCTACCCATGCTGTTGGCTTGGTTCGCCACCATCCTGGCCATGTTTTTTGCCGATCCGCCATCAGCCACCACTGCTGACCGGAGCCTTCCTGCGTTAAAACACGGTTGCTGGTTGGTGGTTGGCGCGCTTTTGATATTGGTTTTAGGAGGATTTGTCTTGCCGAAAAACTGATCTTCTTTGCCGGAGAATTTGTAGCAAAGCGCAGTGCCTACAAATTCCCTGAATGGTTTTCTTGCAAGGTTTCGAGAACGTGCGAACCAAAATAGCGAAAGCCGCTGGATTGCTCCAGCGGCTTTCAATTTTTTGCGCGAACCTTAATTTGCCGTGCGGCCGGAGACGCCCTTGGTGCCTTTGGCGATGACCTTGTCCGATTGCTTGGGACGCAACGCGCGGGAAGCCGCGCCGGCGCGCCACATTTCGGAATTGTGGATTTCGCCCAGTTCCTTTGCCAACTGCGCCTGGTAATTGCGTGCGCCACAGGCGGAGAGCACGCGGGCGCATTCCTTGCCGGTTTTGACGCGATGATAGAGGTCTTTGAACACCGGCAATGTCGCCGCCTTGAACTTGGGTTTCCAGTCCAGCGCGCCGCGCTGGGCGGTGGCGGAACAGTTGGAATACATCCAGTCCATGCCGTTTTCATCCACGAGCCGGATGAGGCTCTGCGTGAGTTCCTCGACCGTTTCGTTGAACGCTTCGCTCGGGCTGTGGCCGTGGGAACGGAGCACGTCGTATTGCGCCTCCATGATGCCGGCCAGCGCGCCCATCAACACGCCGCGTTCGCCGGTGAGGTCGCTGAACACCTCATGCTGAAACGTGGTCGGGAACAGGTAGCCGGAGCCAACGCCGATGCCGATGGCCAGGCAACGCTCCTCGGCGTGGCCGGTGGCGTCCTGCTCGACGGCGAAGCTGGAGTTGATGCCCGCGCCGGTGAGGAAATTGCGGCGAACATTCAGGCCGGAACCTTTCGGGGCCACCATGATCACATCCACGTTCCTCGGCGGGATGACGCCGGTCTGTTTCTTGTAGGCGATGGAAAAGCCGTGCGAGAAATACAACGCGGCGCCGGCTTTGAGGTTTTTCTTCACCATCGGCCAGATGGTGCGCTGGGCGGCGTCCGAAACGAGCATCTGGATGATGGTGCCCTTTTGCACCGCTTCCTCGATGTCAAACAGGGTCTTGCCGGGCTTCCAGCCGTCCTTCACGGCGCGGTCCCAGTCGCGTTTGAACGACTTGGCCTGGCCGACGATGACGTGGAAGCCGTTGTCGCGCAGGTTCAATCCCTGCGCCGGGCCTTGCACGCCGTAGCCGATGATGGCGATGGTTTCGTTTTTGAGCACCTTGCGCGCCCGGGCCATCGGGAATTCCTTGCGCGTGATGACCTTTTCCTTTGTTCCGCCGAAATCAATGATTGCCATAATTTTTTGAGTTAAGAGTTGATGGTTGAAAGTTGGGTGCTTGCTTGACTTGAAACTGAAAACATGATACTGGTAACTATTTTCTTGGCAACGCGATCTTGCCGGTGCGCGTGATTTCCTGCACGCCAAACGAATCCATCAGGCCGATGAATTTCTCCACCTTGCTTTCGGCGCCGGTGATTTCGATGACGAGGCTCTTAGGCTGCACGTCCACGATTTTGGCGCGGAAAATATCCGTGATCTGCATGACCTCGGCGCGTGACTTCGAGTCCACCGCCACCTTGACCAGCACCAGCTCGCGGTCCACGCATTCGCCTTCGTGAAAATCCTGCACCTTGATTGCGTCCGGCAATTTGTTGAGCTGCTTGACGATCTGCTCCAGCGTGGCCTCGTCGCCGTGGGTGACGATGGTCATGCGCGAGGTTTTGGGGTCCTGGGTCGGGCCGACGTTGAGGGTGTCAATGTTATAGCCGCGACCGCTGAACAGTCCGGCCACGCGCGTGAGGACGCCGAACTTGTTCTCCACCAGCACTGAGATGGTATGACGCATAAATCCCCGATAACGGGGAAGCAAAGGTTAACAACGCGGAGGAATGGGGTCAATTTGCAAATTCAACTGGATTTGTTTTCACTTGGATTTCGATGGCCTTTTTATGGCATCAATCAAACTTTTGTCCCGAAAAATTTCTTCCGTAGAACTGGCGTAGGTAATCTGCACGATTTGTTGAGGGTCTGTTCCTCGATAAATAAACTGACGAGAAAAGATGATTTGGCCCGACTGTAAGATTGTCATTTTTGAATGGATTTCAAATGCGAGCACGTTGGATATTTCAATATTTGTCGCACTTAAAAACTCAAGACTATACAAAGCAGACTGTTTTTTTATCTGCTCAAGCGTTTGCTGCCCGATTTGTGATTGGAGGGCTTTCTGAACTTCCCCAACAGAAATATGCGTTAAATCTGCGGCTAGCTTTGCGCCTTGCTCCAAGGCTTTTCCCGCCGTTCCTTGTTTCAAACCGTAGATGCCGAGCGCCACGTATTGCTCAAGAGTAAAGTCGGTTTTCAATGCGCCAGCACTCAACGCAATTTTCCGTTCCTGATTTAGAGCGCGTGTCTGAACAATAAAATTTTCTGGCTGATCAAGTTTTTCCCATCCTGCCGGTAAAATAATTCGTGTTCCATCAGTCTGGAGTGTTACTCCAACATCATCACCGAGGCACGTAAATCCTGAAACAAGGACAAGGCAGGCCGCCAACCATTGAAGCTTAAGAAGGGAACACGTTCGCATATGTTTGATTGATATTTCGTGACTTTTCGTTAATTCGCAAATCAAAAAATGAATCATGCGTCGTTTCGTCAGCGGGCCATGGCCAGGCAAATTAGGATTTCCGCTGGCAGCACATTCCTTCATTCAGGAATCCAGAGGACGGGCAGTTTCTCGTCGCGGTTGCGGCGATACCAGTTGAAATGGCTGTCGTCGGTGATGATTTTGAACGACGGAAACAGTTCGCTGGCGCGCACGAGGGTCGCGTCCGCAAAATCCATTTCCGGCGCGTATTTTTCCAGCAGCGCGGCCAGCGCGGTTTTTTCCTCCTCCACGTCCAGCGCAAAATGGTAGTCGCCGATGATTTGGGCGGCGATTTTGCAGTCCCCGATCAAATGACTGGCTTCGGTGAATGCCGCCGCCGTCGTCCACAAACGGTCGCGGTGTTGTTTGAAGAAATTCTGCGCCCACGCGCGGCGTTTGGGCGTTTTGGCGAACGGACTGACGATAAAGCTGGTGTCAGCGAGGAACATGACGGCGGGCGATGGCGGCGCGGATTTTCTCCCGCTCGGTTTTGCCGGGCAACTCCGGCAAGGTGAACCCGGCGCGGCTCAATTCCAGGCTGGCGGGGGACGAGTCGGCGTCCGCCGATGAAGCGGCGTCCGTCACAATCTGTTGCAGGAAGGCATAAGGCGAAAGGCCGCGCCGCCGCGCCGCCTTTTGAAATCTGGCCGCCACTTTCGGCTGCACCCGGGTTTGCAAAAGCATTGTCATACACCAAGTGTAATCTTGGCCTTGCGAATGTCAACCACTGGAAAATCGCAAATCAGAAAAATGGATTGTGCGCCTTCTCCTCCGCCACCGTCGTCAGTGGGCCGTGGCCGGGACAAATCAGCGTCTCCGCCGCAGACCATGACTGATTCATGGCCCGGACAATGGCGGATTTTTTGTTTTAACCATCCGAATCTTGATGGCGATCAGCCAGCCGGTCAGCACGATTATGGCCAGACCGGCCAGCCACAATCCGAGAATCAAACTGGCCGGCTTGTAAACGAACTCCAATGTTCCGGTTCCCGCCGGGACAACAACGCCCCGGATGGCATAATTTACCTGGAGAATCGGCATAAGTTTGCCATTCCAATACGCCCGCCATCCTTTGTCCCAACGATCTGCCAGCACGACCAATCCCGGTGTTTCCATGTGCACTGACACCATGATGCGCGTCGGAATTTCGTTCGTGATTTCGGCGGTGCCGCGACACAAGGCCGGCAGTTCGACCGGCGATTCGACATACGCCACGTCGGCAGGATTGAACTGCGGCGAGGCCAATTTCTCCAATTGCTCATAGTCGCTGGCCACAGTTTCAACTGACCTTGGAACAAACGTCCGCGGGAGGGCGTTGGAATTGACCAGGACCCAATAGTCATCTCCTTGAAACGCAGGTTTGGCTGATTGAGGGGGGCTGCCACGAAAAAGAACATATCGTACACCGAGCATATCCAGAACCGGAGCCAGTTGAGCCGTCCCTGCCGGAGAGATGTTTCCTTCCGGCACCAGAAATTGAGTTGCTGCATAAGGAATGGCTATGTCCGGTACAGCCGTTGTTTTCAATAGGGCCACCATTCGGGCAGGATCAATCGAATCGTAACCTCTGATATCATTTAAACCCTGCATCATGGCCAGCGATGCGGGCAGGCAACCGCAACCGATTACGCGGCCGGGAATGGATTGGGCGATTTCGTCGAAAACCGGAATTCTTGGATAGTAAAGCGCTGGATCACATTGGGCGCTCCTGCCGTAAGCAAACCATAACAAATCTCCCAATAGAAGTACCACCAACACTGGAAACATCCGGAAACGCCCGGTCTTTTGAAACCATACTATTAACCATCCCAAAAATCCCAAGCCGCAAAGCACTGCCATGATGGTGTAATGGTGGGTGAACCAGGCTTGAATCTGTTCCACGTCCGTGGTGATTTGAATTAAAGCCCATCTTTTTTGGTAGAAGGCATCGAATTTGGTTTGTGTTGTGATTGGTTCAGGCAAGACGATGGAACGATAGGCGCACCAACCGCAAAGGGCGGCCAGCAAAACCCCTGGTAGCCAGAACCACCATCGTCGTTGAATTGGACCGTGCAAAAGAGTTTCCAGTCCGGTGGCAGCCAGGGCGAGAATCGCAAAGGATGTCAGAAACACGAGGCGATTATGGGACATCATGTTCAATCCGGGCAGACGCAACAGGTCAACAAAACCAGGAACGTCCAAGCACCAACTTAATCCGAAGAAAGCGAGAAAAGCCCAGAATCCATTAATTGCGCGATGACGCCGGCTGCACCAAGCCAGAGGGACGAGCAGTAACGTGGCGAAAACACCAGTGTAGGCGGCGGTTGTGCTTTCCTGGGGATTTGGTTCATTCCAAGGGGAAATATAAGTGCTGCCTTGTTCAAGGGTGCCGTAGATATCTGGCAACACCACTTGCGGCAACGCGGCCAGTCCAACCGGGGATCGTTCCTCTGTGCCTTCACTACGATGTACCATCCGGGAACCTGATTGTACGTATTCCAGCAATGGCAACAGGTGCGGAGCTGCCAGTAAAAATCCAAGCCCCCAGCCAAGAATCAGTGTCACGCTTGCCGTCCAAAATTTCCGGGGGAACCACCCACCGGTTTGTGTGTCCCACAAACACCAGACAGCATAAATGCCAGAACCCAAAAGCACTTGTCCGGCAACATCAAGATGCCCGCTGGTCAGCACCAAAAACGTCACGACGCTTAAACCGATGGTTGCCAATGAACTTGCGCCACGTATCGTTTTGTCCACCAGCAAGAAAAGCCAGGGAAGCCAATATGCCGCCAAGCTCGTGGGGAAACCCTGCCAAAGAACAAAAAATGCCGTCAAAGGATAACACCAGGCACAAACGGTCGCCGGCCAAAAACTGACCATCAATACTCTCCGACAAAAAAAATACAGCCCCATACCTGCCACCAGCGCTGCGAAAAGTTGCGTCCACGCGAGTATCACCGGCGACCGGGCGCAACATTCCAGAAGCAAAAACAACGAATATTTCGGCCATACGAAAGGAACGCCTCCATAATGATAAGGTGCCCATAAAGGAAACCGGCCTTGGTGAATTTCTGAAATCGCAAATTGCCGCGCAGGTTCAAATTGGGTGACCAAGTCGAATAATGTTTTATTGTGCGGCACGATTTTCATCGTTTCTGGTGTGCACGGGATGTAAAAACCCGGTTTGGTGAGAAGATCCAAGGGCAGAAGGACTTTTTCTCCAATCAACGACGGCCCGTATAAAATTGCCTGCCCTAAAATGATGCCGGCAAGGACAATCAGCAGCTTCAAAGTTTTCCCGTTTAAAAACTTTTGCTTGCCGCTGTTCATTGATGAAATCGCTGCCGTGAAAATTAATCAAAAGAACGGATTATGTTCCTTTTCCTCCGCCACCGTCGTCAACGGGCCGTGGCCGGGGCAGATGAGCGTCTCCGCCGGCAGTGTGAAAATCTGTTCGCGCACCTTTTGCCTCGCCAGATCCCACGACTGGTTGCCGCGCCCGATGGACCCGGCGAAAATTGCATCACCCACAATCGCCACGTGCGGCGCGTCCTCCTGCCAGTTGCCGATGATATAGGTCACGCCATCTTCCGCGTGGCCTGGCGTCTCGCGGTATGTCACACGCAACCCTCCGAGAGGGACGATTTCCGCGGTCTTGTTGCGCTGGTCCACGGGCGCGTTTTTCGAGCCGGAATGCAGCCGCGCTTTCGGCCACACCTCGCGGATTTTTGGCAGTGCTTCAACATGATCCCAATGCGAGTGCGTTATGAAAATGTGCCGGAGCTGAAGCTGTTCGGTGGTGATGGTGTCGAGAATCGCCCTGGCGTCGAGTCCGGTGTCAAAGAGCGCCGCCTCGCGCGTGGCTTCATCCCAGACGAGATAGCAATTCACCGTCAGCCCGTCGCTCGCCGTGGCGAACACGCGGATTTCGCGCCAGAGGCTCAAATCCTTTTGCGCGGGCAGCCACCCGTTGGCGATGGCTTCAAGTTTTTGCGGATTCAAGCCAATCAGCGGCGCGAGTTTGGAGAGATTGATTTTCACCGCGGTTTTCCCGGATTCCTCCAGGACGGACAGTTCGGTTCCGGTTATTTCCGCCGCGGCTGCCGCCGTTGCGGCGGAAACGCCGCTCATCGCCCGCGCCTTGCAAATAATGTCACCCGGATGATCTTCAAGATTCATGCGGGAACGGTAGCGGTCGGCGCCCAGGACCGCAAGCATGCGACTTGACGCCGTCGGAGGGTATGCTAAAGGTGGGGTGGGAATCAGAACCGCATGTTTCGTTCAAAGCCAGGCAAAGAGCCCGAACGTTTTTATTTGTTGCCGGGCCAGGGCGGGCGCGCAGCCCGTCGCAAGCAGATTTATTTCCTGAAGTTGTCCGCCATCGCCGGGCTGGGGATAGCGGCGATGGTGGCGGCGTTGATGTATTTATTGAATCGTTTTGTCTTTTGAGCGGCGCGCTTGACCCGCCGGGGTTTGTTGTTAGCATGCGCGCTGATTTTGATGAAGTTCCTCCGTTTCATTGCAATTCTGGCGGCGGCTGTTTGTTTCAACCTGCCGTTGCGCGCGGAATTGGTGGATGCCATCAAGGCCGTGGTGAACAACGGGGTCGTCACGTATGCAGAAGTCGAGGAATTCGTCGCGCCGGCGGCCCAGGCGTTGCAGCGGGAGTATGCCGGCCAGCCGGACATGTTCCGGCAAAAACTGGGCGACGCGCTCAACGACGGCCAGGAGCAACTGGTCGAACGGCAGTTGATACTGCATGATTTTGACACGGAGGGCTACCGGCTGCCCGACACCGTCGTGGACGAACTGGTCCAGGAACGCATCCACGACCGGTTCGGCGACCGCATCACTCTGATGAAGACGCTTCAGGCGCAGGGCCAGACGTACGAAAAATTCCGCCAGGAGGTGCGCGATCAATACATCGTTTCCGCGTTGCGCGCCAAAAGCATTTCGCCGGAAAAAATCATCATCTCGCCCTACAAGGTTGAAACTTACTATCTCGGCCACCAGGACGATTTCAAGGTTGAGGACGAGGTCAAGTTGCGCATGATCGTGCTCAACAAAACCTCCAGCGACGACACCAACACGGTGCGCCTGGCCGGCGAAATCCTTGCCCAAATCAAGGGCGGCGCGACGTTTCAGGAAATGGCCGCCGTTTATTCGCAGGATTCGCAGCGCAGCCAGGGCGGTGATCGGGGCTGGGTCGAACGCTCCGTTTTACGCAAGGAGCTCGCCGACATCGCCTTCGCGCTCAAACCCGGCCAGGTCAGCGATGTGATTGATATGCCCGAAGCCTGTTATATCATGTTGGTTGAGCAGGTGCGCCCCGCGCATGTCAAACCGCTCAACGAAGTGCGTGATGACGTGGAGTTGACCCTCCGCACCCAGGCGCAGAAACAACTCGAACAACAGTGGATTGAGCAGTTGAAAAAGAAAACGTTCATCCGCCTATTCTAAATGCCGCCGTGAACGGGAAATATATTTTCTCTCAACTCCTTGGCGCGGCGAAGCGAAGCGAAGACGGCTTAACCAACAATCCTAATCCTCAACTTCAATGACTGGTTGGATTGGCATTACGCTGGGCGATGTCACCGGCATTGGCCCTGAAGTCGCGCTCAAGGCCGTCGCCGCCGAAGCCGCCGGCGATCCAACGCGTTACCTGTTGATTGGCGACCGGGATTGCGTGCTTCGCCTTAACCAAAAGTCCGGACTCAATCTGCCGCTGAAAAATTTTCCCAATTACAACGACTCCGGCCGGTTTTTCGTCACGAATCCATTGGCAGAACCACTGCCGGAAAATTTGCCCGCCGGGTCACCCGTTGCCGCGCACGCTGCCGTTGCGTCACTGCGTGATGGCGCCGAACGCTGCCTCCGCCACGAACTCGATGCGCTCGTCACCGCGCCGGTCAACAAGGAATCCATCATCCGCGCCGGTCATAAATTCACCGGCCAGACTGAATTTCTCTCCGGACTCGCCAGGGCCAAACGCACCGCCATGATGCTGCTCGGCCATGATGAACGCGGGCGCTGGCTGCGCGTCGCGCTGGCCACCATCCACATTTCCATCAAATCGGTTCCCAAAAAACTGACGGCGGAAAAACTCACGCTCGCCATCGAACTGGCCGCGCAAGCGTGCCGTGATCTGCAATTGCCCCGTGCGCGCATCGCCGTTTGCGGCCTGAATCCGCATGCGGGCGAAGGCGGGGAATTCGGCGATGAGGAAATTAAAGTCATCACGCCGACGGTTCTCGCCGCGCAAAAGCGCGGATTCGACGTTATTGGCCCATTGAGCGGCGACACGGTGTTTTATTACGCCTTGCAGGGGGATTTTGATGCGGTGGTCGCGATGTATCACGACCAAGGACTGGCGCCGCTGAAAGCCGTCGCGTTTGACACCGGGGTGAACTGGACACTGGGTTTGCCGTTCATCCGCACGTCTCCTGACCACGGCACGGCTTACGACATCGCGGGAAAAGTAATTGCCAATCCCTCGAGCATGATTGCCGCCATCCGGCTGGCGAAACAACTGGCGAAGAATCGTTGAAATTTCAAATCCTCGTTAAGTTTATTATGAAAAAGTCTCCAGTTACATTGCGTGATTTTTTGACGAACAGTCCGAAGCTTCGAGGGAAGGAGCCGACATATTATTCTCGTTTTAGTGCCACCCTTCGTATTTCCGGTCAAAACCTTGATTTCGACAAAATCACCCATACACTCGCACTTATCCCGTCGCACATTCTCAAGAAAGGCGGCAAACGGAAAGCAGATATATGGGCTTATAGAGCCCCAGTCGAAAGAACCCGCCCGCTCGATGAGCATATAATGGCGATCTGGAAAGCCGTAAAACCGAGGATGGTATTCTTGCGGCGATTGAAGAAAAAATACAAAGTGGACATGTTTTGTGGGTTTCAAACGAATAGTTGCACAGGCGGCTTTGAGGTAAATCAGCGTTGCTTGGGGTTTTTCTCCGAGTTAGACATTTCGTTTGGCGTTTCGGTGATAATTATATAACTCGGTGAAGGCCAATAAACTTCACCGGAACATTTAGAATCACCTTAACCGGGCTCTCTGAACAGCTATCCGATCAATTCGCGGACCTTCGTACCGATGTCGCCGCCTTTTATCAGTGATTCGCCGACCAAAATCGCGTTCGCACCGCACCGCTTCAACCGTTCCACGTCGGCGCGTGTGTGAATGCCGCTCTCGGCCACAAGTAAAGTAGGACGGGCATCTTGCCTGTCCAGGGCAGGCTGGAAGCCCGCCCTACTTTTAAGACGCGCAGCCAAACGTTCCGTTGTCGCCAAATCCACCTTGAAATTTTTCAAATTGCGGTTGTTGATGCCGATGAGCTTCGCGCCGATTTTCAGAGTGCGCTCCAATTCCGCCTCGTCATGAACCTCAACGAGCACGGCCAAGCCGGCTTCCGTTGCCAGCGCGTGAAACCGTTGAAGCCGCGCGTCATCAAGAATCGCGACGATGAGCAGGATGGCATCCGCGCCCCACTCGATGGCTTCGAGGATTTGCCGCTCATCAATCATGAAATCCTTGCGCAGCAGCGGCAGCTTGACCGCCGCGCGGATTTGCCGGAGAAAATCCAGCGAGCCTTGGAAAAACTTTTCGTCCGTCAAAACCGAAAGGCAGCTTGCGCCCGCCGCCTCGTATTCCTTCGCGATGCGAACCGGGTCGAAGTCTTTGCAAATCACACCCGCCGATGGCGACGCCTTTTTGACTTCGGCAATCAGGGCGATGCGGCAAACGTGATTCGTGAAGCGTGATCCGTGATGCAGGGCGGCGAGAAAGTCGCGCCGTTCGCCGCGTTCGAGCAGGGCGTCGCGCAAATCGCCGGCGGCGATGAGGCGCGCGGGCAACTTCGCAACTTCGCGTTTCTTTTGCTCTACGATGGTGTCGAGGATGGGCATGGGAAAATGACTAATGACTAAATCCTAATGACTAAAGAATGACAAAGCACGAATCCCGAAATACGTGCGCCGTTCTTCATTTAAGCATTTGGGCATTCTTTAGTCATTCGTCATTATGGTTTAGTCATTTATTCATCTTCATCTTTCACTCCCTGCATCCGTTTCCTCGGACAACCGGCGCGGAGCCAGCCATTCACGAACGCATCGAGGTCGCCGTCCATCACCGCTTGAACATTGCTCGTTTCCACGCCGGTGCGCAAATCCTTCACCATGCGATACGGTTGAAAAACGTAGCTGCGAATCTGGTTGCCCCACGAGATGCTGCCCTTCTCGCCGTAAAACCGCTCCATGTCAGCCTTCTGCGCGTCCACCCGCTGCGCATAAATCCGCGACAGCAACAGCCGCATGGCCGTCGCGCGGTTTTGATGCTGCGAACGCTGGGTCTGCGACGCGACGACCAGCCCGGTTGGAATGTGCGTGATGCGCACGGCGGTTTCGACCTTGTTCACGTTCTGGCCGCCCTTGCCGCCGGAACGGAACGTGTCCACTTGAAACTCATTTGGCGGGATGACAATGTCGGTCGAGGATTCCTCGATTTCCGCAATCACATCCACGCTGGCGAAACTCGTGTGCCGGCGTTTGTTGGAATCGAACGGCGAGATGCGCACCAGCCGGTGGACGCCGCGTTCGGCTTTGGCAAAGCCATAGGCGTTTTCGCCCTGGAGCAGCATCGTGACGCTCTTGAGTCCCGCGCCTTCGCCGACCAGAGCGTCGGTGACTTCGACCTCCCAGCCGCGTAATTCGGCCCAGCGTTGATACATGCGCGACAGCATTTCCGCCCAATCCTGCGCCTCGGTGCCGCCGGCGCCGGCGTTGATGCTGAGGATGCAATTCTTCCGGTCATGCGGGCCGCTGAGAAAAACCTTCAGTTCCAGCGAGTCGAGTTCCTTGAGAAATTTCGCCAGGTCGCGCGCGAGTTCCTGTTCCACCTGCGCCTGCGCAGCGGGCGGTTCGGCCTCGCCGAGTTCGAGCATGACGCGGAAATCCTCCAGTTGTTTTTCGGCCTGGAGGAGCGGCTCGATTTTGTTGCGAAGGGAATTGGCCTCGTCAATCAGCCCCTGCGCCTTTTCGCGGTTGTTCCAGAAATTGTCGGCGGCCATGAGCGAATTGAGTTCGCCCAGGCGTTTTTGCGTGGCGGGAACGTCAAAGAAACCTCCGCAGATGCGTGAGTTTCCCGGATGCTGTCGTAATTTCCGATTTAACCGTTTCAAACATGGTGGCGGAGAATACCGGAGTTGGAAACCGGAAGCCAGCGGGATTCTCAGTCTGGCCCGCTTTGTTGCCCCCTTTTTCGTTGCGCCCGTTGCCACGCTTTGAAAGCCAGCAGCAGCAGGAAAATCAACAGCACCAGCAAATAGGCGCCAAAGATAATCTCGCGCACCGTTCTGACAACGCGCTGGTCGAACGTCAAGGTCGTCGTATCCGTCTCATTGGGGGTGACCGCCGTATCGTTCGTCACGGCCCTCGTGTTCGAGGCGGTTTGAACTGAAATGACCCCGTTGGTTTTTATCTCATCGGTGGTGGGCGTTGATTTGGTTGTCGAACTTGTCGTGGGACTGTTTCTGCTGACGTTCTGAGCGTTGGCCGCCGGCGACGGCGAGCGGGCAGGCGGATTTGCGCCGGTTGGGTTGTTTGGCGCGGTACCATTGTTTGCAACCCCGCCGTTTGAGGGTGATCCCGGGCTGACTGGAACCGGTTGCGCCGTATTACCACCCGGATTCCCCAACTGAGTGGAACCACCGTTTTGCGCGCCATCACCGCTGGTGCTGGGTGGCTTCGAGGATGCTTCGGACTCGTCCACATCCGGCAGGACAATGTCCTCAGCCACCAATTCTTCCGATAGAACAACCGCGTTATAGGATTCTTCTACATGCCCATCCGAGAAAAGGATATTACCCAATCTTCTATAGTGCAAACCGTTCCATAGGGGTCGCGGCACTACTGTTGGTATATGGAGGATGCTGTATTGACGAGGAAGCTGATCAGCCGGGAGGCAACGGTCGCAGGCAAGAATCGCGCTGGGGTTGATGGGATTGGCGACGAGGCCGATTTCGTAGCTTAAGTTCCAATTGTTGAACTTGCTGAAATTCGTGGCCGCCCAGCGCTGCAAATCTGCAGGACAAGCCAGAGGCTTGGGGGTGACCAGCCCTTCGGCAAGCGGGCGGAAATGTTGATATGAAAAATAAAAGAATTGGTCGAAGACTTGATAGTCGGCAGTGACGAATTCCAGCGAGCCTTCGTCGTTGGTCGAGACTTGCGTAGGAAATTTCCCGCCGTGTTCGTTCGCAAATAAATGAGTGGCCAGCCCCGTTTGTTTCAGGTTGCCTACACATTCAATCCGCCTGGCTCGGGACTGGGCTTGGTCCAGCGCCGGCAACAGCAGTGCCGCCAGAAGGCCGATGATGGCGATGACCACCAGCAACTCCACGAGAGTGAACGCATCCGCCCTGCGACTGGACCGGCTGGAATTCATGTTCAAAATTATATTAGCACCACCCATGCCATGTTAATTTCAGCTTAAACCTGTTCATGTGAACTCCCCAGGCGCGTGGATTTCACGCAATCCTGCGTGGTGGTCACGCATCTTTGGCTGGAAGCATCCAAGGTCCGGAAAAGGAAAGGCTTTTGACGCGAATTTCACGAGTTTTCTCGGTTTGAGATTGATGGGGCGGGGCTGCCGAGACTGTTTCAAAAGTATCGGAGGGGCGAGTTATACGTCCCTACGACGAGAAATTGTTTTGAAACAAACTCCAGCAGATCCGCCCCGCCGAAACAAAATCTCGCCCGCGCAGAAATTTTTTGCCACGTTTCTAGTGGCATTGCCATGTGGTCATATCTGTTCAAGCGGCTGTTGCACATGATCCCGCTCCTGCTGGGCGTGTCGTTGCTGACGTTTCTGCTCATGGCGCTGGCCCCGGGCGATTACTTCTCCGCGCTCTCGCAGAACCCGCAAATTTCGCCGGAGACCATCGCCCATCTCAAGGCCCGGTTTCATCTCGATCAGCCATGGTATGTCCAATATTTCTACTGGCTCAAAAGCGTTTTGAGCGGCGACTTCGGCTATTCGATGGCCTACAAAATCCCCGCCACCTCGCTCATCGTCGGACGGCTCTGGAACACCTTCCTGCTTTCGTTTTTTGCCATGATCATTGCGTGGGGTATCGCCCTGCCGCTCGGCATCTGGGCGGCAGTTAAAAAAGATTCCTGGATTGACCGTGGATGTTCGCTGGCGGCGTTTCTCGGATTGTCCGTTCCCGACGTGTTGCTGTCGCTGCTGGCATTGTGGTTCGCAGCCGCCACCGGCTGGTTTCCCGTCGGCGGCGCGCAAAGCCCGCTCCACGACCTGATGACGCCGGCCCAACAGCTTTGGGACCGCGCATACCATCTCATTTTGCCCGCGCTGGTGCTGGCCGCCGCGGATTGGGCGGGCATCATGCGCCAGATGCGCTCGAACCTGCTCGACACGCTGCGCGCCGAATACGTCACCGCCGCCCGCGCCCGTGGCCTCGCTGAAGGCTGGGTGGTTTACAAACATGCGCTCCGCAATGCCATCAATCCGCTCCTGACGATTTTCGGCTACTCGCTCGCTGCGCTGTTGAGCGGCGCGTTCATCGTGGAAAACATCATGGCCTGGCCGGGGCTCGGCCGGCTGACCATGGAAGCCTTTTTCGCCAAGGATTCCTATCTCGTCGTGGACTGCGTGGTCATGGCCACCGGGCTGCTGGTGGTGGGTAATTTCATCGCCGACCTGCTGCTCGCGTGGAGCGACCCGCGCATCCGGCTGAATAAATGAACGAAACCGCGCCCATTCAAAATCCGAACGCAGAACAGCCGCTCTCGCCGTGGCAAATGTTCCGGCGGCGATTGAAGCAGCGCCGGATCGCGATGGTGGGCGGCGTGATTTTGATCGGGCTTTACCTGGTGGCCCTGTTCGCCGGTTTCGTCGCGCCCTACAGTTTCGAACGGCTCGATACCAATTACTCTTTCCATCCGCCGCTTTGGCCGAAGCTGTCAGGTTTTCACCTGGCGGTGCCGCGTTACGAAGCGGGAACGGGGAGTTTTACTTATCACGCTGTTGCCGGTGACACGAAGCCGCTGCGCTTTTTCGTCCGTGGCGACAAATACAAATTGCTCGGCCTGATTCCCGCCACCGTTCATTTGTTCGGCACCGGCGATGAAAATTATCCGGTTTATCTGCTTGGCACGGACCAATTCGGGCGGGACGTTCTTTCGCGCCTGCTTTACGGTTCGCAAATTTCGCTTTCCATCGGCATCATCGGTATTCTGCTGTCGTTCAGCTTTGGCATGATGATCGGCGGAATTTCCGGGTATTTCGGCGGCCGGACCGACACGGTCATCATGCGGTTGTGCGAGTTGATCATGTCCATTCCCGCGCTGTATCTCATCATTTCGCTGCGCGCGACGTTTCCGCCGGGCATGAGTTCCGCACAGGTTTATGCGATGATCATCATCATTTTGAGTTTCATTGGCTGGGCCGGCATGGCGCGGGTGATACGCGGCATGACACTGTCGCTGCGCGAACAGCAATTCGTCCTCGCCGCACGCGCCCTCGGTCAGACGCATTTTAAAGTGATCGTGCGCCACATTCTGCCGAACACGTTTTCGTACGTCATCGTCGCGGCAACACTGAGCGTGCCGTATTATATCCTGGGCGAAGTCGTTCTGAGTTTCCTAGGAGTGGGCATCCAGGAACCAAACGCGAGCTGGGGCAACATGCTGACCGCCGCGCAAAACACGGAATATTTGCGGAATTATCCGTGGCTGCTCGCGCCCGGCGCGGCGATTTTTGTCACCGTTCTCGCTTTCAACTTTCTCGGCGATGGTTTAAGAGACGCCGCAGACACGAAGTCATGAACCTGCTCGAAATCAAAAATCTAAAAATGGATTTTGGCGCCGGGGCCGATGCGTTGCGCGCAGTTGACGGTGTTTCGCTGACTATCGGCGCAGGCGAAACCGTCTGCCTCGTGGGCGAAAGCGGCTGTGGCAAGAGCGTGACCGCGCTGTCCATCGCGCAGCTCGTGCCAACACCACCGGCCAATTACGTCGGCGGAGAAATTTTATTGAATGGCCGTGACGTTCTGAAGATGTCGAACAGCGAGTTGCGCGGCATCCGCGGCGGCGTGGTGAGCTATGTTTTTCAGGAACCGGGCGCGTCGCTGAACCCGGTTTTCCGCATTGGCAACCAGATCAAGGAATCGCTCAAGCTGCACCGGCCAATTGGAGCGCCAGCCTCCGGCACGGCGCGATCCGGCGACGCCAACGAACCGTGCCAGAGGCCGGCGCTCCAAAGTTACGATGCCGCAGTCATTCGCCTGCTGAAACTGGTTGGCATTCCCGCGCCGGAATCGCGCATCAAGAATTATCCGTTCGAGATGTCCGGCGGCATGCAGCAACGCGTGATGATTGCGATGGCGCTGGCCAGCGAACCGAAGTTGCTTGTGGCCGACGAGCCGACGACCGCACTCGACGTGACGATCCAGGCGCAGATTCTGGAATTGCTTCACGACCTCAAGCAGCGGCTGGGCATGGCGATTCTGCTCATCACGCACAACCTCGGCATCGTGGGCGACATGGCCGACCGCGTGGCGGTGATGTATGCCGGGCAGATTGTCGAGCTTTCACCCGCCAGCGAACTCCTGCGCCGTCCGTTGCATCCTTACACCAAGGCGTTGATTAACTCCGTTCCCAAACTGGCTGGCGGAGCCAGCCGCCTTATGGCCATTCCGGGCAACGTGCCGCGCATCGGTAATTTTCCGCCCGGCTGCCGTTTCGCCCCGCGCTGTCCGATGGCCAAACCGGAATGTTCCAATGCTATTCCCGAACTGGTCGAGGTTGAGGCCGGACGCTGGGCCAGATGTCCGTTTTGGAAAACGTCGGAGAATCAAAGATGAGAAAATTATACAGAGCAAATACAAAGACTGATTTGTTTGCTTTTTGTCCTTGAAGAAATGCCTCGCCGTCCAGCCAGAAAACAAGAAGTCATCGAATATATTATCTGAAAGTGCATTTTCCCGTAAAGCACGGGATGTTCAGCCGTGTCCGCCATTGACGCCCTTCCCCATTGGGCTTATTTTTTCAGCATGAGCACGGTTGCTGAAATCAAGGCTGCGATTGACCGGCTATCGCTGCAAGAGCGTTGCGAGCTGGAGGCATTGCTGCATCCTTTCGAGGACGACGACTGGGACAAGCAAATGAAGCGTGATGCCGCCGCCGGCAAGTTCGGCGCGCTCCATGACGCGGCGGAGGCTGAACATGCCGCCGGCAAAACGATTCCGCTCACCGACATCCTGCGCGAATCGTGATCATTCCCAGCCGAGGAACGTCCGAATTCTGGCGGCGGTATCGCGCGCTGCCCGTCGAGGTGCGGACGCTGGCGCAAAAGAATTATCGGCTCTGGTCGGCAAACGCCTTTCATCCGTCGCTGCATTTCAAATCCATCGGCAAGTCTGATTGGTCGGTGCGCGTTGGCAGTCATTATCGCGCGGTCGGGAAATTTTCCGGCGAAATTTTCCTCTGGGAATGGATTGGTTCGCACGAGGAATACAACAAACGGTTTTGATCCGATTCGTCATGCCATTGCTCGAAGTCAAAAATCTAAAAGTGCATTTCCCGGTGAAACCCGGGATGTTCAGCCGCGTTCACGAATTCGTGAAGGCGGTGGATGACGTGAGCTTTGCCATCGAGCCGGGTGAGACGCTCGGGCTCGTCGGCGAGAGCGGCTGCGGCAAGACGACGCTCGGCCGCGCCATCGTCCGGCTGGTCGAGCCGACCGCCGGCAGCGTTTTGCTCAATGGCGAGGACATCACCCGGATGGGTGGCTCGTCATTGCGCACGCGGCGGCGGAAGTTCCAGATGATTTTCCAGGACCCCTACGGCTCGCTCAATCCGCGCATGACGGTTGAGCAAATCGTCGGCGAGGCGCTGGACATTCACCAATTGACCGACAGCAAATCCGCGCGACAAAAACGAATCGCAGAATTGTTGAACGCGGTCGGCCTCGACACGGTCTATGCGCAGCGGTATCCGCATGAATTCAGCGGCGGCCAGCGGCAGCGCATTGGCATCGCCCGCGCGCTGGCCGTCGAGCCGGAATTGATCATTTGCGATGAACCGGTGAGCGCCCTGGATGTTTCCGTGCAGGCACAGATCATCAACCTGCTCCAGGATTTGCAGCAACAGCGCGGCATTGCTTATCTCTTCATCGCGCACGACCTCGCGGTGGTGGAGCACATCAGCCGCCGGGTGATGGTGATGTATCTGGGCAAGATTGTGGAAACGGCGGAGGCCAAAAGCATCATCCGCGAACCGCGACATCCCTACACGCAGGCATTGATCTCCGCCATTCCGGAAGTGGATCCGGAATCAAAACGGAAGCGCATCATTTTGCCGGGTGACGTGCCGTCGCCGATTCATCCGCCGACAGGGTGTCCGTTTCACCCACGTTGTCCGGTTGCCGAAGCGCGCTGCAAAACAGATGTTCCGCCGTTGCGCGAAATTTCCCCCAGCCATTGGGCTGCATGCCATCTGGCAAAGTAGAACGGAATTTTACCCACCCGTTTCGAACCTTATGCACGACTCTGTAAAATATTTAGACACAAAAATTAGAAAAATCCAATGATTGTCGGATTAACGAGTGATTTTATCTCATTATGTAACATTGTGAGACATTAATCAGGACAATTGTGTCCATAATATAGACAATTATTTCAATTCTGACGTTAAATGTCAAGGCATGACAAAGACACGACTGGCATCAGCCTCCTATAGAAAGCATGCTGTTGCCCACGTTAATCTTGAAAAATGGCAATTTCCGGCCCTTTTGCAAGAGCAGCAATACAGATTAGTTGCACAATACATTGTCGTAAAGGAAGTTAGCAGTAGTTCTGATATGCCAACACTGTTTAGTTCGCGACTGGCTTAACGGATTTATTTCTACATCAACAAGTTCCGACAGAATCATTTCCAGTAGAAATTCTGGTTGCGTATCAAAAGGATGGTGGCATTCAAGTTGCTGTGAGACACTGAGTGTATCAGTCTGAGACAGCCAACTGGGAATGCTTGAAATCAATAAGTGATTAGCTGGAGGCTGGTGGGACGTAAGATTAATGGGGCATAACAATAACGTTAAACGAGTACAAAGTCTATGTTAAATAAGATGAACAAAACAGTGTTGGGCGTAGTGGTGGCTAGCAGCCTGGCCCTCTCAGCGCGGGCGCAGAACGACGTTTATGCCGTTGAGTTCAACACCGGCGACAACGGTTTCGGCATCATCAACCTGATGAACGGCGACTTCACCCAAATTGCCGACCTGGGCTCGACGCTTTACAACGACATCGCCTACGCCCCGGACGGCACCTTGTATGGCTTGGCCAACAATGGCGCCTCCCTGGTGACGTTTGACCCCACGACCGGCGACGTCACGCCGGTCGCCTCCCTGGGCGGCTCGGGCATTGAATCCATCGCCTACGCCCCGGACGGCACCTTGTTCGGCGCCTCCGAGAGCGGCCTTTACACCATTGATCCAACCACCGGCCAGACCTCTTACATCGGTGATTTTGGCAGTCCTTACGGCTGCAACCTCTGGCAGAACATCCGGTTTGACGCC
>Ga0181530_10000218_pt1 | contig 72996 bp, 55 predicted proteins | sample PEATcosm2014_Bin_42_FD_119769 | JGI IMG/M metagenome (GOLD analysis project Ga0181530, IMG submission 119769) | Peatland microbial communities from MTU Mesocosm Facility, Houghton, MI, USA - PEATcosm2014_Bin10_60_metaG | ecosystem: Environmental > Terrestrial > Soil > Wetlands > Peat | place...
CGGCGCGACGTTTGCGGAAACTGCCACGGCAATGGCTTCATCGAGGCTCCGGGAGTATGTCCTCAGTGCCACGGCAAAGGGACGATTGAACAGACGGGCGGGCGGATGAAGTTTAACGTTACTTGTCCGCGATGTCATGGCACGGGCAAGAATATTTCGACCTGCCCGGTTTGCCATGGCGAAGGCAGCGTCGAGCGCACCGATCCGCTCGAGATTCGCATCAAGGCGGGAACGCGCGACGGGCAGCGCATTCGGATCGCGGGCAAAGGCAATGCCGGCGTGCGCGGGGGCGGGGTCGGCGATCTTTACGTGATCATACGCATTGGCGAGCACGCGCTCTTCCAGCGCGAGGGCGACGACATCCATATCACGGTGCCGGTGACGGCGGTGGAAGCGGCGCTCGGGTCGAAGATTGAAGTGCCTACTATCGATGGGCGGAGCATGCTGAAGATTCCTCCGGGGACGCAGTCTGGGCAGAAGCTGCGGCTGCGCGAAAAGGGCGTGCCGTCGGCAACCAAGGACGGCGTGCGCGGCGATGAGATCGTCGAGGTGAAGATTACCGTCCCCATGCCCCGCGACGAAAAGACGAAAGAACTGCTGCGCGAGTTGGCCAAGCTGAATCCAGAGGACCCGCGGGAAGAACTGTGGAAGCTCGTCTGATTCCCGATTTTCAGACTGTCTGATTGTCAAAAAAAAGCTGGAGCTTGTTTCAAAAGCCGCCGTCACGGGGATTGGCAGTTCTTAGGGCTAAGAACCTTCTGAACTCTGCAAGCCGCAAGAAGCTCCCCTCAGGCGCTGAAGCGCGACACATCTTCAACGACTTACGGCACGACTGAAGTCGTGCCCTTCCCAAAAGATCTGCCTGAATCAGAGTTTTCCCGCAACTTGCGGACACCGCATTTCCAACCAATGCAGTTATCGCAGCGCTGAAGCGCTGCGCCACCCAAAATCAGGTGCAACACCGCATTGGTAGTGGTGCGGTTTTAAATTGTACCGCTGCCGAGTTCTTGGGCAGTCTGTGAGGCCGTGCTCTACCTAAAACCTACGCAGACCACGGCTGGGGGACACTGCCCCTTCGTCACAACCCTACGTGCGCTGTGCACTATCGCGATGTTCATGGTTCGTGCATAGTGGTCACGAGTGGAGTTATGGCTCATCAACTCACCACTTGTATGTTCTGTGGGGTTGGTTGCGGGCTCTATCTGGAAACTTCGGGTAACCAGATCGTGGGGGCCTATCCGAGCGTCTCCCATCCCAGCAATCAGGGGAGAATCTGCGTCCGGGGTTGGTACGTACACGAGATCGCCAGTTCGCCCGATCGTCTGAAGCATCCTTTACTTCGCAAGAATGGCAAGTTGGTGGAAGTGAGCTGGGACGAGGCGCTGGGCTTCGTCGCCGGCAAGATGAAGGCGATCCGGGACGAGCACGGCCCGGATGCGCTGGGCTTCCTGAACTCCCCGCGCTGCTCCAACGAAGAATCTTATCTGCTGCAGAAGTTTGCCCGGGCGGTAATCGGCACTAACAATGTGCATCATGGGACAGGCGTTTATTCCAACAACTCTATCAACGTGTTGCTGGACATGATCGGCGTCCCGGCGAGCACGAACTCGATTGCGGAGCTGGCGCAGAGCCAGGTGATCGTGGTCGATGGTGTGGATCTGGCTAAGCGCCTGCCAACGATTGGCGGCGCTGTCATCCGCGCCAAGCTGAATGGGGCGCGCCTGATTGTGGTTGGCACCAGGCGTCACCGGGTTGCTGAGAGCGCCGACCTTTTCCTGCAAATCAAGCCGGGAACGGAGGCGCTGCTCTATGGCGCCATGGCCAAGGTCATTGTCGATCGCGGGCTGATGGATCTGGGTTTCATCAAGGCACGCTGCCGCGACTACGAAGTTTTTCTCGACACCATCCGTGAATACGATCTGCTCCGCGCGGCGGAGGGCTGCGGGGTGGCGCCGAGCCTGATCGAAGCGGCTGCGCTGGTTTACGGGGGCGCAAGTTCGGCCATGCTGATGTTTTCCGCCAGCATGGAAGAGCGCAACCGCGACAGTATACGGGCGGTGGTGAATCTGGCGCTGTTGTCGGGCAATCTCGGCAAGCCCGGAGCCGGCCTCTTCGCACTCACCGAGCAAAACAACCTGCAGGGAGTTTGCGACATGGGAATGTTGCCGGACCGGTTGCCCGGCTACAAGCCCGTGACCGACGACCGGGCACGCTCCGCGCTCGATGCTTTCTGGGGGACGCAAATCCCAGTCTTGCCGGGGCTTGGATCTCGCGCTCTGCTGGCCCATCGCGGACGAGGCAAGATCAAGGGGCTCTGGCTGTCGCGCTACGATCCGACCAATACCGCGCTGCTTGGCGACGTGGCCGGGCAGTTTCGGCAACTCGATTTGCTGGTCGTCCAGCACCTCTTCATGACGGAGAGCAGCAACTATGCTCATGTGGTGCTGCCGACCACCGCATTTGGCGAGGAAGAAGTTACGTTCACGAGCACGGAGCGGCGCATTCAGTTGGCGGGACACGTGGTCGATGCGCCCGCGGGGCTGACTCCGGCGTGGGAGCAGATCGTGCAACTGGCCCGGCTGATGGGTGCGGATTGGAAATACGCCTCAGCCCGCGAGGTGATGGACGAGATCGGGCAGGTTGTCCCTTTCTACAGCGGCGCCGATTACGCGAACCTGGCTCGCGACTACGGACGCCAGTGGCCCTGTACCAAGGACCGGCCGCTGGGCACAAAATTCCTGTTCGCGGAGAAACGTGAAGACCGGCCATTCAAGTTCGTGGGCATCCCCAAGCCGCCGGCCCCGAAGGACAATCCCAAGGAGTTGCCGCTCACGCTGGTGTTCGGAAACTCGCTTTACTACTGGAATCAGAATGTGCTGGTGCGGCACAGCGAGACGCTGAAACGCGAATATCGGCAGTTGATGCTCGACTATCCCGACGGCTTCGTCGAGATCAATCAGGAAGACGCCAAGCAGTTCGGCGTCCGCGACGGGAAGCGGGTGCGGCTTTGCGCCGCTGCGACGTCGGCGGCGGCAACGGCTCGAGTGACTGCCGAAGTGAGGATTGGAACCATCTTCGTCCCGCACTTCATGCGCGAAGTGGAACGGCAGATCCTCGGGCCCTCGGGGGATGGTCTCCGGTTGGTTCCGGTTCGGGTGGAGAAGGAGACGGCATGAAGGCCCGCGTGCTGAATCGCGATGACGTGCTGAAGATCGTGGACCTGCTGCGGCAGCAGGGCTACGATGTGATCGCTCCATTCCGCGAGCGCGGGCGGGACACCTTCTTCGATACGGTTACCGATCAGAATCGCGATCAGATTCAGATTCATCTGCCCAATCCTTATTACCCGCCCAAGCGCTTTGTGTTTCCGCCGATCGAGCGCTTGCTGAAGGTGGACCGTTCGAATGGCGATCTGCGGATTGTGCCCACGTATGATGTGCAGAAGCGTGCGATCTTCGGCATCCGTTCGTGCGACGTCGCGGGCATCTATCACCTTGACCGGTTCTACCTGGGACGCGAATTTCCCGACATCTACTATCAGAACCATCGCAAGAACCTGTTCCTGGTAAACGTGGCCTGCACGGATCCCGACCTCGACATCGGCAACGAGTGCTTTTGCATGTGCACGGATACCGGGCCGGCGGCGCGCGAGCATTTCGATTTGCAGCTCTTCGATCTGCAACGCGATGAATTCATGGCGGTGGCGGGAACGCCCGCCGGCGAAGCTCTGTTTGTCAGCCCGATTTTCCGGAAAGGCTCTCCGCAGCATGTGGCCCGGCGCCGCAAAATCCTCGAAGAGGTTCGAAAGCGTTTTAAGCCGGAGACAACAAGCTGGTTTTCTGCCGCGATTCAGATGGTATCGCGCGGCGAGGTTTCGGAAGAAACCTGGGAGAAGATCGGCAACCGCTGTCTGGAGTGCGGCGGATGTACGTACGTTTGTCCGGCCTGCACTTGCTTCACGGTGACGGATCGCGCCGTCGAGGCAAATGGAGTCGAACGGCTGCGCATCTGGGATTCTTGCGCGTTGGGCGGTTTCACGCGCATGGCGGGCGGGTTCAACCCGCGGCGCGCGATCCATGATCGCCGCAACCGGCGCTTCTTTCGCAAGCTCGCGCACTACTTTATCCAGCGGGAACTCTCGATGGCGTGCGTCGGCTGCGGCCGCTGCGCGGCGGTTTGTCATGGCGACATCGGCATGCCGACGGTGGTAGAGATGATACGCCACTCGACGGCACAGGGGAAGGAAGCATGAATCCGTCCGCAATCGAACGCGTCGTACCGGAAATCGGCGTACCGGCAGGCATTGCTCCGGAAATTGTCGAGAACGTGTACCTGCCGAAGGCCGTCGTGCTTGATCGCGTGGTGACGGAGATCCATGAGGTCAAGACGTTTTACTGGCACTTTGAAGACTGGGCCGAGCAGCGGGCGTTCAAGCGATTCCGGCCCGGCCAGTTCGCCCAGGTTTCGCTGTTCGGAGTGGGCGAGTTCCCGACTTCACTGCCGCCCAGCCCTACCGAAGACGATACGTTCTTCACCGTGCGGCAGGTGGGCAGTTGCACTTCGGCGTTGCATCAGCTCAAGGCAGGCGACAAGTTCGCGGTGCGCGGACCTTATGGCAACGGGTTTCCGATGGAAGAGTATCGCGGCAAGAACCTGGTATTCGTGGCCGGGGGAATCGGGCTGATTCCTTTGCGTTCCGCCATCGTGTACGCGCTCGCCAACCGCAAGGACTACGAACGCATACAGATTTTCCACGGCGCGAAGACGCCGAGTGAGTTGATGTACGTGCCGAAGCTTCACGAGTGGGAGCGGACGCCGGGCGTCGAATGCCACCTTACCGTCGATCGCCCTAACGATGATCGTTCTAACAACGATCGTGCCGCCGATCGATGGAAAGGGAACGTGGGAGTCGTCGGCAGCCTGTTCAAGAAACCGGAGGTGAAGGTTCCGGTCGAGAACACGGTTGCATTCGTGTGCGGGCCGCCGATCATGTTCCGGTTCGTCATTCAGGATCTGCTGGGGATGGGGTTCAAGGAGCGCGACATCGTCTCCACGCTCGAGCGCTATATGAAGTGCGGCGTGGGGAAATGTGGACATTGCTGCATCGGAGTCGCGTACGTTTGCGTGGACGGCCCGGTGTTTACGTATGAGCAGATCAAGCAACTGGGCGAGGATATCTGATGGCAGGCGACGGAAAGAGCGGCCTTCGCGCGCAGATCGAGCAGACGCTGCATGGGCGGGTTTGCCTTATGGGCGTGGGAAATCCTGAGTACGGCGACGATGCCTTTGGCGTGCGGCTTGCCGAAGAACTTGTCGCGGCCGGCGTGCCGGATGTGATCGTTGCCGGGAGCTCGCCCGACCGTTGGGTGGGATTCGCGGCAGACATAGGGTTCGATCACCTGGTTTTTCTGGATGCGGTGGAGTTGGGCGCGGCTCCGGGATCGGCCGTGTTTTTGGATTGCCAGGAGATTGCAGCGCGGTATCCGCAGATTTCGACTCACAAGATTTCGCTGGGCGTGCTGGCGAAGGTGGTCGAGTCCAACACAATCACGAAAGCGTGGCTGCTGGGAGTGCAGCCGGAGTCGATGAAGGAAGGACAGGACCTTACGCCTACGGTTCTTAGAACGATGGGCGTGCTCCGGGAGTTGTTGCTTGATCTTAGAACGCAATTAGTGAACGGCAGTTAGCGAACCTATGATGACGCCGGAACAAGCCGTCCTGGTTTCGATTCTCGCCTGTGTCGCGGGTGCGGCGCTGACGCTGCTGGTTTCGCGCAGCAAGCTGGTTGCGGGGTGGCTAGCATTTCTGATCACGAGTGGCACGGGGATACTAATTCTCTTGGCGGTGTTTAAGGTCCTAACGGCCGGACCCTCAGCCCATCCCGCGGCCTTCTGGGCGATGCCGAGATTTGGATTCGCACTGCGCATCTATGTTGATGGGCTGACCGCCGTCTTCCTGTTGCTGGCCGTGCTGATCGCCGTTCCGGCGTCGTTCTACTCGATCCTTTATATGAAGCACTACCGGGATTATGGCGTCGCCCGGTACTACCCATACTTCCTTCTGTTTCTCGCCGCCATGTACGGCCTGCTCTCCACCACCGACATGATGTGGTTCTTCTTCATTTTCTGGCAACTCATGACCTTGCCGGGCTATGCGCTGATTCGCTTCGAGCATCGTAACCGGCGGTATGTTTGGGCGGCTAACAAGTTCCTCATCATGATGCAGATCGCCTGCGCGGCCACGATGGTCGGCGCGGAATTGATTGCCATTGGCGGCAAAGCCGTTAGCGGCAGCACCAATTTGAAGTATGACTTTGACACGGTGAGCGCAAACCTGCCGCTGCTGCTCGCCACGCGGCCTGGCATGACCGCCCTGGCTTTCGGGTTGTTCCTCGTCGGATTCGGAATCAAGATGGGGATGTGGCCGTTCGGGCAAGTGTGGCTGCCGGACGCGCATCCAGCCGCGCCGTCGCCGGTGAGCGCGATGCTCTCGGGCGTGATGATCAAGACCGGCGTCTATGGCTTGATGCGGTATTTTCTGTGGCTGGTTCCGGTACGCGCACAGGCCGATTACCCGCTGGCGCGCTGGGGCATGCTGGTCGCGGTACTGGGTACGATCACACTCTTCACGGGTACCATGCAGGCTCTCAAGCAGGAGCAATCCAAAAGGCTGCTCGCCTTCCACAGCATTGGGCAAATTGGCTACATCCTGCTGGGAACGGGCACGTGCATGGCGCTGCTGCCTTTGAATACTCCGGCAACAGCCGCGCTCGCGACCATTGGCTTCTTTGGCGCGCTGTTCCACGTGCTCAACCACGGACTGTTCAAGGGACTGCTGTTCCTGAATGCGGGATCGATGCTGCATGCCACGGGCACGCAGGATCTCAACCAGATGGGCGGCATGATGAAGTTCATGCCGCTGACCGCGATCACCGCGCTGGTCGCGTCGTTTTCCATCTCGGGCGTGCCGTTATTCAACGGCTACGTCAGCAAGTGGGCCATCGCCGTGGCTGCGATTCAGGGCAGCGGGTCGGCCCACTACCTCGTCGTCTGTGCGGTGATCGCGATCCTTACCAGTGCGCTCACGCTGGCATCGTTCATGAAGTTTTTTGGCGTGAGTTTCCTGTCGCGCACGAGCGCTCTGGTGCGCGCGCGAGCGGCGGCGAGTGGCCGGCTGGAAGTTCCCTGGATGATGCAGTTGCCGCAACTCGGGCTCGCATTCTTCTGTGTTCTGTTGGGAGTAGTGCCGGCGATTGGCTTTCGGCTGATGCAACACGCGCTCGGGGCCAGCCGCGGCGGACTGGGAACTACGCTGGCGAACGCCTTCCCGATGCGGAGCGCACCGCTGACGGGACTCTCGGAAGGCAATTCGGCGGCGGTGTTCGCGCCCGCAGCTTTCGCGGCCGTGTTGGCGGTGATGTTCCTGATGGTGTATGGCATTTCGAAACTCGGTGGCGCGTCGCGGCGTACCGCCGCTCCGTGGCTTTGCGGTTACGCGCGGGAAGCGGAGTGCAATCGCTATGTCGCACACAACTTCTACGGCGAGATCAAACGCTACTTCCGCTGGCTGGGCGGCATGCCGAGCGCGCACAAAACGGCCGCTCTGAAGGATCAGCCATGATTGCGCGAGAGATGTTCGAGGAGTTCAAGGCTCGGTTTGGTCCGCTCATCGAACGCGCCGATCTGCCGAGCGATCGCCGGCTGTTCGTCTTTGTGGACCGCTCGGTCGTGAAATTTGTTTGCCAACATATTTTCCGGGAGCTTGATGCCCGCTACGTAGCCAGCATCGGCACCGATGACCGGCCATTTTCCGGCAAGTTTCTGGTGGCTCACAATTTCGCATTCGACAAAGACCACGTGCTCTGCAGCGTGCTCACCCAGTTACCGGAGAATGACCTCAAGATCGACAGCATCACGAAGATGGTGCCGGCCGCCAGTTGGGCCGAGCGCGAAATGCGCGACCTGCTGGGAATCGAGCCGGTGGGGCACGAGTATCTGAAACGGCTGGTGCTGCCCGACGGCTGGCCGGAAGGCAAGCATCCGCTGCGGAAGGATGTGCCGTGGAACGAGGTCCCCGAAAGCTATAACGAAGATAACGAATTCAAGTTCGATGAGACGCCTGAAGGCTGCACCGTCGTCCCGTTCGGCCCGTTCCATCCCACGCTCGACGAGCCTGCGCACTTCCGTCTCTACGTGGAAGGTGAGATGGTGCGCGGATGCGAGTATCGCGGATTCATGGTGCATCGCGGGATCGAGAAGCTGGCGGAATCCGTGATGAGCTACAACGACATTCCGATGCTGGCCGAACGCATCTGCGGCATTTGCGGATGCGTGCACAGCGTGGCGTATGTCCAGGCGGTCGAAGAGGCCGCAGCCCTGAAGCCTCCGCCGCGCGCCGAGTACATTCGCACCATCATGCTGGAGTTGGAGCGCCTGCACAGTCACTTGCTGTGGGTCGGGTTGGCCTGTCATATCGTCGGCTTCGACACGCTGTTCATGCAGAGCTTCCGCATCCGCGAGCCCGTCATGTGGATTGCCGAGAAGATCAGCGGCAATCGCAAGACGTACGCAATTTGTCTCATCGGCGGAGTGCGGCGCGATATCACGCACGATATTAAAGCCGAACTGCGGGTTGTGCTCGACAAGCTCGAATCGGAATGGCGGCCAGTGGTCAGCGCCGTGAGCAAAGACCGCAACATCCAGAAGCGCACCTGTGGCGTGGGCGTGGCCAATAAGCTGTTGGTGAAGAACCTTGGACTCCTCGGCCCGGTAGCGCGCGCCGCGGGAGTGGAGATCGACTGCCGGCACGATCATCCCTACGCTGCCTACGACCGGGTTGAGTTCGACGTCATCACGGCCCAGAGCGCGGACGTCTGGGGACGCGTGGTCGTGCGGATGAATGAAGTGTTCGAATCCATCAAGATCATCCGCCAGTGCCTGGACAAAATGGAAGACGGCCCACTGCAACTGGAAATCAAAGACGAGTTGCCGGTTGGACGGATGGGTCTTTCGTCGGTCGAGGCTCCGCGCGGCGAGAGCCATCATTTCGTGATTACCGGAGAGAACAATCGCCCGCGACGCTGGCGAGTGCGCGCTCCGACCTACCAGAACCTGCAAGGCGTGCCGATGATGATCAAAGATCAGCAGATCGCCGACATGACGATTTCTCTTGGCAGCATCGATCCGTGTTTTTCGTGCACCGACCGGCTGGAGACGATCGACCTGCGTTCGGGCACAACGAAGGTGTGGTCGCAAAAGGAATTGCTGGAATTGACTTGGGCGAAGACAAAGACGATGACGAAATAGAGAACTTATGAACGGCAGCCTGATTTGGAGGATTGTCGGCGGAGTGCTCAACGTGGGCGTCGTGTTGCTTGTCGCTCCACTCTGCCAGGGTGTGCTGCGTAAAGTTACGGCGCGGGTGCAATCGCGACAGGGACCGCCGCTCCTGCAACCTTACTTCGACCTGTTGAAGCTGCTTGGCAAGGAAGACATCGAGTCGGGTGAAACGCCGCCCATGCAACGCTTCGCGGCCTATCTTTCGCTCGCGACCGTTCTTACTGTTGCATGCCTTGTGCCTATGGGCTTTGTTGCGCCGATGAACGGAGTGGCCGACATCATTCTGCTGATCTACCTGCTTACGCTTTGCGGCATCTGCACGCTGCTTGCCGGGCTGGCGGCGGGCTCCACTTACTCTCTGGTTGGAGCCAGCCGCGAAATGATGAGCATGATTACGCTGGAGCCTTTGCTCGCGATCGCCCTGATCGTGGGCGCCGTGCATACGGGGTCATTCCGGCTGGACACGGTGCTGAACGGCTCCGTTTACGAAACGAACGGGGTGCCATGGTCGGGGCTGATCATGCTGGTGGTGATGATCCTGTCGTTTCAGGCATTCGTGCAGCGAGTGCCCTTCGACATTTCGGAAGCCGAAACTGAGCTGATGGAAGGCCCGCTCATGGAGTACTCCGGACCTAAGCTGGCCTTGTTCAAGTACGCGCAAATGGCGAAGCTTGTTATCTACAGCGCGCTGTTTGTCAGGATGTTCGTGCCTTGGGGCTCGCAGTTTGTCTTTCCTTTGGCGGGGCTAGTGTTCTGGGCGATGTTCTGGGCGAAAGTGTTGGTTGTGGTGCTGCTGGTCACGCTGGTGGCGGCGACGCACGCTCGTTACCGCATTGACCAGGCGATCCGCTTCTTTGCCAGCTTGTTTGCGGTCGCGCTGGGAGCGTTGGTGCTGGCGAGTTATGGATATTGATCGGAATTACGTAGCGACGGCCGCCCTCGGCCGTCCAGCGGAGCGAAGCTCCGCGGAAGTCCGTAAGGTTTGAGCGTATGTCGGTTCTGGGCAAACTCGAAGAAACGCTGATCTGCCTGAAGGCCGGGCGCGTGACTTTGCCTTATCCCGCGGAAGCGCAGCCGGTGCCGGAGAAATTCCGCGGCCGGCCGATCTTCGATGCCACTAAGTGCGTCGGTTGCTCGGGGTGCGCCAACAACTGCCCGGCGCGGGAAATTCTCGTGTTCGACGTCTGCCAGGAGATTCGCATCCTGCAATATCTCGGCCGCCGTTGTACGTACTGCGGACGTTGCGCCGACGTCTGTCCCGAGAAGGCCATCACCATGAGCCTGGAGTTCGAGAACGCGACCAACAAGATTTCCGATCTCGTCCAGAAGCTGGACCTTTTCATGAGCACTTGCCAGCGCTGCGGACGCTGCTTCAAGGGCACAGCCGCGCTGGAAGAATTGAAGATGAAGGGATACCGATCCGACGATATTCCGCACGAGCGTTGGATCTATCGGGCCCACTCATTCCTCGAAAGCGAGCCGGTGGTGGACGACATCCAGATCGAACTGGACTAGATATGTTGAAGAATCTGTGCCAGAAAATGTTTGGTCGGTCGTTGTGGGTCTACCACGCTAATAGCGGGGGTTGCAACGGCTGCGACATTGAAGTGCTCAATGTGCTCACACCCTATTATGACGTCGAACGCTTCGGCATCAAACTGGTCGGCTCACCGCGGCACGCGGACGTGATGCTGTGCCAGGGTCCGGCCATGCGCTCTACCGGGCAGGCTCTGAAGCGCGCCTACGAAGCCATGCCCGCTCCCAAACTTGTCTTCGCCATCGGCTCCTGCGCCTGCGGCGGCGGGGTTTGGTTCGACAGCTACTCCGTACTTGGCCCGGTGGAAAAAGTCGTTCCCGTCAACTACTACATTCCCGGATGTCCGCCGCGGCCGGAGGCGATCATCTATGGCGTCGCCGTCGCGCTCGGACTGGTCGACAAAAAGGTCGCACCGGTCGAATTCAAGCAGATCGAATTTCCGATCCCTAACTACCACCCTGGCGATTTGCGGCGCGATGACCACGGCATGGTGGTCTACGAGAAGATCAAGCAGGTGTAGCCGACGCAGGCGCCGTCTCGGATCGGCTTCACTTGATCCCGAAGTCGAACCCCAACTCGAAGCCAACTTCGCGTATCCTGTTTAATTGGAATCAGCGTTCTTCTGGTAAAGCTGTGGCTCCGTTTGCGATTGGTTTGATTCATATTATCGCGATGAGATGCCATACTGTTCCACGGTGACCATCATGAGTCCTATCGACAAAGTTCTTGTTCACGACATTGTTCGAGAGGCGATTCTGCGCTGCCTGCCGAAGGGCGCACCCTTGTTGCCCGAGCCCACGGCGGAAGCCATCTACAATTCGCCCGAAGCCGCGCATATTAAGGACGAGATCATACGGGTTGGGAGAAAGCTCTGGGAGCGGCAGTACGTCGATGGCAACGGCGGCAATATCTCCTGCCGTATCGGGCGCGAATACGCGATCTGCACTCCTACGCTGTGCAGCAAGGGCGATCTGGCGCCCGAAGACTTTTCGCTGATCGACATGGAAAACGTCCGAGTATGCGGCGAACGGCCGCACACGAGCGAAGTGCTGCTGCACCTTGAGATTTATAAGGCGGTGCCGAAGGCCCGGGCGGTCATTCATTGCCATCCGCCGCACGCGACCGCGTACGCGATCACTGGATTGGTTCCGCCGGGACCGGTTATTCCCGAGCAGGAAGTTTTCATTGGACCGGTGGCCATCACGCCCTACGAGACGCCCGGCACAAAGAAATTTGCGGAAACGGTGCTGCCGTTCGTTCGCCGGCATAACACCATCCTGCTCGGAAATCACGGGATCGTCTGTTGGGCGGATACGGTCACGCATGCGGAGTGGCTGGTTGAAATCGTCGATACGTACTGCCGAACGATCATTCTGGCTTCGTCGTTGGGCGTACCGATCACACCGATTTCGCAGGACAAAGTGGCCGATCTGCTGGACATCAAGAAAAAGCTAGGTATGCCCGACTGCCGTTTTGATGAAGAAGAAAGCGCGGCGGGAGAGTTAGCCGTCACGGCCTCTGAATTTGGCGGCGACGACAAAAAGGTGGCCAGCGGCAATGGCAGCAAAGGCGGAATTTCTTCGGATGATGTCGAGCGGCTGGTCGCCAGTGTGACGGCTCAAGTGCTGGAGTTATTGTCGCGAAAAGAATGAAGGCTGTCAGTTAGTTCAGATGTAAGTCAATGTAAGTCGCGAGATAATCAGGAGGCGCTGCATGGCATCGTATTCGATTCCGGAGATTTCATCTCCTACACCTGTCAAACCTAACGAGGTGCTGCTCATCGCCAGCGGTGACTTGCGTCAATCGGCGAACAAGGTCTGCTGGCCGGCTCAAGCCGAAGCTGAAAAGAAGATCGTCGAGGCGTTCAAGGCCGAGGGTGTGACCGTCCGGCGCGGACATCCCTGCCGCTCCGACCTTGGACACGGCTTCATTTGGAACCAGCGCATGGGGATGGACGTCTTCATGAACATCGACCCGAACGCGCCGCTGATTGTCGCCGAGTCGGTATGGCAGTACAGCGCAAACGTGTTGGCCGGCCTCCGCACGCATCGCGGGCCGATTCTAACCATGGCTAACTGGTCGGGACAGTGGCCGGGCCTGGTGGGCATGCTGAATCTGAATGGCTGCCTGCACAAAGCCGGGGTGAAGTTCAGCACGATTTGGAGCGAGGACTTCGATGACGAGTTCTTCCGGCGCGGGATACGGCAGTGGCTGAAGGAAGGGAAGATCACGCATGACACGAGCTATGTGCATGACTTCGATAGGTCGAAGGTCCCTGCAGCCGAGCGTGAGTTGGGACAAGATCTGGCCCGCTACTTACGACATCGCAAGGCCATACTGGGGGTGTTCGACGAAGGCTGCATGGGCATGTACAACGCCATCATCGAAGACGAACTGCTGAATCCGCTCGGAGTTTACAAGGAGCGCCTGAGCCAGTCGGCGCTGGTAGCGGCGATGAAGGTGGTGCCCGATCAGGAAGCTCAGGCCGTGCGCAAGTGGCTGGACGATCGCGGTGTGACTTTTGTTACTGGTCCCGATCCGGAAAACGATTTAACCGACGGGCAGATTCTCGAGCAGTGCAAGATGTATATTGCCGCGGTGCGCATCGCGGCCGAGTTTGGATGCGACCTGATCGGCATTCAATACCAACAGGGGCTCAAGGACATAGCTCCGGCGTCGGACCTGGTCGAGGCTCTGCTCAATAATGTGGAACGCCCGCCCGTGACCGAAGCCGAGACTGGCCGCGAACTTTATCCCGGCCAACCGCTGCCGCACTTCAACGAAGTGGACGAATGCGCGGGCCTCGACGCGCTCATTACCAATCGCGTCTGGACCGCCATGGGACTCGATCCCGCCACCACCCTGCATGACGTGCGCTGGGGCGAGCACTACAAAGGCGATGGGATCGACGATTTCGTCTGGGTCTTCCAGATCTCTGGCGCCGTTCCCGCCTCGCACATTCAGGGCGGCTACGCGAAGGCGATCAGCGAACGACAGCCTCCCATGTATTTCCGGCTGGGCGGCGGCACGCTGAAGGGCATCTGCAAGCCGGGGGCGGTGGTCTGGAGCCGGGTGTTCGTGGAGGGCGGCAAACTTCACGCCGACATCGGACGCGCGACCGCGATTGAGCTACCTATGCACGAGACCATTCGCCGGTGGAAAGAAACTACGTCGCAGTGGCCGATCATGCACGCCGTCCTACACGGCATCACGCGCGATCAGTTCATGGCACGGCACCGGGCGAATCATTTGAATGTCGCTTATGCTCCGTCGGCTGAAGCGGCCGACAAAGCCCTTGGCGCCAAAGCAACGATGATGGCGGAGTTAGGCATTGAAGTGCATCTTTGCGTGAAGTGATCGACCAATCGAGCAAAGGGCACGGCCGCAAACCAGCGCAAGCCGTGCCCCGCCCGGACATCATCGATAAGATGGCGGCAGCGGATTGCGGTCCTGGAAAACCCGCTGGTGCCAGTAGGGATAAGCCACCTGGGGCGCGCTGGCCTCGTCTAGTTTCTTGACCTGTTCGCTGGTCAGCGTAAAGCTTGCGGCGGCCAAGTTGTCGCGCAACTGCTGTTCATTGCGCGCGCCAATGATCACGCTGGCGACGGTCGGCTTTCGCAGCAGCCAGTTCAGAGCCACTTGTGGAACCGTCTTGCCCGTCTCTTGTGCAACAGCGTCGAGCGCGTCCACGACTTTATAAAGGTACTCATCTGCGACTACCGGACCGACTGTCGCAGTCTTATGCAACCGGCTCACCTGCGGCAGCGGCTGACCACGGCGGATTTTGCCGGTGAGACGGCCCCATCCCAGAGGGCTCCATATCAAAGCGCCGATGCCTTCCGTGTAGGCCTGCGGCATCAACTCCCACTCATAATCGCGGCCGACGAGCGAGTAGTAAACCTGGTGCGCGACGTAACGCGCCCAGCCATAATGTTGGCTGATGTCAATTGACTTCTGCAGATGCCATCCGGAGAAGTTCGACGCGGCGATGTAGCGCACCTTGCCTTCGCGCACAAACTGGTCGAGAGTGTGCAACGTCTCTTCGATCGGCGTCAGGGCGTCGAACCCGTGCATGTGATAGACATCGATGTACTCGGTCTTCAGCCGCTTCAGGCTGCCTTCGATTTGTCGCGTCAGGTGCGAACGCGACGAGCCTGCGCTGTTCGGGCCGTTTCCGAAGGGGAAGGTTGCCTTGGTCGAGAGCAGAAGGCTTTCGCGCGGCAGGTGCTTGATAGCCTCGCCCAGAATCTCCTCGGAAAGCCCCTGGGAGTAAACATCGGCGGTGTCGAAAAAGTTGACGCCCGCTTCCATACAGAGATCGATGAGCCGTGTGGCTTCCGCCACGTCCGTCTCACCCCACGCGCGGAAAAATTCATCTCCGCCGCCGAAGGTCGCGGTGCCAAAGCACAACATCGGAACCTTTAAACCACTTCTGCCCAGTTGCCGGAATTCCATAGATGATTTGACGGGCAGCGGCGGCCTATGGTCGCAACGTTTTTTATTTGCCGATTTAGGAGGCCGGAAGATCGATCGCGATCACATTTTTCGGAAACAGGGACAGCGGTAGCTAGACATCCTTTAGCTGATCCTCATTCATTCCGAAATAGTGGCCCAGTTCATGGATGACGGTCAGGCGGATTTGTTTGCGGACTTCGGACTCGCCGGAGCAGACGGCTTCAATATTCTTCTGATAGAGCACGATGTGATCGGGCCCTGTCGGCAGATCAAATATGCTCTTTTTGGTGGTGGGCACGCCATGGAAGACACCCAGAACCAGCCTCCTTTGCTGCCCTGGTTGCGGCGATGGCTGGTGGGGCGGCTTATCTTCCACCAAAACAGCGACGTTACGAATGCGGCTGCGAAACTCCTGGGGGAGCGAGTCGAGCGCCTCCTCGACTACCTTGGTGAAATGTTCACGCTTCATCGTCCCCCCACTGAAAAAAGTCAGGGCACGCTCACCACGCTAGCGAGTCAGAGTTATTCCGCAGTCTGAGACGGGGCAAGCCCCACCTCTATGAAACCTGCGTTTCTCCGCAGCCTGTGAAGCCGTGCCCTACCCAAACCTACCTAGATCCTTAGGACTTCTTGATGCCAGCGGATTCCCCTTTGAAGAAGCCTACCACTGCCTTGGCTGCGCTAGTCGAGAACAAATTCGTGCTCTTGGCGAGAGAGGCATAGACACCCCGGTAGTCCGCAGGATCGTAGCGGACAGCGTTCGCCATCGGGACGCCGAGGCAGGCGCCCTGTGCGAACGCGTCGAGGTTCGCTCCCAGAAAAACGAAAGTCCAGTTGCCCGCCGCTTCCTTGCTTCGGATCAGTTCACGGATGGCTGGCATCGTCCATTCGCGCGAAGAGTTCTCTTCTCCGTCCGTCATGATGACCGTGATGGTCTTATCGAAGCCGTCGGTGCTTACCGTTTGCACGGTGTTGCCGATGGCATCGAACAGCGCGGTGTTTCCACTGGGCCGGAAGGTTGTGTCGTCGAGCTTCGCGACTTTCGCGAGCGGCACCGCCTTGTATTTCATTTCCACGACGGTATCGAACAGAGTCAGCGAGAACCCGTAGTCAACGGCTGGCTCCTTTGCGAGTTCGTCGAGGTAAAGATTGAAGCCGCCGATGACATCCTTGACCTTGGTGCTCATGGAGCCCGACTTGTCGAGGATGACGTTGACCAGGACGCGCTGCTTGCCGCCGGATTGGGAATTGTTTGAGCTCATTTCTTCTTCTCCTGGTTGGCAGCAGTCGGCGACCGGACGTAGGTGGTTTGCCGCGTGAAGCCCAGTTTGTCGAGCAGGCGCTCGCTGGGTTCCTTGTGACGGTTGTAGACGTTGCTGAGATATTGCTTGGAGATATCCAGCTCGGCTGCGAACTTGGTCAGCGTCTTCTCACCCTGGACGCGCTTCATGATGGCGAGCAGCTCTTCGATGGTCGTCGCTTTGTATGCCATACAGGGATACAGTGTATCCCGATAAGGGATACAAAGTCAAGAGTGGAGTTGGGCCAATAATCGGGTCCTATGGGATTTGCAGGGCCCGTCAGAGGGACCGGTTGTGGGGGAGGCAGTTGCTGCGCAGCGGAGCGTCTTGATCTTTATTCTTTACCTTTATTCTTGTCTTGACTGCAATCACGAGCGACCGAAGTCAAAATGTTATTTGCGGTCGCGATGTGGCAGCCGCAGGATGCGCCATCCGAATCGGACGACGTGTATTTTTGAGAGCTTGACGCAGGACTCACGTCCGTCGCGCTCACCGCGTTTGTTAACGATTTGGAGTAGATGACATTCCCATCGAGCAGGAGCTGGTTGCTCGTCTGGTACTTCTGAGTGGTCGCCACCGTAAAGCCGAAAAGAGCGCTACTGGCCGGGTAATGAAACCAACCGTAATCGGGAAGCTGTGGTCGTCTCGGGTCACAATTCGGGGGTTCCAGTTATTCGACGGAGCGCCGACAAATAGTTGCCACGAGCGGAGCGTGTACAGGTCCACTCGCACAGTATCCGCTGCCGGTCAACGAAGGTGACCTGGCGGCTACTTGCTCTTATAACTGAAAGTCACCTTGGTTTCTTCATCCAGAACCAGCGGCCGGACGAACTGGAAAGATGTGCCTGTGCGCGGCACCTCGATTGCGACCGGCAGCACACCCGCCACGCGCCTTTGCAGATTCATGACATTGGCCGATGCTGCGTTCTGCTCCTGTTTTTTTGCGTTCGCTTCGAGTTGTTGAAGTTGCAGGTAATTGCGGCCGTTGAGGGCCAGATCCGTAGACTGAAGGGCGTTCGCCTCAACGGTTATCGTTTCCATTGCAGCGCCAACCCGTAGAGTTATCGGGTACTCTGCGGCTCGGCTGGAATCATAGTTGATATTTTCAACCGTGGGATTGAAACCAGATGCGTCAACCCTGATCTTTCCTCTGCCCGCGGGAATATTCGACACAAGCCAGCGGCCCGATGCGTCGGTAGCAGTGCTGGTTGCGAAGCCGGTATCTGAGTTCGTAAGCGTAACATGGGCGCCGGGTACTACGGCACCGCTTGAATCCACGACGGTCCCACCCAGTTGTCCGGGAGACACTGGCGCGGCGCTGCTGACAGGTCCGACTATCCCCCCGATTGCGCCTCCTGCCGCTCCCGCCGCTCCGTACTCCGCGACGACCACACTTTCTTGAAAAGCGGGCGGCACCAGATTCGCCGCCATTACATCGCCGCCGAAGTCTTTGACCTTGTATTGCTCGGGAAGAAATACTTCCCACTCCAGCAGATCGATGGGCACATCCATGCGCGGGAGGGATAGCTCAGAGCCGCCTTTCTTTGCAAACGGAGCCCCCGAATGCATGAACACAAAAGAGATTTCATACGCGCCGGTGGGGCGATAGCCGGGGCGCAACAACGGGACGCGATCTCCATCGGGTCCTTGCACGGGCTTGACCTTTTCTCCCGCAACGTCCGCCGACAGAATGCTCGCTCCGGCAGGCAACGCCACTTTCAAAAATGGTTGCGCCTGGTTCTTGACGGTGAGTTTTACCTCGGTGAGCGACCGGCCCTCTGAAGTCACGAGCGTTGTAACCACCGCATTCTCGGCGACGGCCGCAAGCACGCTGCTATCCGGAAAGCGAGTCCACTCCAGCGCCAGAGTGGGTATTTCGTTGGGCTGGCGATGGAACCGAAACGCGGCCTGCGGCGGATAGTGCGCCAGCGAGCGCAAGTAGGGATTGGTTTCTCTCACATCCATGCGCTTGAGACCTCCGCCCTCGGTTGCGGTAAGCTCCATCGTTCCCGCTCCTTCGATGAGAACCTCGCCGGTTTCGCGCTGGGCATTCTTGAAAGCGGGAAAAGGAACGCTGGCTTTCGAGTCGGTGATCTTCGAATCACTGATCGAGCGCTCCATCGAAATCAGGAATTGATGGCTGCGCTGGCTCGCGGTGCGTACCTTTAAGATCAAGACGCCGGATTGAGTTTCGCTCGATTCCAGCGAGGCTCCGGTTATGCCTGTTACTTCATATCCCTCGGGGAGTTCCACTTCGAATTGCGCAGGTTCACCTTGTACGACGGTAACGTCGGCTAAGGTCACAATCCTAAGTTCCCCTTCACTTACCGACACCAGCGTTTTTACATCGGACAGAAATCGCACTTCCCGCGGAACCGTGGGCTCCGCCGTTTCGCGTCTTGCCCACCAGATGCCGGCGGGTTGTCCGGGCACGAGTGTCGCTTCGATCGTCGTGTGTCCGTTCTCGGATCGCCGATCGGTGATCAGACCGGGACTGATGTTTGCGTACGTATTCTCGCCGGGAAGCACCAGCGAGAGTTGCACACTTCCTGCTGGCGGAACCGGCAAACTAAACGACGCCCGCCCCGCTTCGATGTTCAGAGGCAACCCAGCGTTCAGCGTGATGGAAAACTCGGACGGCCCGGTCAGAACGGTGGTCTGAATTCCATTTTCCTGCTGCAGGGGCAGCGCTTTGTTCTCCTGCCGCGCGTCGAGGATCGTCATGCCCATGGTCAGCGGAACTTTGGCCATGCCTTTCTTGAATACTTCGCCTTCCAGTTGAACGCTCCCCAGCACGGATTCGTTTTCCACGCGCAGCTTCAGGTCCGCTCGTTTGAGCGAATAGTTGAGTGGCGGCGTGTCAGGCTTTTTTGGCGCTTTGCTGGCCAACTCGACCAGCCGGTTGTATTCGTCTAGCGGCAGCGTGACATTGCCCGAGTCGGGGAGGGGCAGATTGTTTTTCTGCTGCGCTACGGCAGCGGCCGAGACGATTATCACGAAGGCAAAAAAGATTTTTTTCATCGCGCACCCTGCTTTTTCTCACGCTGGTAGGTAAGTTCGGCGGCTGGCGCCTGATTTTCGCCCGTGAGTTCGGAAATCAGGAATATGGAAGGGCCAAAGGCGGGAAATGAAATTCCAATGGGAAGGATGCCGGCCACCTTTCCCTCTTTTGATTTGGCGCGGAATTTGTCGACGAGGGCCTGCCTGGCTTCATCATCCTTAAACTGTTTTAGATCTGACTCCGCTGACTTCTGTGCCGCCGCGGGTGGCGGCGGCCGCGGCAGATTGAATGCTTCTGACGTTGGATTCGCGTAGGTCTCGGTGCGGAACGGGCCCGGCTCAGCCGATATGTGGAATAGAGGCGGGTAGTAGAGCAGCAGCCCGGTGCGAGAGATAGGCAGATCGAGCGCCGGCAAGGCAAGCTGCACTTGGCCCTTATCCCCCCACGCTGCGCCGCGACTTAGATATAGGACCTCTACGACGAATGCCGGTGTATCTTCGCCTCCGCGGGCTTTTTCCAGCGGCAACAATAAACTGCCATCGGGCGACTGGCCGGGGCGCACCGGTTTGCCTCCTAGCGCGGCGCTCCAAACGACCGCTCCCGGCGGGAGCGTGATCTTCACGAAGTTCCGCTGATTGTTGCGGACGGCGTAGCGCGCCTGAATCAGGCTCTTTCCTTCCTTACTTATCAGAACCTGATAGCGAGCCTCTTCGATGTTGGCCATCAACACGGCTTGCTGCGTGTAACGCGCCACGTTGACGACAAGGGAACGAGTCGGCGCCTCTCCGGCGCGAAAACGAAACGCCGCCAGCGACGGCGATTGGCGGCTGGCGACGGTCTCGCCTAAGTCGCTCGCATCGGCCTCTTCCATCCCGTGCGACCTGAAATCTTTGATCTCGCCTGCTCCGAGTACTTCGACCGCGACTCCGCCCGTGTCTTTCTCGGTATTAAGAAGACGCAGCAGAGGCATCTCGATTTGGCCGTCGCGGGCGAGCCGGGTTTCGCCGTTGATGACAAATCTTGAGCTCTGCTCGATCGGCTCAAGGAATTTCACCGACAGTTCGCCGCTCTTCATTTCCCAATCCGCTACCGTCGCGCCCAGCACCTGATTCACCGTAACGCTTTCAGGAAGCTGGATCCGCACCTCGGCTGCGGCGCCCTGGATTACCTCGAGGTTCACCTCGGCATAGATCGATGTCGAGTCTTCTCCCAGGCTGACTAACTCGGTCAGAGATCCGCGCAGCCGCAGGGGCTGGGTCGCGCGGTGATCCTCCGTCTTTCTTCGCCAGCTAAAAGTGAGAGGCGCGTTGCCTTGTCCGTAGGCAACCCACTTGCTTTCGTCTGCGGTATTGGACTGCTCCGACAGGAGTCCGCCGGCAACTTGAACGTCCACGCCGTGGCGCAAGAGTTGCACCGATGCGCGCGTAATTCCTGAATCAGCGGGAGGGAGCGCGATGCTTTCCGTCCCGGCATTCGAGGCTACGGGAAGAACTATCTCGAGCAGGAGAACCGAACGGCCAGCGTGAGAAAGGACGGCAGTGAGCTGGTTGCCAGCTTTCGCGGAAGGCGGCACCAGGGATACAAGCTTGTTGTCGACTCGCGCCTCGCGAACCAGGAGTCCTGATGGAATGGGAATACGCACCCAGCCATCTTTCAGCACATCGACAGTCAGGCCCACCCGGCCCCGGGCTACATCGCCTCGGACCTGCAACTCGTAGTCGACGCGGGTCAGAGTCGCCAGCACGGGAGAAGCTTCCGGTTCGGGCTCGACCGGATAGGCCTTAGCGTGAAGGGTACGATACTCGGAGACTGGAATTACCACCCATCCTGACGTGCGCGCTTCCTGAGCTCTGGCTATGGTTGCGACGCAGGTTGCGATGCTAAGAACGACGCAAGAAAATAACAGCTTGCGTCCGGATCTCTTGCGCTCCGGAACAATCGGCTGGTTCGACATTCTCATAGGCTGCCTCTCGGCCAACTTAGAAGTGACACGTTGAGTATTCTCGACGGCTTAGGTTCCTTTCGACTCGGTGCTGCAAGACTACTCCGAGGAACGCTCGCCAGGCGCAATCTTGCGGTCGACGTGGGCTCTTCAGCTGCGGTGGCTTGAAGGGATAGGCCTGAAGGCATCGCGGAGCGCATCCGCCGGTCGCGCATTGCCTTCGCCTCCTTCGTTCTCCGCAAGTCAGGTTAAGATAAGGAAGAAATCTAATTGTAGGCAGAATTTGAGCCGCGCGGGGTGGGCGCTTAGTTACCTTCAAGATGCAATGGCGGCACGCCCGCTGCCGCTATTCGCGAACGGCGAGAACGTGAAGGCCGTGCACAGGCTGATGCGCGGCAATCGGGCGGTCACCTCTTAGGCAATGTCAAGAAACGCGCAATCACAACGTTTTCAGATACTCGATAATCTGCATGCGTTCTTCTTCGGACAGCCTGCGGCCGATCACGCCGTTGCCCTTGGGACCATCGTTGAACTCATGCCCCGCATTCGAATTGCCGGGCAGATCGGTGCGGAACTCGGAGGCGCCCTCTAGCGGAGCGGTGTCGAGGCCGAGTTTGACGGGGTCGTATTGCTTGCTCCCTAGATAGAATACTTTTGGCCGCTCACTAACCGGTGAAAGCAGCGCGTACAGGTTGGGGACGGAACCATTGTGAAGGTAAGGAGGCGTCGCCCAGATGCCGTTGTGGGGGCGCGCCTTGTACGCCAGCGGTGTTAGAAGTTTGTTTTCCCGGTAGCCGTTCCACTCTTCCTGTTGTTCGGGCGAAAGCTTCAGTTCGGCGTATGCCCGGCCGATCACTTCTTGCGTGATATACATAAGGCCGTCGCGGGCAGATATGATGCCCTTTCCCAGCGGTCCACTATCGGCCTTCCGGTTATAGAAGTTCTGCGCTTCTTTTGGATCGGTTCCGATCTCAGCCAGGGGAATCATGGTTACTTTGAAAAACTGTCTGCCAGTGTTCGGGTTACTCGTCCAATGCTCCGGCTTATGGCCCTCGTCGGAAGACATGGGCGGCTGGTGGCAGTGCAGGCATAGCTGGTTGTAGAGTTTTTCGCCCTTGGCCGCTTTCTCCGCATCGATCTTACCCAGGATCTCGGCGGGCCACTTGGGCGACCAGACGCCCTTGCCGGGCGCCTCTCCGCCGAGTAACAGTTCGATCTCATGGAGATTGTCAACGTGGATGGTATTCTGGAACTGCACTCCGGGGTAACCCATGAGGTTGATGCGCGAGCGCACGCCCAGCGCCTCACCGACATTTCTCCCCATGGGCTGCTGAATGGAGCCGTTGTACTGCACCCAGTCCATCCAGGATGCGTCCCAGACCGGCGGGAAGTTCACAGGGCCATCGCCGACTGCCAGATTCTTCTTATTGTTCAGCTCAGTTCCGAAAACAAAGTTACCTATCCTAGCTAGTGCGTCGGTGCGGCCGTAACCTTCGGGAGTTGGAAAGAGATGGCGTGTCGCTTTGAACTCAGTGAAGCTGGTGTCGAGATAGTACTTGAGCGCCTTATGCAAGAGCACCTGATCGGCGGGCGAATGGTTAGGTCCCAGCACCCTGTCGGCGAATCTGCGGAAACGCAAAGGATCGTAGTAAGTCCACGTAACTGCGAGGCCGAGCGCCTCGGTGAATTTCTGCAGATCGATCAGGGACGGTCCAGCGTCGATCCGGATCGCCTTGCCGTCGTAGAATAACTCCCCGGTGTGGCAGGCTGCGCAAGTTATACCGAGAACCACCGATTTCTGCCCGGTGTAGGGATCTACGAAACGATCGTCGCGGGAGAATCCTACGGGCAGGGCATCGGGATTTTGCTCGTAGGCGGGGTCGGGAATAAAGCCAAAGCCCTGCATGTATGAGTCGTCCTTGAACAGAGGAGCGCCTTTGATGGTGAAACGCGGCTGCTCAAGCGCGAGAAACCAGGCGTAGGGTAAGAGCTCACTTCCTTGAGCCGTGTGGTAATAACGATGACGCTGATCTTCGGTCCAGTTCTGCCAGAGCCACGCGATGTCCCTGGGCCTTTCGATTTTCGGCACCTCCAGGCTGTTGTTTAGGGTGAAAACGGCAATGATCGCCGCGCAGAGGGCAAGCACGCCGAGCAGCGCCAGTGCGCCGATGACGCTCGGACGCCTGAGCAGCGGTTGCTTGGGCGGAGGGGTTATTTGCTGTTCGATCACCGGCCGCGGCGCCAGCTCGCAGGCGTTTTCCTGCTCCGTCACGTAATGCTGCGGCAAATTCTTCGGGCGATATTCCGGCACATCGCGCATCCGTTCGAGGACGCTCGCGTGAATGTGGACGCCGTCTGCGATAAACCTCGGGCGCGCCAGGTTCAGCCGGATATTGCTCTTCCACTTAGGTGGCGTTTGCCCGGGCACGAGATAGTGGTGAAGCTTTGGCCAGACTTCTCCGAGATACCAGAAGCCGTGTAGCGACTTATGCAACTCCGCGGCGGGATTGGGCTTGACATAGGGGAGCTTTCCGCCGAGCACATCGATGACCTTTTGCGGATCCAGCTTTAATCCGGCGGATTGAGCCTCGCATAACATCCACCGCAACGCGATTTTAGAAAGCCCGCTGTAAGGTTCGAGATAACTACCACCGACATCGGAGTGAACGCCCGCGAACCACACTTCCTTCAAATCCTGGTTCGGAGGTGGGGGCGTCTTAAAAAGGTGCTGGCGAAAAAAAGCACGGCGCTCATCGATCGAAACCGCGTGGCGGATGACAGGCACGTCAGGCAACTCCGAGGTGTAGGGCAAGGCCCCTGAGTCGAGGTGAACGGGATCGAGAATCCATCCAACCGAGGTGACGGTGTCCCACAACCCGAGAAAGTATGGTTTACACGGAACGCTGAAGGTCATTCTAAAAGCGGCAGCAATCTTGAACTTGTCGGCGGCATTGCTTTTGTAAAGCCGCAAAGCGTACGGAATCAGCGCCTCATTTCCCGGCGTCAGCAGCCCGAACATATGCAGCATGCCGCAGAGCGCGCGGGCAGTGTAAGCGCCGCGGCTGAAGCCGAAGATGTAGACCTGGTCGCCGGGCTTGAGCTCCCGCATCAGGAATGAATAAACGTCGGCGATGTTGTCGGAGAATCCGTAGCCGAAAGCCAAGCCCCTCACCTGGGTCCACCACTTCCCGATGGTAGTCAGGGCGTTTCTGGCGCCCATCGTCCCGACGCCGGGGTGATAGTAGGCGACCTGCTTATCTTGAGCAGACAAGGTCCAGTAGAGCTTTACAACATTCGAGTTTTCAGGCCCATACTCATTCCCGGTTCCGTCGCAGCAGATTACGATATTCCTCGACATTACGAGATCAAACCTCCGTAACACTTCGGCGATGCTCGAATCCAGCGCCGCCTATACTTCGCCGGCCGGAAGCGTAGGCTGACTCTCCGAGCCGGTCGCGGCTGCGCTCTTGCCTGCGTCCTGGCCGGCAGTGCGAACTGATTCTACCCGGGCGAAGAATGCCGCCATGTCGCATCCGACCGGCGCCGGCGGCGCGTTCTTAGGAACGTTCTCAGCGTAAGACGAGATCATCCACGAACCCAGGTGGCGATAGCTTTCAAACTGGGCTTCGTTGAAGAACTGGTTCGCGGTGGCCTCATGAGGAAAGGTCTGATGGGAAGCGGCATAAGCGCGAATATCCGGCGGCTCGCTGCCGTTCAGGGTCGGTTTGATGAACAGCAGTTCGCCTTTGGGAGCGCTGTCATCAACGCAATCGTACTGGATCTCTCCGCGAATACAGTAGAGGTTCAAAGGTTCGACTCCCCTCTTCATCGGCAGCCCGTGGGGAAAGTCGGGAAATGCGATCGGGATACCGAGGTCGATCTCGATCTTGCGAATCGCATTGCCCAGGTCTTCAAAATGAAATTCGCCGTCAGCATCGGCGTCGACCACGACAATGCGCCGGCAACGGCGCAAGACCATCTCATAGAGTCCCAGATTTTCGAAATGGCCGCCATCGGACAGCTCGATCCACTTGTAAGAGTCGTCGGTGTTCCCCATCGCCTCGTTCAGCAGGGGCATCAAAGCCCACTTGGGGCCGCTTCTTCCGAGGAAGCGGCGCGTCCTGCTGCCCGCAGGCCATTTCCGCAGATGCGGCCAAATGGGATTGGGGAGCCACCAGCCTAGTCGCGCGTTAAAGAAGGTCATCAACAGCGTGACCAGCGGCGAAGAGTGGTAGCCCATGTTGGGATTAAAGGCCGCCCCGCTGATCGCCATGGCGGTGCCAAGGGTTACACCCTTGCTGCCACCGTAATCCTCGGCGGGCAAGTACCCCAGACGCCAGCTTCCGACGCTGACCGGACTGAAGGTGAAGGGTTCAGCCTTGCGCTGCTGCCATGCCATGTTCTTGGTCGCCACCAGGTTCAGCGCGGTGTTGATAACGTGCAGCGGCGCATCGTGGCGCGGCATGTCGGCCTCGTACATGTTGTCAGTGCTGTCGAAGTTAGTGAAGCTGTCGGGATGGCGAGCGAAGTTCGAGGCGCCCAGGTAGGAGCGCGTGAGCCGCATGCGGTACATCCCATGCAGCGAAAAAGTATTGATGTTGATGAACATGTTGGCGAAAAGCGCCAAGAGGCAGACCGCCGCAAAGACGACGAACACGGCGAGCGAGTCCAGTTTGAGGCGGCCGAGGGTATCGACATAGAGGGTCCCGACCCAGGGAGCCGACTTCCCCACATTGACGGTCACCCCGAGATAATGAAACCAGGAATGTTGCACCAAGCTGGGGCCCAGCAATATCGCTTGCTTGATCATCCGGTCGTAGAGCTTCACCCGCAGCAAGCTGGTGAGCGTTGCCAGCGCCAAGGCGAGACAGACCAGCGCGATGCCGGAGGCAACCGGGGCGATCATTCCATGGTCGGCCAGGAATTTTTCGAACCTCGTAAGTTGCTCGGCCTTGACGCGCTTGAGGCCGGAGGTGGTGGCCGCGCTCAGCCCCGCAGCGCTGCCGACATAACCTGCGCCAAGTCCCACCGCTGCGAAGATTGAGGCGTGCATTACGTGTAGAAAACTCGCGGCGAAGAAAGCGGTGCAGTTCAACGCCAGCCAACACAGCAGGCAGGCAAACAACATACCTCCCGCGCGCGCCCACCATTCTCGTTCCTCTTCCCTTTCGATGTGGGTCAATAAGCCCGTCAGCAGGGTCGATGCCAGCATCATGACGCCGAGCACGATCGGGATCACCAGAACTACAAACTTGTGGCCAATCACAGGATGCCAGGGACCGACGCCCATCAATCGGGGGCCCACTTTCAAAGCACACTCGGCCAGCAACCAGGCGGCCAGCGTCGCCACCAGCAAGGGCGCGACGAACGACCAGATCAGCTTGCCCCAAGCCAGATCCCCGCTTCCATCGTGTTTGTGAAAAGCAGTGGGCTGCTGCTTGCCATCGTTTTCCCAGAGCAGGCGCAGACGGACCAGCGACATGGCCAGGGGCGGAACGGCGGCATAGACCATCAGCCATCGGGCGAGACGCAGGACCGACCACTGATTTCCAGTTAGCGCACCGCTGAAGTAGCCCCAGGCGGAAGCTTCACCTAGCAGCCAGGCGCTCACCAGGACCGGCAGCGCGAAGAACCAGAACTCCAGAAAGGTGCTTCCATCTTTATCCGCATCGCTGAATCTTGAGTTCTGCTGCGGACGCCCCATTCGCCACACCGCAGTGGCGGAAGCGAACATGACGCACACGATGGCCGATCCCATCACTCCGCCAAACCAGGCGTCCCCTGAGAATCGATGGGCGAAGGCCCAGCCGTAGGAGACGTTGTAGAGAAATTCGGGCAGACAGAACAACGCGATGACGAGCGGCACAAGAATCAGCCAGTTCAGCATCATGTTGCGCATCACGATCGACAACAGGGTCAGCGTGTCGAGCGTGAAGCCGTAGCGTGGTGAGAGATAGCTGGTGTACTCGCGCAGGTGACGGATGGGCTGAGGTTCGGGATCGCCCGAGGTCGGAGCTCTGGAAGCCAGATGGTCGACGACTTGATGGTAGTCGCTTCTCTCGGACCAGGCCATCAGCCAACTGCCAATGTAGCCCCCACCGGAAACGGTGGAGAGATAGTCCAGCGAATCGAGGAGGGGCCGATTGTTCTCGGCGCAGACGGCGGGCCGGCTGAATCGTGCCAGCCCTTCCAGAATGCCAAGCGAAAAACTTGCGCTGCGAATGCCGCCGCCGGAGAGGCACAGGGCTGTGCCCTCCATGGCGTAGAGAATGGATTTCAGCGGCCGATCATAGATCTGACAAAGGCTTTCCGCGACCAGCACTCGCTCGTAAGCTTCGACGAGTCTCTTCTTGAACTTCTTGCGCGGCTCACCGCGCGACTGCCGCTGGGCTTGCAAATGTTCCTTCGCCACTGCCAAGTCGCGGTAGGCTTGCTCGGACTGCGTGAGGTCGGCATCGACCCTGGTCCATACCCTGGCAAGGTCTTGCGGGGTGAGCTCTAACTTCAGAATGTGTTTTGCCGCGGCCGTGGCTAGGTCCCCAGGGGTATGCTCGGATTGTAATATGTGCTTGGCCACGGCTGCGGCAAGGTCTTCCAAACTCGGCGCGGATTTCAAGATGGCCGCCAGCGCGGGGTTGGGCTCCGGTTCCAGAATCTCGTTCAACGCCTTGTCGGCAAGGTCCTCGGGACGCCGCACGCGGTATTCGCCAAAAATAGTGCGGAAAGGGAGCGCGTGCGGCTGCGCCGGATAGGTTGTCCAGGTGTGCGAATTCAAGGCCGCCCCCAGTCAAAACAGCTGGTCATCGCCGGCCACAGCTGCCCGGTCAGAATGGAAATCGAAATTGGAGTTGGATTCATATTTAGTTCAACACCGACTCGATTCGACACCGACAACAACAAAGGGTCATTCCCCAGTCGAGAATCTCGCACCACTCGCGAGAAGACACAGACCAATGACCGAGGCTCCGCTGCCATCGGCACATCATGCCGATCATAGTGATTTGATCTTGCGACCAGGCGAGGAAGGATTGACCAAGCCGACGAGATGGCGGAAATTCTGCTCCTGAACCGGAGTTACTGTCAAGCGCGAAAGTCGCTTCCATCAAAATGTTTTATGCGATTCAGTCGAATTATTAATGGCGTTCTTCACGGCTTCTTTATGCCTTGCGTTCTATGTTCCAGGTGCGAGCGGTGGATGTCAGTTCGGGCCGCGGGTTGAGGCGGATAGCCGTCATTTGCGAGGCATATCGGATGAGGACACTTATGGAAGCCGACAACTTGGACTTGGGTCTCTTGCGCACGTTTCTGGCGGTTGTGGAAAACGGGAGTCTGGGTAAGACTGCGTTGGCGATTGACCGAACGCAGCCAGCGATCAGTCAACAGATGCTGCGGCTGGAGAAGATCGTTGGGCAGAAGCTGTTTGCTCGCGGCAGGAACGGCATTAAGCTGACCGGTCACGGGCAGGTCCTGGTGACGTATGCCCATCGTGCGGTGGGGCTGAACGAGGAGATGCTTCTGAGGCTGAGAGGAGAGAGTTGTGGCCGACGGGTGGCTGTCGGCATGAGCGCGGATGCCGCGCTGGTTGGGTTGGGGGCTGCCCTGAAGCGCTTTCAGCCGCTGCGCTCGGACCTCGAATTGAGGGTGACGGTAACCGCTGCCAACCGGCTCGACGCATTGTTGGAGGCGGGAAAGCTGGACTGGGCAATTGGCGATCCCAGCCTGATGAGCGCGACCGCAACGGAGAAGTGGGCGGTCCGGCTGGAATGGGCCGCAGGCAACAACTTCGATTTCGATGAATCGCGGCCGATACCGGTTGCGCTGTTCGAGGGCGCGGGTTCATGGCAGGACGAGATGCTGGACTCTTTGCGCAGGGCCGGACGAGATTGGCGGGTCACCTTTGAAAGCGCGAGTCGGGATGCGGTCGTCGCCGCTGTGCAATCGGGGCTGGGCATCGCCGCCTTGCCGGTCGCGGCCATTACGGACTTCGCACTCAGCCGCTTTGAGGCGATTGAGCTGCCGCCGCCTCCCATGATCGAGTTCGGCATGTTTCGCTCGGCCGCTGCCACGGATATGCCGAACGGCGCACGGAGCACGTTCGAAGCCAGGCTGGCCCCGATGTTCGACGCGAACACGAACAACGCGAGCGCGGACGTTGGGACCCTGACGGTCTGAAGCTGATGAGCCCTGGGAATAGCTGGCCGAGGGAACGCTCGTCTATGCGATGGCCCAAATCTTATGCCCCGGGGCGCCCGTCTCTCAGATGCGGTGAGCGTTAAGCAGCGCTGCGAGAGACCGTGCGCGCCGCCAGATCCTTGGTGATCATCTGCAAGATGGACAAGGGAATCCGCAGGCTTCTGGCGACTCCCGACTTTCGGGAAATCGCCTCGATCGCTGCTCCCTTTTCGTCCAGGGTCGGATTGGAAGTCAGATCGAACTCCTCTCCATACATCCGTATCCGATTGCGGTGCGCGTAGCCCAGCGTTTTGAGCCTTTCGCAGAGTTGAGCATTTCTATCAATTTGGATTGCCATTGGTCCCCTATTATTGCGATGCGACAGTGACGCGGGTTAAATGCTTGTGTTTTGCGCGCAGCCCGATACAAGGGCCACTCTCTTAGTGTACGGCGGCATCGAGGCGGATGGCAAGGCCGAGTACGTTGCTGCAGCCTTCCCGTCAAGTAGCACATTCAAGTAGTACATTTCTGGTCATACGGTCTGGTCGCCGAGATTGGACGGCGATTCAGCGTTCAAGTTGCGATCCATCATTTGAGTGATCGCGATAATCGGCGGAGGCTTCGCTCCCCCTCACCTGGATTTGGGGCCAGACAGGGCAGCCTCAGCGGGTCGCGCCCTATATAATCAACGTCGTGCTGGAGCTTGACCATTCTGCGATGCTGGCGATGGCCCTGGCGGAAGCTCGCAAGGGACTGGCCGAAGGCGGCATCCCCATCGGAGCTGCGATCTTCGATGCCACGGGCAAACTCGTCGGCTCTGGCCATAACCGCCGCGTGCAGAATGGGGACCCTTCCATGCATGCGGAGACCGATGCCTTCCGCAATGCGGGACGCCAGCGCAGTTATCGCAAGCTCATCATGGTCACGACGCTGGCTCCCTGCTGGTATTGCAGTGGACTGGTCCGGCAATTTGGCTTCGGTTCGCTGGTTGCCGGCGAGAGCCGCAATTTTCAGGGTGGCTTGGAGTGGCTGCGCTCGCTGGGTGTGCGGGTTTTTGATCTTGACTCCTCGGAGTGCGCCTTGTTGCTGGGCGACTACATCCGCAGAAATCCTGAGGTATGGAACGAGGATATCGGAGAAGAGTGACGGTCTCTCCACCGAACGGCCCTGCGCGCGTACTAGAAGAGGACGCGCAGGGTCATCTGGATCTGGCGGGGGCCGCTGATGGTTTTGTTGGTGACGCCCAAACCGGAGGGACAGTTATAAAAACCCTGATTCGTATTGTCACAGGCCGTGGGCAGCGGGGGTGTCCCCGCCACTGGGAATTGGTTGTAGAACTGATTCTGGGAAACGTCGTCAATGGGGACGTCAAAGCTGCTGGTGTTGGTTAAGTTGAAAATATCGAGAGTGTATTTCACGGAAAAACGCTCGGTAAGCTGGGTCAACTTTACGAAAGAAATGGTGGCGCTTCTCTGCCAGGATTGGCGGAAGATATTGCGCTGGCCGTTGGTGAAGTTGGTCTCGAAGGTGTCACCCGCTGGAATTGCGCCATTGAGATCTCCGGGGTTGAGCAGAGGCAGGGTGAAGCAGGCAGGGTTGAGCGCCGCGGTGCCGAAAGCTCCCGTAGCGCCTGTAACCGCGTTCTTTGCGGTACAACCGGCCTTGAGCGGGACAATCGGATTGGTGATGCCGTCGTAAACGCTGTAGAAGATGCTGCCCACAGCGCCAGTGTAGTCGATGATGCTGTAGGGCTGGCCACTTTGAAGCACGGCACTCCCTTCAACGGACCAGCCATCCGCGATCTTGCCCTTCACGGTGGACACCGAGAAGAATTTAGGCACTTGGTAGACGTAGCTGAGATTGAAAGCGTGGGTGCGGTCAAAGTCAGACGATCCGTAAGCCGAGCGCAGGTTCAGCGGATTGTTGCCGTTGAAGAACAGGCCCATGCCGCTCTGCTCATCGAGTGCGTGGGAATAGGTGTAGGAGAAGCCGAACTGCAGGCCGTGGTTCATGCGCTTTTCGATGTGCGTCTGCAGTGCGTTGTAAGCCGAGACGCCCGCGGCCGTGTACGTCTCCGATTCCGCCGAATAGCCGATGTAAGGAACGCGCAGGTCCACGTTACCGCCTTCGTAAGTGACGAGATAGGACCCCTGGTTGTTGGGCAGTGAAATAGGATTGCCGCTCGAATCAGTTACCGTGTAACCGTAAGTGTATTGCTGCGGGTACTTGGAGTTGGGATGGATTATGTTGCTCGGCGAGGCGATTCCCGGCTGGTTGAAGGGAAGGGGAATAACTCCGTGGCGGCCCAAATTTCCGACGTAGCCGATCTCGATGGCCAGATCGTTGCGCGGCTGCCATTGAATGTCGAGAGTGTCGTTGATGGTGTAAGGCAGTTTGTTGGCGCGGTTGTAAGTGGCGAACGAGAATAACTGCGCGCCGCCGGCAATCGCAGCTTCGTTGGGCAGGTACTGATCGATGTCCGCCGGGTTGCCGCTGGGAGCGGGCCCGAGCGTAGAACCCCACGGGTTGGCGAGTGAACCGCCGGTGCCGGTGGCAGCGGTCGTGGGATCACAGGTGGGGATGTAGCCCAAATACAGGTTGGTGAAGGTCGTGCACGCTTGCGCGTTCACATATGGCGGAGTCTGGTTGACGCCGAACGGACCGCCATTGATCACGCCCTCAGCGAAGCCCGGCGACAGATAAGAAAAGAGCTCGCCACGATCGTAGTAGATGCCTGTCCCGGCGCGGACGACGACCTTGTCGTTGAACCGTCTGGGGCTCCAGGCAACACCGAGGCGAGGCGCGAAACCCCATTGCCGGCCAGTCAGCGTGCTGTTGCTGACACCCTTGGTGGAAAAAGATTTATTGTTGCCGGCGATGATAATACCGTTCATGCCGGTGTTGTTGGGATCGATGGTATCGGTTGCGTCGTCGTAGACATAACGCGAAGGATCGAAATTAAAAATACGGCCGTACTTTTCGGTGAGGCCGCCGTCCCAGTCCCAACGCAGTCCGGCAGTAATGCTGAGATTGGTGCGGAGCTGAAACTTATCCTGGATATAAGTGCCCGCCTGACCGGCGCGGTAGTAGCGGTTGGCATTGCCTTGCAAAAACTTGGTGGTGGTGAAGTCGTCGTTGGTGGTGACAAAGCCTTGTAGAAACTGGGAAAAGTCAGCCGTCGAGATGATGCCTTGGTTGGTTCTTTTGTCGCGAGTATTGAGTTGCGTAAAGGCATAGCTGCCGCCGAAGGTAAGCGTGTGCTTGCCTCGCATCCAGATCGCATTCGCCGACGGCATAACACGATTCTGAAAAACTCCGGTAAAAGCTCCTTGCGAGGCCGCGCCCTGGCCGATGGTCAGAAACTGGAGATTGGTGATGCCACCCGCGTTGGCGGAACTAGACAACCCCAACGGGTCCGCGATGGTAATGCCCGGAAAGAACGTCGAGCCAAAGGTGTTGATTGGCGTTGTCCCGGTTTGACCGCCGAAGGACTGCGGGGTAAAAGGCTGCGCGATTGTGCTGTAAACCTTCTCGCGAAGAATGCCGAGAACTTCCGTGATGTTTAAGTTGGGCCTGAGTGACTGCGTGTTGGTGAGCGACGCGACTTGGCTGCCGGCATCGAGATGTTGAGAAAAGCCGGCGACGTTTGAGTAGGCGTAGGGAGCGATGCTCGGGTCATGCTGATAGTAATATTTTGCCGAAACCGTGTCCTTGGCGCTCTTGTTCCAATCCAGATTGGCGACGCCCTGGTCGGCGATGAAGTAGGCAGTTCCGGGGCTTATTGCGTTTTCCGGAAAAATCGGCGTGGCTGTCTGGCCGTCCCAGGAGGGGATGAGGTACTGACCGTTGGGCAGTTTGTACTGAAACAGCGCAACCGCTATGGGACTGACGTCGCCGTTGCCGGTGAGGCTCGTACCCCAATAAGTATTTGCAATTTGAGCCAGACCCTGAGGCGTGCGGTTGGTGTCGGTCAGGCCTTGCGGAACGAGCATCCGCGAGAGGCCAATATCCTGATCGGAGTCGTGCAGATGCTGATAGCTGACGTATCCGAATAGTTTGTTTTTGATGAGCGCACCGCCGAGAGTGCCGCCGACGGTAGCGCGATGCAATTCCGGATTCTTGTCGTAGGACGGAATATTCGGGTCTTCCTTGTCGAAGAATGGAGCAGCGTTGAGCCAGTTGGTCCCGCGATGCAGGTAGGCCTGCCCGTGAATTGAATTCGTGCCGGATGCGGTGCTCATGTCGATGTGCGCGCCGCTGGTTGCCCCCTGTTGCGCGTCGTACATGGAAGTGTTGACGCGCACCTCCTGAATGGTTTCGGGCGCGGGCGTTGGCAAAGCCTGACCAATCGCCAGGTAGACGGAGGCTGTGCTCTGGATGGGAGCCGCGCTGGTGCTGGCCGCGTTGGCGACTCCAGTATTGTTTACGATGCGGGCCGAGGCTACTTGACTTGTGCTCTTGCCGTTAAACAAATTGCTGGCATCGACGCCGTTTAGCAGAAAGCTGTTGCTAGTATCGCGCTGGCCATTCGCCCAGATAGGCTCGTTGCCCAAGCCGCTGTTGGCACCCGTACCGCTGGGGAGCTCGGCATTCACTCCGGGAGAAAGAATGGCGAGTCCGGTGAAGCTGCCAGTGGGCAGCGGGACAGCCTGAATCTGCTCGTCGTCCATCACGTAACCGTTCGTGGTGTCGACCGCGTTCATCAGCGGTTCCGCTTTAACCTCGACGACCGTCCCCACTTGGCCGATCGGCAGTACCGCATTGACGGTGGCGGTACGATTCGCCTGCACCGTAATCGCGGGGATCTTCTGGGTCTCGAAGCCCTCATGGGTGAAGGTGAGCGTGTAGGTGCCGATGGGCAGGTTGACAAAGTCGTAGATGCCATTCGCGTTGGTCTTCTGGGTGCGGGTGAGTTTTGTCTGGTCACCGACAATGGTCACGTCAGTTTCCGGCAGAACACCGCCCGTCTTGTCTGCGACCGAGCCGGTGATGCCGCCGAGGGTCTGCTGCGCCTGAGCGCAGGGCGTAAGAGCAAATTGCAATCCCACGGAAAACCCGGCGAGGAGAACGAGCAACCCGACTTTCGTATTCATCTTCATCCATGGCCTCGAAGAAATTTTGAAATCAACTTGTGAGTACGGCTTGCCAGAAGTCGATTCACTCCCGTGTCGTAGGAGTTATGTTCGCGGCAAGGCTGGGTTGCGCGCGTCTGCACGCAAAAAAATGATGGACCGAATGTACGCGAGTTGGGTGCGGAAGTGAAGAGTTCCGTGTAGTCATAATTTCTTTGGCACAGATTAGATATTTTTATGGCAGCGGGTGAAGTCGCGGGAGGGGTTTGGCCCATGGCGGCGTGTTGCCGGTTGTCGCGTGTCCGGAGGAGCAGCCTTAACAAACTGTGGTCGAACTCCAGCGTCCAAAACCAGCGCCTAAAGGCGCATTCATAACGCGGCACTTTCGGTATGCCTAAAGGCATACCCTGATACGAATCGCACTTACACCACGGGCGCTTAGCTCCCGGCAAGCGCCGCTTCTTTATTGCGCCGTCGAATCACGAACCACAGCAGTCCTGCTGTCAAATAGGCAAGATAGACGTAGGGAAGCTTGCCATAGGGTCCCTGGGGCACGGGGTAAAGATTTCCAGCCAGGGCGAGCAGCATGGCTGCGGCGGCCAGCCAGGGAACGATCTGGGCTCCGGGGCGGTAAACTTTGTGGTCGCGCAAGTAGCGCGGCAGGGCGACGCAGACCAAGGCATAGGCGACGATAAAACCATAGGTCGCCAGGGAGCCCAGCCAGCCGTAGACATCCAAACCGCTGGCGCCACGGGCTGCGAGCACCGCTACCGGCAAGAGCGCGGCCGCTCCGGTGATGACGACGGCGCGGCTTGGGGTTTGATTCTTCGCATGCGCGGTGCGCAACGAGTTGTGGGCGAGCCCGTGGTGCGCCATCTGCAGCAACACGCGTGCCGCCGCCGTAATGCATCCCAGAGTGCAGGCAAACAAGCTCACGAGTGCGCCGATATCGATCAGCACTCCCAGCGCCGCGACGCCGCCGACTCGGGCCACCACATGCATTGGATCCTGGCTTGCGCCCAGGTCCTGGCCCGCGGCGCGGAAACCCAAAACTTCCGCATAAGCGCAAACGATGAAGAAAGCTCCGGCGAGAATGGCGCTTTGGATGACCGCGCGTGGAATCGTCTTGAGCGGGTTGCGCGCCTCGGATCCCAACGTCGTCGCGCTCTCGAATCCAACGAAACTAAATAGCGCGAGCACCAGTCCCAGCCGCAAGCCGCTGCCGGTCATGCCGTGGAGATGGAGTTGTTCGCGATCCCAGTGCCAGCCATGGCGCACCAGGAGCAGCGCGACCACGATCACAATCACGGAGACGGACGTCGCCTCGATCCACAGCATGAGCTCCGCCGAGATCTTCACGTCGCGATAGGCGATCCAGATGGAAACGGCCGTGACCAATGTGGCCAGCAGAACCGCAGAGTAAACATGGCCGGTGGCATCGCGCAGCAATAAATTAGCATAGTGGTAGAAGCCGCCAATGACGCTCGATCCGGTCGCCACGTAGGCTAGCAACAGGCTCCATGCGACGGTCGCGCTTAACCATGGAGGCAGGGTCATCGAAGCGTAGGTGTACAACGAACCCGGCGACGCGGAATGGTGAGCATAGCGGCCAATGCACAATGCAACCAGCAGCACAGCCGCGGTTGCCAGTGCATACGCCAGCCAGGTTCCATTGCCGGCGAGGGCGCAAACCAGCGGGATCGTGGCCGCAGGCGTAGTCGTGGGAGCCATGGTGGAAACGGACTGAGCCAGCGTTTCCATTGGGGAGAGAATCGCGCGACGCAGGCCATACTCCGTGGCCGGGAAATTCTTTGCGGCGGCTTGCGTCATGCGCGATTTTTCTCCAAGTTGCATTGGGGTGGGATTGTACAACACCGGTCGCACCCCACGGCGGAGAGAGAATCGAAATCAAAATGCGGTGTATTATTTTGCAACGTTTCAGCTATGGTGTTCGACACAGTTGCTGGGAGAAGAGAACATCCGATGAAACTTGAGAAGGAATTATTACAGAGTCTTCCCAAAGTTCTTTTGCACGAGCATTTAGATGGAGTGCTGCGCCCGCAAACGGTGGTTGAGTTGGCGAGAAACGCAGGATACGGGGAACTTCCCACCTCCGACCCGGAAGCATTGGCACAGTGGTTTCATCGGGGGGCAAACCAGGGAAGTCTCGCCAAGTATCTGGAGGGTTTCACCCACACCATTGCAGTCATGCAAACCGAGGAGGCTTTGGAGCGCGTCGCCTATGAACAAGCCGAGGATCTGAGCAAAGACGGCGTGGTTTACTTCGAAACTCGCTTTGCGCCAGTCTTTCATAAGCATAAGGGATTGACCCACCAACAGGTAGTCTCGGCTGTTTTGAAAGGACTGGAGCGGGGGCGCAAGGATTTTGGAATCGCTTCGGGATTGCTCATCTGCGCTATGCGCAACATGGACGTGTCGCTGGAGATGGCGGAACTGGCCGTCGATTTTCGTGAGCGCGGAGTTGTTGGCTTCGATCTTGCGGGAGAAGAGGGCGGCTATCCTCCCAAGAAACATGTGGAAGCATTTCATTACATTCAGCGGCAGAATTTCAACATCACGGTTCATGCCGGGGAAGGTTATGGAAAGGAATCGATTTGGCAGGCGATTCAGTATTGCGGGGCGCACCGGATCGGACACGGCACTCGGTTGATCGACGATATCGCAGTCGTGGATGGCAAGGCAGTCAAACTAGGCGATCTTGCCCAGTACGTGCTCGACAAGAGAATTCCGCTGGAGATTTGCCTGATCAGCAACGTCCATACCGGCGCGGCGCCCAGCCTCGCCGAGCATCCTTTCAAAATCCTTTACCAGGAGAAATTTCGCGTTACCCTTAATACCGACAACCGGTTAATGAGCAGCACCAGCATGACCCAGGAGTTCGAGGCCGCGGCGGATACCTTTGGCCTGGGTTTGGACGACTTCGAGAAGATCACCATCAATGCGATGAAGAGCGCTTTTCTGCCTTACTATGAGCGCTGCGATTTCATCTACTCGATTATCAAGCCTGGCTATGCGAAGATCCGTAAGTCTGCGAACCCGCCGATTTATTTGCAGCGATAAATATTGGCGATAGCCATCACTCGGAAAGCGCTGCCAGAGTTTCTGCGAGCACCAGCGTTCCGCGGGTGATATCTTCCGGGGACGCATATTCGTCCGGACGATGACTGTAGCCGTTGCGGCAGGGTATGAAGAGCATGGCGGTGGGAGCAATGCGCGACATAAACAGCGAGTCATGGTAAGCGCGACTCACCATGGGCAGAAAATTCAGATGATGTTTTCGGCAGGATTCGGAAAGTGCTTCGACCACGAGAGGCGCACAGAGGGCCGGAGCATCCGCGTTCAACAACTCGGTGCGAACCGACACTTGGCGCTTCTCCGCGATTGCCTTGCCGGCGCTTTCCATCTGCTGCATCATGCCGTCACGCCGCTTGAGATCGGTGTCACGAATGTCAGCGCTCAGACGAACGCGACTGGGAATGCTATTGACTGCGCCAGGAAAAACTTCGCAAATGCCGACCGTAGCCACGGTATCGACGGCTCCGCTGGTGCACGCGGCATTTTCGACGGCGAGAATTAGTTCCGCTGCGGCGCAGAGTGCATCGTGACGAGCTGGCATCAGAACTCCGCCCGCGTGGCCGCCTGCGCCCTCGATCGAAATACGCAAGCTCGCTGGGGCCGCGATGCTGGTGACCACTCCCAACGGAATTTGCTCGCGCTCGAGCAACGGACCCTGCTCGATGTGCAGTTCGACAAATGCCTTATAGTAAGGGCTCGGCAGTCTGACGGCTTCTAGTTCTCCGCGCATATCTGCTCTTTGGCGAACTTCATCCAGAGGCGCGCCCTCACTGTCCTTGAACAGTCGCGCGACGTCGGCGGAAAGAATTCCCGACAGCATGCGGCTGCCGATGCATCCAATCCCAAAGCGCGTGGGCTCTTCCGCGGTGAACACCAGTAACTCGACCGAATGTCTGGGACGGAATCCGGCGTGCTGTAAAGCTCGAATCGCTTCGAGACCTCCAAGAACTCCGACCACGCCGTCGTACTTCCCTGCATTCGGAATCGCGTCGATGTGAGAGCCGGTGCCTACGGCGGGCAGCGCGGGATCGGAACCGGTCCAGCGCACAAAGGTGTTTCCAATCGGATCTTGCCGCACAGTAAGACCGGCGTCTTCGCAGCGTGTTTTGAGCCACGCACGGGCCTTCAGGTCGGCGGGCGTAAAGACAATTCTGGTTACGGCGGGCGCTTCGGCATCGGAGATCGCGGCGAGTGCTTCGATCTCAGAAATCAGTTTCGCTTCGTCAATTTCGATTTTCATGTTCGCGCGCCAGCGAGCGGGTGCCGGTTCGAATCTTTATAGATGAGATATTTCGCCGGCACTTTTCCGATCGCTCCAAACCACTGTGGACACCACGGCGCCATCCAGATGAAATCCCCCGCCGTGACCGGGTACCAGGAATCTCCGAGCCGGTAGATCCCTCCTCCTTCGAGCATGATGAGCCCATGCTCCATCACGTGCATTTCGACCATGCTGAGCGCGGCGCCGGGCTGGTAGACCATGGTGTTGACTGCAAAATCGAAACTCATCTCGTCCGGCAAAAGACATTTCACCTGCAAACCGGGATCGTCTCCCAGCGGATGCGACGCAACTTTGTCTTCGTGCGACACAATCAAATGCGGTGGTGGAATCGCCGGCAAGGTCTCATAAGCCTTTTCAATTACAGCTAGGCGGCTCTTCTCGGACGCCATAATCCGGTGCACCAGACCTGCCGGCACATAGGCGTAACCGCGTGTTTCGAGTTGGCTTTGCTGGTTGTTCACATCCAACTTGACGGCGCCTTCCATGACAAAGACGAAGCGCTGCACGGTCGTTTCCCGGAAACCGCCTCGGAACTCGCCTCTGATGTGGCCCCCTAGTTCGCCGCCGGGTTCAAATTCCGCAGTGTACTCCGTAAAGCGCGCGCCCAGTGCTGATCCTGCGTGCACGATTGCTGCGCATCCTTTCATGCCTGGCAGTGTGGTACGTACAAATGTGTCCGGCGTGAGCAGCAGGTGATTCGGCTGTTGTGAGCTTCGTGTACGGCCGAGTTTATGCATGCTGTGTCTTTCTTTGAAACTGAGATGAAGACGCCAGTTGATCCAGCAGATGCAATCCGCAATCGATCGCCTTCGCCACGTCGCCGACTTCCACCGATTCGGCCGGATCGTGGCTGATGCCGCCCGGCGTCCGCAAAAAAATCATCGCGGCGGGAACCTTTTCCGCCAATATCATGGCGTCGTGGCCAGCGCCGCTCACCATTCGGTAGGGCTCGCATCCCGCGCTGCTCACAGCTTGTTCTACCTGGCTTACGAGAAATGGATCCATGGGGACAGCGCCCTGGTCCAGCAGTACATCCCATCGCACCGTTAGCCCGCGACGGATGGCAATATCTTCCGCCAGGTGAAACAAATCGTCCACCGCTCGGTTTCGCACTTCGTCACGCTGGTGGCGCACATCCAGACTCACTCGCGTCTCCCTAGCGATAACGTTCGTCGCGCCTGGCTTCGCTTGAATCGCGCCCACCGTTGCCACCAACCCGGGAGTATTCAGCGCGCGGCGCTCGACCGCGCCGATCCACTCGGCAGCGGCGGCAAGCGCATCATGGCGGAGATTCATCGGCGTCGTTCCCGCATGATTGGCATGGCCCACGAATGTGAACTCCAGCCGGCTTTGCCCGGCGATTGCTTCGACGACTCCGAGCGGCCGACCGCCGTTTTCGAGCACCGGCCCCTGCTCAATATGGAACTCCACATAACCGAAGACATTTTCACGCAGCGCAGCCTGATCGATTTCCGCGGCGTGCAAACCGAAATTTTCAATCGCCTGGCGTATCGAAACTCCTCGCGCATCCTGGCGGCTTAGCAAATCCTCACCCAGAGTGCCCACGAGCGCGCGGCTGCCGATAAACGGCGTGCTGAAGCGAACGCCTTCCTCCTCTGAGAAACCTATGACTTCAATGGCAAAAGGCAGCTTGCGGCCATCGAGCGCGGTGAGCAGGGCGACGCCGAGAACAACTCCGAGAACGCCGTCATAAGCGCCGGCATTGGGGACGGTATCCAAATGCGAGCCAATGAGCAGCCGCGGTGCGTCAGTTTCCGTTGCCGGATAAACCAAGCGCAGATTTCCTGCCGCATCCACCGTCGAGTTGGCTCCTAGAGGAGCAGGCCATGCAGCAATTTCGCGGTGGCAGTCGCGCATGGGCGGACACAGAAACGTGCGGCGGATGCTGCCGGCATCTTCACTGAAGCGGGCGAGTGTCTGACAACGTGCGATGACCTCGCGGGCTAATGCTTCGATGCTGTGTGTGCTTGCGTCGAACAATTTGTATTTACCTCTGTTGCGTCGACCCCTGTTGTGTTTATCCGGTTGCGATTACTCGCGTTGAGTTTGCCCCTGACGACGAAGGCGCGCCCGGATGCTGCCGTGCGGCTCGTCGACCGGCGCAAAAATCTCATTCGGATTGTCTTGCCCGAAGCGCGACAAATCCACCAGCAGGCAATGCTTGTTCGGCATGGCCAATTCGATGTCCTCAATTTCGGCAATTTCCTCAAGTACGGCTTTACCCATGGCATACAGCGTGTGCTGAACAGACTTACTCTCATGCGCGGCGAACACAGACAGCAGAATTTCGCGTGCTTGTGCGCGCAAAGAACTGAACGCCACATCGGCTCGCGCGTAGTTCCAATTGGCGCGGACGGCCGTGCCCAGCAGTCGATCTTTTGCCGGAGGCAATGTGGTCAGCGAATCCTGGATGTAGCCTTCAAACGCGGATCCCGATGTCTTCATAATGATCAAGTTCTCAAATCCCGCGTTGACGGAAAAACCGCTGGCCCGAATACGCGTCACCTTCGTGGTCTGGCTTTCTTTGCTCGCCTGCAGAAAGGCCGTCGGGTGGGGCTTTCCGCCGCTTTGAAGATGCTCCCAGGCTTTCTCAGCTATGGTTACCTCCGCCGCCGACACTTGAGGATTGCGGCCGAGAAGAAAGTCGATCAACTCCCTGGCGAAATCCTCCATACATTCCGCGTCGGATTTTCGCGCCAGCGAATAGACCGTATTTTTCATCGTGTCGGTGGGTAGGATTTTGCTGTTGTCGCCTTCCACAAAGCACGAATCAAAGTCTCCTTGCAGCAACACTTCCACGGTCCACTCGCGAAGGTCATGCCACGCGCCTTTGCGCTTCACCTGGACCAGCCGGACGTGAGACTTTCCGTATGTGTTTTCGGCGACTCGAATCATGATTCAGATTCCATTCTCAACTTCCCTGGTTTTAACTTCCCTGGTTCTAACTTCCTCGGTACGTGGTGTAGCCGTGCGGGCTCAACAGCAGCGGGATATGAAAATGCTGATCCGCATCGCGCACCTGAAAAGTAATCTCGACCAACGGATACAAACCCTCGAGTTCGCGCGCGGCAAAATAATTAGCGGTCTCGAAACTCAGGCGATAAAGCCCTGGAGTCAGCGCTTCCTTCTCGGGCAACAACTGAGCGCACCGGCCGTCCTGATCGGTGCGCGCCGCTGCCAGAAGCCGCCAGATGCCGGACGCATCGCGCCGCTCTAAACGCACCGGGACATCCTTCGCCGGCGCTCCTTGCGCGAGGTCGAGAACGTGGGTGGAAATGCCCTTCATCCTTATCTATATCTATCCTTGTGCTCGCAGCCACTTACTCAGCCGAATCTGCGTGATCTGGCGCTGCTCCTCCGCCGCTTGTTGAAGATCGGTTTGCTCGTCGTTCTTTAGCCGGCTCTGCAAAATCTTCAGAATCTCCGCTGGAGACTTCCCGGTCGCGCACACGATAAAAATACGACCGAACCTGCGCTCGTATTCCCGATTACCATCCGCGAGCCCGTTCTTTGTTAGATCGCCAGCCTCCACGATGCTACGCTGCTCCTGCTCTGACCAGGCGGCCGACTTAGCTGTCGACGCTCTCGGCGTCCGCGAGTCACCAATCCCTGATTCACCAATTCGAGGATGGCTGCGAAATGCCTCCAGCCAATCCGCCTCCGTCAGCCCGCGCCAGATATCGTCCGAGGCAGCTCGCAGCGCTGTTGCGTCGGGCAGTGGTCGTCGTGACACCATTCCATCCGCCCACGCTCGTGAGCCACAGCACGGCAGTATCTCATTCACGGCTGCCGCAGCGGGAAGAAAATTCCAGCGTGCCAGCACATTGCTCATGCTGCAATCCCGCTGCGACCCAGTTGCTCAAGAAACTCCGCGACCAGATTGCCCGCAACGGCCGCGCGATATCTCGCGGTGGATCGAACGTCGTCGATCGGCCGAATCGCAGTAGCGACTGCCTTCCTTGCCAATTGCACAAGCTCCGCATCGACTGGCTTTCCCGAAACGATCCGTTCCACCTCCGTCAAACGAAGTGGAACCGGCGCCACGCTGCCGAGCGCAATGCGAACGTCTTCGCCCACACCTTTGATCGCGCCTCCAATCGCGCCGTTGCGAAGGCGTCCCAACGCGGCTATGCACACTTTTGAAATCGCCTGAGCATTGCGAGCTCCCACTTTTCGCGAGTAATGAAGATACCCCGAAAAGCCTCGTCGAAGACAGATGGCGCGAATCAGCTCATCGGGCGCCAGCTTCATCTTTTTGTAGCCGGTGTGGAAGCCGACGTAAGGAACTCGGCGCTCGCCGTGCACCGACACCAGAATCAATTCCGCTTCGCAAACCAATAGCGCCGGCAGGGAATCGGCAGCGGGCGAGGCATTGACGATGTTGCCTCCCAGCGTTCCCCGATTTTGATTCGCGATTCCACCGGTCCAGCGTGCGGCGCTCGCCACTAATGGAAATTCCCGCGCGATCACCGCGTGCTCACGCAGTTCGGTGTAAGTGCATCCCGCGCCGATCGTGATTTCGTCGGGCGAAACCTCTATGCGTCGCAGCTCGGCCAGATTCCAGATACTTACCAGCTTCCGCGCCGGAAGTTTGCCCGCCGCATACTGCACCATCAAATCGGTGCCGCCGGCGATCGGGACCCATTTGCCGGGCTCATCGGCCAGAAGGGCGACGACCGCCTGCAGCGTGCGCGGCGCAATCAATTCGTAATCGGCGGGATCGGACCTCATGCGTCAGTCCTCATGCGCCAGCCCTGCGGCGCGCCGCCTGCGCTACCGCCTCAAAAATCTGGATGTAGCCCGTGCAACGGCAAAGATTGCCGGCCAAAGCTTCGCGGATGTCTTCCAGAGTCGGATCGGGCTTTTTGGCTAGCAGATGACTGGCGCTCAGAATCATTCCGGGCGTGCAGATGCCACATTGCGCTCCGCCGCATTCCAAAAAAACCGCCTGCAGTGCGTTCAACTGCGGACCTTCGGCGAGACCCTCGATCGTGATAACTTTCGCGCCCGCCGCGTGCAGCGCCGGAACGAGGCAGCTATTCACCAACTTGCCATCCATCAAGATGGAGCACGAGCCACACTCGCCCTCGCCGCAACCTTCCTTCGCGCCGGTCAAACCAAGCTCTCGGCGCAAGACATCCAGCAGCCTCTCCATGGGAAAGACCCGAACGGTTTCGGGCTTGCCGTTCACGGTGAGAGAGAGCTCGCACTTGGCGCGCTCTTTCTCGCGATCTCTGCCGCGGACTTTCTCGCAATCATGGCCGCGGTCTTGGTCGCGATCCTCGGAGGTGTGGCTCATTGCTCTCCGTCCAAGCAGACTGCCGCAAAGATATCTTCCGGCATGAGTGGAACGGAGTCGAAGCGAGTTCCGAGCGCGTCGCCGATCGCATCTTGGATCGCGTTGACAATCGCCGGGGCCGGGCCATCCATCGGAAGTTCGCCAATCCCCTTGGCCCCATAGGCTCCGTGAACGTTGCCCATTTCTTCGAAAAACACACGAATCGACGGCAGGTCCGCGGAGGTCGGCATGATGTAGTTCGTCATCTGACCATTCTGCATGCGTCCATTTTGCCAGACGACTTTTTCATAGAGCGCAAAGCCGATTCCCTGCGCCACGCCACCGGCAATTTGGCCCTTCGCCAGAACGGGGTGGAGAACTCTGCCGACTTCCTGCAAGGCCACGAAATCTTCGACGCTTGCGCTGTAGGTCGAAAGATCCACGGCGACTTCCGCAACATAAACCGCCCAGGCAAATGAAGCATAGGCTTCGCCGCGATATTTCTGATCGTCCCAGAAAACGCCCTCGGGAGTTTCGTAGCGCGCGAACGAGCGCAGTTCGCCGTGCGCCGCAATGTACTCGCGGCAGGCGGTGTGAAATTCTCCCGGCGAATACGAATCGCCGATCAGGCCGCTTGCAATCAACGTTTGCTTGATTCCCAGAGCGGCCGATCGCACCAGACTTCCGACAACCATGGCCGTGCGCGACGCAACCGTCGGACCGCTGTTCGGCACTTGATTCGTATCCGGTTGCGCGATTCGAACATCCTCGTAGGGCAAACCCAGGGCTTCGGCCGCGATTTGGCAGAGCACGGTGTTGGTCCCTTGTCCGAACTCGGTGCTTGAGACCAGCACGCGCACCGTGCCATCCGCGCAGCCTTCCACCGCAACCACGGAAGCGAGATAGCGCTCACCCGAACCGGTAAAGCCCGCGCCATGCAGAAATGCGGCGATCCCCATTCCTTTCTTGACTGGCCCGACCCTATTTTCGTTCTCTTGATTTTCGTTCTCTTGCGCGAAGCGGGTTTTCTTTGCGGTGTAGTCCGAAAGTTCGAGGGCTCGATCAAGAAGTTTTCCCAGATCAATTTCTTCGCGGATGGTTTGTTCGGTGGTCGTGGTTTGCCCGGGCTTGAGGAAATTGCGGCGTCGGATCTCTACCGGAGAAAGTCCCACGGCTTGCGCGATGCGGTCCATGTGCCGCTCCATTGCGAACAGACTCTGCGGCGCGCCAAATCCTCGAAACGCCCCGTGCGGCGGAGCATTTGTCGCCACGGCCTTCCCGCGAATGCGGACGCTGGGCCAGTAGTACGGACCGCCGGCGTGAATGGTGCCCCGCGAAAGAACCACGGACGACAGCGTCGCGTAGGCACCGCCATCAATCGTGAAGTCGATCTCTCCGCCCAGAAGTTTTCCGTCTTTGCTGACCGCGGTGCGGTGACGCGTGCGCGAAGGGTGACGCTTCGTGGTCGCCGTCATGTCTTCCATGCGGTCATAGACGATTTTCACGGGCCGTCCAGACTTCATGGCGAGAAGCGCGGCGTGGCCCGCAATCATCGAGGGATAATCTTCCTTGCCGCCGAAAGCGCCTCCAGTCTCAGCCTGCACCACGCGAACTTTCTCCGCCGGCAAATTGCACAACGCCATCAGCGCCTTGTGAACGTAATAGGGACATTGCAGCGAGCCCCACACCGTGATGCCTTGCTCTCGATCGAAAGCCGCGATCATTCCGTTGTTTTCGACGTAAAGCTGCTCTTGTGCGCCGGTCGTGTACTCGCCTTCAACGATGTAATCGGCCTTTGCCCAAACGTCTTCGACATCGCCCTTCGCGATCAAGAACGTTTTGAATGTATTGTCGTCTCCCCAGACGATTTGCGAGCGCCGTTCGCTGTCTTCCATGGTGAAGATCGCCGGCAAAGGTTCGCATTCGATCGAGACTGCGTCCACAGCCTTCCGCACGAGATGCGGGTCCGCGTGCGCCAAGAGCAGGATCGGTTCCTCGGGATGATTGACCTTTCCATCGGCCAGGCAGGGCTGATCGTCTCCGATTAGAGCGATGCAATTCTTGCCAGGAATATCCTGCGCCGTGACGGTTACAAATTCGGCCCAATCGAATTGCGGGTCAAACGAAATCTTCTTGATTATGCCGCGAGGGATCTGGCTGCGAACCGTTGCGCCGTAGAGCATTCGCGGCATGGTCATGTCGTCGATGTAGCGCGCCGCGCCGGTCACTTTGTCGCGGCCCTCTTTGCGCGGCACCGACTTGCCGATGATGTGCTCTTCCTTCATGCGATTACCAGATATGGACACAACTCTGTTCGCTAGCGAATTTCCCGCCCTCTTGCTTTTCCGCAAAATGCACTGTTGCTGAACGCCGGTTGCCCACGCAGATACGTCGCCTTCACCACGCCCCTCAGTTTCTTACCTAAATACGGAGACACGGGATGCCGATAATGCAGGCGATCTTCGGTCACGACGAACTCCGCTTCCGGTTCGAAGATCACGAAGTCGGCATCAAATCCTTCCGCGATCCGGCCCTTGCGAGCGCTGCATCCGGCGAGTCTAGCAGGCGCTTCCGCCATCCAGCGTGTCAGATCCGTCAACGTGAATCCGCGCTGCGTGGCCTCGGTCCACATCAAAGGAAGCGCCAGCGAAAGACTCGAAATACCGCCCCACGCAGTTTTGAAGCAGCCTTCGTCGAGCCGCTTCATGGCCGGCGGACACGGCGAGTGATCGGTGGCTACCAGATCGATGATTCCGTCTTTCAGTCCCTGCCACAATTTTTCGCGGTTTTCGCGGGAGCGGATCGGCGGCGCGCATTTGCATAATGTGGCTCCGTCCGGAATTTCTTCGGCGCAGAAATGCAAATAGTGTGGACAAGTTTCAACACTGACCGGAAGCCCTTCCGCTCGCGCGGCGCACAACTCCGCAAGCGCCGAGCTCGCCGAGAGATGAACAATGTGCAAGCGGAACCTGTATTGACGGCAGAGCGATAGCAGTAATCGGATGGCCGCGAGCTCGGCCTCTTCCGGCCGCGATTGGAGATAGGTCGAGTAGCGGCGCCAATCCGTGTCATCAGTGTTGTTTTGCAGATGCCTCGTCGCTTCATCCACGGGGCCGGGGAGTTCGGCGTGGACCAGCAGCGCAAGGCCGGTTCGAGCGACGTGAGGCAACGCGGCGCGAAGCTCGGCCTCGGTGACCATGGTGAACCCGTCGATTCCGGGATGGATCAGAAAACACTTGAACCCCGGCACGCCCGCGGCTCCGAGCGCTTCAATATGCGCCTGATTGTTGCTAACCACGGCACCCCAGGCCAGCCAATCGACCCAGCACCGTCCCTTGGCGGCTTCGCGCTTGGCGGCAAGCGCGGCGACTGTGGCCGTCGGCGGCAGACAGTTGAGCGGCATGTCGACCAGCGTCGTGTAGCCGCCAGCGGCCGCCGCACGGGTTGCCGTCTCAAATCCTTCCCACTCAGATCGACCCGGATCGTTGATGTGCAGATGGGAATCTACGAGGCCCGGGAGAATCGCCGCATCGCCGAAGTCGAGCACCTCGGCATTAGCGGGTACTTGGTCGGCAGGGGCGATGCCAGCGATTCTCTCGTTGCCCACGATGATTGCTCCCGGACGAATTCCATCCCGGGTCACGATGCGCCGCGAAACGAAGGCCTGCCCGTCCATGCCAGAGCCTATCGTGCCTGCCCGTCTTTTTCAACTTTTCAGCGTGAGGGCGGCGGGCCAGTTTTGTCCCAGAAATGCTTTGCGTATTTGTTCGGTCCGCTTATACTTGCAGCCTTACACGTCGGCTTAAAACATCGGCTTAAGACATCGGCTGCGAAAGAGTCCATGACGACCGATTTGCGCGCAGATGCACGGGTAGCTAGGGTCAGCACGGCCTTGACGATTTCGCGATGACGGAACCAAACTCCATGGACAAGGCTTTCATGGCTCGCGCCATTCAACTCTCGCTTGAGAATGTAAGTTCGGGGCGCGGCGGGCCGTTCGGCAGCGTCATTGTGAAGGAAGGCAACGTCGTCGCAGAAGCTGCCAATCAAGTCACGGCGACGAACGATCCTACGGCGCATGCTGAAGTGCTGGCCATCCGCCAGGCTTGCCAGAAGCTTGGATTCTTCGAACTTAAGGGCTGCGATCTTTACACTTCCTGCGAACCTTGCCCCATGTGCCTGGGTGCGATCTATTGGGCTCGGATTGACCGAGTTTACTTTGGCAATCTCGCCGCCGACGCCGCGAAAATCGGCTTTGACGATTCCGCTATCTACGCGGAAATCACCCAGCCGCACGCCGAGCGCGAAATTCCCATGATTCAGATGATGCGTGAGGAAGCGCTGGCGGCATTTCGCGCGTGGGAGCAGCATCCGGGCAAGATCCGTTATTGAAGTTCTCACTTCCCGGTGCGCAGTTCTCAGAAATGGCACCCATCACGCTGGGTGTCGGGGATGTCGCTGAACGGCTATCAAAGTCCCGCTGTCGAGCGCGCCAAGCCTTTCTGTTTAGTTTGTCGGGAGTTTCGCCGGTTGGACTCTATGAAAGCGCCGACACTGTTCGCCGGCATGGGTTCCGCAAAGAAGTATCCCTGGGCTGACCCACAACCGGCCAACGCCAACAGTTGGTGTTGGTTGGTTGTTTCCACGCCTTCAGCGATCACTTTAAGATCCAGATTACGCGCCAGCCCGACGATGGTCGTAATGATGGCGTAGTTTTCGGCGTCCATCGTCTTAACGAACGACTGGTCGATTTTCAGGGTGTCGACTGGAAAACGACGGAGATAGCTCAGAGAGGAATATCCGGTGCCAAAATCGTCGATACTCAGCTTCACTCCCAGAGTCCGTAGCTGCGACATTGTTTTCTCGGTGGCCGCCGCGTCGTTCATAGCCAAGCTCTCGGTGAGCTCGATGGTTATGCACTGCGGATCAACCGCACTCTCTTCAAGCGCATCTTTGACATGTCCAATAAAACCGGCGTGAGAGAAATGCCTTGCACTGATGTTGATGCCGACATATAGCGGCGGGTCGGCAGGATAGCGCTGCCGCCAACTGGCGGCCTCTAAACACGCCGTCTTTAACGCCCAAACACTAATCGGGACAATCAGGCCGCACTGTTCTGCCAGCGGGACAAAAGCGCTTGGCGGTATCGAAGTCGATCCCGAGGGCTGCCACCGCAAGAGTGCCTCGAAGCCCTGGACAACTCCCGTACTTACCGCGACGATGGGCTGGTAGTGGAGTGTGAGTTCTTCATTCTGGAGAGCATATCTCAGCCGGGCTTCCAGATGAAGTCGAGTCATGACTTGCTCGTGCATGGTGCGGTCAAAGAGTTCGCTGCAAGCCTTGCCTTGGTTTTTCGCGCGATACATAGCGATATCGGCGTTCTGAAGCACCGCTTCCGCCGATGCCTCTGGCGATGTCAGCGCGATGCCAATGGACGCGCTCTTGACAACCTCAAGTCCTTCCAGCGGGAACGGCTGCGCAAACGAAGACTGGATTCTCTCGGCTACACGGATGGCATCGCTCGGGTCGGTCACGTCCTCGACCAGAACCGTAAACTCATCTCCACCCATCCTGGCTATTGTGCCGTCGCTGCGTATGCATGCCCGTAGCCGGTTGCCGACTTCTTTGATTAGAACGTCTCCGGTTGCGTGGCCATAGCAGTCGTTGACAACCTTGAAGTCGTCGATATCAATGAAAAGAACGGCAGCGGCCTCGTGGGGATGCCTTTTCATCCGATCCACTACGCTTTGCAAACGCCCCAGGAACAAGACGCGGTTGGGAAGGCCAGTGAGCGCATCGTGGGTGGCGCTAAAAACCAATTCTTCCTGAGCATGTTTTCGTTCGGTTATATCGCGGGCATTGTAGACAATGCCGCCGATATTCTTGTGTTGAATCAAGTTCCGAACCACACACTCGAAATAGAGCCACCTTCCCTCGGCATGTCGTAGCCGGAACTCAACTATCGGATTCTGTCTTGGATGCTGTCCGCACGCTACCGATCGCGCCCCGGTGTGCATGGTCTTCGCGAAGTCGTCCGGATGTACCAGGTCGATCATGTTCGTTCCTACGAGACTGGCTCCCGGCACCGCTAGAACGGTAAGAACGGAAGGGCTAGCGTACTTGATTTTGCCAGAGCGATCTGCGATGAGAATGACGTCGGTTGAGTGCTCGGTGAGAGCGCGGAAGCGATCTTCGCTCTCGCGGACGGTGTTGCGTTCGGCTTCTTCTAACTGGCCAACATGCTCTTGTCTCTGGAGCCGGAGAAAGAGTATCAGGATGGCGGCCGCGGCCAATATTGCGGCCGCCAGCAATTCGTTTCTAGCTTTCAGCGCGACACCTTGGGCCCATTTGTCCTCGGCTTCAATGGCAATCTGCACTTGGTGCTGCATCAAGTCGAACTGGGGGCCGACCTCCCGGAAATCGACCTGCCTTGCCTCGTCAAAGTCCCCAGTTTGCATCAGGATCCATTGCCGGCCGGCCGACATGATGTAGTTGTCTAACACGGGCCAGACTTTCTCCAGGGCAGAAGTGCGATAAGCATGAAGGTGTGCCGCCAGCACGGCTTTAGGCAATGCCAGTCTTGCCGCCCGCATCTGGGTTTCCGCTTCGGGGGTCAGGTTCCGCTCTTGCAGGGTTGTCAAAGTAAGATTGTTGATCTCTCGCGTAAGAACTGTAATTTGATTGAGAATTACTTCGGCGGAGCGGGCTTTCTCGACCTGATTGCTATGAAACCAAGAAAGAGCAACCAAGACAGCGATGGCCGTCGCGAGAAGACCAAATACAAAGGGCAATTTCGGGCGTGCTACTAGAATCCCACGTCGCAGGTCGAGGGTTCTTCGCGTAGCTCGGACCATTCTGATCATGAGGAACCAAACAGATCTCTTCGCCAGCGCGTCGGCGCAAAAAGGGGGACGATCGGCTGATCCGCCTCACTGCAGGTGCCACATATTACTATCGAGGATCAGGTCCGGTTTGGCACGTCCAGATGAGCGCGCCACATTACGAAAGTGCTTGCGGTTTTGAGGGTTGAATGCGCGCCGTGACCGTTTGTGGCGAATGAGAAAATCTATTCCCGAAGGCGTGATACTTTTCCCCTTTCTTCTCTCACGGACTAAGCACAGCGGCCGATGTCCTGCTTCTAGAAGAGCCCGCCGACCAAGCCGGCGTCGTGGGCAGTCCCTATCCCGCCGTGGGATAACTTTCGATTAGTCGTCACTCGGCCAAATCCCAATCTACTTAACGGAATCCTTTCGGAACTGAAACCCATTTTGGCCTCTGCTTTTGACGACTGAGCGCGGGCCAGCATTGATCATTGTCTGGAGTAGCCTCGCGATTTGCACAGGATCGCAAACAGCAGACGAAAAACAAACAATAACTTGACCGGCTCATGACAACCGTGCGCGGACAACTCTCTATCTTGTCCTTAGTCCCAGCCGCGGACGCTTTCGTTATGAAGATACTGACGTCGATTTGCGCGTTGCTTTTCTCGGCAGCATCCATGTTCGGCCAAGCTGCCGTTCCGAAAGATGCTGCGGTTACGGCTGTGACCGGAGAAAGCTGGCTCAATCACCTCCACCGGTCGTTTGACGAGACCAGCATGGGCAAAACCTGGCGCTTGGGGCCGGCGGATTCAGCGACAGATCAGCCTCCTTCAGATTTACGCCCGTCCACCCTATCCGGCTCCGCCTCATCCGGCGCAAGAATGGAAACGCTGCACGGCTCCGATTTGTACCGCCTGAATTGTCAGGGATGTCATGGCGAATCTGGTCGCGGAGCTCCGCCTGAGATCGGATCGCTTATTGACCCGGTGCGGGCAACCTCCGCAGCGCTGGTGGAGGAGCGGATGGAAGAAATCGGAATGGTGTTCAGTCGCCGGCAGACGATGGAGTTGGTGAACCAGTCCAGAGGTGCTTTGCTCAAGCGCCTGCACGAGGGCGGAAAGGACATGCCTTCCTTTCATCACTTGAGTGAGGCGGAGATTCGTGCGCTGGTCGCTTACCTCAGGCAACTTGCCGGTGTTCCGGGCGCTGAAAAAGAACAGGTTGCAATACAAGAGTCGCACGCTCGCGTCGGTGAACTGATCGCGAAATCCACTTGCCGCGTATGCCATGGCGCGACGGGGATTAATCCCACCCCCACGGAGCTTTCCGAAGGCGCAATTCCTCCGCTGAGCGCGCTCCCTGTGCGTGTGAACCGGACCGGGTTGGTGCGGAAGGTCACGCGTGGAATGCCTGTGATCATGGGCGCAACATCGTTGACTTACCGGGGACGGATGCCGGTCTTCGATTATCTGAGCCAGAACGAGGCAGCGGATGTTTACGACTACCTTACTCACTATCCGCCCACGGAATTGGCAAGCGTTAGTCAGACTTTTCAGCCGTCTTTGACCGGTCCAACCGAGCTGCCGGTCGATCGCGAACCAATCGATCGCGAGGGCGTCAGGGCGCCACAAATCGCGCCGTCTCAAGTTTTAGTTTCGCGCGACCTGGCCGAATCTTTTGTTTTGCCGGTCAGCATGGGAATGTTCGTGGCCGCACTCCTGATGCTAGGGTGCTGGATCACATGGCGCGAGTTCAGGAGGCTTTCAGTTGAGAGTCAGGCTCGCGCATCTTCGCGTCGCCCGGGAGTAGACCCGGCGCTGTGGATCAAACTTCCTCCAACAGTCGAACTGTTCAGTGGTTCTCCGAGCCTGCATAACGAGGCCATGGAAGGCAAGCCCTCTGATTGGATGGACGAAAGAAGCACTTCTTAAACAAACTCGTCGGATAACAGTCGACGCCGTTTTCGGAGACAAGAATGAAATTCCAGATAAGAAAAATGACGACCTCTCTACTTGTAACAGTTCCAGCCATGGTTTTGCTGTTGGTTGCCGCAGTGAATCCGCCCAGCGCGTTGGCGGTTCCAAGCTTTGCGCGGCAGACGCGCTTGCCGTGCAGTGGCTGCCACTATACGCCTCCGGAACTTAACCCCTCCGGACGAAGATTCAAGCTGCTCGGTTACGTGGATAGAGCAGACGAGACTAAAGTCGTGACAGCGGATGGAAGCAAAACGCGTGCAGCGCTTAATGTTCTCGCCTCACTGCCCCTTGCCGTAATGTTTGAGACCTCATTTACTCAAACTAAGTCACCGGTGCTGACGACCCAAAATGGCAGTTTTGAATTCCCTCAAGATGTGTCACTCTATCTGGCTGGAGCATGGACGACCCACGTCGGCAGCTTTCTGCAAGTGACCTATGACACCCAGGCCGATCATTTCAGTATCGATAATACAGATGTCCGCTACGCGAATAAGACGAAGGTAAGTGGCAAGGAACTGGTTTACGGTTTGGACTTCAACAACACTCCGACCGTGGAGGACCTCTGGAACACTACGCCTGCATGGGGTTTCCCGTTCGTCGCCGACGATTTTTCACCCACTCCCACCGCCAGTCCCATCATTAATGGTTCCTTGGGGCAGGACGTTGCAGGATTCGGTGGCTATGCGATGTGGAATAGTCACCTGTATTTCAACGCAGAGCTTTATCGCTCTCAACACGTGGGCAGTACCCAGCCGAATCCAGGAGTTAGTTTTCCAATCAACATCGTTGGAGTTGCGCCCTATTGGCGCGTCGCTTGGCAGCAATCGACTGCGACACAGCAGTTTGAGATAGGCGCCTATGGAATACATCTGCGGAATAGCCCCTTCGCGATCCCCGCTGGCGGGACAACTGACGTCTATGACGATTACACGGATTGGGCCGTCGATACTCAATTTGATCAAACATTATTCCGGAAGGACGTGCTATCGCTGCGCGGCACGTACATCCGCGAAAACTCCAATCCGGCAGCCAGCGCCAGCGTCCTCCCTCCTACGGGTCCGTTGGCATCGCCGGGCGGGCACCATCTGAACACTTTTATGTCCAACGCCGAATTCCATTTCGGTAATCGCTATACAGGTACATTCGCTTGGTTCGAAACCTCGGGCACCGCCGATCCTTTGTTGTATCCGCAGAGCCCTGTGAACGGCAGCGCCAATGGCAACCCGAGAAGCACCGGACCTATCGCAAACCTCTCTTTTTGGCCTTGGCAGAATCTGCAGCTCGCCGCCCAATACACCGCATATACACGCTTTAATGGCGCCTCAACCAACTATGATGGTTCGGGTCGCAACGCGAGCGCTAATAACACGCTGTATCTGGTTATGAGAGTTCTTTTTTGACACGCAGCTTCGCAATTAGCAATTACCAGTTACAAGTCTAAGGGAGAAAGCACAATGGGATGCAAGGAATTCATACTGTCGGTACTACATAGCCGGGGTTGCGCATGGCAGCGTCAGGATGTCCTTCCACTGGCAAGATTGAATCAAAAGAGAAAGTGCGACGAGGAGAGAAACATGACACGCAGTTTAATGATGTTGGTGACCGTAGCAGTAGTGATGGGCGTGACCGCCAGCGCCGGCACAATTAGCGGCAAGGTCGCGGGAGTCTCGGGCGCGTCGGTGGTGTATGTCGAAGCGATTGCCGGAAAGACTTTCCCTGCTCCTGCGGAACAACCGGTCGTGGCGCAAAGGCGCCTGATGTTCCAGCCGCACATCCTTCCGGTACTGCAGGGCAGCACGGTGGAGTTTCTCAATAGCGACGGCGTCGCGCACAATGTTTTCTGGCCGTCCGTCGGCGGCAACAGGAAGCTCGCGCATAATCTGGGCACGTGGCCGCAAAACGAAAAACGCGCCTTCAAGTTCGACGCCGTCGGCGCGGTCCCGCTCTTGTGCAATGTGCATCCCGAGATGAACGGCTACATCGTCGTTGTCCCCACGCCCTATTTCGCGCTGACCAGCGAATCCGGCGAATACAAAATCGAGAACGTTCCCGACGGCAGCTACAGCCTCGCGGCCTGGCACGAAGGCATCAAGAACCAGTCCAAACACGTGGACGTTGCCGGCGACGCCAAAGCAGACTTTATTCTGAGCCGGTAGACCCCATGCCGAACAATAAAATGCTGAATCACAAAAACTGGATTCTCTGTTTCGGTCTGACTCTTCTAACTTCAGGTTTTTCGCGAGCGCCGGTGGTCTCTCCCAGCCAGATCAAGGATGCACGACACTGGCAACGAGGGCGCGGTCAACAACTCTTCGCCGATGCGATGGCTAAGAGCCTGCTTCTGGACTGAATGATGAAATTGATGACGCACAACATCGGACATAAGACGCCGTATGGGAAGATGAAGCACAATCAGAAATGCGAGACTGCAAGCATCTCGTCCGGGCTGACGCGGGACGTACTTCTGATGGCAGGCACTGAGGATCACTATGTCCCAGTGCACCAGCTGCCCGACCAGATCGCCACCCTGGCACATGTATGCCCACCGACCGTACGCCTGTTCACGCGCGCACCGCCCCCGCAAGCAGTTTCAGCGCCTTCATGCCGAGGAAAAGCCGCTTCCAGTTTGCCCCCCCGTGGCTATGGTACAGAAGGTCGCAGAAGCCGCAGGGCGGTTGCATAAACCGGTGCATACCGGGCATATACCTAGAGCTATACCTAAATTTCGGCCCGCCAGCGCCTCAACATCCATTCTTGCGGCGTCCCGCCAAGAGCAGACTCAGGCCATTGACCGCTGCCTACATCGGAGGATAATTCTCCCGTCTTTGACTGCTGCGAAACTCCTTCCCCAATCGGTAGCCGAGCTGGACTTGTTTCTGACCGATATCCAGATGCGACGGAAGGAGATCCTGTGAAACATCCTTATTTCATCAGCCTGTTTCTCTGTTTTACCGCGACATTCTTGTTGTCCCAGTCGAATCCTGTTCCTTTCGTCAACCAGCCTCTAGCGCCAAGCAGTGCTCCGCCGGGCTCCCCAGGGTTGACGCTAACGGTGAACGGTACGCAATTCGTTTCGACCTCGGTTGTGAACTGGAATGGCACACCGCTCAGCACAACATTTGTGAGCTTTCACCAACTGATGGCCAATGTTCCTGGCTCCAATCTGACTTCCGCCAGCACCGCTTCGGTGACCGTCTCCAGCCCCGCTCCCGGTGGAGGAACGTCTAACACCGTATTTTTTACGATCACGAACCCGACGACGACCCTTGCCTTTGCCACCTCAAACCATCCCTACAGGACTCAACCCCGGTGGCCTCGTTGTCGCGGACTTCAATAATGACGGAAAGGCCGACCTGGCCGTTCTCAATCGGAACGAAACCGACCCATCGTGTTATAGCATCGGCGGTCCCGGAACCATTTCAATTCTCTTGGGGAACGGCGACGGAACATTTTCCAACAAATCAACATTGTGTCTTGTTGCCGATCCGGAGTATGGACTTGTTGTTGGACCGCAACTCCTGGCCGGGGACTTCAACGGCGACGGCAACACAGACCTTGTTGTATCGTTAAAAATTGACCAGTTGGGGGATTATTGGTTGTTTGAAGTCTTCCTCGGCAATGGCGATGGAACGTTTGCAAGTCCGGGCCTTATTTTGCTGGATTCTCTAAATACCATTGAGACGGTAGTAGTAGGTGACTTCACCGGCGATGGCAAACTAGACCTCGTCGTCCCAGGATACCCTGACGAAGGCCCCTTCCCCGTTATCCAGGACTTTTTGGGAGATGGCGGCGGCACTTTCTCGTATGGTCCTGCATTTAACCTTTCAGGCTTTGCTTATAACGGGTCTCTGGTTACTGGCGACTTTAACAATGACGGAATTCTTGATTTGGCCCTGAGTGGCGGCAGCCAGTTGACGATCCTTCTAGGCAACGGCGATGGGACATTCACTCCAGTTGCGTCACAACCGGACGTGAACCCGGGGAGTGGCTCTATGATAGTTGGCGACTTCAACGGCGACGGCATTCTGGATCTGATCACCCCCGACGCGGTACTTTTCGGAAACGGAGATGGAACGTTCACCCAGGGACCGGCGCTGCTTCCCTGTGACCCCGTCGCCGCAGCCAATTTCAATGGGGACGGAAAGCTCGACTTGGTTTGCAGCGGCGCGAACATAATTTCAATACTTCTGGGCAACGGGGACGGTACATTTCAGACCGGATTCATCGATGCAGTGGACGCTCCGAACGCGGTTGGCGTTGCAGATTTCAATGGGGACGGCCGCCTCGATCTTGCGGTCACAGATTCGTCTGACAACACGGTTTCCATTCTGCTGCAGAAGCCGGCCCGGAATAGCGCTACGGCAACAATGGCCTCCGGGCAGAACCCGGTATACGTGACCCAGCCAGTGACCTATACTGCAGTGGTATGGGCCAGTCCGATTACACCAACCGGATCGGTAACCTTCAAACAAAGCGCGACCGTTCTCGGAACGGTACCTCTGGCTAATGGACAGGCTAGCTTCACCACAACGTTTGCGAGCGCCGGAACCTTTCCGATTGTCGCCAGCTATTCCGGTGACCAGAACTATCCGGCAAAATACTCGCGTGCGGTGAAGCAGTTCGTAGACAAGTACGCGAGCTATAGTGCCGTGTTCTCCGCGCCTAATCCATCCGTTCAGGGGCAAGCGGTCACTCTGACATGTAATGTCGCCAGCGAAGCCCTAACTCAGCCCACTGGAACTGTCACCTTCAAGAACGGGGCTGCTTCATTGGGCACGGTTCCACTTGTGAACGGATCTGCGCTTCTTACGAAAACGAATTTGCCCGCAGGTACGCTCTCGATTACGGCGACCTACGATGGCGACAGCCTAAACAGCAAAGTCACGTCGCCTATGCTGAGCCAGGTTGTCAGTCAGGCCATAACCACAACGACAGTCACTTCTTCCCCAAACCCGTCGGTTGTTGGACAGAACGTAAAGTTCAAGGCAACAGTCGAATCTCAGACCGTGAGACCGGTAGGCACAGTCACGTTCACCGCTGGAACGACGACACTCGGCTCGGTCAATCTAGCGGGAGGCGAAGCCGGTCTGATCACATCAGCATTGCCTGTCGGGACGACCACGGTTACAGCTACGTACAACGGGACCTCCAACATCAGTGGGAGCTCGGGGTCGGTGGCGCAGACCGTAAATTAAGGCCGCATCCCAGTAGTAGAGCGAAGTTCTCGCCGCAACGACGCCGCCGGTAGCGGTCAAGGCGCAGATTGGGCTTACCTCGCCATCAGCAACGGCGAGCAGGCCTCGAAAGTAAAACTCAATTAACCGATTTGCGGGCAAGCTGATTGTTGATAAATCCCGTTTTCAGCAACTGTCACTTCAACTGTAAGGGCGAGGAAGGACTCTTCCAGCTATTGTAGCTTGGTACAGACGATTCCCGCACGCTCATACTAGTTGCCCCGTTTGCGCTGTTGCTGGTAGACTATCCCACCAGAATTGCCGATACGGAGACGGTCGGCTTTGCCCCCCAAGTCACCATTCTGTGATCAAGTTCAGAGAGGTAGCCTTGACGTTTAGATCTCTTGCCCGAATCCTGCCCGTATTTCCGTTGTTCGCGATCGTCCTCTCGGCCAGCAATGTCTGGAGTCAGTCGGTCACCACGTATCACTATGACAACTACCGCACGGGCTGGAACCAGGATGAGACGATCCTGACTCCGTACAACGTGAACCGCGCTTCGTTTGGACTGCTGCATTCGGTTCCCCTCGACGACCAGGTCGACGCGCAGCCGCTCTACATGCCCGGAGTCCAAATCACGGCTGGATCCTACCAGGGCGTGCATAACGTCGTGTATGTCGCGACCGAGGGTGACTCGGTTTTTGCCATCGACGCCCAAAGCGGGACGGTCTTGTTGAGCGTGAATCTGGGCACGCCGGTCCCTCGTCCGCTGGGGTGCAACAATAACGGTCCGAATGTCGGGATCAATTCGACGCCCGTGATCGATGCCAGCAACGGCACGCTCTATGTGATGGTTTATACGCAACAGAGCGGCTCCCCGGAATATGTGCTGCACGCGCTAAACCTCGGCAACCTCGCCGATAAAGTCGCGCCGCAAACGGTGTCAGCTTCGCACACGCTCACCGGCGGCAGCACGTTCGCCTTCAACGCAACCTATCAGCGGCAGCGTCCCGGATTGCTCTTGGCGAATGGAAATGTGTATGCCGGCTTTGGGAGTTTCTGCGACTTCGCCGGCAACTTGTCCCGCGGATGGCTGCTCGGGTGGGAAACGGGCACACTCACTCCGCTGGCGGCCAACGACTTGTTCGATCTTCAGGCCACCTCACCGAACACTTTCTTCTTGTCCTCCATCTGGATGTCGGGCTACGCGCCTTCTGTCGACGATTCGGGAAATATTCTTGTGGTGACCGGCAATTCCGACTACTCCGGCACCACCTATGACGGCGTAACCAATATTCAGGAGAGCGTCATCAAGCTCAGCCCGGACTTGTCGAGCGTGCTCGACCTTTTCACGCCTTCCGATTGGTCGTCGCTCGATCAAGGAGACACCGACTTCGGCTCGGGAGGAGTCATGGTGCTTCCCGACCAGCCAGGTTCCATTCCTCACCTGGCCGTGGCTGCCGGCAAGGAAGGCAATATGTTCTTCATGAACGAGGACAATCTTGGAGGGTACTCAAGCAGCCGCAACAACGTTCTGGGCACCTACGGTATCGGCGGATGCTGGTGCGGGCCTTCTTACTATGTCGACCCCAGCGACTCGATCCCACGGGTTGTGAGCAGCGGAGGAACCAACGTGCAGGTTTACCAGGTGCTGACGTCGCCCTCGCCGTCGCTCAACCAGGTGTCGCAGTCGACTAACGTGCCAAATGGCTCTAACGGCGGCGGGTTCTTCACGAGCATCTCCTCCAACGGGACCAGCAACGCCATTATTTGGGCCTTGTCCCGATCAGGCTCGTCCGCCTCCGGGAATGTCCATCTCTTCGCGTTTAACCCCAATTCCGGATCGACCCTGCGGCCGATCTACAACGAATCGGCCGGAACCTGGAGGTATCCGACCGGGAACTCCAATCTCGTGCCAGTGGTTGCGAACGGCGAAGTCTTGGTCGCTAGCTATCGGGTATTGAACATTTTCGGATTAACCGAGTCCCTCACCAACACGACGCTCAGTTCGGGCACGAATCCGGCTAACTATCGCCAGTCTGTAACCTTGACGGCTCAGGTAACCTCGCAAAGCGGCGGTACGCCGACAGGAACCGTATCCTTCCGGAACGGGAAGACGCTCCTTGGAACTGCGACCTTAAGTGGGGGCGTGGCCACGCTGTCGACGGCCAAGTTGCCAGTGGGATCCAATTCCCTGACCGCCGAATATAACGGCGACTCCACCAACAGCAAGAGTCTGGCGTCCCTGGCGCAACAAGTCGCTCAGGCGCAGGTTTCGCTGACGCTTTCCTCCACACCGAATCCGTCGAACTTGAACCAGCCCGTCAAGTTCACGGCAAATGTCAGCAGCAATGGGGGTCTTCCGAAAGGCCAGAAGGTGACTTTTAGCTACGGCGGCTCTCAGTTGGGAACGGCCAGCATCACGGCGGTGGGCACGGCGACGTTTACAACCAAGGCGTTGCCGGCCGGGACGGATACTGTCACGGCAGCCTACGCCGGGAACGCTGACTATGGCGCCGCCTCTGGATCGGTGTCGCAAATCGTGAAATAGAGCAATTCGCGTATTGCTGTATAGCCTTGGCTCGCCGGCCGCGCGCCGCGTTTACGAGTACGCCAGCGATCAATTTATCTCTTTCTGAGCGTACTCACCTGTGGACAACAATTACGGCGAACGCGTTACAGTCAGCCGAGGCCAGGCAATCTGAATCACAATGGCCGTAACCAGGGTCAGCAGAAAGCTGGCCATTTGAGGATGAGCGGGCCAGATGATTTGCCCGAGGCCGAACGCCCATGCCCCCAACCCAACCGCAGTTCCAATCAAAGAAGCGATCAAAGAGACTTTCAGAGTCTTCATGGCCCGTCCTCAATTGTTTATACGACAAAAACCCCAGTTTCGTACCATCCGGGTTCCGCTATTTTGCCGTGACCCGTCGCCCTCACGCATAACTGTTGCAAAATCGCGGTGACACTCATGCGTTCGCCCGCGCAACTCTCGAAGTAGACGTACGCTTCATCGCGAGCGGCCCAGTTTGAATGATCGGAGAGACTCGCAATCGTGGTTGTGTTGAAGTTCACCAGGGAGTCACGAATGTCGATAGCAGCGGGCACGATGTGCAAGTGTGCATGTGTAACATGATCAGCCACAGGCTCAAGCGAGCTTGTGCCATGCTCAAGAACGACCGATGGGCCATAGTGCTTTCTTAGGATGGTGCGCGTGGCATTCACAATGCCTAAAAACTCATCCCGTACGGTACCTTCCACAGCGCCATAGCAGAGAATGTGAGCTTTAGGCACAATCATCACATGGCCAGGCACAAGAGGGCTGATATCGGCCATGACGACAAATCGGTTCGTTTCATGCAAAATGCGTGGAACCGATGTCTGCATCACAGAAATCGGGCAGCCGGCCGCTCTGCAGTTCTCGACAAAATGGGCAAATTACCATGGGAACGATTCCAGGCTCCTGCCGATCGGTTCGAAGAGTAGCGGTCTATTGCGAGTTTCAAGCGCGCCGCAAAAGTTGCTGCATACCAGCATGCGCCACCTTCTTCTTATTGATCGGCGCAGCGACTGCGAGACGCTTATATTCACTCGTGAACCGTTGCAGAATGTCCCGCAGTGGCTGGTTGCGCCAATCCCACAACTTAGGCGTACCCAACGCTTGACGGGCAATTCGCCTCAGCAGTTGACTGGGCACATCCTCCGTTAGCTTGACGCCGTGACCTCGGAACCCCTCCCTTTGGTAGTACAGATAGGTAGTCTGTGTGTCTTTGAAGCGTCGCAGCTCGCTGATGGACCCCAACTCTTCGAATGGGAATTTCTCGCTTAGGATGGGGTATAAGTCTGCGGCAAGAGGAATCGGGTGCTGGTGAGCATGATCGATGCATGAGCCCCCTCGCTGGCAACGATTGATGGCGCCATGTTCCATTATGCTGGTCGGGTGCTGGCAAATGTTGTGCAATTTGTCGAGGACATGGTCTCTGAAGGCCTCAAGCTCGGGGAATAGCTGCTCGGGCAGATACGCAAAGCTGAGGAAGTGCTCTTTGGAGATAATCAGCGTGTACCCAAAGACAAAGTGGCCCAAAGCCGCCTTGGCGTAGAAGCTCTCGGATTCATCGATGACTTCGTCCTCTGGATTAGACGGGCTATATATCTCTTGGATAGAACAAAACAGACAATCCATCCGGAGTCTCCTTCCTGACTGGAATCTCTTTCTTGCCTCTACACCCCTCTCGCGTGCCAGCAGGACCTCCGGCTCTGCTACACCCTGCTTGGACGGCCATCACCATCGCTCCCAGAACTCAGGCGCGTATTGCAGCTCGGCTACAGGATTTTGCGGTTCCCGCATCCTGAACTCATCCTACGCAACTGGAGTGAGTGGAATCTCCTCGTTGCTCCTAATCTACTTCCAAAAATGGCGCGAATTATACCTCACAAACCGGCACCGTGTCGGCGACTATTTCAGCCGACGGACTGACGCCAGTCTAGTCAGGAAATATCTGGACGCGACTCCTGATTGCAAACCTTCTTTATCGCGACCGAGCCGTCAGCTTGGCCAATATTGAACAAATCATTCCCGACGAAGAAGCGCAATCGAACCGGTATTTGAAACGCGTGCATTCGCCACGCGTGATCAAGAGTCACCAATATTTCGACCATCGCTATCCGAAGGTGCTGTACATTACGCGCGACCCGCGCGATGTCGCGTTCTCGTATTACAACTTCTGCCGAAAATACCGCAGCTCTTGTGAGCTGACGCGTAGAGATAGGTAATGGGAACGCCCTACCGCTCACGAGTCACGGCCTTAGCTCCGTGCGCGCACTGTAATGCGCAGCAGTTCACTTCGTTTGAAGAGGCGCATGCGGGGTCCCCATGTTCCGGTGCCCCGGCAGACAATGGCGGTCATGTCCTGCACACGATGACGCCCCGAAATTATCGGGAAAGCGAGCTTCACGAGATAGGTAAACGGCCATATCTGCCCTTCGTGTGTATGGCCAGAGAGCATGAGTCCGATGCCCGCGCTGGCCGCTCGTTGGGTTTCCAGCGGCGTGTGCGAGAGCAGAACGCTGGCGCCCGCGGGACGGTGACGCAGCACCTTTTCCAAGATTGCAGCATGCGCCGCGCGTCCCCGGAAAGCTACGTCATCAACTCCAGTCAGGATCAGCCCAGGGATTGGTTCGATACTTTCATCGCGCAGCACGTGGAAGCCCGCCCGGCGAAAGAGATCGATGATCTTCGTGCCTCCGGCGTAGAACTCGTGATTTCCCGTCACAACGTACACGCCGTGCGAAGCGTGGAACTGCTGCAGGACAGGCAGCCAGTCGGGATAGGTCGTCTGATCGCCTTCGAAAACGTCGCCCACAAGCAGCAGGAGGTTGGGCCGGAGCGACTCAAACTGAGCGGCGCGTGCACTCGCCCATCCCGAGCCGAGCAGGGCTCCCATATGCATGTCGCTGGCCACCACAAGCACCGTTCCATCGGCCTCGCGGGGCAATCCATCGAGCACGACCTCGTACTCTGTCACCACGGGGGAACGCCGCGCTTGGACCAGCGCTATGGTCGTCATCAGCAGCGCGAGAATAAACGCGACCGTGCGTAGCGCAGGCAACTGCGGACGCAGCCACAGACCAAAACCCGTGCAGAAATCGAAGACGAGGAAGATTGAAAAAAGCAGAAAGAATGCGCCCACCCAGTAGGCGCCGACGATCTCAAGCACGTGCGAGAGCCCGTCAATAGAGTAGGGTTCGAGCCCCCGAGAGTAGTGTTCGAGCACCCGCGAAACGATGTAACTTGCCCCAAGCAGGATCACCGCCGGAATCAAAAACTGCGCCGGAACGTGGTGTGCGATGAATGGGATCGAGAGCAGCCGCGAGATAACGTAAATGTGTAGGCCAGCCCAGAGAAGGCAGATCAGAATCAAGGAAAGGAACACGTGCAGGAATCTCCCGCCTTGAGTGTATCGAAGAAGCGGAGCCCGCAGCAGGGTCGTTCAAGAGGGTCAAGAGCGACATTGCAATCCATACCGGTCGACGCAGCCCGCTTAATCGAGAAACTTGAAACCTTCTTCTCCGACCGCGCACATCTGCCGCAAGGAGCCGCTCTGGTTCTGTCGTAGAACCTGGGTGGAGGAAAACAACCGTGACTACCGCTAAATTGAAGAAACAAATGGTAGGCACGAGGAGACTCGAACTCCTGACCTCTACCGTGTCAAGGTAGCGCTCTAACCAACTGAGCTACGCGCCTACGTTTTGTTTTCAGGCCCTTGCAGCCACCGATCCTCCCGGCTGGGGCCTCTGGAGCCGATGACGATTCTACCACGCGGCCTTGTGCCCGGGGGTTGGTCGGGCATCAAGCCCGCTAGACATGCGGCGTAACTTCTGCTGTTTGCGTTACGCAAGCTGTCCTTTCACCTCTTCGCCATTCGCTTTCAACGACATTTGCCGGCCTGCATCCATCGCCGCACCAGGTCGATCGCCAATAGACGACCGGCGTTGTGCGAAGCGCGTGTGACCGACTCGGGAACAGCTTTCCCCGCGATGCTTTCACCCGCGTTCCTCGTCCATTTCAGCTACGGCCCTGCTGTTGCTGTGCCGCAAAACGTGGTAAAACCAAACCACTGGGGTTACGTGCTAGCGGCGGATGTGTTGGGCAGTGGGCTGTTTTGTCCGGATCAGGACGCGGATCCCGGGCTGGAATAAGGAAGAATAGCGATGACAACCGAGACGAATACTCTGACGGCAGCGGATAAAACGATAACTGACAAGGTCGCGGAGAAAACATCGGCGGCGCGAATTCTCGCGAACTACGTGGGAGGCCGCTGGGTTCTGGTGCAGTCGTCCCGTCTTCTCGACGTCACCAACCCGGCCACCGGCGAAATTTTGGCGCGCGTTCCGTTGTCGGGGACTGCCGAGGTCGAAGCGGCAGTTGCCGCCGCCAGCGCGGCGCTTCCGGATTGGCGCTCCCGGTCGGTGGGCGGGCGGACGGAGTTTATTTACGCGCTGCGCGAGAAATTCCGGCAGCGAATTGACGAACTCGCCGCGTCGGTCACGCGCGAGTCGGGCAAAGTGCTGTCGGATGCGCGCGCCGAGATTGCTCGGTCGATTGAAGTGCTCGAAGCGGCTTGCGCGGCTCCCATGATGATGCAAGGACGCATTCTCGAAGGCGTAGCGCGCGGGATTAACACCGAAACCATCCGCCAGCCGGTTGGAGTTTGCGCCGCCATCACGCCCTTCAACTTTCCGGCCATGGTGCCGATGTGGTTCCTGCCGTTTGCGATCGCTTGCGGGAACACCTTCGTTCTGAAGCCGTCGGAGCAGGTTCCGCTCACGTCGGAATTGATGTTTCACATTTTCGAAGAGATCGGCCTGCCGCGCGGAGTGGTGAATCTTGTGCATGGCGCGCACGATGCGGTCAATGCGATTCTCGACAGCCCCGGAATTCGCGCCGTTTCATTTGTCGGTTCGGTCAACACGGCAAAGTACATTTACCGGCGCGCGGCCGAAAATGGAAAGCGCGTGCAGGCTCTGGGCGGCGCGAAAAATTACATGATCGTGATGCCGGATGCAGTCGTCGAAAAGACCGTGGCCAACATTCTGGGCAGCGCCTTCGGCAACGCGGGTCAGCGCTGCATGGCTGGATCGGTGCTGGTCACGGTTGGGTCCGCGCAAGGGGCGATCATGGGCCGATTGAAAGAAGGAGCGGAGAAACTGATCGCTGGCGACGGCATGGATCCGAAAGTGAGTCTGGGGCCGGTGATTTCGCATGCGGCCTGCGAGCGCATACATGAGGCGATCGAGAGCGGCTTGCAAGAAGGCGCGGAGTTGCTGGTGGATGGACGGCATCCGGCGGGAGTTCCGGCGGGAGGTAACTTTGTAGGCCCGACGATTTTTAACCACGTCAAGCCCGAGATGCGGGTAGCCCGCGAAGAAATCTTTGGGCCCGTGCTCTCGGTGATGCACGTGGAAACGCTCGAGCAGGCGATTGCGCTGGTGAACGGCGATCCGCGGGGCAATGGCACTTCAATCTTCACGGAGAACGGCGCGGCCGTGCGGGAATACAGCGGGCGCGTCGAGGTGGGTATGGTGGGCGTGAATATCGGAGTAGCCGCATCGCCGGCCTATTTCCCCTTTTCCGGTTGGAAGGATTCGTTCTTTGGCGACCTGCACGTCCACGGCTGGGATGCGGTCGAATTCTTTACCCGCAAGAAGACGGTGACTTCGCGCTATTTCTCGGCGGGCGAAACGGGGAAGTTCTTCGTTGAGCAAGGGGACAAACACTAGTACCGTGCCCGCATGATGATTACGCCGCCGGAAAACGAGTAGCGCCGGCATCTTGCCGGCTGTCCCGAGGGCGTCTCGCCCCCGGTGCGGCGGGCGAGGACGCCCGCCGGACAGCCGCCGGGACGGCGGCGCTACTCTCAGCGGTAAAACGCTACAAATCATGCGGCCACAGTACTAGCATGGAAGTTTCCCTTGAGTTCGTGGCGGAACTTAGTGCGCAAAAGAAAAATTCAGACCGGTGGCAATCTGCAGGTCATTCTTTTTTGTTCCGGGCGGCGGGTTGCTGACATAAACATCCCCCAACGAATTTTGCCAGCCCAGCCACTTGCTAAGTTTGGTAACCGTGCCGAGATTGAATGTGCCGCGGTATTGTCCGGTCTGAGTGAGGTCCGGGTAGAAAAAGAACGTCTGCGTAATGACTGTGCCCTTCCCTACTTTGTGCGTGAACGCATCGCCGAGCGTCAAGGCACCCAGGCTGCGAGTCACAGCCATGACCAGCGTGCCACCGGTCGGCGGCGGCGGAAGAGTGAAAGCCGAATAGCTCTCGTGCGTGTAGTTCCCACCGGCCAGCAGATCCAGGGTAGTGGCAGAGCTCTTGATCGCGTGCACGCCAATACCACCGCCCAGAGTGGATCGCAGATTCAGGTATTGCAGGGAATTAGAAGAGAAATCGCCATTCACAAACCCGAACGCGCGCGTAGCGAAATTATGGTCGTAGCGCGCTCCGCCGCCGGTCGAGTTCGCGGTGGTGTGCGGCGACGCCGTGGGCAAGTCGTTGGTGGCGTATATCGAGTTGGTGTAAAGGATCAGCTTGTCGTGGAATCCGGTGCGGGTGGAGTTAAACGCAAAGTTCAGACTCTTGGTCTCGCTGTTGCCGCGAGTTACGGCAAAACCCAGGTTCACACCACCGTTCCAGCCTTCCAGGAGCCCCGGGTGCAGACTCTTCTCATAAGCTGCCTCCTCGGCCGGGCTGCGCAGCATGGTGACAGAAGCTTTCGGCGCCTCCACCGGTCCCGCCGTCTTGGTTGCGACCACCACGTCGTCGCCGTTTGTGGTCACAGGGCCCACCACTGTCTTGCCACCCAGGCTGACATTCAAGTCGCCGGCGGAAGTTATGCTTTGGATCGCATCAAACTTCACGGTCACGTCGCCGGCGTAATCGGTCTTGATCACGAGTACCTTACCGTCGGACTTGGTGATCGATCCGGTCAACCGGTCGCCGTTCTTCAGGACGATCTGATCGGCGACCGCCGGAATCGCCAATAGCAACAGAAGAAGGCCTCCCAAGAATTTCGTTTGCACAAAAACCTCCTAAGCGATTTCAAAAAACGGAATGGAATTTCTACCCCAGGTCTGCGGACACAACCGCATCAATCTCACGCGCACGAATGGGCACAAACTAACCCGCTGGCAAAGTTATTTCTGTGGATTTGCAAGAATTATATCGGACTTGCGGCATCTCGGGGGCGCAAGCAAGCAGGATGTTGCCGCGCGCTCAGGCCTTATTTTCGGGCTTGTTTTCAGGCTTTGTATCACTCTCCTTCATGCCCTCTTTCAATGCGCGAATGCCATCGCCCAGACCTTTGCCCAACTCCGGCAACCTTTTAGGGCCGAAAAATATCAATGCGATGACCAGGATCAGCAGCAGGTGCATGGGTTGAAACAAGCCTTCCATAAAGCCTCCGAATCGGACATGCCGACCGCAAACACCGGACAGCACACTATCTTGTAGTGTACCCCAACCGATCCCCGGCAGTCTCGACAATTCCCGCCCTGATCGCCACCCCTCCGTGCCGTGCCAGGGCACGTCCCTAAGAATTACTTCCGTGACCTATCGGCGTTACCGCAGCCGGACTATTTTGGCCACAGGGCGATTCTCGCGCGTCAAACCGCTTAAACCGCCAACCGCTGGAGGGCTTCGTGAAACGCTGCGTCCTGAGATGGCTTTTGCTTCTGCTGGCGGTAGGCTCCTTGCAGGCCGAACAAGTTCCACCCACCCCTGCCTCCGACGCAATTTTCCTCTGGCTGGCGGGGGGAATTTCGAACGCGCGGGTCCAGCGCCTGGCCAAAACGCGGGACGCAGCCCAGACGCTTTCATGCCACGCCACGTCGCAATGCACCCGCGCCCTGCAAAGGGCAGGGGCTGACGCGGACTTGGTCCGGAGCTTGCGTCAGAGTTCTAACCGAAGTTCGAACCCAACTTCTAGCCGCGAATCGGCCCCCAGTTCCTCCTGCGTCTGCTCCAGCCCGGCCGCACGGGTTGCGGCTCTGGTTCACGACAAGAATCTCGACGCCGCCGCAGACAAGATCCGCGCCCTGCTTCACGACGATGCAGATAATGACGCGGATAATGCTCTGCTGCATTTTGTCCTCGGAACCGTCCTGCGCCGGCAAGACCGGTTCGACGAAGCGCTCGATGAATTCACGGAATCTTCGCGCCTGATGCCCGGTTTCCCCGAAACCCACAACCAGATTTCTTACCTGTTCTACCGGCTGGACGTTTCCGATGACGCGCTCGCCGAAGCGCGCACCGCGCTCAGCATCGATCCCGCCAACGCCGAAGCCTATCGCTACCTCGGACTCGCGCTCTACGCCGCTGGCCGCTACGACGCCGCCCTGCATGCCTTCGAGGAAGCGCTGGCGCGCGAACCCGCCGGCTCGCTGGCGAATGCCGACGTCTACTTCGACATGGGAATCACACACCGCGATCAGGGAGATCTGCGCCGCGCCGCCATCGCCTATCGCCACGCCCTCAGCCTGCGTCCCGACTACTGGGAGGCGCACAGCAATCTGGGCGTCGTCCTGCACGATCAGGGCAAACTGGATGAGGCGATCGCGGAATATCGCGCCGCCAAGCGCCTCAAGCCCGACGAAGCCAGTGTCCGCAGCAACCTGGGAAACACGCTTTGCGACAAGGAAGACTTCATCAGCGCGATCGCCGAGTTCAAGGATCTCTATCGGCAGAGTCCGGAGTGGGACGGCGGTCACAACTGCCTGGCCCGCGCCTACATGTCGAAGCGCGATTACCCATCTGCCATTCGCGAACTCCAGGCCGCCATCGCCGCCAATCCCGCGGGAGCGGCCGAACACCGCGTCCTGGGACAGGCCCTCCTGCTTTCGGGAAGAGACCAGGAAGCCGTGGACGCGCTGCACAAAGCGGTTGCGCTCAATCCGGAATCCAGCCTGGCTCACCACTATCTCGGCACCGCGCTGGTGAATACCCAACAACTGGCGGAGGCGGAAAAAGAATTTCGCGAGGCCCTGCGCCTCGAACCCAACGCCCAGAATCACTATTCCCTCGCCGCCTGCCTGATGGCTCTTAACCAATATGAAGAGGCTCTCGGAGAACTCGAAATCGCCTCCCGCATGGATCCCAGCCAGAATCTTTACCGGGCCCGCATGCAGGAGGTCGTCCGGCTGATGACCACATCGAAGTAACTCGTGAAGTAACTCGCGAAGCAGCTCACAGAGAGATGCACCATCGGGCATTGTTTAGGATGCACTGACGTGTGTCGCCTCCGGCCATCAACCAACCTAGAATGTAAGCAGTAGACGCGGCGCCCTGAGCGCCGCCGGGGCGATCAATGGAAACCAGCGCTACCAAGCAAGCACCGGAGAAGCCCTTCAACCCTGCCGCACTGTCCCAAGAGCGGCCTCTGCCGCCGGTATCCGCAGGCGGGGTCACTTCGGCGCCGGATAAAAAAGCCATCGGCTACGGCCTGCCTTGTTCGCGGTGTCACGCGTACTATCCCGCCGACATGCACGTCTGTCCGATCTGCAAGTCGCCGGATCGTGTCTCGCCCACTGCACCGTCGGCATATTCCGTGGCTTCCACCGTGACCCAGCCCGCAACCGGCGCACAGATCGACGCCGAACGCGAACGCCTCCTGAAAGAGCTGAAGTCACATGCCTTCGCGTCCCATACCCAGATCAACACCGCAGCCACATTCCGTTGCGTTCTCGAACACCAGCACAGCGGGGCCACCGAACCGGCGGCCGTCTGCCATAGCTGCTACAGCGAAGTCCGTCAGCAGGCTGACCGCATGGAAGCCGCTCTCCACATGGACGCGAAAGAGGCGGCCAACATCGTCTATGAAGCGGTCTGGGCCGACACCTCCGATACCAACGCCACCTACTTGAATGCCGCCACGGCGCTGCTGCTGGAGTTGCGCAAACGCGCCGGCATCGGCCTCCTGCTCGGCGCAAACCAGCCCTTGGCAGACTAATCCGGTGAATCGTAGCGCCGGCATCTTGCCGGCTGTCCCGAGGCCGGCGCGCTCTCGCCGCGGCGGGCGTCGGCGTTGGCCATCTCGGTAAAGGGCGTTCGCCCGCTCCAAAAAATATTGTCTTGAACATATTCTCGCGCGGTGCTGTGATGCGGATACGGTTGAAGGCAAAAATTCGGGAGGGCAGCAACTAATGACAATGACGAGCGATAAAACGAATCTGGAAGCTCTGGCCGATGGACCCACACGGCGGCAGGCGATCGCCGGTGTGGCGATAACATTTGGCGGACTCGCCCTGGGTTCAACCAAGGCTTGGGCGACAGCCGAGGAGGAGATTTCTCGCACGGCGGAATCGATTCACCAGGAGCCTGTTTTCAAAGCGAGCCCGAAGCGCGTCTACGAAGCGCTCACCGACGCCAAACAGTTCGACAAGGTCATACAGCTCAGTGGGGTCATGCAGGCCATGCATCTGCCTGACAAGCCCGCGGAGATCAGTCGTGAAGTGGGAGGCGCGTTCACGCTCTTCGGCGGCTATATCACGGGACGACATGTGGAACTTCTGCCCAACCAGCGCATCGTGCAAGCCTGGCGAACCGGCAGCTGGGCTCCCGGCGTCTACTCGATCGCGAAGTTCGAACTCGTGGAGCAAGGCTCCGGGACCAGGATCGTATTTGACCATACGGGCTTTCCGAAGGGCGACGCGGAAGTTCTGGCTTCGAGGTGGAAAGCTCACTACTGGGAACCGATCGAGAAACTACTGTCTTAGACAACAAGGCCAGTTATCGCGGCCGACAGGCTTGCAACTTTCCCGGCGGTTCCACATCTTAATTGTTGGAGAAACGATATGGTGGAAAAACTCAACGACCAGATCGCCAACGAGAAAATTGCCAAGACCGAAGCGGAGTGGAAGCGGCAACTCACCCCCGAGCAGTATAAGGTTGCCCGCGCCTGCGGCACCGAGCCCGCCTTCACCGGTCAATACTGGAACAAACACGATGACGGAACGTACCACTGCGTCTGCTGTGGCGCGCTGCTATTTGGTTCGGAAACAAAATTTGATTCGGGAACCGGATGGCCCAGCTTTTTCGCCGCCGCCGACCGCAAGAACATCAGCGAACACACCGACACCAGCTATGGCATGACTCGCACGGAGGCGCGCTGTGCCCGCTGCGACGCGCATTTGGGCCACGTGTTTCCGGATGGTCCGGGGCCGACGGGGCTGCGCTACTGCATGAACTCGGCATCCCTCGACTTCAAGCCGAAGCAGTAAGCGACCGAAAAAATCCTCTGGAAAAACAGAAACTGACAAGCAGAAACGATGGAGCGCCGGGCGTCCTCGCCCGGCTGCGGGGCCGAGACGCCCGTCCCTCCATCGTTTTTTGTTGACTTCAATTTCGCAAAATTACGCGTTGCCTGCGGTCGCGGCCAGGGCCTTGGGTGGTTCCGGACTATTCTGCGCCTGCGTTTTCTGATCTTTCGTTTCGGTGTGGCGCACTTCGACGCCGCCCTTGAGGAGCGCTCCCTCTTCGACGCTGATGCGATGCGTGACCACGTCGCCGACGAGCACGCCTTCGCTGCGGATGTCCACCCGGTCCGCACAGTCGGCGTTGCCCTGTACCTTGCCCATGATCACGAGTTCTTTGGCGGTGATGTTGGCCGCGACGTTTCCGTTGCGGCCGATGGTGACACGATTGCCGGGAAAACTGATTGTGCCTTCGACGCGTCCGTCAATGAAAATCGCTTCCGCGCCCGTTACCTCACCTTTGATGGCCACTGATCGTCCGATGTGCGCCTGATCCATCGGTGAGGTGGCCGGCTTTACCGGAGTGTAAGTGTTCGTGGGGACCGCGCTTGGAGAGTACTTCGGTTCCGGAGACTGCAACATGAATGAACCTCACTTGAAATCCGCGACCGCAGTAGGAGTTGGCCCTGCGGTCGCGGTCGATGGGCTTCTAACGGCAAAAAGAGAATGGCACGGAAGGACGTGTTACGACAGGTTACAGAAGGGGGTGTCCGTTGGCGCA
>Ga0181530_10000220_pt1 | contig 72597 bp, 54 predicted proteins | sample PEATcosm2014_Bin_42_FD_119769 | JGI IMG/M metagenome (GOLD analysis project Ga0181530, IMG submission 119769) | Peatland microbial communities from MTU Mesocosm Facility, Houghton, MI, USA - PEATcosm2014_Bin10_60_metaG | ecosystem: Environmental > Terrestrial > Soil > Wetlands > Peat | place...
ATGCTGGCAGGAATAGCTGTGAGTTGCGGAGCCGAAGGGATGTTGAAGTGGAAGGGGTCGCGCGCACTAAGCGCGATCCCCCTGCTGGCATTCTTGCTTGCGTTTTTCGCCGCCCTTTATCAGCAGAGAGAATTTCTTTTTCAGATGGAGCCCACACAAGCATGTGAGGCGCTCTATCGCCACAATCCTTTCCCGGAAGCGCTTGCAATTTCAAACTACATTAGGAGCCATACTCCGGATGATGCGACGATCGCCATACTGGGCTCGGAACCTGAGATCTATTTCTACTCCCACCGGCATTCGAGCACCGGATACATTTACACCTATCCGCTGTTAGAACCGCAAAAGTATGCCTTGACCATGCAGAAAGAAATGCAAGCTGAGATTGAACACTCGCGCCCTGACATACTGGTTCTTGTCAATATGCCGAAGTCATGGGTGTCATCCTCTACTACTAGTTCGACCGGGCAAATGTTGGATTGGGCTAACGCGTATATGCGAGAGAACTACACTATCGATGGGCTGGCGGAAATAGGCAACTATACCAAATACTATTGGGGAGCTGAAGCCAGGGACCGTCACCCATCTGTGGCGCTCAACATCATCGTTCTCAAGCGGAAGTCTTCTTGACTTCTTGCGTCAGGCTTTGCTCAATCCACTGCCAGGCGCTTGAGGAGCGCAGCTTTCAGCTCCTGAGACTCACCTTCCATCTTGTCGAGCAGAGTGTCGACACGCTGCACAAGCTCCGGATTCTCCCTCTGCAATGTCTCGCGCAATCCCTGCACTGCCACCAGGTTCTTGAATAATTCAACCATCAATCGCAGAACTTCCGCCTGCTGCGATGAGGAGTCCCGCGGAGGGACAGGCTCGCCGACCGGCTGAGCAAGCTGGGTTGCTGCCGGCGTGCTGTTGGCCATCTCCTGGCGTAGCGCGGCGATCTGCTGCTGCAATGCAAGCATGTCCTGTCGAATTTGCTGCAACGCTTCGAGCATCGCGCGATCGAACTCATGCATGGGCCGCGAATACCAGCCAATAAGCTTGCGCAGAACGCGTTTCAAGTACACGCCAGCCGCCCCGAACTCACTGTGGGGCTCAACTTCGCTTAGGCGCGCGGCGATTTCTGACAGGCGCGTGAGGTTTGCGGCTTGCATGGTGAACTGTGAGGAGCGGTTTGCAGCCGAAGCCATCGAGCCCTGGCTGGCCCGCGGGGCGGGGTTGGAACCAGCGCCGTTCTTTGCCTCGAGGTATCGGCGCACCTCGGCCATGGCCTGGTCCAGATTCATAGTGGAGAGGATTTGCAACTTCGGCATGTTAGCGTTCGTCGACATAGCTTCGCCCGGAGACCAACTCCCTGGCGCGATTTCCGCGGTGCGCCTTGAGATACGCCACATTTTACCGTAGGCACTGCATCGACGGACGTTCCCTCAGCGGCTAAAACCGTCTTATGACATGGCTTCCTGCGGCCGGCTGAAGAGGCCGCTGAAAAAGTCGAAAAGCAGGTCCCTCGACTCCTCGCCCGAAGCGGGCTTGATCGCTCGGGATGACACATTTAAAGGAGTTGAAACGGCGCACCCATTCGGCAAGCTCAGGGCGTGGCCCGGACGCGGACCCTTCGGCAAGCTCAGGGCAGGCTCTGAAGGTCCGCTCTACCCGGATACGCTGAAACTGCTTAGGCTGCAATTTGCAGCGTGCTGTTGTAATCAGCCACGAAGCGCTCAATGCCTTGGGTCGTGAGCTCGTGCCGCACATCGAAACTTTCCCACGGGGCGTTTAGACCGATTTCTCTATAGGGAATTGGCTTTAGCTGCCGGCCTTCGGCATTCACCGCCGGGTAGGAGAAATGGGCGTCAGGCTGTGGGAGACCTGCTTCGGCCCACTGTTCCAGAAGCCTTGCCGGAGCGGTGGCCAACTCTGTTCCGACGGAAAAAGCACACAGCAGATGATCGATGCGGCGGAGGCTGGCTGCCAACACATGAACATGACCATCGCCGTGGGCATACATTTTCTTGATATTCCAAACCAGGTCCATTCCGTTCTCGCCATGGTCGTCGAGTCTCCCCACAAATGGAGAGACGTAAACCGGATCTACGGCGCCCTTGGTGGCAGCGTACACGGCCGCGGCCTGCTCCTGGCTGAAGCACAACGTCACGTTGACCCGCATCCCCCGCTGCACCGACATCTGCGCCGCGCGCAGGCCTTCCGGCAAGCAGGGATATTTGATGTAGGCATTTGGAATCCAGGAAAACATCTCTTCGCCTTGCTCCAGCATTTCTTTGGCGGTTGTGCGGAAGTCGGCGAAGACCTCAATCGACACTCCAGCCTGGCCGACCAGCGGTGAGATCTGTTGCACGATGGTCTTATAGGCTTGCGTCTGCTCTTGCGGGCTTAGTTTGTGGCCCGCCTTGATCCGCCGCTGGATGGCGGGGTTCCTGGCAACATAGGTCGGATTGGTGGTCTGGCCGTCCAGGAATCCAAGTTCCGCGCTGACGCGTAAAGTCTCGTCCGGATCGCCACCGTCCAACAATATTCTGGTTCTTGGCTTGTCTACCATTACACCTGTCCTCCCGTCTGCCCAAGCAGTTAGACGCTGATGGATGCCCTAATGTTGTGCTCAAAAGCGGGAGTCAATTTTCCTCCTGTGCCGGCATGTATTCCGCCAAACCTGATCGCCATTTTCCACAGCTAAATCGCGCAGAAACACTCGCACTTGGTGCAGGGCGCGCGCAATTGCTGCTGACAGCGGCGGGCATTATGATGATCGTATGAACCTCGGCATCTCGGAGATGATCTTCATTCTGCTGCTGGCTTTGGTGCTGGTGGGACCAAAGAAGCTGCCTGAGGTCGCCCGCCAGTTAGGCAAGTTCCTCGCCGAGTTCAAGCGCACCAGCAACGAGTTCAGGAGCCAGATTGAAGCCGAAATGCTGAACATCGAGCGGGAAGAGCGCGCCAAGAAGCCGCAAGAAGGTCCGAAGCTGCTGCCGCCCGAGCAGCCATGGGAGCGGGTGATGAGGCCGATCACGGAATCGGTGAGCCGGACGAAACAGGAATTCGTCTCCCTCGTGAACCCCGATCCTGAACCGCTCCAGACCATCGTCTTGCCGAGTGATCAGCCTTCCTCGTCCGCTAAAGCAGGTAGCGACTGACCATGCCCAGCCCCGCCCTGGAAACCGCCCAGCAACGCGCCTCGGAAGAAATGACCGGCATGAGCTTCCTTGAGCATCTCGAGGAGCTGCGCCGCCGCATTATCCACAGCGCGCTTTACGTGGTGGGCGGCTTTGGCGTCTGCTGGTGGTTTCACGAAAAGATCTTCGCCATCATGCAGAAGCCCATCGTGACGGCCCTGGCCAGTCATCATCTGGACCAGAAGCTGGTCTACCTGAACCCCACCGATCCCTTCAACATGTACTTGAAGATCTCATTTCTCGCCGGGATCTTCGTGGCATCGCCGTTCGTGCTCTATCAGGTGTGGGCGTTTATCGCGCCCGGACTTTACCGGCACGAGCGCCGCTACGTCATGCCGTTCATGTTCAGCACCGTGGGGCTGTTCCTGGCCGGCGGCTACTTCGGCTACAAGATGGTGTATCCCGCGGCGCTGGATTTCCTCATCAGCTTCAGCGGCCAGTTCACGCCCATGATCACGGTCCAGGAATACACCAACCTGTTCCTGACCATCATTGCCGGCCTGGGCATTGTCTTCGAGATGCCGATCCTGGTTTTCTTTCTCTCGCTGATGGGCATTCTGAGCGCCGGCTGGATGTGGCGCAATTTCCGCTACTCCATCCTGGTCATCTTCATCATCGCTGCCATTATCACGCCCACCGCCGACATCATGAACATGTGCATCTTCGCCGCGCCCATGATCGTGTTGTACCTGTTCAGCATCGGCATTGCCTGGTTCGTGCATCCCACCCAGCGCAAGAAGCGGGCCGCCAAGTCGGCAGCGAGCAAGTAGAAGCCACGCCATCTCATAAGTTGGTTTTGGAAGGGCACGGCTTCAGAGGCCGTTGAAAAAGTCAAAAAGCAGGTCCCTCGACTCCTCGCCCGCAGCGGGCTCGTCGCTCGGGATGACACATTTAAAGGAGTTGTAACGGCATCAATAGACAAGGCTGACCGCGACTGAACCTTTCCGCCGCTTCCAGAAATGGAAGTGAGCGAGATGCAAGACGAACAGAAACAAAGCAAGAGCACCAGAACAAGCGCGACCACAAAACGCCGACACAAGGCCCCACTATCGCCGATGCTGGCTCAAATGGGTTTTACCCGAAAGAGCCTAATGGAGTTCTTTCGGCATTTCGGATACATCAAAACGTACCGTCCGCGAGAATCCATTCAATCTGCGAAAACGGTACGAACATCATCTTCCGATGCTTCACAAACCGCTTCTCTTGCGGAATCGCCTCGTGACCGACTCCGGCAAGCTCACGCTGAATCGCTCCGGCTAAATCTAGGGAGTCGAACCAAACGCCGCCAGCGTTCATTGCCACAGCAACGCCTGAGTGCGGCTGTTTCAGGAAGGTGACCTTGAGTGTAACCAAGTGTTGTGCGCCCGATGCATTAGTTGACATAAGTTCTCCTGTTTCGCGGAGCTTAACACTGTTGACATCATGCGAGCATGATGCGAGCATACAATGAGATTGGACGTGTGCGGAGTCGAACCGCAAGCGGGAGCTTCTTAGGTGCCCCACCGGAACCACTCACCACGCCCATGTGAAAGGCCCACGCCAGACTCGAACTGGCATCCCCGAGCTTAGTAGGCAGGTGCTCTGTCCGTTTGAGCTAGTGGGCCGTACAGCGGGACTAACAATGCCGAATACGGCAGACTCTCGTGCCAGCCTTGAGGGGGTGGCGAGAGAGACTAGCACGAGGTGCGTTGCTAGTCCCGCTTGGGATTTTAACAGGGACAGAATATGACTGACCACAAAACGTCACCTGAGTTCGACCGCTTCAAAGACGGCATGATCCGGCTAATGCGGGTGCCACATTCCGCGATCAAGGCTCGACTGGATGAGGAGAAGAAGGTTCGTTCGCGCAAGCGGACGCAGAAGTCGAAGATCGCTGCCTTCCGCGCCTTAAACGGTAAGGATTAGAGGGGACGCTCCGCAGTCTTGCCCGTCAGTTCATCGTAGGTCAAACGCTTCCCAACAACCCTAGATAGCGCCAACACAAAGCGGTCAGAATCGTTCAATGGATTGTCCTTTGTGGCGCGGTTCTCGAAGCGAAAGACTTGTTCATCGGCATAGCGTTGCAAGTGGAACGGCTCGACTGCAACGTAGGTTCCGCGCAGTGTCCGCTTGAACAAGCTCCAGAAGTTCTCCAGCCCGTTCGTGTGAACCTTGCCGTCAACGTACCGCTCCATGTGGTTTACGACTTCGTGGACGTACTTTTCCGCTAGTCCCTGATAGCCCATCGCCTGATCGGTATAGACGTGCGTGCCGTGATGCACTTCGTTCAGGATGGCAGTTTGTAGGGTGTCACGCCGCAGGTTCGGGATGACCATTGCCCTGACGCGCCGCTGTTCGCGGTCTAACATGCCCATGACCGCCGTCTTGCCGGGGAACACATCGCCGCGCGTGTGGGTGTTGCGGATGTTCTGGATTCTCTCTCTCCGGTTCTGGTGCATGTTCTTGGGAAGTCCGCCCACAAAGGTTTCGTCCGCCTCGACTGGCCCACCATCCGGCCCACCTAGCTTGTGCTGGTCGCCGTAGGCGCTGTCCCGCATCGCCAGCCGCAGCCGATGCAGCATGAACCATGCGGTCTTTTGGCTGACGCCCAAAGCACGGTGAATCTCCCAAGAACTGACGCCGTTTTTGCAGTTCACCAACAGCCAATAGGCAGGTAACCACTTTTCCAGCGGGATTGGTGAATCCTCAAAAACCGTTCCGACTTTCAGGGAGAACTTCGGGCGCTCGTGCTTGGCGTAGCACTTGTACAGGCGCGCCTTTTGCAGGTAGGTAACTTTCTCAGAGCCGCAAGCGGGACAGCGGACAATGCCGTCCGGCCAGCGCACAGCGATCATAAACTGACGGCAGTTTTCGTAATCGCTGAAGAATTGGATTGCTTCTTGTAGCGTTCGTGGCGATTCCATGCAGCAAATATCGCATGATTGTCGTGGTCAGTCAAGTGGAAACTAAAAAATAGTTGGTGTTAAAATTGCTGTGATAGGATTTCGTGCCGATGAAACCGCTGATATTGGCTGTTGCTGCACTTGCATTTTTGGCTGTCATTCTGCCAATACAGGGGCAGGAAAAACGCACTCATCCCAGCAGCAATAAACAGTCCACCCAACACAAGCAACAACCACAACCCTCGCCGCCGCCAGCCGCGCCTACGATTGGGTTCAACGCAGTAAATCAGCAAGCACCCGACAGTGAAAATAACGGGACCGCAAGTGACTCGAATAACTATTTCTCGCGACTGTTTCCCTCTGAGAACATTTCTAGCTTTGGCCTGTTGCTCGTCGGCATTGCCGGAGTAATCATCGCTATCTGCACTCTGAAGAAGATCAGCGCGCAGACCGGCTCCGCGATAAAAACGGCCAGAGCCGCGAAGAAAAGTGCTGACGCTCTCATTAACGCCGAACGCGCTTGGATTATGGTGGATATTGAATGGGCAAACAAACGTCCGTATGTTGTGACGCACGCAGGCCCAAGGACTGAAATAGACATACTCTTGATCTGTAGAAACCAAGGCAAGAGTCCGGCTTGGATTACCGAAAGGCAGGTCAAAACGGTGATGGTAACTGTCATCCCGCCAGTGCCGCAGATGGACGGTGCAGAGGTTCTCAATTACATTGAACCGTTGACGGCTAACGGGCCTGAATCGAAGTTGAGACGGCGGCCATGTTGTGAAGGTTTGGTTCAACCCGAAGGCCCGGTTCTGCTGGTGTACGGTGTCGTCAAGTACAGAGACGTGTTCCGCATGAATCGGGAAACTTGGTTTGGATACGAAATTTCGGGTGCGGCCAGTGACCCTAGACTGGGGCGTTTGGCAGGATATCAAGAATACAACCACTGCACATAGCGCGAGCGCCCACAGCGCTCGTTTCGTTTGCATTTCTTCCAATCCTTTCGGATCGGCGAAACGCTGCTGTTACCAAAACCCGAACCCAACCACCCAAAGCCGAAAACCACCACCAATCATTCAGCCTGAATCGCGGTCATTTAGCGATATTGATGCCGTTGTAACGGCGCAGCTAAAGCTGCGCCCATTCAAAACAGGCCGAAGCCGACTTTTCAGCGGCCTGTTCAGCCATGCCGTAACAAGGCGCTCGCGATCATCACGTCCCGGTGCGGCAGCGGTCACTGACAAAGCCCCGCCGCCCGGCGTAGATATCTGTGGGAAGGAGTTTCCCGGCCTTTTTCCCACCCCGTCCCGATCGGGTTCACAGGGCGAGAAACAAGACCTTCGACCTGCCTTCCCGCGAGTTCGCAGGCGCGCCGTTTTTCCCAGATGGTTCACATTCCTTTCCTTTGAGCGGTACGGCAAGGAGGACAAGCCGATGCACAGCAAAGCGCAATCTCTCAGTTTACGGTTCCGCACAATCCCACTGGTGATAATCGCTGTGTTGGTGATGGCAGTGGCCATGGTTCCCGCCTGGGCACAGAATTCGGTGCCGCCGACGGCGGTGCAGGCGGCGAAGATGCCGGAGTTCGCGTCGCGGCTGGCCCATGCCGCCAAGGCGCAAGCAGCACGCAAGCCTTCCGTTCTGGCAGGCGCAAATCGGCATTTCCGCCCGCTGCAAGGCAACGACATTTACGACAACGGGCCCATCAACGGCACCACCGACGCCTGGACGATTAATTTTGGTTTTGTTGTGAGCGACAGCTTCACCGTGGTGAACGACAACACTACCGTCAGCGGCATGAGTTTCGGAGCGTGGCTGGTTGAGGGCGACACACTGGAGTCGGCCCAACTGTCCATCACCTCCGGAATAAACGGCGGCACCACCTACTTTAACCAGACGGTGAACTTTACCCAGAGCGGTTGCTCTGCGAACCAGTATTCGTACGACATCTGCCTGGAGACCTCGAGCGCCTTCAGCGGCCTGGCCCTGAATAATGGCACCTACTGGGTGAACCTCCAGAATGCCGTGACGGCTGATGGCGAACCGATTTACTGGGACGAGAACAGCGGTGTCGGCTGTACGGGCCCAGGCTGTCCTTCTTCCGCTTCGGACAGCTCGGTGGGCACGATTCCTTCGGAATCGTTCACCATTCTCGGCAGCGCGACAACCACCACCACCAGCAGCACCACCACCTACAGTGATTGGGCTTGTCCAAGTCCCCAACCCGGCTTTCATGACCTGCATGGTTTCAGTCCTAGTGCCGGACCGTCCGGACTTGCGATCGACACAGCCGGGAAGCTCTACGGCACCTTTGCTAACGGCGGCAGCTACGGCGCTGGCCTGCTGTACGACTTCGCACAAACAGCCGGCCATTGGTTCGTCACCTCTTTGTACAGCTTTCTGGGAAGCAGCAACGGAAGCAGCCCGAACGGAGTCATCGTCGGCCCGGGAGGTGTCCTCTACGGGGCGGCGACCGGCGGAATCCAAACCTGCGGCTACAATGGAGCGTATTACTGCGGACTGATATACGAGGCAAGTCCGGCTACGAACGTCTGCGCCAACGCTTTGTGTAGTTGGAACGAGACCACGATTTATCAATTTACGGGCAACACGGATGCATGGGGAGGCACCGTGACCGCCTTCGACTCCGCCGGCAACCTGTATGGCATCTCAGGTCTCGGCGGGGCCTATGGATACGGCAACGGCGCAGGCCCCGGCGCTGTCTTCGAGCTATCCCCCTCACCAGGCGGCTGGACGGAGAAGGTCCTCTACAGCTTCACGGGTGGAAGCGATGGCGGATATCCCAATAGTCTGCTGGTAGGCCAGGACGGAAATCTCTACGGAACAGCAGAGTACGGCGGCAATAATGACTGCGGCTACGGCTACACGTCGTGCGGCGTAGTCTTCCAATTAGTGCCCTCGGGCAGCGGCTGGACGGAAAACGTTATCTATAGCTTCACGGGAACTACGGACGGCTCTCTACCTGGTGGCCTGATTCAAGATAGCCAAGGCGTTCTGTACGGCACCAGCGTTTGTTATGGTCCTTTCGGTTGGGAATACTGTTACTTAGCGATCGGCGGGGGTATCGAGTACGGTCTGGTTTTCGCGATGTCACCGTCGGGGAGTGGCTGGAGCTTTGGTGTCGTCTACAACGCTGGCCTGAATCAACAGGCTTGCCAGATGAACGGGTGGAGTATCTCCTCGAACCTCGTCCATGGCTTGACGCTGGATGCGGCGGGCAATCTCTACGCTGCCGAAGGGGGCTCCTTATACTTCTGTAATGCCGGAAACTGCAATGAGTTGGTTGAATTGTACTGCGGCCAAATCGCTGAGGTTGGCGGCGGAGTTCTGGTTACTGGTGACGCGGACATTTTTTGGGATATAACCTCGGATGCCAACGGCAACCTCTACGGCACTACTTCAACGTGTGGCTTCGAAAGCCCCTTGAGGACAAGTGGCATGATCTGGCAGATCTCGCCGTAAAAACGGTTGCCGGTTGTCAGTTAACAAGGCTGTTGATGCGCGATGCCCCATGAAAGCCGGTTCTGCTGGCATGGGGCCTTTTCACCCTCATCGATTACAGATGGAAATCTGTGGATACCTAGGGAACAGCTTCTGGATGGAATGGTGGCGCTTCGCTCATCCTTGAGATCGCGCCGAAGCTGAAATTCTGTGGCTACAGCGGCCAACATCCTGATTCCTGTCGCGGAATCGCCATATCTTAAGTGATCGGCGCACCGGGCTCTGCGGGGATTGTTATACTGACACGAGTATGGGAATCGTGAAGAACATAGCCGCCATCGCCAAAGGCATGAGCGTCACCTTCGGCGAGATGTTCAAGCCCACCATCGTCGAGAATTATCCTGATGGGCCGGGCCCCACGCGCGGTGCGATGTTCCAGGACCGCTTCCGCGGCTTGCACGTGCTGCAGCGCGACGAAAACGGTCTGGAGAAGTGCGTGGCCTGCTTCCTCTGCGCCGCAGCGTGTCCCTCCAATTGCATCTACATCGAAGCCGCCGAGAACACCGAAACCAATCGCGTCAGCGGCGCCGAGCGTTACGCCAAGGTCTACAACATCGATTACAACCGCTGCATCTTCTGCGGCTATTGCGTGGAAGCCTGCCCCACCGACGCCATCACCCACGGCCACGGTTTCGAGCTGGCAACCTACAACGCCAGCAACCTGGTCTACCGCAAGGAGCAGTTGCTCTCCGGCACCCCTGCGCACGAGGGCGCCAACGCCGTCTTCAATCAGGCCGACAACTACCGCCTGGTCCCGAAGAAATAGCTCTTAGCCTGGGTAACCAGTCTCCGCGGGGGGACTGTTCCTGCCTGCTCGGGACGCAATTCGGCGGCGGGCGAAACCGGCTTCCACTTTCGTCGCATATCGTCCAAATAAAAAGTTTGCAAAATGTTTGACGCATCCCTAGAATGTATTAATATACGCTGATGCGTATATTTATCCGATGTCGAAACTGTCGCGCCAAGCCGTGATTCGGGAGCTGGTCTCCGGCCGTGAGGTCGGCAGCCAGGACGAACTGCGGAGATTGTTGTTCCGCTGCGGACATCGCGTGACCCAGGCGACGCTGTCGCGCGACATTCACGAACTCGGACTGGTGAAGACGGAAAAAGGTTACAAGCTGCCGCAGGGAGAAGGCCCTGAGCTGTCTCTTCCTTCGATTGAGCGTTTGATTCAGGAGTTCGTCTACGACGTGAAGACGGCGATGAACCAGGTGATCATCAAGACCAGCCCGGGCAGCGCTCAACCGGTCTCGGCGGCAATTGACGCCGAGGAATGGGAAGAAGTTGTTGGGACCATCGGGGGCGACGACACGATCCTGGCCATCGCCCCGAACCCCAAAGCGGCCGCCCAGCTCGCGCAGCGTTTGCGCCAGTACTTTGCGTGAAGGGGCGCGCTTTTTAGGCGCGCCGTAACGAGTATCGATTTGTCGTCCCGAGCGGAGGCGGCCCGATTTTGGCCGCTGGAGTCGAGGGATCTGCGGTTCTGAAATCACGTATGACTGCTTCGCTACAACCCGCGGTCTTTGGCGCCACCGGATATTCCGGCTTCGAGCTGGTGCGTCTGCTGGCGCGCCATCCTGGTGCGAAGAAGCCTGTGCTGCTGCGGCGCAATGGCGAGAGCAGCGGTTACGCCGATCTCAGTGAGGCCTATCCGCAACTGGCGGGCAACGGCGGCTTTCCGTTCCAAAGTTTCTCCTGGCAGCAGATGAAGGACGCTGGAGTTGACGTCATATTCTTAGCCACGCCACACGAGTTTTCGCGCGAGCTGGCGCCGGAGGCGATCGCGCAGGGCTTTCGGGTAATCGATTTGAGCGGCGCATGGCGGTTGAAGCAGGCCGAGAATCGCGCGGTATATGGTTTCGCCGAAAACCCGAAAGACGCCGCACTTGACTGCTCTGCGGTTTACGGGCTGCCGGAGTTGCACTCCAGCGAAATCACGCAGGCCAGGCTGCTGGCCAATCCCGGCTGTTATGCGACTTCGATCATCCTCGCGCTGGCGCCCTGGGTCCGCGCCGGCGTTGTCGATATCGAGCATGGCATTGTCTGCGATGCGAAGTCGGGCGTTTCCGGGGCAGGGAAGACGCCTTCAAGCAAGACCCATTTCGTGGAAGTTGACGGAGATTTTTCCGCCTACAGCGTTTTTGGACACCGGCACTCGGGGGAGGTGCTGGAGCAGCTCGGGATTGGCGGCGGGGCGTTGCAATTCACGCCGCACCTGCTGCCGATCCCGCGCGGCATCCTCTCCACCATTTACGTGAAGCTGGCCAAGCCTGTGACCTCGGAGGAACTGGAGCAGGCGCTGCGCGAGTTCTACGCCGGGAAGCCCTGGGTACGCGTCTTCGGAGCTGCACGCCTGCCGCAGATCAAGTTTTCGCTGAACACCAACTACTGCGACATCGGCTTCTCGCTGTCGCCCGATGGCAAACGGGCCGTGCTGGTTTCGTGTCTTGACAATCTTCTGAAGGGTGCGGCCGGACAAGCGGTACAAAACATGAACCTGATGTTCGGGCTCGACGAGAAAGCAGGGCTGCAATGAAGCTGGTGGTTAAGATCGGCGGCGCGGCGCTCGACGACAAGCAACTCGTCAGCAAGTTTTCCAAGACCATCCCCAGCCTGTGCCGCGAGGGCCACAAGCTGGTCATCGTTCACGGCGGGGGCGCGGCGCTTACTCGGACCTTGAAACAACTCGGCTGCGAAACCACCTTCGTCAACGGACTGCGTGTCACCGATTCGCAAACCCGTGACGTGGCCATGATGGTTCTCGCCGGGCAGCTCAACAAGCAGTTGGTTGCGGCCATCGGCAGCGCAGGTCAGCCCGCCATCGGAATCTGTGGCGGCGACCTGCGCATGGTGCTGGCGTCCAAGAAGAAGCAGCCTGATCTCGGCTATGTCGGCGAAGTCTGCGCCGTCGACCCGCAGTGGATCGGGCGTTTCTGGAATGCGGGAGTTGTCCCCGTCATTGCCAGTCTGGCGCTGGGCTTCGACGGCGAGTACTACAACGTGAATGCGGATCAAATGGCTTCGGCCTTTGCCGTGGCTTGCGATGCTGACGCTCTCGTCTATCTCACCGACGTTGCGGGCGTGAAGGATGCCGAGGGAGCCATTATTCGCTGGCTTGACGTCGATGCCATTGCCGCCATGGTGCAGCAAGCGACGGTGAGCGGAGGCATGTTGCCCAAGCTGGAAGCCTGCACCACTGCGTTGAAGAAGGGCGTCACCCGGGTGCGTATTTTGCCCGCGGCGCGGGCGGAAGTTCTGCCCGGATTTTTTACTCAGCCCATCGATTGCGGCACCGAGGTGATCGTGAGCAATTAGCAACTAGCGATTAGCTCCGGTTTTTCGGGGTTTTCAGCTAGCTGCTAATTGCTAGTTGCTAATTGCTTTTTAGGAGGTTCGACATTGATTGCTACTAGCATTCCCCCGGCAGCGGGCCCGGCTTCTTACGCTTATCGCAGCGTGACCGGCCGCGACCTGATTTCCATCCAGGATTTCTCGGCTGACGAGCTCGCCTGCGCGCTGGAGCTGGCGGCTGCCATGAAGGCCCGCCCCGCCGATTTCCGCGGCATTTTGTCGGGCAAGCAGATCGTGCTGTTTTTCGAGAAGCCTTCGTTGCGTACGCGGCTGACCTTCGAGGCGGGCATCAACAGTCTCGGGGGCACGTCGTTCTTTGTCGATCAGACGCAGTCGCGCCTGGGCGCGCGCGAGAGCCTGAGCGATGTTGCGCACAACCTGGAGCGCTGGATCGACGGCATCGTGCTGCGCACGTTTTCGCATGACACCGTGACCACCATGGCGCAGCACGCCTCGATTCCGGTGATCAACGCGCTCAGCGAGCTGGAGCATCCCTGCCAGGCCATGGCTGACATGCTCACCTTGCAGCAGCGCTTCGGCGATCTGCGGGGCGTGCGTCTCGCCTATGTCGGCGACGGCAACAACGTCGCGCATTCGCTGATGCTGGCAGCCGCCAGCCTCGGCGCGTCAATCTCAGTCGGCACGCCCAAAGGTTACGGACCCAATGCTGACATCACCGAGGCGGCCCGCGAGCTGGCCGCCGCATCCGGCGCGAGTGTCTCCGTGGTCAACGATCCCGTCGAAGCCGTTGCCGGCGCCGATGCCGTTTACACCGACGTGTGGGCCAGCATGGGACAGGAAAACGAAGCCGCTGACCGCAGTCAGATCTTCGCGCCCTATCAGGTTAACCAGAAACTCTTCTCCTATGCCGCCAAACACGCAGTGTTCATGCACTGTCTGCCGGCGCATCGTGGAGACGAGGTCACCGCGGCGGTCATCGATTCGCCGCGGTCGGTTGTCTTCGATCAGGCCGAGAACCGCCTGCACGTTCAGAAATCCATTCTTGTTTTGCTGCTGGAAGGCGGTGTTCACCGCTTTCCGCCGAGGAGCGCCAATGCGTGAAAAAATCGTACTCGCTTATTCCGGTGGGCTCGACACGTCCATCATCATCCCGTGGCTGAAAGAGAACTATGACTACGACGTCATCGCCTTTGTTGCCGATGTCGGCCAGGGCGACGACCTGGATGCGGTTGTAGAGAAAGCTTACGCAACCGGCGCGTGCAAGGTCATCGTCGAAGATCTGCGGCAGGAGTTCCTGACCGATTACGTCTTTCCGGCGATCCAGGCGGGCGCGGTCTACGAGCACAAATATCTGCTTGGGACGTCGCTGGCCCGGCCGATCATTGCGAAATACCAGGTCGAAGTCGCGTTGCGCGAAGGCGCAACCGCCGTCGCTCACGGCTGCACCGGCAAGGGCAACGATCAGGTGCGCTTCGAGCACGCCTACCAGGCGCTGGCGCCAGAGCTGAAAGTGATCGTGCCCTGGCGCGAGTGGACGCTACAGTCGCGTGAAGATTGTCTCGACTATGCCGAGCAGCATGGAATTCCCGTGGCCCAGAGCCGCGAGAAGATCCACAGCCGCGACCGCAACCTGCTGCATGTGAGCCACGAGGGCGGCGAGTTGGAAGATCCCAACAACGCGCCGTTGCCGACCACGTGGACCTGGACCAAGTCCCCGCAAGACGCGCCGGACGCGGCCGAGAAAGTGACGATCGAGTTCAAGCATGGCTTACCGGTTGCGGTGAACGGCGTGGAGCTTGATCCGGTCGCAATCGTTGAGGTGCTGAACGAAATCGGCGCGCGCAACGCTATCGGCCGAGTCGACCTGGTGGAGAACCGCTTTGTCGGCATCAAGTCGCGCGGCTGCTACGAGACGCCGGGCGGCACGCTGCTGCTTACCGCGCAGCGCGAACTGGAGGCGCTGTGCCTCGATCGCGAACTGTCGCACTTCAAGCAGCACATCGCACTGAAGTACGCGGAGATCGTCTACTTTGGCCTTTGGTTCACGCCATTGCGCGAGTCGTTGCAGGCGTTCATCGAGAGCTCGCAGGCAGATGTGAACGGCACCGTCACGCTGTCGCTCTACAAGGGCAATGTCGACATCGCGGGCCGCAAGTCGGCAACATCGCTGTATCGCCCCGACATTGCCAGCTTCACCATGGGCGCCAGCTACAACCAGAAGGATGCCGAGGGCTTCATTCGCATCCTCGGTTTGCCGGCGCGTTCGCGGGCAATCATTCACGCCAAACAGCCCGAAGGAGTAAGTTCTCTGCGTGCTGGTAGGAAGAAAACATCGTCGGAGAGCGCGGAAATTGCGCTCACCGGCGACTGAGGAGAGGTTGCAATGAAGATGTGGTCGGGCCGCTTCGATCAGGGGCCTGATGCCGAATTCGAGCAGTGGCAGCGGTCGTTTCCTTTTGACCGCGTGCTGTTGCCGTATGAAGTGGCGGCCAGCAAGGCGCACGCTTCCGCGTTGGCGAAGGCCGGCGTGCTGAACAGCGACGAACTGGCGACAACACTCTTCGCGCTCGAGCAGATCGGACGCGAGGGCGTGCCACAGGCTGACGATCCGGAGATTGAAGACGTGCACCACTACGTCGAGCATCGGCTAGTGGAACTCATTGGGGAAGCCGGCTTGAAGCTGCACACTGGCCGCAGCCGCAATGAGCAGATTGCTACCGATCTGCGGCTGTATGTCCGCGAGCAGATCGATGAAACAACCCGGCTGCTGGCGGAGTTTGCCTGCGCGTTTGTGAAGCAGGCGGAGGCGGCAGGCGGCAGCGCGATGCCGGCTTATACGCACCTCCAGCGTGCCGAGCCGGTGCTGGTGGCGCACTGGCTGTTGGCTTACGTCGAGATGTTCTTGCGCGACATCGATCGCCTGTCCGATTGCCGCAAGCGGCTGAACGTCTGTCCTCTCGGCTCGGGTGCGGTCGCGGGAGCGATTCTGCCGCTGGATCGTGAAGCGATCGCCGCGGAGTTGGAGTTCGACGCCCCGACGGCGAACAGCCTGGATGCGACCAGCGATCGCGACTTTGCCATCGAGTTTGTGCAGGCGCTGTCCTTCGTCGCATTGCATCTCAGCCGCTGGGCGGAGGAGTTCATTCTCTTTTCGACCGCGGAATTTGCCTTCGTCAAGCTGCCGGAAGAATATTCCACCGGCAGCAGCGCGATGCCGCAGAAGAAGAATCCCGATGCGCTGGAGCTGATTCGCGGCAAGGCAGGCAAAGTCTTCGCCGAGGCGACGGCGCTGTTTATCAGCGTGAAGGGCCTGCCGCTCGCCTACAACAAAGACCTACAGGAGACGCAGCAGCCCGTGTTCTCGGCAGCGCAGCAAGTGTCCAGCATGGTCCGCGTGGCGACCGGCTTCATGACGACCGTCGAGTTCAACTACAGTCGCATGCAGCAGGCTGCGAGCTGCGGCTTCATGAGTGCGCAGGCGGCGGCAGCCCACCTGGTGGGGCAAGGCGTTCCGTTCCGCCGCGCTCACGAGTTCATCGGCAAAGCGGTGCGGCTCTGCGTCGAGCAAAGTTGCGAACTTGAGCAACTGTCAAAAGACGATCACGCGCTCTGCGGCATCGACGCCGACGAGCGGTTTTACAACGCGCTGGCACTCGACGAAGTGCTGGCCATTCACAATGTCCCGGGAGGCACTGCCCCTGCCCGGGTCCAGGAGTCCTTAAAGACGGCAAAGGAAAAACTATATCTATATTTTGGAGTCGCCCATGCTTGCTCGTAACGCCAAACTTCCCGACGCATTTGCCATTGAGCTGTTGATCCAGGTCCACGTGGGCGACGGCACCCTGTTGCCGCGCTCGCTGGCGGAGATCTGCGAGAACATCCGCGACTTCATCGTGGTCGAGCACGAAGGCGAGATTGTGGGCTGCGGCGCGCTGCATCTCTATGGCATGCACCTGGCCGAGATTCGCTCCATCACCGTGACCAACAAAGCGAAAGGGAGCGGCGCCGGACGGGTGCTGGTCGACGCCCTGCTAAGAGAAGCCCAGAAACAGAGCGTGACCTGCGTTTGCCTGTTCACGCGCATTCCCGATTTCTTCGCGCGCATGGGCTTTCAGGCGGTGGAAAAAGAGGCGATACCCGATAAGTTGCTCAAAGACTGCGTGCGCTGCCCTCGCCAGAACGCTTGCGACGAGGTTGCGATGTACCTGGGCGCGCTGCCGGAACTCGCGGGGATTTCCCGACGGCCGCGTGGCGAGCAGGCGTACGTGCAGATTGCGCCGTTGCAAGCGTAGGTGCGCCGCGAGTTCGGGTAGTGCCGGCCTTCAGGCCGGCGTCAAAGGCATCGCCCAAAAACCTGGGGCTGCGGTGATCATTTCCGAATGATCACCGCAGCCCCAGCTACTTATTTGTTCGCCGCGAACGCGGCGCTAAAGGCGTGCCCTGAGCGCAGTCGAAGGGCGCCGCACTCCCCGTACTCCTGGGGCGCAGCTTAGGCGCGGACTTGAAGGTCCGCTCTACCCGGATACACCTACGCTGAAACCGCTCTAACCGAATCCGCTCAGGTAGGGACTACCTGAAGCTCGGTGCGCTCGCGCCAGGTAAACGGGACCTTGCCCCGCGTTCCCTTGCTGTCAACTTCTACCGTGCCGCTTCGCACAAAGTCCGCCCAGACCAGCTTGTAGTTCTGGGACTTGTCTCCGGAGAGGGTGATCTGGTGCTCCACGGTTTCAGACTCCTGAAACTGCGCACCAGTCTGCTTCTGGATTTCGCTGCTGATGGTGGCCTTCAGGATCCCTAGATGAGATCCGGCAAAACTTGCTTCCAGTCCAGCATCCAGCTTCTCGGTTTTTGTGATCTCTACGGCATGAGTAATGGTACGGGAGCGTTTGATGGTGACGCTTACGCCCTGGGGTATGTGGACCTCCTCGCCGGCGGCTTCGATGCGATGAAGCTCGGGATCGAGTTGCACCAGGAGCCGGTAGTTCACCTGCAGCGATTCGAAATGGCTCAATGGGCTGGTCATCATAATTGAGGTGGAAAATACCAGCGGCGTTTCCGCGATGCATTCCCCACCTTGGCGTTGGACGTAGGCAGCGAAGACTTCATCGAAAATGCTCGAACAGGCCGCCGGTAATCGGTCCTTCACTGCGAAGACATACAGGGTCGGAGGGCGATACGAGACATAGAGAGAGATCATGAGAGCCGTAAGAGCTCCTGCCTTCGATTCTGCGATGTTATATGAGGTACTCCAAAACCGCTTTACAAGGTCGTACTTCGGCAAACATACGACACTGCATCCTTGTTCGCGGACCCAGGATTTGACGGCAGACCGCAGGTCCGCCTCGTTGAAGTTGGGCAATCCGTATCGCCGCGTCACCCAGTCAATCGTAAACATTCGCAGGCTCTTCCTAGATCTTCGAGTAGGTTTTGCGGTCGTTCCAATCGCCTTCCGGCCGACTCAAATGGGCACACGACGTATCCACAACGTGTCCACAACAGCTCAATGACGCATACTTCAGTCGAGACCTATCTCGGGCATTTGTGCAGCAGGCCAGTGAAAGCGGTTCCTGGTCGCACGAAGTCTAACATCGCCGGGGACCTGAGCCGGGTAGCGGCGGCACCGCTCACTTCAAATATTGCAGCAACTCCTTGAACTGCGGCGTTCCCGAGCAGCGCAGCAACTCATACATCATCATCTCAGTCGAGGAAATGACGGCGCCGGCAGCCTTCATGCGGTCCAAACCCACCTTCCAGTTCCATTCCGCGCGCGAGCCCACCGCATCGGAGGCGACGTGCACCAGATAGCCTTCGTTCAGAGCGCCCAGCGCGGTCTGCATTACGCAGATATGCGCTTCCATGCCACACAGCAAAACGGTATTGCGATTTCCCGGCAGCGACTTCAGCCCTGAGCGGAACTGGTTGCTGCCAAAGCAGCCGAACTCCAGCTTATCGATCGCCGTCACCTCCGTCAGCAGCGACGCAATTTCCGGCACCACTGGGCCAAGTCCCTTGCTGTACTGCGTGGTCACCATCACCGGAATCGACAGAATCTTTGCCAGCCGTATCAATAGCTGCGAATTCTTCACCAGGCTTTCCTGGTTGAAGATCGGCGGCAGCAGTTTTTCCTGGATGTCGACCACGAGCAAAACGCACTGCTCCGCTTCGAGCGGTCGGCGCGCAGCTTCCGCCTCCAGGTCCCGCACTGTCGTGGTACCCGCGTTCTCCATGTAGTGTGTCGGCACGTGGCCTACGTCGCCGCCAGTCGAAGGCGCCCGGCAATCCTAGCGACTGCGCCGACTTGCCCTCGGGCCGCTGACGTCAGGAACTTCTTCACCGAGGGCCGTGGCCAAATCAATCTGATGGTCCTGCTCATCCACCACGATTTGGCGAATCTGTTCGGCCATCGCGTATTCGCCCAGGGCTTCACACTGTCTGATCCGCTCGCGATAATTGCGGATGGTTTCGCCCTCATTCTCCAAATCGAAACGAAGCATTTCTTTCGGGTCGTCCGAGGTCCGGACAGGTTTGGGCGTCACTACAGGCATTTTGCCGAGATAATCAATCTGCCTCGAAATGATCAGCGCATGGTCCAGCTCCTGCTTCGCGTGGAGTTCAAGCTGGTTTGCGATATTCATGTAGGCCGCGCCTTTTAGCACCTGGGAATACACAACATAGGCGATGATGGCCTGGTATTCGCGTGCCAGGTCTTCGTTCAACAGTTCCGCCAGACGATCGCGGGAAACTGCTCCTTCGTTCTCAGCAGGTTTCGACTTGTCCATTTGAATTCTCCTCCTAACCTCCTAACATTCTACAAACCAACCCCTGCGTATCGACAAGTGTCTTCGCCAGAATCCAGAAGACTGCCGCAGGATGTCATCTCCCCCGTCGGAGTATACGAGAATCCCTGTTGCTTTGCCTAAGCTTGCGCCGGCGCCTTCTTCTTCCCGATCACCACGATGCCCTGGGCGTAGTCAACGCTTAACAAGTAGCATAGGGCGCGCATGGCGAAGAAGCGCAGGCGCTCGCGAATTCCCCTTGGCCAGGCGCCGTAGCGCACGCGAAACGCCTCCACCTCGTGCCCGCGAACCACTAGGTCCGCGGCAAGATCGGCAATGGGAAACTGCTGCACATGCCCCGGATCGCCTGCCCACATGGGAACCACACACAGAGGATTCGGCGTGGAAACGACCAGCACGCCACCCGGCGATAGAAGCCGCCCCAACCCATCCATCAAATCCACGTAGTCGTTGAGCGACATGTGTTCGATGACTTCCAGGCACAGAATCGCATCGAACTGGCCGGTAATTTCCGCGAGCGAAGCATAGTCATGCTGCTCCTCGCTGGAGATGTCGAGGGTTTCGTACTTTCCGCGAAAGCCGGCAGCGAGAAATTTCCGCTTCAGGCGATTGTCGCCGCCGCCAAAATCCAGCAAGCGCGCCGCATGACGGGTGCGATCAAAAATCACCTGTTCATATTCGTTGAGTTGGGCGCAATCTTCACAGGAGAGGCAGCGAGCCCTGAGCGTCCGATACATGACATCGCGCGCCCGATGCCTTGCCCAGTAATCGCGATACCATTTGTCAACATCCGACATCGACTGACTCCCGAAAAGCTATCCCGCTTGCGCTGCGGCAGGTTCCATGCCAACGGTTTCTCCGGCCGTCCGCCAGCTCAAGAGCATGCGCAGCAGGAACGCTCCGCAAAGCATAGCCTCAAGCGCAAGAGCGGCGGCCACTCGATAAATTGAGGACAGGACCATGGAATGTGCGAGCACGAAATTTGCCAGCACCAGCCCAACCGTCAGAAGAAAGGGTTCTCGCAACGGTGCAAACACGCGTAAGCCTTCCGTCCGCCGGGCATGCAGAAACGCGAGTAGCCAGGTGGTTTGCAGCGCTGCCTGAAAAATGGCGAATCCCCAAAGACCGTAGTGGTAAACCGCGTAGGTGCCGAGGGTCCAGGTCGGTATCGTCCACCACAAACAGAGGCGCAGGTTGAACCAGGCATCGTTCTGGGAGAAAAACAGCTCGCTCAGAGGTACGCCGACGGCGTTCATCATCGCAGTCGCGCAATAGGCGTAAAGCACCGACTGGGCGGGCAGCCACTTACGAGTAAATACATAAACGATGATGGGCGTGCTCAGGCTGGCCAGCACGGCGCAAGCGGGCCACGCGATGCTGGCGTTGATCCGCAGGGATTTCTCCACCCGGGAACGCAGCAGGGCAGGCTCACCCGCGGCGCTGCTGAATGCGGGCAAATAGATGCGGGCCATGGCATTACAAATCACCAGCGGATAAAGCGACAGGGTCGCGGCCCAGGCCACATATCCCACAGCATTCTTGCCCAGCAAGCGGGCAATCATGATGGGCGGAAACGCCAGCGTAACCATGTTCAGCAGCGAGCCGCCCTGATATACCAGGCTGAAGCCAACATGGGGACGCAGCGAGTCCCAGGAAAAACTTCGCAATGGCGGATGGGTGATCAGGTTGAAGGCCACACTGCCAAAGACATCGCGGCATCCCATCGCGACCACGTAACACCAGACGCCTTCATGGTGAAATGCCATGGTTACTAGAATAGCTGTGTAGATCAGGCTTTCCGCTGCTTCCACTGCGCTGACCACCTTAAATCGCATGGCGCGCTCCAGCATGGCGAGCGGCACAGTTCGCTGGTTGCGCACCACCAGCAACAGCAGAAAAACGGCTGCCGGCAGGTAGTTCTCGGGACCCAGTTTCACCAGGCGCAGAGCGAACGGCAAAAGCGCCCCGATCACGACCGCAAACATTATCGAGATCCCGAGGATTACCTTCTGCGCCGTGGCCAACTCGGTTGTCTCCAACTCACCGCGCTTGCGAATCAGGGCAGCTTTCAGTCCCAGGTCCCCAAAGTAGCCGAGAATTCCCTGAGTTATGAAGATGAGAATGGCAAAACGGCCGACCACATCCGGACCAAGCCAGCGGGATACGGCAACACTGCTGCCAAAGCTGAGTCCCATGATCACGACTTGGCGGATGATCAGGGCAATAGCGGCGCCGGTCAGCTTGCCGCGAAACAGCGTCTGTAGCATGGCCCGATAGCTGGAAGGGGAGGGAACTACGGCGCAGGCCTCAGCCGCATCGCCGACCTCGCGAGGCAAGTTTTCATCGAGAAACGGCGGAGACTCTCTCATGATTTGCTGCGCACGAGTTCCATTATCGGTGAAGGTCGTCGGCCGCAGAGATAACGGAGGCGCAGTCGGATCGGCTGCCTTGGCTAAGTGATCTATCGCGGAAAGTGTAGCATAGCTTGCAGTTGCGCCATCGCTAGGCGCAAGTCGCAGCCCTTCCGGCAACCTGGCTGGCGACTTTGCCTATCCGCGAAATCATTACAGGCATGGAAAACTCTTTCTGCCCGCTGCGAACATTGCTACAATCAGATAAGAACTCTGGTAAAACCCCACCTCCACGATGAACTCCTGGCGGTCAAGGCGTTTCTGCGTTCCTATTAGCAACGCGGACGGAACTGCGCAATGGGTCCTCAAAACAATTCCGGGATGTTGATGCCGCCCCACGACGAGCTGCCGGGTTTGCGTCGCAACGACGGCTTTGAACTTCCCCAGGCTTATCCAACGACGCTCAGCCGCGTTCCCAGTCTATGGGATTACTGGCCCATCCTGCGGCGGCACAAGTGGACGATACTGTCTGCGGTGGTGGTGGCACTGGCCATGGGCGCGGTGATTGCCCTATCGACCACACCCATTTACGAAGCGGTGGGCCGCATCGTCATCAACCGCGAAGGCGCCGACACGGCGGGTCTAAAGAACGCCGATGCGGGCGCCGGCGATTCCGATGACGACTACATGGTGGCCATGGACACGCAGACCCATGTGCTGCAAAGCGACGCCATCGCGAAGCTGGTCATCGCGAAGCTGAGTCTCGACTCCGATCCGGCGTTTGCCGGCAAGCCGGCACCGGCGGGGAACGTTTCGGCGCAGTCCTCGCCTGAGGCCCGCAAGATGGACTATCGACAGGAAGCGGGGCTGGTGGGGAAATTCCACGGCTCCCTCCAGATCAGCTCGATTCCCCGGACCCGCCTGCTGGAAATTCGTTTTTCCAGTCCCGACCCGGTTCTGGCTGCCAGGGTGGTCAACACGGTAATCGATACCTATATCGAGCAGAACTACAAGACCCATCTGGAAGCGACGACGCGCACATCTGACTGGCTGACGCAGCAATTGTCCGAGTTGCAGATGAAGGTTGAGCAATCCCAGGAAAAGCTGGTTCAGTATCAAAAGCAGCACGGCATCCTGGGGATTGATGAGAAAGAAAACATCGTCACCTCAAAGCTCGACGAGCTGAACCGGCAACTGACGGCTGCCGAAGGTGACCGTATGCAGAAGGAATCCGTTTATCGCCTGGCCACCTCCGGCGATCCGGACCTGCTGTCGAATGTCGACGCGGCCAGTCCGCTGGTTAAGCTAAGAAGCCAGGAAGCAGACCTGCATCGTCAGCGCGCCGAGGCCAGCGTAAAGTTCCAGTCCACCTATCCCAAGGTGGAGGAGTTAGACAATGAACTGGCCGCGGTCCAGGCCGACATCAAGGTTGAGATCGACCGTCTGGCAGTAAAGTACAAGAAGGATTATCTGGCGGCGCTGGAACGGGAAAAACTGCTGCGGGCGTCGCTGGAGAACCAAAAGGACGAAGAGAACAAGCTTAACGAAAGCGCCATCGAATACAGCCTGTTGAAGCGCGATGTGGACAGCAATCGTCAATTGTATGAAGGCCTGCTGCAAAAGTTGAAGGAGGCAGGCGTTATGACCGGGTTGCGGTCAAGCAACGTGCGCATTGTGGATCCGGCATCGCCGCCCACCTCGCCGTCCGCCCCCAACATTCCCCGCAATCTTCTGATGGCACTGCTGGTGGGGTTGGCCGGCGGCGTATCGCTGGCGTTCATCCTGGAGTCGCGCGACAACACGGTGCACTCGTTGGAACAGGCGCAGATGATCACCGTCCTGCCGCCGCTGGCCTTCATTCCGCTGGCCAACGGAGCGGGCCGATCGCTGATGCGGGGCAAGCGGCTCCCCAGGTCGGTGGCTGCCTCGGTCTCAGCTTCGCAGCCGAAATCGCAGATCGCCGAGGCCTATCGGGCCCTGCGCACCTCCATTCTGCTTTCCCGGACTGGCCAATCGGCCAAGGTGCTGCTGGTCACCAGCGCTTTGCCGCAGGAAGGCAAGACCACCACCAGTGTCAATCTGGCGATTGTTCTGGCGCAGCATGATGCGCGCGTACTGCTCATCGAAGGCGACATGCGACGGGCGGGAATCTCCCAGGTATTTGGATTGCAATCGGAGATCGGCCTGAGCACGGTGTTGGGACAAAACACCGCTCCGGAGGCAGCGATTCGGCCAGTTCCCGGCGTTCCAAATCTTTCCTTATTGCCTGCGGGGCCGGTTCCGGCGAATCCATCCGTGATACTGGGCTCTTCCCGGATGAGCAATCTGCTGGCCAGCCTGCACTCCAAGTTCGACTATTTGATCATCGATACGCCTCCGGCGTTGAGCGTGACCGATGCGGTGCTGCTCTCCAAGCTGGCCGACTCCACGCTGCTGGTCGTCCGTCCCGGGGTGACGAGCAAGGCCGCATTACGTCGTGTTTGCGAGGTGATGGCGCAGGTCGATGCTCGCATGATGGGGATGGTCCTGAATGCGGCGGACTCCGCCGAACCGGACCAATATTATTATTATGGCGGACGGCACCGCGGTTACTACGACGAGTCCTCAGTGGTTACAAGCGCCAATCTTGACTAGCCTGCCGCTGCCATTGCGCTGTCTTATGAGGATGGCTTTGGTGGTCCTGATGAGCCAGCACCCGCGTTGACATGTAACCAGTCGTCGAAATGGCCACAGCTCAACATTTGCCAACGCATCGTCCCATGGGTCAGGTCCTGGAGAACTCCGTGGCCGCGGGCCTTTGCCTGCTCCTGGCCTTCGGACCGTTGGCCTTCGGCGGCGTGCAAGCGTGGGCCATTTTTATCCTGGAGGCAGGCTCGGCCCTGCTCTTCATCACCTGGGCCGCCGGCGCAATCGCCCGCCCCCGGGTAGAAATCGCTTCCAGTCCATTGTTTCCTCCGATAGTGCTGTTTGCCGGACTGGTGGCTGCGCAATTGCTGCTAAATCGTTCCGCATATTGGTACGCTACCTGGCAAAAAGCCCTGCTCTGGGCCGCTTATGGCATTTTGTTTTTTCTCAGCATTCAGTGCTTTCGCCGCGAGGCCTGGCTGCGACGGTTTGGCATCGCCTGTTCGGTGTACGGATTTCTGGTGGCTATGTTTGCAATTGCCCAGCAGTTTGCCGGCAACGGCAAATACTACTGGGTGATGCCGAACCAGGCTGCCAGGCCTTTTTTCGGGCCTTACGCTAATCATGCAAATTACGCTGGTTTGATGGAGATGCTGGTCCCATTTCCACTGGTTCTGGCGATGGCGGATTTTTCGCCGGTTCCGCTGCGGGTACTCTATTCGTTCGTGGCCGTGATCATGAGCAGCACAATTTTTCTGTCGCAGTCCCGGGGAGGCGTTATCGCCCTCGCTATAGAAGTGGGTGTTCTGGCGGTCCTGTCAGCACGAGGGCGCCGAACACGGGGACAACTTGTGTCCGTGGGGTTGTTTTGCCTGCTGGTGGTTTTCTGTCTGGTGTTGGTGCGCCCCAACGGCCTGGGGGAACGGTTCATGCAACTGGGCAAGCGCGCGGACCAGGCACACGATCCCAGCCGCCTAACCATGGCCAAGGACAGTCTCAAGATGGTGCGGCGGCGTCCCCTGCTGGGATGGGGATTCGGGACCTTCCCGGTTGTGTATCCTTCATTCCGCAGTTTCTACACGGACTTCACGGTCAACGCGGCACACGATGACTTTGTCGAGCTGGCGGTCGAGACCGGCTTGCTGGGATTTGCGCTGATGGTTGCCTTTCTCTATCTGCTCTATCGAACCAGCATGAATAGGATCAAGCACTGGCGGCATGATCCCCGGGATAGTACGGCGCTGGCGGCTCTGGTGGGTTGCACTGGCCTGATCGTGCATAGTTTTTCTGATTTCAACCTTCAGGTTCCCGCCAATGCTGCGCTCTTTTTTGTGCTGGTAGCGATTGCAACCGGAACATCTGCGAAAGGAGCCGCGTCCACGCGGTGACTTTGAAACGCACTATCGGATTGGCGGCTGGCATTGGCCTGGTGGCGATATATGGTTGGTTTGCAGCACGCTCCTTCCAGGCACATCGCCTTGCGTCCAGCCTCGACATGCCTTCGCTGGAGCGGGCTATGGCGTTAGAACCCCGAGACGCCTCGTACTCGGACTTGCTCTGCCGGTCTCTACTATTCGACAAACAGGATCCCAGTGCAGCACTCCCGCACTGCCAGCGCGCCACCCAGTTGAATGCTTACCACTCCACCTACTGGCTTGATCTTGCGCTGGCTTACTACAGCACCGGGGCGGAACACGAACAACAACAAGCAATCCTTAAAGCGGTGTCGGTCGATCCGACTACTCCAGACGTGGCGTGGGAAGCTGCCAACTTTTCCCTGGCGCAGGGCAAGGTCGCGGAAGCGCTGCCTCAGTTTGCCGTGGCCATGCGCGGCGACCCCAACCTGGTAAGTCCGTCACTCAACCTCTGTTGGCGTACCGTGCACGATGTGAATGCCATCCAGGCTATTCTTCCGCCCGATCCGGCAGCGTACTTGCAATTTATCCGGCTGCTGATCACGAAGAACGAGTGGCAAGGGGCGCATCAGATATGGTCCGCGCTGGTGCTCCTCAACCGGGAAATTGATTATCGCCAGGCCCTGTTCTATGTGGACAGTTTGTTGCAAAAGCCCGACGTTGCGCGCGCCAATGAAGCATGGGAGCAACTGGCGTCCCGTTCCGCGACCCTGAATCGCTATAGCCGCACCGACAACCTGGTTGTGGATGGCGGTTTTGAGAAGGAAATTCTAAATGCGGGCTTCGACTGGCGGTATGCGGCGCAGAGCGGCAGCGTGGTGTCACTGGACGTCACTGAATTCCACAGTGGCAGCCAGTCCCTGTCGATCTCCTACCATGGCGCGAGCGGCGATGCGGGAATGTTTCAGTACGTGCCGGTGAAACCCAATACGCAATACACGCTGTCGGCCTGGACAAAAAGCCAGAAATTGGAGAGCGCAAACGGTCCGGTCATATCCGTCTCGGACTCCTACAACGATAAGCTCTACGCCGAGACGCCAGAGACTCTAGGTACAACCGCATGGCATCGGGTGGAAGCCAGCTTCCAGACCGGCCCGGAAACCGAATTGGTGACCATACGCGTGAGCCGCGATCCCGGCAACACGCTGATCGACGGAGAATTCTGGGTCGACGACGTTAGCCTGCGGCCAACTGCCGAATCTGTCCGCCAACCGGAGTGATTGGACTCGCCGTTGGCTGAGACACTATCTGTATCACCGCATTTTTTGCGTTTCGCCTCTCTTATGCTAGACTCACCACTAAACATCACAGGCAGTACTTCTTAATGTTGCTTTCTTTCCTACGACCCCCTAAAGTGTCTCGTTTCCTGCTACTTTTACTTGTGGTTTCGGTTTGCCTGTCAGCGGCCAATCTGAATGCCCAACAGGCCGAGGCTTCGCAGGCCAGCGGCGATACCCCGAAGGTTGCTCCATCCGGATCGCTGCTACTCGGAGTTGGGGACCTGGTGGAGATGACCGTCTACAACGTTCCTGAGCTGACCATCAAGACCCGCATCTCGAGCAGCGGGGACATGTACTGTCCCCTGATCGGCTACATGCATGTGGCTGGGCAGACGACCGAAGAAGCTCAGGCAGCAATCGAGAAGCGGCTCTCCGAGTTCGTCAAGAGCCCGCACGTTTCCCTGTTCGTGTCGGAATACGCGTCCCAGGGAGTCAGCGTGCTGGGCGAGGTAATGAGACCCGGTGTCTATCCCGTGCTGGGACAGCAACACCTCTTCGATCTGCTCTCCGCGGCTGGCGGGCTGACGGAAAGAGCCGGCCGCAGCCTCACCGTCACCCATCGGGGCGACTCGGATAAGACGGTCACCATCGCCTTGCCAAGAAATCTCGACGACAATTCGGAGACCAACGTGGCCGTCATTCCCGGCGATACGGTTATCGTGCACAAAGCCGACATCGTTTACGTGGTGGGCGACGTGTTGCGGCCGAGCGGCGTCATGATGGATGCGGGCGGTCTGACCGTGCTACAGGCGCTGGCTTTGGCAGGCGGCACGGGCCGCACCGCGAAGCTCAACGGCGCCAGGATCCTGCGTAACGGGCCGACGGGTATGACCCAGACTCCGGTCGAGCTCAAGAAGATGCTGCAAGCCAAACTCCCCGACCTGCCTTTGCAGCCCAACGATATCCTGGTTGTTCCTTCCAGTACCGGCAAAATTCTGGCAGGACGCACGCTGGAAGCCGCTCTTCAGGCGGCGACTATTGTCAGCGTTGCCGCAGTTCCCTAGATTGAGTTGGCTGGTGGCACCGCTACGTGGCTCCTTCGAGGCACCATAGGGTGGCCCAAATCGGGAATCAGCGCCCAGGAGCCTCCAGGGGCCACTAGCTCGCTTCCGGCGTCCCCGAGGTCGTCCGTGGCATCAATCGTCGATCCTGGGGCTTCCTGGGGCCAGCAACAGGCACTTTACGGCAAGTCTATAGTGGCCTAACAGTGGTTGTTATTGCTTGTCGAGTGTCACTAACATGCCACATCATGCCTTCGCTGCTGTTGTTTCATGAAGTTATCGCAAACCAGGCTCTGATGGCGAGCAGGGGGCAGTGCCCCAACTTCGATGCGGACGTTCCCTCACCGGCTGAAGCCGCACTGGTGGGGCGGTGATTACGGCACGGATGAATCCGTGCCCTTTTAAAGACGGATGAATTAGGACACTACCAAGCACGGACGTTGGTTGACGCCAAACGAAAAGGCGCGGACCGAAGTCCGCGCCCCGTATCACTGCTTCGCGCCGGTTAGCGCCTCTGAAGCGGCCCGTGATGGCCGGGCCTGGTTTGGCTCGGGCCCGACTGCCACTGATAGCTGTTGTAGTACCACTGGCCATTGATTAACGTCCACAGCGTCCCGTAGATCTCCGTGCCATTGTTTGGCAGGTCATATACGGTCGTCATCAGGGTGCCACTGCCCAGCGGGCCCGACTGGTAGATGTCATTCCCGCCAGCGATGCTCCCGATGTCCAGCCAGTAATTCGAGCCCGCGCCGGCGCTCCAGGTGAACGTCGCCTGGGTGCCGTTGATCTCGGTGCCCGGGACGGGCGTCTGCATCACAGCCAGCCCGCTCGACAGGCTATACGCCGTATAGGTGTACTCGTTGTATAACCACTGGCCACCTACAAAGGTGAACAGAGTTACGTAGACCTGGCTGCCATCCTGGGGCAGATTGCTCCCAGTGTAGGTCAGGACATTGCCGAGGTTACCGGACTGGAAGTAGTTGTTGCCGCCAGGCGAGGTGCCGGCATCAATCCAGTACGCCGTCGCACCCGCACCCGCCGTCCAGTCGAAGGTCACCGTGCTGCCGGTCAGGGTCGAGTTCGGAGGCGGCGTCGTAATCACGCCGAGCCCGCCGCTGGTGTTAAACGCCGTAAAGTTATATGGATTACTGACCCAGGATCCATTGATAAGCCACCACAGGGTCACATAAACCGTGCTGCCATTGGTCGGCAGACCGTTCACCGTGGCTGAGAGCGTAGTCGTGGGAAGGGATCCAGATTGGTAGTAATTGTTGCCGCCCGCGGTGCTGCCGACGTCAATCCAAAACGCGGTGGTCTGCGGCGGGCCAAACCACTGGAAGGTTGCGCTGGTGCCGGTCAGGGTCGACCCCGGCGTCGGGCTATACAATCCGCCAGTCGTGGTATTGAAGTTGGCGGTATAAACCGCCGTGGTTGACGGAGCCGTAACCATATCTGACGTCGAGGTGGTGCCGTCTTGCCATTGCGTGAAGATGTATTGGGTGCCCGACACCACTTGCGGTGTCACCACGCTCAAGGTGCAGGGACTTCCCGGCGTCCAGCTCAGGGTTACCGGCGCTACGTAGGTTCCGGGTGCGCAACCGGTGCCGGAGGTGGTAACGGTGAGGCCGGAGGGCGAAGTTGTGACTTCGACGTCGCCCGCTGGAATGGTCGGCGCTAACGACACTCCCTTGAAGTTGGAGTCCGATGGCGCTGCCGTAAGCTGCGTAAAAGTTGTTTGCCCCGTCGTGCATGAGCCAGAGCTTCCTCCTGCCGTGGTCGCCCCCAGGCAATCGGTGATTCCATAAAGAAAAGTCGGATCAAGATCGGCGATAGTGAAATTGGTCGCGTAAAGGTCGACACTGCCATCGCTGTTCACAACGCCGGTCAGACCATATAAGCCAGTCGTGCCGTCGGTGTTGGTGGAGCAGGTCGTGTCGCCTGACTTTGAGTTTGCGTTTTTGACCAGGTTCAATCCCTGGTAGAGGGTGTATTCCCAAGTCCAGGTTCCGCTTACCTTCACCCACTTCTGTAGCCCGCCAGCGCCGCACAGGCTGTAAGGCGATTCGTTGTCTGCCGAAGAATTTTTCGGGGTGCCGGTGTCCGCAACATACATAACTGTCGAGCTGGCGAAGAAGTAATTCGACGGGCTCAGATTGATGTACTCCCCCGACACGTTGATGCCGTTAGTTTCCGCCGCGGTCAATTTCACCCTGCCCGTTCCGCCGGTGTTGCCGAAACCGGATAACAGAGACGGGCCGTTTGGAACACCCGTTGGACAAACGCCGCCGGGAGCGGTTGCGCACGAGTACGTGGTGGTATACGGAGGTGAGCCCATCGTGCCGATGTAGTCACGGTTGTATGACCCTGTCTTGCTGTCCATCGAAACGTACAGCGTGTCGTTAGCGATCTGGACGGTCCGCGTGTCCTGGGACTCGCCAGTTCCGCCGTCATCGCCGGTAATCGATGATGTGACAGAGCTGCTGCCCAACGTGGTAAAGAAAACTCCGCCGGTGGCATCACCGCTGGTACCCTGGCCGGAAACGTAGATGTTCACGCCATCGGCGGTGTAGGTGCTGCGGGGATTGTTGGCGTTAAAGATGTTGTACAGTGCGGTCGTGGTATTGATGTTACCGTTGGCATCAATCAACGCTACGACTCGCGGTACCGGGATGTAGCTTTGCCCCGTCAGGCTGCCCGACTGGCCCAGTTCGCCGCCGGGAACGCCGTATTGGGTGGTATTAGCGTTGAAGCCGCCGGAATTCACACCATATCCCATTACCGTGAGGTATTGGCCGGCTCCGGAAAGCTGCAGCGTACCCTCCGACGAAGATCCGTACTCACCGGAAAGGTTGACGTTGCCAGCGGAAGAGGTTGGCTGCAATACCAGGGAATTCACAAACGTCCCTGTCGGAGTGTACTGGAACAGCGTGAGCGGAGCCGCTTGATTGTCCCCATAGCCGCCCACCGAACTGTTACCGCTACCGTTGCCGGTGCCGTTTGGGATGTTGGTACAAGTGCCTCCGTAGACACCGCAGCCTTCCACCGAGACCACCAGGTTCCCCGGGGTAAAAAATGTGTTGTTAATAGTAGACAAATTGTTCTGCGCAAACGCCGGCAGTGACATCAGCAATGCAACTGTGAGAGCGAATGTGAGAGTGAACGTTCTGATTCGAGCTTCGGCCATAGCGTCGTTTTCCTTGTATTCGGGATTGTTCACTGGGACTCCGTTGAGTTGAATTCAAGAGCGCTATATGAGCAAGTTAAATGACCGTGAATTTCTGCCGGGATGTCTTTCTCCGCGAAAGTGATAGGTGCAGCCGGCGCAAGAAAAGGCGCGGACCGAAGTCCGCGCCCCGCGTCACTGCTTCGCGCCGGTTAGCGCCTTAAGAGCTGCTTCTGACCAGCCGGCCGCGTTCCGCCCGAGCCCGACTGATAGTTGTACTGGTTGTAGTACCAGTTGCCGTTGACCAACGTCCACAGCGTGGCGTAGATCTCCGAGCCATTGTTGGGCAGGCCAGACACCGTCGCCATCTGGGCCGGGCCCAGGTTGCCCGACTGGTAGATGTCGTTCCCACCTTGCATGCTCCCAATATCCAGCCAGTAGCCGGAAGCGTTGTTGCCGGCGCTCCAGGTGAACGTCGCCTGGGTGCCGTCGATCTCGGTGCCCGGAACGGGCGTCTGCATCGCAGCCAAGGCGTTCGACAAGCTGTACGCCGTGTACGTGTAGGTGGTGCCGTACCACTGTGCCCCGATCAGCGAGTACAGGGTCACATATACGGTGCTGCCATTGGCGGGCAGGCCGTTGACCGTGACCGTGTTCACATTGCCCAGGTTTCCGGACTGATAGTACTGATCGCCGCCGGAAGTGCTGCCTACATCCATCCAGTAGGCCGATGCACCCGCACCCGATGTCCAGTCGAAGGTGACCGTGCTGCCGGTGAAGGTTGAGCCCGGAGTGGGGGTAGTCAGTACGCCTTGTCCGGAGCTCGGGTTGTAGGCCGTGTAGGTGTACTGGTTGTTGAGCCACTGACCACCCTCATAGCTGAACAGGGTCACGTAGACCGTGCTGCCATTGGTGGGCAGATTGGTCGCGGTGGCCGTCAACACGGTGCCGGCTAAGGCTCCCGAGCTGTAGTACTGGCCGCCGCCCGGAGTGCTACCAGCATCCAGCCAGTAGTTGGTAGCGCCCGTGCCCGCCGTCCAGGTGAACTGCTGACTGCTGCCGCTCAGAGTCGAACCCGGAGTCGGCGTGGTGATTACCCCTAGCTGGCTGCCGGCCGCCGTGTATTGATACTGGAGGTATGCCCACGAGCCGCCTATCTCGTACCACCAGGTTACATAAACCGTGCTGCCGTTCGTCGGCAGACCGTTGACCGCCAACCCGCATCCGTTAGCGGAGAGCGGACCGGATTGCTCGTAGTTGTTGCCGCCCGGAGTGGAACCTACATCCAGCCAGTAGTTGGTGGCGCTGGAGTTGGGATACCACAGGAAGGCAGCGCTGCTTCCCGTCAGGGTCGACCCCGGAACTGGGCCGAAGATTCCCGGCGATGTGGACGGGAGCCACGCGCAGGCACTCACCAGGTAGGTCGCGTTGGGTGTGCCCAGTCCGGTCGCCAAGTCATAGCCGGGCGCTGCGCCGTAAGCCGGCTGGTAGGAACTGGAAGCGGTCCCAATGCTGGTGTTGGCTACGGCGATTGCGCCAGTGCCTCCGCCGCCGGTCAGCGTGATCGGAGTCTCCGGCTGGTAGCCAGAGCCAGCGGCCACGATCGTGATGCCGCTGACGTAATTCGGGCCCTGGCCGAGGATGGTGTTGGTTATGGTGATGTAGTCGGGCCCGCTGATGAAGTTGCCGGCCCAAGCCACGTTGAAGTTGCCCGCATAGCCCCCATTGATTGCAGTCAACGTTACCGTGTTGGTCGTCTCCGCTGCCGTGGCGCTGGCATTGGCTCCCGACAAGTTGGCAAAACACGGTGCCGCGGTGCACTGCGCCGAGTTATCGTTGACCGCGGCCTCCAGGTTCTTTGCTAAATCGGTTGCCTTGACAGTGCCGGTCCCGCTGGTTACCAGCAGGACCGAATTGGGTACGGATCCAAGGGTGGTAACGAACGTATAGGTTGTCGCGCCAACGGTAATCCCCGCGCCCGCCCAGGAAGCGGATGGTGCGCTCCTGGAACTGGTGGTGATCGCAACGGTCCAAACGGCATTGGTTGAGCCGGGCAGGACCGCAGCCGTGCACGTGGCCTGAGTACCGCCCGCCCAAAGCTGGGTTCCAGTCGGCGAATAGTAGGGCTGGTTATTGGTTGGCCCTGCGATAGTACAGGTTGGCGCGGAAGTATAACCTGTGCCGCCGTTAAGGACGGTGGCGGCGGTGACGTTGTCAGTGCTGTCCACGCCGTGGGTACCTGCTGGTTTGTAGCAGTGGGCTTCTTCCGTTGTACCGTTATCCTCGCACGCCAGGTTAATGTCGCCCTGGGTTACGTCGTTGAAGGCGCACCCAGCGGCTGGCCCTCCGGCGCCGCTGGAGTTGCAGGATGTGCCCTGGAAGCTCCCGCCGGCCGTGCCGTACTCATTTTGCCCGATCTGATAATAGACGGGATTGGGATTGCCCCAGTTCTCGGCGGTGACTTGATTGATCAGCGCTTGCACGGCCGCCATGGTGGGCGAGGCCACCGAGGTTCCGCCAAAGCCTGCCCAGGTGCTGGGGACCCCGGTGCAGGGCGCCGATCCGTCCGCGGTGTAGGCCGGGTCGGACCAGCAAACCACTTCGTAGTGTCCCCAAACTCCGTTGGCGGCAAACATGGCAACGTCAGGAATATCGCGCACGCCGTCGGAGGGCTGCCCATAGACAGCTTGCCCGCCGTTCAGCGTCGCTCCCGACTGATAGGACGGTTTGGCGTACCCCTGGCACTCAGGGGCTGATAAGAGAGTGGAGCTCTGATTGGTGCCTGCGGCTCCGGTAGCGCAATTGCTCGCGCCGCCGCTGCCCGCGCCGGTACTGAGGTACGTGCTGGAGGTGTCCCAGGAGGCGTTATTGCACGTTGCCGGGCTGGCGCCATAAGGTACGAAGCTATTGGTGAGGACGTCCGAAATCAGAACGCTGGCGCAGGCATCGTTCCAGGGGATCTCTGGAACATACTGCAAGGCGGAGCCGTAGTACTGAGTGTTCGTTCCGCTCCAATAAGTGTTGAACGAAGCTCCGGCCTCCTTGACGTTATAGGTGTCCTCGAAATCGGTCCCACCCACGGAGACGTTGTAGGGGGTTTGGCCCCATCCGGTAACACCCAGGCTGGCAACGTCGTACTGGGAACCTGGGCTGAACTCGTTGGAGCAACTGGACGGGCCTTCATCGCCCGAGGAGACGAAGACTGAGATGCCCTGGGCCGCCGCCTGCTGATAGGTGGTGTAAAAGGCCGCGTTGCCCGCGGTGCCGGTAAGGACTTCGCATTCGCCATAGCTGACGCTGACGACGCCGGGATAGGGTCCGGCTGCGTTAATCAGGTTTTGCAGGGCAATCTGGCCGCCGAAGGTAAACGTGCCGCCCGCGCACGAGATCAGTTCGATGGCGGCGCTGGGCGCGATCGCGCTGGCGACTTCCACGTCAATGGCCGCTTCGCCGTCGTCCCCGTTAGTGCCGGGATCGGTGCAGCCGGGGTGCACCTGGCTGTAACTCCCTAGCGGGAAGTTGTTGGACAGCCCGAAGGTCGAGCGGTAGGTGTTCCAGTCGCTCTTGCCGCCCGAGCCGGCAGTGCCGTAGGTGTCGGTGTCCTCGACCAGGGCGATGGTCTGGCCCTGCCCCGAGTACCCCGCGACATAGAGCGGATTCAAGTTGTAGATGGTCTGGTTGTCCTGCGGCGTGATGACATAGCAGTTGGTGCCGGGTTCGGTTGGAAAAGAGGTGTCGGCGCAACCGCCAAAGGTATACTGCGTCCTCGACTTGTACATGGGGTGGGGCTTGAAGTCGTTCAGGGATTCAATTCCCTTTACTACGGGCGCCAGCGCCTCCGGAATCTGCGGATCGCTGATGTTGGCGAGATGCGCCTGGCCGTTGACCTCAAGCTGCGCGATCTGGGTGTGGAAGGCGTCGGCAATCTGGCCCGCCGTGCCCGAGAAGTCGATCAGCATCCGGTTGGGGTAGACCTGGTTGATGACGAAGCCGTGCGACTGGAGCCAGTTGGTGACCTGCTGGATGTCTTCCTCGGCCACGCCGAAGCGCTCGCCATATTCCTCCGGCGTAAGCCACTGGTGGAAGTTGGGCGATTTCCGGTCATTGAGCGAGTTAATGAACTGGTCGACCGCCTGTTCCTGCTCGGGCGAGCGTTGGAGAAACAGGAACATGTGGTCGATGGGCAACTCTGCTGCGGCCGGACCGCGATAGTTGGCGAAGTTCCTTGCCTCCGGGCGCGTGTTGCCGCTCAACGGCACATAGGTACGTTCGTCGATGGCCTGCGTAATACGCGGGCCGGCGCTTACTACTCGACGCCCATTGCTGGACGCGGTTGCAGCGAACATCGCCGTCGAGAATAAAGACAACGCCAGCGAACACATGGCGACGAACAGACTTGTGTGGGAGCGGCGCAACTTTTTCATAACTCTCCTGGGAGTAATCCTGCGGCGGGGCTTTCCTTGGAAAACCGGGCCAAATGCAGCAATGCTTGTATGGCTTGAAATGCTTAGAGCTGGTAGGTGGGCGGAAAACCAGCTCTATCTGAGACAAATGCAATATCAGACTACGAACGATTGCCTGTCAAGAAGAAAGAGGAAAGTTGGACCATTTCATCTACAACGTTGGTTGTACAGCACAATCGTGGCCGGTGTTTCTGCATGTGATGGCCCCTTTAAGAGAATCGGCGTATAGCAGAAAAAAGGGCACGGATGAGAATCCGTGCCCCTGGGTTATTGACCGCCGTTGTGAAATGGCGGCGTTAGTTGTTTGCCCTTCTGCCCTCAGTGCAGCAGATCGACTTCAACATCGTCGATGCCGAGGACATCGTTAGCCCAGCCGTCCGGCCAGACCGTGATCCAGACGTAGCCGGGGCCGGCCAAGTCCGAACTGTTCTGCGGGCCGCCGGGGGAATCGCCGCACACCGTTGTCGTCCCGATCAGGTTCTTGCTCGGGTCGTACACGTTTGCGACAGTGAGCGCCAGAGGACCCTCGTTGTTGCAGTTGGCTGACTGCTGGAACGTGAACTGGAAGTTGTACCAGCCCGACGTAGTGATGGTTGCGATGGGACTACCTTGGCCATCCACGAATACTTCTACAGACGTTCCCGTAGGAGTAAGGCGGAAGTTGTGCTCAGCCCCGAAGTTTCCATAAGGATAGTCCACAGTTGGAATGAAGTTGCCCGGAGTCTCGTCAATCCACACGCCCGGCCCGTCGTACAGCGCTTGCGGCCAGCTGGCATTGATGTACATCTTGATCGACTGGCTGAAGTTGCCGGGGAATGGCGGTGGGCTGGCAGGGGCCTGGCCGCCGCCGGGACCGTAGCCGAAGAAGCTTACACCGCTGTCGCCCCAGCCGCAATTCGGGTTCCCATTGATGAAGGGACAGTAATCGTTATCAATGTTGTGGACCTCGGCATAATAGTTTCCGGAAGCGGCCTGTAGTTGCAGGTACCCCCCGCCGGATGGCACCTGATAGGTGGTTGTGACCAGATTCTGGTAGGAATCAAGCGTCGGATTCCAATCTCCGACACCGGTCTCGAAACCCTGGAACGCAACGGTTGAGAAGTAGGTGTACTGGTTGTACAACCATTGTCCTCCGACGTAAGTCCAGAGGGTCACGTAGATGGTGGTGGAATTTGCCGGCAAGGTGTTGACCGTCGTAGTTAGCACGTTGCCGAGAGGCCCGGACTGGTAGTAGTCGTGGCCACCCATATAGCTTCCCACGTCGAGCCAGTAATTGTTGGCCCCGTTGCCCGCGCTCCAGGTAAAGGTGGCAGAGTTGCCGCCCAGAACTGAGCCCGGCGTGGGCGTTTGCATCACCGCCAAGCTGCCGGACCCAGTAAACGCGGTGTATTGGTACTGGTTGTAGACCCACTGTCCGCCCGTATAGGTGAACAGGGTGACGTAGACCGTGCTGCCATCGGTGGGTAGCCCGGTTGCGGTGGTGGTGAGCACGTTGCCCAAATTCCCCGAATTGTAGTAGTTGTTGCCCCCCGGACTGTTGCCGGCAGTGAGCCAGTACGCCGTCGCGCCAGATCCCGCCGTCCAGATGAACGGCTGGCTGCTGCCCGACAGCATCGAGTAATTCATCGGCGACGTGATGACGCCTTTGCTGATGGGGGGAGTGAAGGCCGTGTAGGTATAGGAGTTGTACACCCACTGACCGCCGATCAGCGACCACATGGTTGCGTAAACGGCGCTGCCATTGGTGGGCAAGCCGCTTACCGTGGCGGAATGCGTGGTATTGGGTAGACTGCCGGACTGATAGTAGTCATTGCCACCGGGCACTGACCCTACATCAATCCAGAAGTTTGTAGCCGGGTCGCTGGCTGTCCAATGGAATGTGACCGTAGAGCCGGTCAAGGTGGAATTGGGCGCCGGATATTCTATGATCGCCGGTCCCGAAAAAGCTGTGTTATTCAGCAGGATCGATACGTCGTTGTCATTGTAGTTGGCCACGGCCAAGTCAGGCTTGCCGTCGCGGTTGAAGTCTCTCGCCGTGACCACAAGGGGGCCGTTTCCCACGCCGAAGGTCGTCGGCGATGTGAAGGTACCGTTGCCAACGCCGAGAAGCACGCCCACAGTGCTGCCCAGGTAGTCTGCCACCGCTAAGTCGACGTGGCCGTCGCCGTTGAAGTCTGCCAAGGCAATGCCTTGGGGACCTGAGCCCGCGGGATAGTTTACCGCCGCCTGGAAGGTGCCGTCACCGTTGCCGATGAATATGTTGACGGTGTTGTTTCCCAAGCTGCTTACCGCCAGATCCGGCTTGTTGTCGCCGTTGAAGTCGCCCACCACGACCTGGTAGGCTTGCCCACCAAGACCGCCGTAGTTCACCGCTGTCTGAAAGGTGCCGTCGCCGTTGCCCAGCAGGATGCTGACCGTATTGTCTGTCTCGTTTACCACCGCCAGGTCGAGTTTGCCGTTGCTCCTGAAATCCCCGACCGCCAGCGAATAGGGATTATTGCCGGCAGCGTAGTACACCGGCGCCTGGAAAGTGCCGTTGCCGTTGCCCAGCAGTATCGCGACGCCACCGCCGTTGTCCGCGACCGCCAAGTCGAGCTTGCCGTCGCCATTGAAGTCCGCCGTCGCCACCACGTAGGGAGTGGGACCTGCGGGGTAGTTTACTGCCGACTGGAAGGTGCCGTCGCCGTTGCCCAGCAGTATGCTGACTCCGCCGCCAGCGTTGGCTACCGCCATGTCAAGATGGCCGTCGCCATTGAAGTCCCCCACGGCAATCCAAGCGGGGCCTGAGCCCACGGCGTAGGTAGCCGCCGTTGCGAAGGTACCATCGCCATTACCGAGAAGCACGCTGACGGTGTTGTCATTGTAGTTTGCCACTGCCAGGTCGAATTTGCCGATGCCCCTGAAATCCCCGGCCGCTATCGCGTCGGGGCCACCGCCCGTGGCGTAGGTAACCGCCGGCAGGAACGACACCGCGGGCGGACCTGACGACTGGGTGTAGGCGGTGTATTGGTACTGGTTGTAGACCCACTGTCCGCCCACGTAGGTGAAGAGAGTGACATACACCTGGCTACCGTTGGTCGGTAGACCGGTCACGGTCTCGGTGGTGACATTTCCTAAAGCCCCAGACTGGAAGTAGTCGTTGCCGCCCTGAGTGCTGCCGGCATCGATCCAGTAATTGGTAGCGCCGTTACCAGGCGTCCAGGTGAAGTTGACCGTGCTTCCGGTCAGCGTCGATCCGTTAGCCGGTATCGTGATCACGCCCTTCGGACCGCCCGAGCTGTACGCCGTGTAGCTGTACTGGCTGTACTGCCATGAGCCGTTGACGTAGTAGTACCAGGTCGCATACACTATGCTCCCGTCTGTGGGCAGGTTGTTGACTGTGTAGGACAGCGTCGAACCGCTGAGGCTGCCCGTCTGCGCGTAATTGTTGCCACCCTGGGCCGATCCGAGATCCAACCAATATGCGGTTGCGCCGGGGTATTCAGTCCAGTAGAAGGTAACCGAGCTGCCGGTCAGCGTCGAGCCATTCGCCGGACTGTAGAGCGACGGCTGAATCACGTTGAACGATGCCGCGTTGGACGGGAAGATGTCGATGTTGCCGGTGAGGTTCACCGAACCATCGGTCGCGCCCGTCGCATCAAACGAGAACGTTCCATTGTTCGGTTGCGTCCCGCTGGGGACGACCGTGACCGAGCCCGTACCGCCCTGCGTGAAGTTGACATTTGCCGGAGTCAGCCCTGGCGTGAGCGGGTCTGGTACTCCGAACAAGCTGGCCGAGAGGATAAAGGTCTGAATCGTTCCCAATCCCAATGGAGGAGGATTGGTGGGAGATAGCGTGAGCGTGTCGAAGTCCTTCAACAACGTGTTGTCAATCGCCAGCTCCGGGATTTCCTGGTTGGCGAACCAGCCAACGTCCGGCGAAATACCGCCGGGCGGCGCTTGCTGATTATTCTGCCACCCGTAAATTGTCGTGTCCACGAGCGGCGTCCCACCACCTAGCGGCACAACCTGGAACTCGACCGAAAGGTTTTGGGTATTTTGATCGACCTTAAAGATGTGGCGGAAGGTATACCAGCCGCTGGTCGTGATTTCGACGGGCGCCCGGCAATAGTTTCCAAAACCGCTGCTAGGGTTGGGGCACGGGTTCTCCGGGTAGGTACTGTTGCGAAACGCATTGGGGCTCGTGCTTACCCAAAAGCCGGGAGTAGTATCGCCAGGTTGTCCTGTTTGCGTTCCTACGTTGAATACGTAGTCCGAGTCGTAGTTTTGAGCGTTGTCCCCTAGTGCTGAGTCCCAATCGAAACGCGCATCGGGATTTCCAGCCGCCCAGGACACATCGAGATAGATAGCGGCCTCGGTGATATAACCGAGCGAAAATAGCGGGAAGATATTCAGGGACGCGGCGCTGGAGCTAAGCATCGCGTTCGTACTTACCACAGCCGTCGTCGCGTTGGTAACGCTGGTGATCGTGGTTCCCGGTGAAAAGATTGGGTCCCCGGTGCTAATGTCAGTGGCTTGGACGGCAAGGCCGACATCTGCGGCGGTGAAGTTCGCCGTGGCCGAAGTGATCATGTTTGACCCTGCCGTAGTCACCCCGTCCTCTGTATAGATTGCGTTCCAGAATGTGTAGGGTCCCCAGCAGTCAGTATAGGGTGGTCCGCCCGTGTCATAGTTGCATGTGGCCGGGTCGACCACGAGCCGGGCGTGGTAGTTTCCCGTCGCCGATGCGATGCCGTTGGCATACGCGCCGCTACCATCCATGTACCCGGACGGCTCCTGAAAGACTTCCTGGGTATTGCCAGAGGGGTACCACAGGCTTGTGTCAGTTTCGAATCCCTGGAAGACAATTCCAATCCCTGTTGCCAGGGTTCCCACTACCAGAATGAGAACGAGAGCGAGGCAGAACACCGACGCCCTGGAAGAAGTGGCAAATTTTCTTAGTGACATTTTAATTCTCCTGAGATGTTGAGACGATCCGCTGCTACCCTGGGTGATTTGGTTCCTGGAAACTGTATCGAGGCCCTATCCGCTAACTGGGAGTTCCGTACACACCGCGAGACAAGGCGTTTCCAGGTTGTAAGTTACTGACAGGTGGCAGAGATCGTCTGGATCGCCGTCACATTCATATAAGTGAGAGCCTTTGGCACGTTCGGATCCGCCTCAGCCTCTGTGGCCGGGACCAGCGTGCCCGAGATCTGAACTTTCTGGCCCAGATGGACAGCCAGGTCAAGGCCGGGGCTGAAGGAGGCAATCGACATTGTCCTCGGAGCACCGTGCCCGCGGTTGCTGAGCACATAAGTATCGGGTGCGCCGCCGTTGCGCAGGCATCCGACTGCGCTGTGTGGCTTCGATATAGACATATCCTCGGCCTGGCCGACGGGTGCGAGCGCGAGCACGCAGGCGACGGCGAGGACGGCGGTGAGTAAAACGCTGGAAGAACGGGTGAACATGGTATTGATCCTCTCTGGGAAAAATCGCAGAAGTCTATAGAGGCTTGGCCTCCAATTTCCTGCTGTTCGGGTTAAAGCTGCTTGGTTGTCGTTTTCTGTGTTCAGTCTATTTCTGTATGCGATATGGAGTTGGCTGAGATTCCGTGATCTTGGTGATGCGCAGGCCCTCCTTATTGCAGGGCCAGAAGAATGCAGCCGGCATGAATCCATGATGGGAAACAGTCGAGGGCCTGCCGCACAACGATGAGACCGGACTTCGCGCGATGCCTCTTGCAAGGCATTCCGGGCCGACGAATTTGTACGAATGGCGGTGAGAGAAACCGTCACAAACCTCTCTGGTATTTTTGACTTGCGTCGCAAGGGTAAGTCGCTGGGCCCGGCGCCAATGCGAGGCAGTATCACTTATCAGTCCAAGCCGTACATCGCGTCAGTGACGCAGGTCACAAATCCATGTTAGTGACGCTGGCTACACATCGACGTTCGCCTGGAATGCATAGTTATAGTTAAGGCGACCAAGACTGGATCTCCTATGGAGATGTTCCAGGACGCCGCATCCGACACATCAAGACCTTGCACGTAATTGCTTGCCCTTGAGGCTGAGAACCAAAGCGATTCAGCCGCACCAAAAGATGGGAACCTGATAGCTAGCGGTTTCGACTGACGCGCTAATTGTATTCTCATGCTTCCAGATGTCAACAAGATTAAGAAAAATTCACCTTAGCTTTAATAGTTGACCTCGGTTTCCAGTTCTTTCACACTCTCCACCGTCCGATAGGACTCGCTCAGCGCTTCCTGGTAGACCTGAAGCATGGCTTCGGCCATCTTGACGGAGGTGAAGTGCTGCTCCACGCGCGCGCGTCCAGCTTCGCCCATTTCCTGGCGAAGATCGGAGCTGGAAAGCAGCAATCCTATGGCCTCCGCCAACTCACGGGGGTCTCCTGGCGCCACGCAATAACCCGTCCTACCGTGCTGATTCACCCACGGCACACCGGTGGGCAGGTTAGTTGAGATCACCGGCTTGCGGCAAGCCATGGCCTCGAGTTGGACCAGCCCAAACATCTCCTGATTGGTGATGGATGGAAGCGCGAACGCATCGCAAGCATGATAGTAGGCAACCAGCTCCTGATCGGAAACGTGTCCCAGCAACACCACGCGATGGGCGATCCCTTTTTCCCGGGCCAAGTTCCTTAGCGAACTTTCGAGCGGACCTGTACCTACGATCCAAAGACGAGCTTTGACATTTTCCAGGGCGCGAATCAGGAACTCGACACCCTTATAGGAAACCAGCCGTCCTACGAACAGGATGGTGGGCAGACCATCCTTAAGTTCATCGACTCTCTTCCGTCCATGATCATCCAGCTCGAAGCGGGAGAGTGGAATACCAAAAGGAACAACACGACACTTATCGCGATAATGGGGAACGAACTGGGAAACATCAATATGCCGAGGGGTTGGTACGACGATGCAATTGGCACGCCGATAGAAAGCGTGCAGAAACCGGTTATAGACCACACGCAGGGGCCCAGGTACGGGCCGCACGACGTCGCTATGGAAATGAGCCACAACCGGGACATCACGATTGACCAGCAGCCCGGACAATTCCGCCAAAGGATTGGCCAGGTGCACAGCAACCAAGTCGGCATCGTACTTGCGAGCCCAATAGAGATAAGAAGGCGCCATCGAGCAGGAAAAAAGCTTCCCCGCGCTCGCCACTCTTGTAACCGCGACTCTCCCGTCCTCGTGCTCGGTGCGCAGTCGAGTATTGGCCACCACGACCTGAAACTGCACCTCATCGGCCAGGCTCTCGCAGATGTCTTTCAGGGCCGTTTCAATTCCGCCGACGACCGGGAAGTAGAATTTTCCAAGTTGAAGTACTTTCACGCAATAGCCTCCTGGAGCTGGGAAGCAATCATGCTGGTCAGGACTTGCTCAAGTTGTCCCGCCAGTTTTCTTGAAACGAGGTTGCTATGAATCCAATCGTGGCCGAGCCTTCCCATGAATTTCCGCAGGGGTTCGTCTCTGCCTAAAGTAACCATGTGAGCGGCGAGCCGCTCGTTATCCAGCGGCGGGAAGAGCAGGCCGGTTTCGCCGTGCTTAACCAACTCGGCTGGTCCCCACTTGTCCACTGCGATGACCGGCACAGCGCACGCCATAGCTTCCAGCATCGAGCGCCCCAAGCCCTCCGGGCCGCGGTTGGGTTGCACCAGCACGTCGAGCCGGGAAAGAACGGCGGGCACATCGCTTCGGAAGCCCAGGAATCGGGCACGATCCCCCAGCGAGGCCGCCGCCCTGCGCTGCAAAAGCTCTTCGTAACCGAGTCCGGCTTCGGTGAAATAGGAATTGTTTCCGGCAATCACAAAGACTGCGTTGGGCAATTGCTGCAGCACTCTCTCCGCCGCCTGGAGAAAAACATCATGTCCTTTGAGCGGGGTGATAGCGCCGACTACGCCGAACCAGATCTCTTCCGGCCCCTTGCACAAGTCCGCCGCCGGCGCCACTCCCGGATGAAAGCGGTTCAAGTCGATGATGTTGTAGATCACCTTCGCCGGTAGCGATGCGGAGACATATTCACGAAACTGATCGGCAACGTAGTGGGAGATACACACCGACATATCGCAACGGCTCGACAGCAGCGCCAGCAACTTCCGCGAAAGCATACGTTGCTCCAGGCCATCGCGCATATACCAAATTAGTGGGACATGCTTCGGTTTGCGGGCAAGGGCGCCGATGATATGCGCCTTGACGGCGTTGGTGACGAACACGGCTGGGTGAATTTCCTCCAGCAAATGCGAGAGGCGCCGGGTGAAGGGCGCCAGGCTGGCCGCCGCGCGAATAATCTTGCCGGCTCCGGCATGAATCGCGGTCTCGCCGGTGGTGGATATAGCTTCCGGCCATGGCAAGATCCACACCTTCGCTCCGGCTGCTTCGGCGCTCTTCTGGAACGGGCCTTCTCCCGGAATGATCAGGTGGAATTCGTAGGTGTCGCGCAGGCCGGCCACCAGCTCCAGCAGGCTGAGCTCGGCGCCGCCCAGCCCGGCAATCGCGCACAGCACTGCGACCCTAGGCAACGGCACATTCCACCCCGGTCCTGCGCTGCCAGTTCAGCAGCACGAAAAGTGACCACACCTCAGACCACGACTGCATGCGCTCGCCGCGTTCCAGTCCATCCAGCAACTGCTTTCCGTAGATGGGGTCGAGCGAGAGCGGTTCGTAGAGCTGCGGGTTGCGCAAGGTGCGCGCAACAGTGTCCTTCAGCTCGCGACCCAGCCACTGCTGCCAGGGGAAGGTGAATCCCATCTTGCGGCGCTGCGATACTTCCTCGCTCGTCAGGTCGCGGAGAATCCGCCAGGTGATGCGCTTGCCGGAGGAGCCTGCGAAATGATGTTCCGGCGAGATGGCCAGCGCTGCCTCCAGCAGGCGCTGATCCAGGAACGGCACGCGCAACTCCACCGAGTTGGCCATGCTGAACACGTCGGCATCGCGCAGGAGCTGATGGCGCATGTAGAACTCGAGTTCCAGCGCAGCCAGCTTCTGAAAATCGTTGGCCAGCGGTTCGATATCCTGCTGTAGGCGATAAGACAGTGCAGCCGAGCTGTCCTGTCCCCAACGAATGCTGCGCTGGAGCAGGTAAGCGTCGGCCAGGCCGCGCAGCGGAGCGGCATCGGCAACTTTTTTCCACTGGATCGGATTCTTCGTCTTCAGCTTGGAAAGGACGCGCGCGGCCGGGCGCAAGCCGGCTCCATACTTCAGCAGCCGCGGAACTTTGGTGAAGGTGGTGTAGCCGCCGAACAGTTCGTCGCCGCCAATTCCGCTGAGCAGCACCTTCAGCCCCAGCGACGCGGCCACGCGCGAAATGACATAGGTGTTGATCCCGTCGACCGTGGGCTGGTCCATGGCCAGCAACGCTTCGGGAAGCAACTCTTGCAGTTGCTCGGCGGAGAGCGTGACCACCTCATGGCGATGGGGCAGGCCGCGGGCGATCTGGCGGGCGTAAGGCAGCTCGGAAAACTCCTGCTCGGCGAAGGCCACCGTCAACAGCGTGATTGGACTATTTGCCGATCGCGAGGCCAGCAGCGCCAGCAGGCTGGAGTCGACGCCGCCGGAGAGAAAGACCCCGACGGGAACGTCGCTGACCAGGTGGGACTCGACTGCGCGGGTGAGGCGCTCGCGGGTTTGCGCCACGGCTTGCTCGAAGTCCGTCTCGTCCGCCGAACGGTCCTCAGCCAGGCTGCGGCTGAGCGACCAATACTCTGAGTCGGTGACTTCATCGGCAGTGCGGACGCGCAGCAGGTGGCCAGGCTCAAGTTCGCGGATTTCCCGGAAGATGGTATTCGGCCCAATCACGGCGCCGTAGGCCAGGAACGAATCGACGGCATCGCGGTCGAGGGTCAGGGGACAAACCCGAGCGCGCTCCAACGCCTTCACCTCGGAGGCAAAGGCAAAGCCGCGCCGTCCCGCGTGGTAATACAGCGGCTTGATGCCCAGGCGATCGCGGGCGAGCAGAAGAGTGCGCGCGCGCCCATCCCAAAAGGCAAAGGCAAACATGCCCTCCAGCTTGCCGAGCGCAGCTTCGTCCCACCGCACCAGCGCCTGTAGCAAGACTTCGGTGTCGCCGGAGGTAGAGAACTTCGCGCCTAGAGCTTCCAGTTCCGCGCGCAACTGGCGGAAGTTGTAGATCTCGCCGTTGAAGACGAGCCAGGAGCCGGAGTCGGCATGGTGCATGGGCTGGCGCGCGCCATCGCTGAGGTCGAGGATGGAAAGCCGAGTGTGGCCCAGGACCAGGCTGCCGTTAGCAACCGGGACTTCGACGCTACCGCTGGCGTCGGGACCACGATGGCGCGATGCGGCCATCATGTCGCGCACCGCGGCGCGAGCCTGCTCAGGCCTGCCGTCGCTCCAGAATCCAACCACCCCACACATATTTCGCTACGCTGCCTCTTTGCGGAGCCTCGATACCAGGAACGAGCCCCACCCACATCTATTGGTAAGAAAGCGACTGAACGAATTGGGAATCGCCGACACGAGGCGATCCTTGAGCCTTCCTGCCGGTAGCGGGACAAGCTCAGTTTTCTTTCCATAAATGCAAATTTCTTTGACCAGGAATAGGTCGGCGACCAACCCTCTCCATTCACTGGACTTGTAATATCGCGCCATCGCGCCGTCGGTTCTTCGTTGGATACTGGAGTGAAGACCTGAGGGTCTCAGGCCTTGACCTGAGAGCGCCGCCAGCAAGGCTCCCTGTAGGTAGTACTCCCACAGCGTGCGGTGGTAGACCATCACGACAGCTTCCCCGCCGGGCCGTAGGACACGGCGCATCTCTGCAAGAATTTTCCGAGGGTTGGCCGAGTGGTGAATAACGCCCCAACTCCAGACAAAGTCGAAGCTCCCATCAGGAAAGAGCATCTGCTCGGCGTCCATTTCTGACACCGTTCCGGAAAGATCAAAAACGCGCAGTCTTTCGGATGTGCTCTTGACCGCGTATTCCGTGAGATCGATGCCGGTGAAAGATCCGGCGTGTTTCGCGAGCAGCTGCGCGTGGCTGCCGTTGCCGACCCCGATCTCCAAAACGTCCTTGGTCCGAAGAGAGTCGAAGTCTATAAGCCAGTCGAAGGGAATCTTCTTGCAGGGCGCGTATAGTTCAACGGCAGTGAAAAATCGCCGGTCAATCTCTGCGAAAAACTCCTTGCTGAACTCCTCGTACGGAATGCCGTCCTTCCAGTCGTATCGCATGGGATGGCTCTCCCACCATGTACGATTGGCGGTCTGCCAGATCTCCTGTTGCTGCGCGGTCGAGGGAAGCGCAGTAGGCCGGATGAATCCGTTGGGCAGCTCCGCGAGTTCTTTCATGAGCTTCGTCATGGCTGTTCCCGGGCATGTACGAACTCCGGCAGAGATGTGCTCTCGATGCCGTAAGGCCGCAGCAATTTCTGGAGCGATTTGGAAAGCGCCTGCTGAGAAAACATGTCGAGCGCCCATTTCCTGCCGGCAGCGCCCATAGCGGCCGCCAGCTTGGGATCATGCAGAAGCGCGAGCACCGCCTCCGCGACCCCGTCGCTCGATGCGGGATTCACCAGAAGACCTGTTTTTCCGTGGAGTACGGCTTCGGAAGCGCCGCCGCTGCGACTGCCGATTACCGGCTTACCAGCGAGAGCTGCCTCAACGTAGACGCGGCCAAATCCCTCACCGCCAATTTCGCCCTGCAACTCCTGCCCACGGCTGGGCAACGCGAACACATCACAACGGCGATACAGTTTTGCCAGCTCCAGGTCGGACACTTCTCCCAGGAATCTGACATTCTGACTGACGCCCAGTTCGGCTGCGATGCTCTCCAAACTCGCTTTTATCTCGCCCTCACCCACGACTACGTATTGCGAGGCGGGCGCGGTCTTCAGGATTTTGGGTAAGGCCCGGATGACCGTGTCCACGCCCTTGAATTCGTTCCCTCGCACCAGGGTGCACACCGAAAGGAGAAGTGGATCTTTCTGGGTGGAGTCTTGAACTGGCGCCAATAGCTGAGCGAAGGAATCGGGAATGGCGTTGTAGACCACCTTCACGCGCGAAGCCTGGATGCCGTTCAGCTTCTGAACTGCGTCGGCGGTGTAGCGGCTGACGGGAAGAACGAGATTGGCATTTCTCAGAGCGGCAAGTCGTAGCCGCGAGGTGCCCCACCAAATTTCAACGCTGTGGCACGACACCCAATAGGGGGTTCCGAATGCCAGCTTCATCAACGCTGCCACCGGCGCCAGGGCCACGTGGTTCGCAATGACAAGGTCATATTTCTTCGTTCCCGCACGCGCAGCTTTGAACAAAAACTGTAGCCTGGACAGCAGGCTGGCGCGCCCACGACTGCTAACCATTCCGGCGACACGAAATTCACTTGGAAGATTGCCCGTATGTCCCCAATCGAAGAAACAGAGGACATCGACATTTTCCGGGCCGAGCATGCCACCCAGAGAAGAAGCCAGCGTGGAGGTGTAGCGCGCGATCCCGCCACGGGTGAAGATATCCGTCGCCAGAATGAGGACCTTCATGCGGGATGAGCCCTCCGGCGCAGAGCAGTATCGCGGTGCGTCAGCCAACTGGAGCTGGAGGGTTCGGCCAGAGCGGTTGTCATGCAGGTTCTCAGGAACGCTCCAGTGTGGGTTGTAAACGCTGCGAATAGCTGGCCGGCTCACGGCTGGTCAAGGCAACCACACCGGCGACGACCACAAGAAGCAGGAATATCTGAATCAAGGCTGCTACCGAGTGGTCAAAGTCGCGTTCTATGGACATGGCGCAGTGGGTAGCAACCAGCGCAGTAATGGCGGCGGCGCAAAAAGGCGGAAGGTGGTCCTTCCATCCGTCCACCAGTCCCAATAAAGCTCCCCAGATCAATGCTCCCAGCGCGATGTAGAGCACGCCGCCGGCTTCGTAGAGATCGCCTGGCATTGAGGGCGCGATGAAAGCGCCGCCGTGATCGCGGGCCAGCGGATCGTTATAGGCCCAGATGGTCGCTCCAAAGCGTCCCGGGGCGTCCGCCTCACCCTTGCCGCCATAAAGAAAGCGTGGCACGAAGCCCCTCAGAAACGGACGAATGAGGACGTTCCTTCCGGAGTGAGGTCTGGCATTGGGAACCAACTCGACCGTAAGCAACATAGAGTCGAAGGAGTGAAAGCGCTTCATGCGCTCGCCCCAACTGCCGGCAAGCCATTCCCAGGTACTGGCGCCGCGCATCTCGTCGGCAACTTCCTCGGTGCGGGCGTTTTCCCACTTCACGCGCCGGTACGAACTCACCAGGGTGCTGACCACCACGAACCAGATCAGCACCACCGGCACTAAGGTTCGCAAAGCAGGCCGCCTGCCGGCGAATATGGCCGCGATCAAGGGAATCAGCAGGATGGGCGCCAGGTTCTCACGATAGGGACTGAATATCCCGTGTACCAGGGCAGGCAGCAATGCCAGCAAGTGAACGCCCCCGATACGCCATTTGGGACCGGGGCGGCGGAAGTGGTCCCACCAGACGACGGTCGCCGGCACCACATACAAGGTCGCCAAATCGGCCAAAGTGGTGAGCCATTCGATGGGGAGGACGCGCAGATGATCGGTGAGATAGAACAATACAGAGCAGAGCAGGGCTATGGGGACGACGGCAGAGTACACAAGCTCGACAGTGATTACCCGCAACGGTAGCAGCGGCCCCGCTCCCCGGCGGCGTGACGCCACCGCGTAGGCCAGCGCCACCAACAACCAGAACAACCAGCAGTACAGCAGGGTGCGATTGACGGTATCGACGGGCTGCGCCACCAGACGAAGCGAGCCGTTGCCCCATTCCACGGCGTTGTAGGCCAGCATGGAGAAACGCAGCACGATGTCCACGCCGAACCCCAGCCACATAAATCCGTACAGCGATTTCAACAGCGCGGGCCAGCCTTCGCGCCGCCAGCCGGGGACGATCCGGAGCGAGATCATCCAGCAGGCCGTCATGCCCGCCAGGATGACCCAGGTGTTCCAATCGGTTCGTAAGCCGGCAAAGCCTGGCATAGGGTTGCACTCGCCTTCATACCGCTGCACAGCAGCGAAAGTCACGGATAGAACTGCGACAGCCGAATCAAGCTGGCGGCAGATGATTCGAACCTGGGAACCTAACTCCGGGCAGAGTCAAATCCGGGGAATATCAGGCTTGGGTGTCGGCTAAGTCTAATCAGGTGATGGTGGCCGGTCAAGACCATTAAAGTTGTAGGAAGCAGAATGGACGGAGACCCAATGTGCGATCAGGCTCGGTAGGCCATTGTCATATGAGGGAAGAGCTGGACGCGGTTGCCGGTTGCAAACATAATGGCCGATGCAGCCGACCATCGTGCTACGGCGCGCGGGCCCGGCGAGATCGCCAGGGATTCGACGCCCTTATACATTCCCGGGAAGCGTTTTACCGGACGAAATCCGACGCGAAGCAAAAGGCGATCCAAGGTGGAGGGTACGAAGTGGTTGATATGTTCTCCCAAGTCAAGCTCCGGCCAGCGGCCAAGCAAGCGCCCGCGCAACGAGACGACCGCGTTGTTGGGGACGTCGATCAGTAGCAGGCCGCCTGGCTTCAGGATGCTCTTCAGTTGGCAAAGCAGTTCAAGGGGAGCGTTAACGTGTTCCAGAACATTCATCAGCGTAACGACGTCGGCCCAAGCTGGCCACGCCACGGCGGCTTGCTGAGGAAACAGTACCGGACAGCCGACGTTGCGCGCGGTTTCGTTTCGTTCGCGAGGATCGATGCTGATGCCGCGCACATTAAATCGTGGAGGCACTCCGCAGTGGTAGCCGTCGATGGCTTGCGCGGCTAGCAGGAACAGGCCTCCGGCGCAGCCGACATCCACAAAGTTGATGTTGCCCTCGGGAATCGTTTTCACGATGGATTGCAGCACCCGCTCGTAGAGGCCGACGGACTTGATCTGATTGGCAAGCCCGTAATGCGCAGGCGATAGCGCAGACGTGGTGTCGACGCGCTCACGCGCAAGCTGGTCGTAGTGCAGAATTTTTCCCTCCATCGTCTGCACGTTATGCGTGTAGAGCATCCCGCAGTCTTTGCACCGGACGAGATCGTATTGATTCTCGCGTGACAACGGTTCGGTATGCGATGCGCCTCCGCAGGCGGGGCAGCCGCGTTCGGCTAAGCCGGAGGCTGCGGCCGGGGGTTGTGCTTGGTTCAAGCCCGACATGCTATGGCCGGGATTCTAACACCGTGCCGCATCCCTGCGCCGCTCCAACAGCGCAGCGACGAAGACGCCTGTGCCCAGCAGGAGGATGGGATCGACCGAAGCAACCCGATAGCGTATCGAGCTTAGGTAAATGCAGTAAAGCGCTGTGTCCGCAAGCACCCATCCCCAGAGGAGCGACAGTTCCCGCCAACGCCGCCACAGCAGGCTCCAGCCGGCAACGCCGCTCAGAAGAATCGGGACATAGCAGATGGAATAGATTATGCGGTTGGCCAAGATGTGCAGCCGCGCCGATGGCACGAGGGTATACATAGCTGCCAGATTGGACAGGAACAGTTCTCCCCAACGGCGTGGGCTGTGATCGAGGATGCCGAACGCCTGGCGATAGTAATATTTTTCCCGGTCGGGCTCGGGTACCTCGCGGAATGCCTTGTGCTGGGAGTATCCGAGTTCGGCCATCGAGGCGCCGGGATCGAGGCGAAAATGCGCTCCGGCCCACAGGGTTGCCCCTCCATTGGTACTGATCAGCACAAATTTATGGTAGAGGCGGTAGTTGCGGTAGGTCCACGGCAGGACGACGATTGCGACCGCCAACGCGAGCACGATGACCCGGCGCGTCGCCTGTCCCCGGTTGTGAGTGGTCAGCCAGAGCGCGAGCGTCAGCACCGGGACGAGCATCAAGCCATTGGGGCGGCACAGCGCCGCTAACCCTGTCAGCACACCCAAACAAAAAACGCGCGCCGGGGAATGTTCCTTGCCTGCCTGATAGAACAGAAACAACACCGCAGTCAGCAGGAACAAGAATAGGCTTTCGGTGGTGAGCTCCGCCGAGTAGAGGATCAGCAGCGGATAGAGTGCAAATGCAAGGCCGGCAATCAAGGCGGGCAACTCTCCGAAGAGAATTAAACCGAGCCGCAGGAGAAAATAAAGCGATAACGCGGCGAGCGCGACCTGCAAGGATTGCAAGAACAAGGTGTTGCGTGACACATGGAAGGCAATCGAGAGAAATATGGGGTAGAGCGGCGCCCTCCAGGCGGAAAATTCCACCGGCTGCGAAAACGGCTGGTCCTCATTGATGGCGTGCGCAAATCCGACGCCGGTTGCGAGGTTATGGGCGAAAGACAGGTAGTCCTCGGCGTCCGGATTGTGCTCAACCCCAACCTTGCCGTTGTCGACCGCAATCACGAAGGCGAAGCGCACGACGACCGCAAGGAGGATGATGAGCGGTGCTTTCCATCGGAGTGAATTCATGAGCGCGACTGTGTGATCTCAACCTGCGCAAGCTGCTGTTCACGCGCCGACAGCCACTGGGCGATTTCCGTCGCCGTCAGGAACTCGACATGGGGAACAGCTTCGAGCCGCCGGAGATTGCTGCGAAAATCTTGAATGCCCGCCTCGGTTAGATCATAAGGATGAAAGAAAAATGCCCACACGCCATCCGCCGGTAATGGCAGGTCTCGCCAGTTATCGGTGAGGACTTGCGTCAGGTTGGTTATGCCGGCGCTGGAAAGATACCCATGTCTCAGTCTCCACAGGCCGAGCATGAGAGTGCGAGCCGGCGAACGGCGAAACTGTGCGGCGGGGACCTCCCAGATTGACAAGGAGTCGCCGCCGCTGCGCTGATAATCATTGCGGCTGGGGTGGTAAGGGACGGTGGGACACTTGCGCCAGTCCGTCCTCAGCTTGACCGCGCCGGCGGAGAACCACGCCACATTGCCCGGCAGGGCGGAAAAGTCGATCGTCACGCCCAGCCGGTCGAGAGCAGCCAGCAGGATATTGCTGCCATAATCCCAACCCGTGCGGGTGGCGTTCACCGGGAAACACGCGGAAAGACATGCGTGGGCCTCGCGCAGCCATGGCGGATCAGGATCGAAGACGAACTGTTGTTGGATGGGGGAATACGACATGGTGTGCATGTGCCAGCCGAGCTCGTGCCCTCGTTCCTGAAGCTTGTCCCACAAAGAGCGATGGCCGGCGTATCCCGAGACAAAGCTGCCGGTGCAGAACTCGACACTCTGGTCCGCGCGGACAAGCCAGGTGATTTTGGGAAGGCCCTCGCCCAGCCGATCCAGCAATACGTCGATGCGGTCCAGACACTCCCACACGTCGCCTGGCGGCCGGCGATCAAGAACGGCCGGCAGGACCGGATCAACATCGCAACCAATCAGGATCTTCATTTCTTTTGCGCGATCACAAAGTTAGCCGGAGCGATCGCAACCGCGCCGAGGATTCTTTCCACAAACAATGGCGGATCGATCAGCCGCAGGAGCACCGGGAAGGCATCGACCGCGCGATTGAGAATGCAGGTAGCGTACTGCTCTTTGACGACGAATCCGGTTTCGCAAGTCAGCGCGCGGACCATGCCGGGACTCTGGCCAAACAAATCGGGAAGATATTCCTGTTGCGTGTCGGCGAATGGGTTCGGAACTTTGCCCAGCAGGAAGCGCACGATTCTGCCGGGGTTCCGCAGATTGCTGTAACTGAAAACCAAAGTGGCGCCGGGACGAAGAATCCGGTGCAGCTCCCTTAGCGCCGCCTCGGGCTTGTGCAGATGATGGAAGACTCGGACCATCAAGACCGCGTCAAACGACTCATTGGGAAACGGCAGGGCATAGACGCTGGCATCGTGATAGTGGACCGCGTCGCCGAATATGTTCATGGCAGCGGTGCGCAGATTGCTGGCCGGCTCGACCATGTGAACATCGCGGTACCTGTCCACATAGCAAGGTCCGAGGCGGCCAAATCCAGCGCCAATCTCGACCATGGAACCGCCGCCGGGCAGCGCATGACGGACAATCTTCTGCTCCAGCCGGTCGAGATAGCGTTTGCCGGGGCCGGTCCAGAAACGCTCATAATCGACTCCCTCGTAGTCCTTAGAAAAGACAATTGCAGACCGCATCGATGCTCCCGCAGGATTCAGCTTGATCGTGCCGGAATGACGCCGACAGCAGGATACAGCATGGTGCTGGAAGTTCGGCTTCTATGCAGTCGATTTTCGCCGATTGGCCATCAGCGGACCAACCATGGCGGCGGCCACTGCGATGCACGATCCGACCAGCAGTTCCAGGCGCAGCGATGCGGTGAACAGGCCGTGCTCGTGTACGGGAAACAGCCTGGTCGCCAGCATAATGAGGAAATGCGCCGGGGCCAGCAGGATCAGAGTGGCGTCGAGTATGCGGCTGCTCAGGCCATCCACCAGGAAGCCGGTCGCTAGGAAGACAAATGGCGTCAGGTAGGAGACCATGCGCTCGGTGTCGTCGGCCATCACCAGGCCCACGCCGGTGCCGAGGGCGATCCACGCCAGCGAACGGAAGATCACCGGACGCCACTGCCGCGGGGTGAAGATCATCCCCACCGGCAGCACCAGCCAAAGATAGCTCCATGAGATGGCGACGCTTTTCCAGAACTGGAGCGCCGCGAACTTGGGCAGCGGGTGGTATTTGGCGTAGAAGCGCACGATGTCCTGGTCAGGCGTGCGCAGCAGCAGTCGCGGCAGCACGTAGGCCGCAGCGGTGAGGACGATGGGCAGCACGGCGCGTTTCCACTGTTTGCGGGTGAAGATTGCGGGGGTAAGAAACATTACGGATTCGCGCCCCAGAGTGCCCAGCACCGAGGCCGCGGTGAATACCGCGTCGCGGCTGCGAATCAGCGCCCAAAGCATGAGGAACATCGCCAGCAATCCCCAGCCGTCCGTCAGCAGCGGGTTCCAGTAGTTGAAGGCGTGGGTGCGCGCACAGAACATTGACAGCAGCGCGATCAGCGAGCCGCGCAGCGAGATGCCCAGGGCGTCGGCAATCAGCAGCGCGACTATGTAGGTGAGGCCGAGGCAGGTGAAGGTAACGATGCGGAAGCCGAGTTCTGCAGGAACCGGCAACACGGAAACCAGGAGCGGCACGAGGAAGCGGTAGCGGAACGGAGCCGGCGCGGCCATGGTGCCGTGCTGCGCCATCTCGATGTACTCGGCGCTGCCGCCGGTGGGAATGTTCATCAGCCGCTCCGGCGAGCCGCCGGAGTGACGGGCAAGGACAACATGGGAGCCAAGCCAGACCAGCGAGGCGCTGATGACGACGTAAAGGAGTAGCCTGCGAACGGAGACGGTGATACCCTCACTCGGGAGTTGCAATGAATGTACCGGCCCTTTCAGAATCCGAAACCACAACAATAACCCCCGACGTGTCGCAGCGTAAATGGAGCTTCGTTGCGGCGGGCCTGCTGGCGTTGATTTACTTCGTGACCAGCATACTGATCGCGCGGCATCGGTTGTTCTGGTACGACGAGATCTACACAGTTGTCCTTAGTCGCCTGCCAGACTTGGGCAGCATATGGAGGGTTCTGGCCCATGGCGGCGACTCGATGCCGCCCACCTATTACATGCTGGTTCGCGCGTTCGAGCGATTGCCAATTCCGTTCGAGGTTTCGGCGCGATTGCCATCAGCGCTCGCGATGGTGATTGGCATGCTGATTACGTTCGATTGTGCCCGTCGCCTCACCGACGGCCTTCATGGACTAATCGCACTGGCTGTACTTTCCTGTTCCATTTTGCCCTACTACGGCTATGAAGCCCGCCCGTACACCCTGTATTTCATGTTCGCGTCGATGGCCCTTTGGCTTCGGCTTCATGCGAGCGATACCGGCAAACTTTCTGCCTTGTTATTCGGAATCGTTATCTTCCTTGGCGTTGCGGTGCACTACTATGTGGTTCTCTGCCTGGTGCCGTACGCGGCCTGGGAGGCGTGGAATTGGAGGAGGCGGCGCGCTCCAAGCAGCAGACTGGTCGCAGGCTTGGTAGCTGTCTTGTGCGCGGGAGCACTCTTCTCAACCCAAATCCTGTCGATACACAGGGTCCTTTCGCCGGCATCCTGGAGTCCGGCGACGGTGGCGTCGCTGGCTGCGATTTACGATGATTTCTTTCCGTACGCATTGTTTCCGCTGATCGGAATCATGATCCTGGTTGGGCTGGCCGGTCCCGGGAAGAAAGATGCGGCGATCGACACGATGCAGCCGTCCGAGCAACTTTGCTGGTTCTTCGCGTTTATACCGCTGGCCGGGTATGTACTGGCGAAGATCGGTGCTAATGCTTTCTACAATCGCTACTTCATTGGCCTGCTACCTGGGATCGCGGTCGCGTTTTCTTGCCTGCTGTGGCGGCAGCTTAAGAGTTCACGATGGATATCCGTCGGCGCTCTTATTCTTTTTGCTGTTCTTGGGCTCGGCAGACAGTTGGATCTGGTACGGCATCCGGCTCACGTTCGGCCTCTTGCGCGAAAGACAGAACCGGACCGAATGAACGAAGTGCTATCCCTGCAAGATAAGATACCGGCTACGCAATCGATCGTCATTCCTTCGGGCGAGATACTCAGTTTAGAGGCCCATTATTACGCAAAACATCCGGAGAGATACGTTTTCCTCTTGGGACCTCATGAAAGCCGCCCGGATCTGTGGGCGCTTGGGAGTTCGGGCGAAAACCGTCCTATCCGCCACTGGACCGTGGAAGAGCTCATAGCTCATGCGAGGGAAGCGACCCTGATTAATCCTTCGCAAGATACGATAGACACTCTGGAGCACGCCGGGCATAAGACAAGCGGTCATTACGACGGCGTGCTGGATGTCGTCAACGTTGAATGATGGCGAACGCTCTGATGCGGTTAGAAGCCTCTTGTCAGCTTGGCGGTTGGTCGGTGTTTTCGAGCTTTCTTCGTGAGAAGACAAAATTGACGGCTTCGTCTCCCGGCGTTGGCAAGATGTCATCTTTCCGGTGGGGTAAGAGTTTTCCCCCGTCGATCCTATGCAGAAGCAGACCCATCCTGTCTAGTTCATCGAGGAGCAGCGAAGGCTCAACCCCCGCCTCACGCAGGCCATGCGGCCAGAACTCGATCATCAGCACGAGGTTGGGATTGTCGCGCAAAACACGTTTCATTCCTTGCAGCGCGAAGTACTCCGCGCCCTGTACATCCATTTTTATGAAGTCTACGCGGGTTTCGGCAGGAAAGTAGCTGTCGAGGGTCACGCCATCCACTTGGGTGCGTTGGCGCTGCTGGCCGCGGTTGTAGTCCTGGTCATCGCGCGAGGGGAAGATGCGGTGATCTCCGTAATTGAAGCTGGAAAGATATAGCTCGACGGGCTGGTTGGCGCTGGTGACGGCCTTCTGTTCGCAATGGACATTGGCGCACTTATTGACTTGCACATTCTTCCGCAGCAGGGAAAAGTTCCCCGGCTCGGGTTCAAACGCGAAGACCTTGCCGCTGCTGCCAACTGCTTCGGAAGCGACCAGAGTGAAATAGCCTACGTTGGCTCCGACATCCACGAAAACATCCCCTGCGCGCAAGAGGCTGCTGACGAGCTTCGTCTCTTCCGGTTCCCATGTTTTGGAAACGAAAAGATGGGTGGAGACGGCGCTGTCCCACAAGTCGACGAACATCCGCCTGCCGTTGACGACCACCTCTTTCTGGCTGCCGGTTGTCCGCAGCAGGAAGCCGGAGAGCCGGAAGTCAGGCCACAGTTTTCGAATCAGCTTTCCGGCGTAGGCGCGGGCCCTGCCGCCACGCGAGTCCATTTCCCACGAAATCAACTTCTCGAACACCGGCGGGGCCTTTCACTTCCAAGAGGCGAGTATTCTAGCAGCAGGGAATCGGGTCTCGGCGGTTGACGCTGACGCAACGTGGTGCCCGTCCCAACTCGGGAAACCAAGGTCTAAGTTTGCAACGCTAAGTCATTTGTTAAGAGGATTTTACCTATAAGTCCAATGGATAGAGGATTTTAGCGGGAAAACTTTGGCATTTTTGTTTGTTTTCAGTGGCTTAGAGGGGGCAAATAGGGGGGAGTTGCAACTGCGGCTGACAACGCGGGGGAAAGAAACAGCGAGGTCCTTCGACTCCGGCGGCGCAAAAGTGGCGCCGCCTCCGCTCAGGATGACACACGAGATAGAGAGCTGCAGTGCTTCTTGCTGCACTCAGGATGACACGCGAGAAAGGAGCAGTCCTTCGAGGCCGCTCAGGATGACAGCCGAGTCTCGAAGATCTCCCGCAGACGCGCTTGGTTCGCCGGGAAGTCTCCGATCTCGGCGGCTGCGGCGAGCGAGGGCAGAAGACGCTGGTCGGTTGCGCCGGTGACGAGGCTGGAAAGCATGGCGTGCAGCAGATCGCGCAGACGGACGGTGTCGAACATGGCGACCTGCGAGCCGGGATAAAGCCGGGCGTTGAGCTGGCTGTTGTCGCTGAAGATTCCGGGACGACCGAGCGCGGCGGAGAGAAACGTGACTCGTCCCAGAATGCTGCCCGCAGTGAGATTGACGACGCCATCGCAGCCGGCGAGGAAGCGAACGAAGGCGCGATAGCCGAGCTTGCGCTCGAGCACGAAGGGCAAACCGTCGGCAAAGCCGGAGGAATGATAGCGCGCGCGGTCCTCGGCGTTGTAGATGAAGGTGTGGAAGGTGAGCTGCGCGCGCAGCGCGGCGGGCAACTCGTGCCAGACGTCGAGCAGAACGCCCTTGAGCACGAATGGATGGTTCTGCACGATGTCGTGAAAGCTCATGGGCACCTGCACCAGGATTTTGCGGCTGTCCGGCTTGGGCCGCGAGCTTTGTGCGAGGCGCTGCGTGGCGGCAAGATCGTAAGGCCACGGAATGATGGAAGCGCATTCGCGGCCGATGAGGCCGTCGCAAAACGTCTTGAGCTCGGGCGCGTAAGCCCAAACGTAGCGCGCCGCGCCGAGGATGCGCTTGACGCGGCGGAGCTTGGTGTCGGTGAGCTCGCGCGAGAGAATTGCCGGCGGCCCGGGAATGACCGCGACCGGCGGATCGGCGGCGTCAACCAGCGATTCCAGATAGCTGAGTTGGGCGTCGGAGGCTTGCAGCTCGGCGATGATGAGATCGTATTTCCCGGGCGCAACCTTTTCGCCTCCGAGGAGGAAGTCGAAGCGGTCGGAGAGCATCAGCGCCAGACAGTAAACGTCGGGATAGATGATGCCTGCGAGGCGCATCTGGAGGTACTTGGCGACCAGGCGCTGCTTGCGCCACCAGCGGCTGTGGCCGCTGACACAGGCGATGCGCAAGTCGCCGCTCAAAGTGCGGAGCTCCGAGGCTGCGCCAGAGTTGGAACCGGCAAGCCGCATTCGCGCAGCACAGTCGCGGCGCGCCGATCGTAGGTTTCGGCGGCAGCCAGCCGCGCGGCGTTGCGACGCAGACGGCTGCGCAGGTCGCGGTCGCGCAGCAGAAGATCGAGCTGGTCGTCGATTTCCTGCGGCGAACGATAGTAGAGCGCGGCTTCGCCCTCGGGGAAAAACGCAGCCTGCTCGGGCGAATAGCGAGCCAGCATGACGCCTCCGCTGGCGGGAATCTCGAACGTGCGCATGTTCGGTCCGCCAAGATTCTCCGCGTTGAGCACGTTGAGCGACACCGCAGCGCGCGCGTAAATTCTGCTGATCTCGCTTCCCCGAACTGGCGCGTGAACCCGATGCTGGCCGGAAAGCGAGCGCCACTTGCGCGGCCAGCCCGAACCCCAAATCGCGACTTTGTGGTGGCGAATCGCGGCCACTTCGGCGCAGCGCGCTCGACCGTAATTCGCGACGAACACGACGTCGTGCGTGAGGTTGCAGACGTCGCAAGGCAATCCTTCGTCGCCGCACTGGGATTGCGATTGCGGGCGAAACACTTCGGGATCAGCCGCGAAGGGAAGAAACCGCGCCTCGACGCCGTCGCGCTGGAGGCGTTCCACCAGGCTGCGCTCCCACATCCAGACGATGCTGTACTGGCGGAAGACTTCGAGGAGGTCGCGGCGTTGCGCGGAAACTTCACCCGGCATCCAGCGGACGCCGATGTAAGGATGATCGGGATAATGATTGACGAACGGCGCGCCGGTGGAAGTGCGGATGCGGCGAACCGTCTCGGGATGAAAGAACGAGCATTTGACGGCGAAGATCAAGGCGGGCTGCACGCGCTGGGCGACTTCGATGGCCTGGCGATTGACCGCATTCCATCGCGCCGGCCGCAGGGCTCGGCTGAGAATGCGATTGCCGCTGAATCGGCTGGCCTGCATCAGCGCACGCTCGGAGTCGAAGCGGACCACTTCCAGACCGAGACGCTCGAAGGCCCGCGCATAACTTTCGGCAAGGTCGCCTTCGTTCAACGGTCCGATGACGAGGATTTTGTGGCTCATGCGCGACGGTTGTCCTTGCCGTCTGAAGCGCTCAAAGGCCGCTCGGCCAGAACGCTATCATGGCGCAGCTTGGCTTCCACACTGGACATGGAAAAGTCTCGCATAAACGTAGCACGAGCGCCGTTGCCAAGCCTTTCGCGGAGAGGAACATCTCGCAAGAGAGAAACAATGGCGCCGGCGAAATCTTCAGGTTTGGTGCGGATGAGTAGGTTGTCGCCGTCGGCAATGTTCAGCCCGGCGATCAGTTCGGGCGTGGCAACGATGGCTTTGCCGCGAGCCATCGCCTCGACCAGCTTCACAGGCACACCGCCGCGCAGGAATACCGGGAGCGCAAGCACGGCGCACTCGTCCATGAAACCGCCGGAGTCTGCGATGCGGCCCAGCACCTCGACGTGCGGCGACGATTGCAGCCTGTTTACGGCAGAGTCCGGCATGTTCGCTCCCGCGAGGCGCAGAGTGGCGTTCGGCCAGTCACCAAGTACGCGCGGGAAGACTTGCTCCGCTAAGAATAATGCTGCCTGCAAATTGGGAGCGTAGGAAAAGGTTCCAATGAAGCCGACAATCGGCTCATGGTTAGCGGCTGCGGGCTGGATCGTCTGTTCATCGAGGCAATTCGGAACAACTAGCACACGAACGCCGTCAGCGATGCGACGAAATTCCTCCGCTTCGATGGCAGATGTAGCCCAAAGTTCTGAACACCTTTGCAGGAAGATGCGCTCCTGCGATCGGCACGCGAGGTAATTGGCGTAGAGCCCGAGACGGCCGGCGCGCCCGTCCAGATTGTGCATGAAGGAAGTGCTGAGGTTGGTCAGAACATCGGCAGCATCGACGATCACGCCGAAGCCGTGTTGGCGGAGCGCAACCGTGTAATGCATGAACGTCGACGGCAGCACCACGAAGTCCGCCTTGACTCGCTGCGCCTCTGCGAGAATGATCTTCTCCGCGCCAATGCGGTCGTATGACATGGAGAACGGATAGCGCTTCCCGGCAACACCGAGTGCACCGCGCAGCAGGAAGTCGGCCTTGTGAAAAATCAGCGACGCGGTCGAGAAGTTGGCATGGGGAAATCGGCGGCCGCCATGACGGACTTCATCGCAGATGCGCGCCAGCGGCGTGGACTCGACCGGCGGCGGCTGTGGGGCCCCCGACGAGCGCCGGGGTTGCGCTTGTTGGGGTGCAGGCTCGTCCTCCCCAGTCGAGAAGTAGAGCAGCGCGCTGTAGCAGCCGAGCCGGTGCACGAGTTCCAGATTGCCGAGATGCCTGAGGTGCAAACCGGTTGTAGCGGGATAGGGAAAATCCGGCAACACGGTGAGAACTCGCGTCGCGCTGCCGCGCCGCGAAACGCCGGACTCGTTTTCGGTGGTGAGCATATGGCTACTGCTTCAGATCGCGGCGGCGGGCCAGCAGGATTCCGCAGCCCTCCAGTTGCGATGGGTGAACGGTGATCTCGTAAGTCGATTTTAGAGCGCTCCGCAATAGCTCTAGCGTGCCAGGCACAATCTGGTCATGATATTCCATCGCGATGCGCTTGAAGTGGCTGAGTAGTTCCGGCGAAGCGGCAGCGAAAACATCATGCTCTGAGCCTTCAATATCAACTTTGAGGAAGTCGATCTCCTCGGCGTGAGCGAGATCAAACAACCCTGCCAAGGGAATCACCGGAATGCCGGCGGCCTCGCCGGCTTCGAAACGCAACACATGATCGAGGGAACGGGTTCCTACAGCCTGCATTTTTCCCTTGCCGAATCCTGCGCCCAGCGCCACTTGATGGCAAGTCACGTTCTTCGGACAGGCCCGCGCGACGTTGGCTTCGAGGTATTGGAAGTTCTCCGTAAACGGTTCGAGCGCGATCACTCTGCATCGGGGATTTTGCCGCGCCATAAAGATCGTAAACAAACCAATGTTGGCGCCCGCGTCGACAATCACCTCGCCGTCTGCTGGCCGGTAGAATCCATCCGTATAAATCCGTTCCAGCCAGATCTCCTGCAAGGCTTCCAACAAGCCATTCCGTCGGGCCGGATGCGCGATCCGCGTCCCATCCCACAGCACAACCGCGTCGCAGGGCTCGGCGGCGCGCATCTGCCGCACCAGGGTTCGGCCATTGCGGAAACGCAACATCAGCGAACCCATCTGCAGGACGCTCTTCAGATGCATAAGGAGTCGCGGGAAGGCGCTTTGAAGGAACCGATCAATTGCTGATAGACGGAGATCATTCTATCAACCACCGGACGCGGCGAGTAGCGCCCTCCCGGTAATCGTAGCCGGATCGTGCGCGATCCGCACGGTACTTACCGCAGGCGTGCGATGCCCGGAAAAGAGTCGAAACCCGAGTCGAAACTCAGGATTTGCTCGATGCCATTTTGTTCCATCACGGACAAATGAATCGCGTCGCGAGCCGACAAGCGTCGATATTCCAGGACGATCTGTTTGGCGCGCTCGACAACCGTGCGGTCTACGGCCAGGACCTGATCGATTACGCCCAGAAGCGCGTCGAACGCCGGTTGTATGGCATCCCGGCGATCGATTGCCACATAGCGATGCAGGATCTCCTGTAAAACCTCGGCATCGGTAACCAGTCGTTGGCGGTCTCTGATCAACTTTTCCAGCAAGCGCTGCGCGTCTGTTTTGTGTGGATGGTGCCCGCCGACCAGATACATCGGAATATTGGAATCGACCAGAATCACGAGCGCGCGCCGCTGCCGTATCCGGACTCGATTTCCGCAAGCATACTGTCAATGTCCCCGGCAGGATAGTCATGTTGAGCGGCCCTACGGATAACTTCCAGCTTCTTGCCCAGGCTGCCCGTGGGCTCCTGGCGGCTTGCCGAATCCAGCGCCTGCCGGACCCACTCTGCCAAGGACATATGACGCGACCGGGCAACCCGCTGGATTTCTCGATATTCGGGATCCTTCAAGATCACCTGTAGCCTTTTAGACATGGCATTAGCCTATCTGACTACCAGCTATGAGTCAAAATAAAACGCCTTCACGGAGCCGGGCGTTTTGGCGAAACTAAATCAATAAGCGCCGCACTATCCGGACACAGCAATTCGAAAACCGCTCTAAGGGTTCGTGGAATCGATCAACTCTTGGTACACCACCGTCATGCTATCCACCACCGGACGTGGCGAGTAGCGTTCTTCCATCAAGCTTCGCGCGGCGTCGCGCATCTGCCGCCGTTCGACAGCACTTTCCAGCAAGCGGCAAACCTTGCCGGCCAGCTCATCGTCGCTTTCGGCGACCCAGCAATCTCGCCCGTTCTGATAGTCGATGCCCTCGACGCCTTCCCACGTCGTGACCACAGGCACGCCATACGCCATCGACTCCATCACCTTGACCTTCATGCCGCTGCCTTGCGAAGGCGCATAGATCATGACCGCAGCCTTAGAGAAAAACTCCGACGGGTGCGCCAGGTTTTCCGCCAAAACAAGATCTGGGTGTGACGCATATTCGCGCAAATATTTCGCGGCATTCCAGCCCGCGATGTAGAGCTTGGCCTTCCGTACACGCTGCTTCACCAGTGGCCAGAGTCGCGTGATCAAGCGCTCCGCCGCGGAGCGCGAAGGCTCCCAATGCATCGAGCCAATCATCCCGACGACGGGTTCTTCCACCGGCGGCGGCATGGCGTACAGCTTCATATCCAGTGCGAGAGGAACGACCCAATAGTGGCCCTGGGGATTCATTGCCTCCGCCGCTTCTTTCAGCCGCGGCGTCAGCAGCCGAACGTTGTTGATGCCATGCAGCAGATGGCGGGTGGCGCGCTGCGCCTGCCACAGCGCCTTGCGCTCGCCGAAACTCATGTTCTCCCGGCCAGCCCAATCGATGACGTCGAAGTAGTGCACGTTGAGCAACGCGCGCGGCACCTTCAAACCGAGCCAGCCGGTCGACATCTGTTCCAGGTGCAGGACGTCGTAACCTTGCGCCAGTTCCCGCTTCAGCAGAGTGGTGAACTCCGAGTCCTGAATCACTTCACTGCGCGGCCGCACCAGGTTCTGCCATTTGCGCCGCAGTGCAACTGAGTCTACTTGTAGCCAATGGATCTGCAGTTTTGGCTGCCGGTCGAGCTTCCCAATCCATTGCTGCGCTTCAGCTACCCGCTGCTCAGGTTCCTCGGTGGCGACTAGGGCTGACACGTCATGTCCGCGCGCCGCCAATTCGCCGAGCAGGCCATAGAACCAGCGCGCGGCGGTATCGCCGAAGGGATGAGGCACAGCCGGCATAACGACGACGATTCTCACCGGCGCTGCTCCGTGGGTTCGCGTCCTGGCAAGACACCATCGTCTCGGCCCAGCAATTCCAGATACACCCCGAGAGTCCGTTCCGCCGCTTCGCGCCAGGAGAAAAATTGGGCGCGCTGACGGCCCTTTTCCGCCATAGCTGTCCGCAGATCAGGCTCGCGGGCGATCCGTTCCATCGCTCGCGCGATCGAAGCCGCATCTTCGGGATCGAACAGCAAGCCGCAGCCGTCCAGCACCTCCGGCAGACTCGACGTTCCAGAGGCCAGCACCGGCACTCCCGAAGCCATCGCCTCCACCAGTTGCAGTCCGAAGCCTTCATAGCGCGACGGATGCACCAACGCGATCGCGCCCTGGTAGAGCGCAGGCAGGTCGTCGTCCGCAATCATGTCAGGGCACAGCACATGCCCTGTAAGTCCGAGCGCAGCAATCTTATCGGCAACCGTCGCGAACTCCCATTTGTGTTCCCCTGCCAGCACCAGCGGCGGCGCGTCCTGCGGCAGTTGCGCGTAGGCCTCCATTAGCGTACCTACGTTCTTGCGTTTGTCGAATCCGCCCAGAAAAAGGAAATACTGCGGCGGCAGGCGATACTTCTCCCGCACATCCGCTATTTGCTGCGGTTGCAATTTCTTATGAAAGCGCGGACTCGCAGCATTGTAGATCACCACCACGCGCTCAGGAGACACGCTATGAAAGCGGCAGATGTCCTGTTTCGAAAAATTCGACACAGTAATGTACCTATCGGCGGCGTGGCGGGAAACAAAATCCGCATATTTCTTACGCCAGCGTCCGCGCCAGTGCTTTTGGCCGCAATACTGGGGCAGGCGATCGATGATGTCGTGACAGGTGACGACATACTTGCACACCCGACGGTAAGGCAGCCCGCGGTTCGCGGTGGCGTGGAAAACATCGATGCGGCTGCGCTGTAGTTGCCTTGGCAGCTCCATCTGTTCCCACAGAATCTCTCGTCGCGCCTGGAATATCACAGGAGCGGTATCGAGCGCGGCCAGAAACTCGGGAGCCAGCGGAGCCGGGGAAAATGAACTCAACTCAATCTGGTTGCCCGCGATCTCCTTCATCGCACGAAACAGCTCCACGGTGTATCGCGCGAAGCCGCGCATCTCATAGTGCATCAGGATGCGGCCGTCGATGCCGACGCGAATTGGCTTGTCCGCATTCACATCATCCAGAGGCATCTATTTGGAGCGCGCCTTCTTTTCCAGTTCTTCCAGGCTGGCCTCGACTCTGGCCACGTCGCCAGCATATCTCTTATCGCCTTGCGACAGCTTCGTGGGATAGTAGATACTCTCACGACTCGCCGCTATTCGGAACGACACTCGATGTGAGGACACCCCAACCAAATTGTTGACCGCTTATTTACAATAGGCTCGTTCGCTCGTCAATTTGAGGGCCGCGATAGTGAGGGCCGCGATGGCAAAGAGATGGTTGGTCGCTTCCTGGGCAGCAATTTGCTGTGTGACGGTCGTTCTTGGGCAGTCCTCCGCTCCGCCGCCGTCGCCGAAGCCTGGTTCGTCAGCAGAAGAACCCGCAGCCAGCTCTCTGGGTTTCGCGATTGAGACTGAGATGTTCACCTACAAGGCCTTGACGGAGAACAGCAAGGTCCTGGCATGCGACGTCGCTCGTTATCTCTATAACAGCGAAGTCGATGCCGCCGACGAGGCTGCCGCAACCCCGTGCAAGATCAGGACCGGGACCCAAAGCAGTCCAGGCATTGTGATCATTTCCCCCGGCAGCTCCTTGCTCGCCGATTTTCAACTCTGGCGCGCAGACATGGCAATCATGGGTGATCTCGAGATGCGGGCCGCGAAGGTCTGTTCGCCTTCACCCGCACTTATGGAGGAGTCAAGGGGTATCCCAGAAAAGGGGGCGGCATCGGCGGCCTCCGGACTGCTTGACTTGACTCCCGCGGGACAAGCGTTCTCGGTTTTTCAGGGAGCACTGGGAATGCTGGCCAGGAACCAGTCTGTGACCGCGGTCGCGGGCACGGTACGAGACCAGGCACTGATGAATGAGATAGCACGGCAGTTGCGCTCTCTGAATATACAGGTCTTGATCCCGGAAATTTACACTCCCTACGCACTCGGCGTAGCGGATTACAAGAATTCGCCCTACTTGAGGAGGCTGGAAGGCCTCTTCGATGCTCGGGAGTCCTGCGAAACCGCGAAGGCCGGACCTGCTGCCCCGGGGCAGGCGGCGCAGATCGACAACGTCATTAACAGTATCGAGTCGTTTCTCAAGATGGCGACGCCGTCGGTTGAACCGCCGCCGGAGCCAAGTCCGAAATCCTCCCTGACCGGCACCAATAACAATTCTGGAACGCCTGAACCGTCCCAGCCTGCGCCGCGCACGGCTTCACATTTCGCCGCGGTGTTCGCTGCCGATGGAGTGGCGCGGCTGATGGGTTTTTCGGCGGAAACCGGTACCGGATCGAACGCCACTTGGCAACACATCCTCTGGGTGAAGGCGCTGGAATCCGGGGGTTCCGTCACCAGGCAAAGTAACCTCTTCGGAACCAAGATTCGCTTTAGCGGCGGCGCGGTCGACACCTATGCCGTATTCCAGTTGGACGGGATCCTGGTCTGCTCAGGAAATGTCTATAACTTTGAAAGTCCGGTGCGCATAAGCGATCTTGAGCAGTCATTCCGCGCTCAGGGGATCGGCGACCCCACGAAATCGCCCGAGGTGAGCAGCACTTGCAGCATGATTCCACACCCATCCATGTAGACACTGATCGGGTCAGCGTGCAGCTTTCGTCATTGACGAAGGAGTTGAGCGGCGGTCGCTCCAGGTTGCGAGTAATGAGTCCTTCCCATGTCTACATACTCAAACTTGGCCGAGCGCAGCACCTCGGGATCCAGCAGGTTTCGTCCGTCAACCATCACCGGAACTTCCATCTGGTCATGCAGGCGCGCCCAATCCAATTCCCGGTACTCCGGCCATGGCGTAAGCAGGAGCAAGGCTTGGGCTCCCCGTGCGGCTTCGTAAGCCGACGAACAGTACTCCAGCCGGCCGGCCTGAGGCGGCATTTCGCGCTGGCTGGCTTCCATGGCCTGCGGATCGTGCACCCGCAGCCGTGCGCCTTCGTCCAGGAGTTGCTTGACGATGTGCAGCGCCGGTGACTCGCGAATGTCGTCGGTACCGCTCTTGAAGGCCAGGCCCAGTATGCCCAGTTGCTTCTCGTGCAGGACCCACACCGTCTGCCGCACTTTCTTCACAAAGGCCTCGACCCGCCGCTGGTTGATATTCTCTACTTCCTTCAGCAGCCCGCAATCCACCCCATGTTCGCGAGCCAGATACATGAACGCCCGAAGGTCCTTGGGAAAACAGTAGCCGCCGAAACCGATACCTGCACTCAAGAACTCGGTTCCGATGCGAGGGTCAAGTCCCATTCCAAGTGCTACCTGGCTGACATCGGCGCCTACCGCTTCACACATATCGGCCACCAGGTTGATGAAGGAGATCTTGGTGGAGAGAAAGGCGTTCGCGGCGTGCTTTGTCAACTCCGCTGTGCTGATGTTGGTAACCAAAATCGGGCAACCCAGCGGTTCGTAAAGTTTCTCCAGCAGGCCACGGGCACGCTCCGACTCGACTCCCATTACTACACGATCAGGATGGAAGATATTCGCGATAGCTCTTCCTTCCTGTAGAAACTCAGGGTTAGAGGCTACATCGAATTCAACCGGCACCTTCCCCTGCGCAGCAAGGCCGGCAAACCGGGCCACCGTCCGTTTGATCCATTGCGCGGTGATGGCCGGCACGGTGCTCTTCTCGACAATCAATTTGTATGCGTTCAAGTTGCGAGCGATGATGCGAGCAATGGCTTCCACCTGGCTCAGATCGGCTTCACCGCTGTCTTTCTGTGGGGTACCGACACAGACGAACAAGATGGTAGCCGCGCGCACGGCTTCTTCAACATCGTGAGACAGCGTGAGCCGGCCACTGGAAAGTCCGCGAGCCAGCAGATCGTCGAGACCCGGCTCATAGAACGGCATCCGGCCAGATTGGATCATAGCTACCTTGGAGGCATCATCATCGGCAGCGATTACCTCCCAGCCCATCTCGACAAAGCCGAGAGCGGTGGGCAACCCTACATGCCCAAGGCCCAGCACCGCAATGCGCGGCTTTTCGGAGGCGGAGTTACCGCTCATGAGACCTCCCATTTGGCTAACCAAAACTTCATTCTAAGCTTCGAAAACAGCGGCATTCTACACCTGTTCTGTTGTTCCCCGGAGTTACTCAGTCTGGGGTAGTGTCCTAATTTCGTCCGGCTTTGAAAGGGCACGGATTCATCCGTGCCGTAAGCGCCCTCCCACCAATGCGGCTTTAGCCGCGGAGGGAACGTCCGTATCGAAATTAGGACATTGCCCAGTCCGCCGGAAGTAGACGCGGCAAAAAACAAATGTTCGTCGTTTGATATGACAAGGTAACCCACTATCCTAAATTGTCTTGACTCGACCTTATCCCGGGGGCTAACGTCCTTGGGTAAGGCTTTTGCCTTCGCAAAGGCGATTGTAGAGGTTTGCATGACGGATTTCAGGATCTCTGTGGTACTTCCTTTGGTGGTCATTTTTGCCGCCGTCGCGCTGTCGGCCCAAACCAACGGAGCCATGCTGTACGCCAATGGCGATGTCAAAGTAAACGGTCAAGTCGCCGGAATTTCGACCAGTATTTTTTCCGGTGACCGAGTTGATGTGACCGATTCTGCCGCCGCTTCTGTCAATTGTAGCGGGTCTTCGGTAGTTGTAAGCCCGAACTCCTCAATCCAATACGCTCCGGCCTCCGTCGAGGTCATTCAGGGCAGGGCACGCGTCAGCACCAGCAAGGGAATGTCTGCCAGTGTAGGGCAGATCGTGATTGCCCCCAAGGACGCGGCGGCGAAATTTGACGTCGTAAGAACTGATGGCAAGGTTGTCATCGTGAGCCGAGAGGGCGCCCTGACGGTGACCGATGCTGGTGTCACCGGGGTTGTGCAATCGGGAGCTACCACCGAGTTGGCTCTGGGCCCGACGCTTGGCCAGGCCACGCCGCAGGATCCAGGATCGAAAGCAGGCGCCGCGCCTTTCATCTCCGATCGTCTCTCGAATCATCCCTTCTACGGTGTCCTTAAAGGCGTTGACGATAGCCCTGCTACGCTCCCGATCTGTGGAAGTCTACAGACGTGCATACGCCCATCCGTATCGCAGATTCAGCCTTGTTGTTGCCCACCCCGTGTTCCATGCAACTGACCGTAGTGCGCTAAGTAGCGCACTGCCCGCCTAACCAGCGACTACCGGACCCCCGTCAGATCTTTATCCTGCCGGGTCGTTTCAGTCGTGGAGGCGTGCGCCAATGCGGCTGACAGGGTCGCGCCCTCAGCCCGTCGCGTTTCTCCCGCAATTCTGTGCCTGATCAGCGGCCTCAAGACAAACAGGGCGAGGATGGACGCAACACCGCACAGCACCGCTGAAATGTAGAACGGCACCGAAAACGAGCCGCCGAAGTACGCCGCCAGCGCGGCTGCCCCAAATCCGGCAAACACCGAAGCCAATCCCTTGGACGTATACAACATGCCATAATCGGCAGAGGCGTTGGCCGGACCGAACACATCACCGACCGTCGCTGAAAACAAGGAATAAATCTCGCCCCAGAAAAGGAAAATAAAGGAGAACAACACCAGGAACGCGATCGGAGCTCCGGCTATTTTAGTTACCGCGAAAATCAGTATCGCTTCCAGGCCGAAGGTCAAGAACATCGTATTTTCTCGTCCCAATCGGTCCGAGACCGAACCCCACAAGATTCTGGATATAGCGTTACAGGCTGAGGTAAAGGTCGCCGTCAGCGGAACAATGGCCAGACCCCATATCTTGGCGTCGCTCACCTTGAGGGACTTGGCAATCTGTGAAAGATTTCCAGTAGCTATCAGGCCACCGGCGCAGGCAAAGAAAAACATCGCATAGAGTAAATAGAACTCGGGCCGGGCAAGGGTCTGGGTCCAGCTATAATTCACCTTCGATTGCACGACCGCACGTTTGCCATGGTCCCACCCGGCAGGCCGCCAACCGGCCGGCGGATGGCGCAATATCAACGCGGCAATGAATGCAATCATGCCTTGGCCGATCCCCCAGATAGCCATGGCGTGAGCCCATCCCATTGCGTGAATGGTGGCAGCGATAGGCATGATCGCGAGTGCGGCTCCGCCACCGAATCCTGCTGCCGTCAGCCCAACCGCCAGTCCCCGCCTGTCCGGAAACCATTTCACCGCGTTGGCAACACAGGATATGTAAATGATTCCCGCACCAGTGCCGGCGATCACGCCATAATAGATGTATAAGTGCAGCGGGGATGTGGCGATGGTTCCGCTCAGGACCCATCCCAGCGCGATAAAAATCGCGCCCAGCGTCATCAGCTTGCGGATGCCGAACTTATCGACAAAGTACCCCGCCACCGGCATCGGCCATGTCTCAAACAGAATGAAAGCCGAGAACACGGCCGCTATTTTCGCGTAGGGCACTCCGGGGAAGGTTTGTCTCATGCCCGGGGTAAACAGCGTGAAGGCATATTGATAGTTGGATATGACGATCATCGCGACGATACCGCACACCAACTGGATCCAGCGATTTCCGGCAAGGCTGCCGTACTCTGCCCTCGCGCTGTCTGGCGGTTCTGCAGCAAGTCCCGTAGTCATGGTTATTTCCTCCTACTTGCCAGTGAGCAAGACGGATTGTGTTCGCATCGGGGCAGATTTCGCCCATGCTCGACCGGTTCCTGGGCAAATTGACGGGGATAGATGCGCCGACTCCAGCTTGGAGCCGGCGAGGCGGACGCTCAGATGGAGCTTGAAGAGTTCGGAGAAGAGTGTCCGCACCGGCTGCCGATTCGCGGTCCTGGTGACCGCGACGACGCAGCCCCACCTCTGAACCCAGCAGTCGAGACGTGAGGGTCCTCGACCAAGCAAGGAGGTCACATGCGTGGCCATGTCGGCCGCCTCCTGGACGGCCGCCGTAGTACTTAGCTTGGTTGTCTCGTACACTTCTGGCCGAAAATTGTCCGGGACACTTCCGGCCAAAAGAAAAAACCCGCCCCGGTTATAGGGCGGGCGCAGTTTAATCTTCGATGTCCTTCTGGAGCGGGATAACTCCCGGCACCAGCCAGTTGTTCCACATCTCGTCGATCTTGCTCTGGAAGTATTCGATGTCTTCTTCGATGAAGTGCGCGAACCTTCCCTGCTTGAGCAAGTAATCGCGAACCGGAAGACGCTTGAACCTGCCGTTGGCAATGTCCTTGGTCTTGCCGTACATCTTCAGCTTGCCGTTTTCGATCTCGTAGAGCGGCCAAATGCCGGTGTTCACGGCCAGCTCTCCCAGTTCGAATGACAGCACGGGATCGAAGTCCCAGCCTTTGGGGCAGGGATTCAGGCAGTGAATAAACGTCGGGCCGCCGACGGACAGCGCTCGGCGAACGGCGTTCATCGCCTGCAGCGGATAGGAGGTCGAGATAGTTCCTACATATTTGCAGGTGGGATGCCCCGCCATCATCATGGGCGCCATGTTCTTCTTCCAGCGCTGATTCATGATGCGCTTCACTTTTCCTGGCGTGCTGAACGAGGTGTTGACACCATAGGGCGACGTCCCGGAAATCTGGATGTCGGTGTTGGCGTACGACTCGTTGTCATACATCAGGATCAGGAGGTTGTAATCGGGATGGGTGAGGGTGGCCGAGATGGCGCCCAAGCCCATGTCCGCACCGCCGCCGTCGCCGCAGAAGGCGATGACGTTGATGGGCTCATCCTTCATGACCCCTTTGCGCATCTGGACGCGGAATGCCGCAGCCGCTCCCAGCGCGCTGGAGCCTGCACTGCCGAGTTGGGTGTGCATCCAGGGAACGCCCCAGGGCGTCGAGTAGTAAGAGGTGTTAGCCACGTACATGCAGCCCGTGCTACCCAGAACGATGGTCCTGGGTCCTGCCGCCTTGGCCATCAACTTCATGACTTGAGCAGACTCGCAGGCCTGGCAGGTGCGGTGGCCGGACGTGTAGTACTCCTCATGTGGAACCTTCTTGACTCCATGGAAGGCTTCCAGGTTTTGCGTC
>Ga0181530_10000221_pt1 | contig 72253 bp, 49 predicted proteins | sample PEATcosm2014_Bin_42_FD_119769 | JGI IMG/M metagenome (GOLD analysis project Ga0181530, IMG submission 119769) | Peatland microbial communities from MTU Mesocosm Facility, Houghton, MI, USA - PEATcosm2014_Bin10_60_metaG | ecosystem: Environmental > Terrestrial > Soil > Wetlands > Peat | place...
CACGTCCCAGTTCATCGGCGGCCGCGGGAGTCGCCGCCTGATCCTGTGCCCCGCCCGGCAGCAGGCTAGTCACCGACTGGGCCATCAGGCCGTGAAGAGAAGCGGAAACGAGAAGAACCAACAGTGCCAGTTTTTTCATCGAAGTTCCAGTAAGTGGAGCGCCGGGCTCGTGTGGGGACGGGCGCCCTCGCCCGTCCAAGCCGAGCGCAGCTCGGCAGTTGCCGGCGGACTCAACAACTCTGGATTTGCCATAGCTCCAGAAATATCGCCTCTACCTCTTCGGACGATAAATGTCGGTGGCCTGTCCATAAAACACTTCCGCCGCTTCCATCATCGTCTCCGATAGCGTTGGGTGCGGATGGATGGTCATGCCCACATCGGCCGCCAGCGCGCACATCTCGATGGCCAGCACACCTTCGGCAATCAGCTCGCCCGCGCCCGCACCCACGATGCCGACTCCGAGCACGCGCTCCGTCTTCGGATCGATCAGCAGCTTGGTGAGACCTTCAGGCCGGTCGAGCGTGATGGCCCGTCCCGAAGCAGCCCACGGAAATTTGGCGACAGCGATTTCGCGTCCTTGTTCTTTGGCCTGCGTCTCCGTCAGGCCGGCCCACGCGATCTCGGGATCGGTGAAGACGACCGCGGGAATCGCGTTCGGTTCGAATGCGACCTTGTGCCCGGCGATGGCTTCAACAGCAGTGCGCCCTTCGTGCATCGCCTTGTGCGCCAGCATCGGTTCGCCGGCGACGTCGCCGATGGCATAGATCGTGGGATCGGCGGTCTGCCGCTGCTCGTTGATTTCGATGAATCCCTTCGCGTTGACTTTGACTTTAGTCTGATCGAGGCCGGGGATCTCCGAATTCGGCCGGCGTCCCACCGACATCAGCACGCGGTCGAACACTTGCTCTTTCTCTTTTACGTTGGGACCGTCGAGCGTCACGCGAATGCCAGTCGTTTCGTCCTTGAGCGACTTGACGGTGGTATTCAGCAAGATCGCGGAGAAAAGTTTTTCCAGGCGCTTGTGCAGAGGCAGCACCAAGTCGCGGTCGGCGCCGGGCAGCAGGCCGGGCATCATTTCGACGCAGGTCACCTTGCTGCCAAGCGTCGCGTAGACCGAGCCTAGTTCCAATCCGATGTAGCCGCCGCCGATGACGAGCAGCGTTTTCGGAATGTCGGGAAGATCGAGAGCGCCGGTCGAATCCATGAGGCGCGGGCTGTCGAGCTTGAGGCTGGGCACCACGGTCGGACGCGATCCGGTCGCGATGATGATGCGGTCGAAAGTCAGGTTCTCTTCGCCGCCGGCTGCGGTCTTCGTGACTTTCAGCGTCGTCGAATTCACGAATGCGGCCTTGCCCGACACGAACGTGACCGAGCGCTGCTTGGACAACTGGCCAAGTCCGCCGGTCAGCTTCTTGACAACACTCTCTTTCCATCCCCGAAGCTTGTTGAGGTCGACTTTGGGCTCGCCAAATTCGATGCCCCAGTTCTTTGCCTGCTCGGCTTCTTCAAGCAACTTGGCCACGTGCAGCAGCGCCTTGGAAGGGATGCAGCCGCGATATAGGCAGACGCCGCCGGGAAGCGCTTCCGGATCGATCAGCGTAACTTTCATGCCCAGGTCGGCTGCCAGAAATGCGGCGGCATATCCGCCGGGACCGCCGCCGATTACTGCTATGCGGAGATTCGAAGTGTTCGACATCGCGTCTTCTATCCTCAAATTATCTTCTGTCATCCCGAGCGAAGCGAGGGATCTGCATTTTGCGGCGAACTACAGATCCCTAGCTTCGCTCGGGATGACAATCTAGTGTTTAGGCAACCTACGTACGAACGCTCTCACCTTACCCGTGCGTCCGGCGCTCGCAACGACAAGCGTAAATCAATCGCCGAATAAATACTGGCAATGCCCAGCATATAGATCGATATCAATCTGAAACCCCAATAAGAGGGGTTCGAAACGGAGACATGCCCCCGCCACATGCTAGGAATTACCGAAAGTTCGCGCGAAAAAAAAGGCCACGACAGAATACAGGCAACCAGCGCGCATACGCTTCCCCACCGTGGTCTGAATAGAGAGAACACGGATGCGATCACGAACAGACTCGAACCGACAATTGCTATATAGATGAGTACAGAGTAGTGAATGGTGGGACCCAGTCCGTAAACCCTTCTCAAAAAGCTCAAAAGGTCCCACGCCGTAATTGCGTAGACAGCCGCCGAGCCGATTTTGCGTAGCATCATGGGGGCTGGCCCAGCCTTTCACTCTCTCAATTTACGAGGGTGCCCCGTCCTTGTCGCGTTTTTTGCGACAGGGCGGGGATTTTGAATTCCTGCACTGCCAACGAAATTCATTGACTTAACCCGCGCCTCGTCCGACAATAGAGCTCTGATTGGGGCAGTTTCGAGGCGCGTCCGTCAACCAAGACGCCTCTCGAAGCTGCCCCAAACCCATTTTCAGCGCTCTTTGACAACATAAGTCCTTTATTCTGAAAGACTTTATAAGTAAGTCCTTTAGATTCAAAGACCGAAGCAAAAAATCCCCGCTAACCCCATGATTCCATTAGACAGGGGGGGAGGGGGGTGGGGGTACCAACCAGTAAATACCCTCCCAAACTGGGAAAGCAGCATTCGGTCTCGTTTGCGGCATTTACCCCTGCACCGAAAGCAAAAAAGGCTGTTCGAAGGCTTCCGCGATCCAGCGCAAAAAACGCGCGGCGTCGGCGCCGTCGATCAACCGGTGATCGTACGAAAGCGAGAGCGGCAGAATCAAGCGCGGCTCGAACTTGTTGTTCACCCACTCCGGCTCCATCCGCGAACGCGAAAGGCCCAGAATCGCGACTTCGGGATGATTCACGATCGGAGAGAACCCAGTGCCGCCGATTCCGCCGAGATTGGTGATGGTAAAAGTCCCGCCTTCCATCTCCTCGGGAGTAAGCTTGCGCTCGCGAGCTTTCTTCGAGAGCTGCGTCATCTCCGCCGCCAGCTCGACAATATTTTTCTTGTCGACGTCGCGAATCACGGGCACCAGCAAGCCGCGATCGGTGTCCACGGCAACACCGATGTTGATGTACTGCTTGTAGATGATCTCTTCTTTCCCCATATCAATCGAAGCGTTGAATTGCGGGAAGACTTTCAGAGCCGAGGCGCAAACCTTCAGCGCGATCGCGGTTACCGTCATCTTGCCGCCAGCTTCTTCCGCTCGCGGCGCGAAACGGGCGCGCAACTGTTCGAGTTCGGTGATGTCGGCGCGATCCTGCTGCGTGACATGCGGAATCGTGTTCCACGCCTGGCGCAGGTGTTCGGCAGTTTTGCGTCGCACTCCGCGTATCGAAACGCGTTCGGTCTTGCCCCACTTGGCGAAGTCTGGGAGTTCCGGTTCGACGAAGCTTCCGCGCGGAGTCTGCGCCGCAACGGCCGCCTGCATCAGCGCATTCTTGGCGGATTGTTTCACGTCGTCTTCCGAGATGCGCCCGCCCGGACCGCTGCCGGACACGCTGCGGATGTTCACTCCAATTTCGCGCGCCAGCCGGCGCACGTGCGGAGCCGCCGGAATCGGATCGCGATCGGTGCCCGCAACCTTACCCAGTTGCACGGGCATAGCGAACGCTGGTGTTGGGGCTGAAGGTTTATCCGGTGGCAGCGCCTGTTCTTCGGTTTTGCCCTCGGCGCGCATCGCCAACTGGAATGCTAGCCGCGCTGCTTGCTGTCCGGAGATGTGTTCCACCGGCACGTGACTGCGGGCAGGTTCCACGGCGGCGGCACCGCCCTCCAGCGTAAAGATGACCTCGCCCACCTTGACCTTCTGGCCCTCTTTGACCTTGATCTCGCGCACTACGCCGCTGACTGAGGAAGGAACTTCGACCACGGCTTTGTCGGTTTCGAGTTCCATGACTGGCTGGCCCTCGGAGACGCTCGCACCCGGCGTGATCATCAAGCGCACCAGATCGCCCGAGTCGATGTTCTCTCCCAGTTCCGGCAGCCTGAACTCGCTGGCCGTGGCGGCGGATGCCGTAGCGGTGACTCGCTGCGTCGGCTGAGGCGCCGCGACGGGAGCCGCGTTTGCAGGGGTTGCGAAGGCGGGAGCAGCAGAGGCTTGGACTTCGGGAACTACACCGGGCTGCGGAGCTGCTTTCGCGGGCGCGGTTCCGGCTCCGTTTTCGACGGTGAAAATGACCTGCCCTACTCGCAGCTTGTCGCCCTCTTTTACGCGAACTTCACCGATGGTGCCCGTGACCGATGAAGGTACTTCGACAACCGCTTTGTCGGTCTCGAGTTCCATCACCGGCTCGCCTTCGGTGATGTTCGCGCCAGGCTCGATCATCAAGCGGACCAGGTCGCCGCTCTCGATATTCTCGCCCAGTTCGGGCAGTTTAAATTCCGTCGCCATTCGTTCGTTGTCCCTCTAGATCCTTAAATCACAATCTCAGTTTGTCATCCTGAGCGAAGCGAAGGACCTGCTTTTTGCAGCGCAGCGAGACAGCAGATCCTTCGCTTCGCTCAGGATGACAAATCAAAAAGGATGACAACTCAGATCCGATTACCGACTCAGACATCTATCGCACATGTTCGGTCCACAACACTAGCTGGTGGCCGGGTTGCGTTTTTCCGGATCGATGCCTAGATCACGGATCGCCTTCTCCAGAAGCTTTGCGCTGACAGCCTCGGCGCCGTCTTTCTTTTCGCCGGATTTTTCTCCGGACTTCTCACCCGCCAGCGCATGCAGCGTAGCCAGCACGATGTGCTTGGCGTCCACCTCGAAAAAATCTCGCAGGGACGCGCGATTCTCGCTGCGCCCGAAACCGTCCGTGCCGAGCGACACCAGTTTGCCCGGAACCCACTGCGCGATACTTTCCGGCAGAACTTTCATGTAATCCGATGCCGCAATAAAAGGGCCGGGGCCGGACCCGCCCTTCAGCGTCTGGGTGACGTACGGCACTTTTGCTTTCTGTGTGGGGTGCAGCATGTTCCAGCGGGCGCAGTCGTTCGCCTCGCGATAGAGTTCTTTGTAACTGGTTACGCTCCACACGTCCGCCGCTACGCCGTAATCCTTTTCGAGAATCGCCTGCGCTTTGAGAACCTCAAACATGATCGTGCCACTGCCCAGTAACTGCGCGTGCAGCTTTGCGTTTCTCTTTTCAGAAGCATGGTAGCGGTACAGGCCTTTGAGAATGCCCTCGCGGATGCCGGGCTGGCTGGGCATCTCGGGCATCGGCAGCGGTTCGTTGGTGACCGTCAAGTAGTAGAAGATGGATTCGCCATCGACGTACATACGCTTGATGCCGTCCTGGATGATGATGGCGATCTCATAGGCGAATGCCGGATCGTAGGCCAGCAGATTCGGAACTGAAAGCGCCAGTACCTGGCTGTGTCCGTCCTGATGCTGCAGGCCTTCGCCCGCCAGCGTCGTTCTTCCCGCCGTGCCTCCGATGAGGAAGCCACGGCAGCGCATGTCCGCAGCGGCCCAGATCAGGTCGCCGATGCGCTGAAATCCGAACATCGAGTAATAAATAAAGAAGGGAATCGTGTTGATGCCGTGATTGGCATACGCGGTACCAGCGGCGATGAACGAGCACATCGATCCCGCCTCGGTGATGCCCTCTTCCAGAATCTGTCCGTTCTTCGCCTCCTTGTAATAAAGGAGCGTATCCATATCGACCGGCTCATAGAGCTGGCCAACGTTCGAATAGATGCCGACCTGTCGGAACAGCGCCTCCATGCCGAAAGTGCGGGCTTCGTCGGGAACAACGGGCACGATGAGTTTTCCAATCTCAGGGTCGCGCAAAAGCTTGGAGAGCATACGCACGAAGACCATGGTGGTGGAAGCATCGCGTCCTTCGGTGCCTTTATAGAACTCTTCGAAGAGCGCTTCAGGAACCGGCTTCAGCGGAGTGGCGCGCACCTTCCGCACCGGCATATAGCCGCCCAGTTGTGTCCGGCGCTCCTGCATGTACTTGATTTCCGCGCTGTCGTCGGCGGGGCGATAGAAGGGCGCCTGATGGAGCTCGGCGTCTGGAATCGGAATGCCGAAGCGTGAGCGGAAGATTTGCAGCTCATCGTCATTCAGCTTTTTCTGCTGGTGGGTGATGTTCTTGCCTTCGCCCGCTTCGCCGAGTCCGTAGCCCTTGATGGTCTTGGCGAGAATGATGGTGGGCGATCCCTTGTGCTCCACCGCCGCTTTGTATGCGGCGTACACCTTGATCGGATCGTGGCCGCCGAGCCGCATGCGGGCGAGTTGCTCGTCCGAAAGATGCTCCACCATCTTGAGCAGCCGGGGATCGGTGCCGAAAAAATTCTGGCGGAAATAGGCGCCGCTCTCGACGAAATATTTCTGATACTGCCCGTCGGTGATCTCGCCCATGCGCCGGACGAGCAGTCCATCGCGATCGGATTGGATGATCGGATCCCAATCGCCTCCCCAAATCAGCTTGATGACGTTCCATCCCGCGCCGCGGAAAATCGCTTCCAGCTCCTGAATGATCTTGCCGTTTCCGCGCACTGGTCCATCGAGGCGCTGCAGGTTGCAGTTGACCACGAAAATCAGGTTGTCGAGCCGCTCGCGTGATGCCAGCGTGATCGAGCCGAGCGATTCCGGTTCGTCCATTTCGCCGTCGCCCATGAACGCCCAAACTTTTCCGCCAGTCGAAGTTTTCAATCCGCGATTTTCCAGATACTTGATGAAGCGCGCGTGATAGATCGCCTGAATCGGGCCGAGTCCCATCGACACGGTCGGAAATTCCCAGAAGTCGGGCATAAGCCAGGGATGCGGATACGAGGAGAGTCCGCCGCCCGCTTTCAACTCCCGCCGGAAGTTCTCTAACCTCTCTTTGGGGATGCGGCCTTCAAGATAGGCGCGGGCATAGATTCCGGGCGCGGCGTGTCCCTGGAAATAGACAACATCACGGTCGCCGGATTCCGTGGATGCCTGAAAGAAATGATTGAACGCCACTTCGTAGAGGGTAGCCGCCGATGCGAAGGTGGAAATGTGTCCGCCGATGCCGGTCTCAAGTTTGTTGGCGCGGACGACCATGGCCATGGCGTTCCAGCGCACCAGGCTCTTGATGCGGCGCTCCATTTCCTGGCTGCCGGGAAACGGCGGTTGCTGCCGCGAAGGGATCGTATTCTGGTAGGGAGTGGTCGCCGAGAACGGCAGGTTGATCCCGGCCTCACGCCGAGCGTGCAGCGCCAGTTGCTGCAAGAGTCGACCCGCTCGATCCGGCCCACCTCGTGACAACACATAATCCAGCGAGTCCAGCCACTCGCGCGTTTCCAATACTTCGATGCCGTTCGTCGGTTGCGTCTCAGCCACACTGCCCCCACGGAAGAAAATGCAATCTACCATCATAAGCAATCGGGAGGAATTTTGCTGGGCGTCCTTGGGCTCGCGTGGGGACGGGCGCCCTCGCCCGTCCAAGCCGAGCGCAGCTCGGCAGCGGCCTGCGCAATAGCAGCCTTAGATCCGGCATAAAGCGATCGACCGACCACAGGTTCTACTCCAGCGTCACCGCCTTGACCAGATTCCGTGGGTGGTCCACGTTGAGGCCGCGCTTGGCGGCGACATAATAGGCAAACAACTGCAGAGGGACGATCCCCAGAATCGGCGACAGCAGCTCCGGCGCCCCGGGAATAAAGACGGTGTGATCCGCTAACTGCGGAATGGCTGTGTCTCCATCCGTCGCCAACGCGATCAACGTTGCGCCTTGCTTCTTGAACCCTTTCATGTTGCTGACGTTCTGGTCGTAGCGCAACACCGAGCCGGTATCGTTCGGGTCGCAGGTCGCGATCATGACCAGCGGCAAGCGAAAATCGATCAGCGCGTTCGGCCCGTGCTTGGCTTCTCCGGTGGGATAGCCTTCGGCGTGAATGTAGGAAACTTCTTTCAGCTTGAGAGCTCCATCCATTGCGATCGGGTAATGGATGGCGCGTCCGAGGAACATGAAATCGTCCACACGATAGTAAAGCTCGGCCAGCTTCTCCACTTGATCGGACGCCGCCAAAACCGTTTCCACTTTTTGCGGCAGGGCCAGAAGTTCACGGATGCAGCGTTGGGCCAACTCCTTCGAAACCTTCTCTTTGATTTCGCCAAGGTAGAGCGCGAACAGAAATAAACACGCCATCTGCGCGGTGAACGCCTTGGTCGAAGCGATGCTCATCTCCGGACCAGCGTGGGTATAGATGAAACCGTCGGCCTCGCGCGCAATCGTCGAGCCTTCGACATTCGAAATCGCGATGGTGCGCGACCCCTTCTGCCGGGCCTCGCGCTGCGCTGCGGTGGTGTCGGCGGTTTCTCCCGACTGAGTAATAAAGATGCTGAGTTCACCCCGCCCAATCACCGGGTCGCGGTATTCAAATTCGCTCGCGTAGTCCACATCGACCGGCACGCCGGCCAGTTCCTGCATCATGTACTGGCCCGTCATCCCCGCATGGCGGCTGGTGCCGGAAGCCACGATGTTAATCCGCCGCAGCGCGCGCAGTTCCTCGCGCGAGATATGGATTTCGTCCAGGCGAACCGATCCTTCGGCCAGCGAGACGCGAGGTTCAATGGTTCGCCGCAACGCGTCGGGCTGCTCAAAAATCTCTCGAATCAGATGATGTGGAAACTTGCGGAGTTCAGTCATCTTTGGCCTTCGTTGCATTCCCTGTCGTAGAGACGGGGTTTGCCCCGTCTGCTTTGGAGGCGGCGCGAGACGCGGCAAGCCGCGTCTCTACGGGAAATTAGGGCTACTCCGAGCATTCCACGCCGCCGACGAAAGTTCGCAACACTTCGCCTTCCGGGCTCAGGACCACGAAGTCCGCGTCGGCTCCCACCGTGAGAACGCCCTTATTCGCAATCCGCGCCACCCGCGCCGGATTGCGGCTAGCGGCCGTCACGGCCTGGGGTAGCTCCCATTCCGCGAAACGCGCCAGATTGCGTACGGCACGATCCATGGTCAACACACTTCCGGCCAGCTTGCCGTCCACCATGCACTTGCCATCTCGCACATCGACCTCGAAGGACCCAAGGCGGTAGCGGCCCTCGGGCATGCCAGTCGCCGAAGTGGCGTCCGTGATGAGCACAGTTTGCTCCGGGCCTTTGGCCTTGGCAAAGAGCTTCACGATGGCCGGATCGAGATGAACGCCGTCGGCAATGATATCCGCGCTCACGCGATCATCCGTAAGCACCGCACCCAGAATACCGGGGCTGCGCTGATCTAACGAGTTATGACTCAGCGGACGCATGGCATTGAAGGTGTGGGTCGCGTGCCTCGCGCCCGCGGCGATGCCGCGTTCGGCCGCCGCAAAATCGGCATCGGAATGTCCGAGGCTCACGCAAACGCCGCGCCGCGCGGCTTCGGCAATAACCTCGGGGGCGCCTTCCAATTCGGGAGCAATCGTCATCATGCGAATCCGGCCGCGCGCCGCCTGCCAGAATTCTTCGAACGAGGCCAGCGTGGGAGCCAGCAAATCCTCCGGCGGATGTACCCCCCGCCGCGCATGGCTGATGAATGGCCCCTCAAGATGAATCCCGAGCGGGAGGGATCGACGCTTGCCATCTGCGAGTTCTTGTTCGCGATCTCTTTCGCGCTGTTCGATTGCCTCCGCAAGCCGTTCCAGCGCGCGCAAAGTCGTATCCATGGGAGCGGTGACGGTGGTTGGAAAATAACTCGTGACCCCGTGCCGCGCCAGCAGTTGTTCGATCGCCGGTAGCGCCTCGGCCGCATCGTCCATAACGTCATATCCGGCGCTGCCGTGGATGTGGAGATCGATGTAACCCGGCGCCATCAGGCCGTCGCCGAAGTCGGACAGAGAAACTCCGGCGGGGACTTGCCGGCTGCTCCGAGAGGAGATCTCGAGGATGCGTCCCTGCTCGACGAGTACGAGAGGATGCTCAACCGCTTTGGTCGGAGTCAGCAGCCTTCCAGCAGTAAAAGCCAGCATAGAAACGTTTTAATACCGGCAAAAAAACGACCGTGACCAAGATTGTAGCAGCCTTTGCGCCCCCGTCGAAGCAAGACGGGACGGCTCGCCAGCCAGACCATCTCCACTACCGGCGAGCATGTTGCTCCAGGCACATACATCGTGGACCGGCCTTACTACTGGGGTTTGGCCTTTTCCTTCTCGAGTCCGTAGCGCACGATATCGTCCCGCAGCTTCTTCTCCAGTTTCTCGTCGTGTGTCTGGAGAGCGAGGTCGAGCGCTCGACCCGCGGTTTGGATTGCCTCGGCGAAGCGTCCAGTCTTACTGTATGCGTCAGCCAATGCGTCAGCCAAATCCGCCAGAAACTGCGGTTCTTTGCCTTGGCTCAGATTCACCGCCTTCTCAAGAGCAGTAACCGCCCCGGCAGAGTCTCCGCGCAATGCCAGAACATGACCAAGATTGGAGTAATAGGCGGCAGAAGTTGGGCTGAGCGCGACTGCCTTCTGAAGTTGCTCGACTCCCTCATCCAATTGCCCGATCTTCGCCAGTTCCCAGCCGAGAGCATTGTGAGTGTGCGCGACCTCGGGAGCTATCGCGACTGCCCTCCGCAGGTGCTCGAGTCCGTCCTGAACTTGCCCCTTTTCGGCCAGCACCACCCCCATTTCCATCTCCGCTTCGGCATTGGACGGGTCAAGAGTCAGCGATTTCTGCCAACTTGCCACGGCAGCGTCGGGATCGCCGGTCAGCGCCAGCGACACCGCGAGGTGATCGAACCAGCCGGCGCGATGAGGATCGAGAGCACAGGCCTTGCGGTACTCCTCCACTGCTTCGCTCTCCTGATTGTTCCCACTCAGGGAGACCGCCAGGGAGAAATGCGCCGCGGGATCGTCCGGGTCCAGTTGCAGAGCCTTGCGCCACTGTTCAATGGCTTCGGGCAGCCGGTTTTTCTCCATCAGTTCGAAGGCATCGTTCGACAGATGGTAAAACCGGGTCGCTTCCGGGTCGATCTTCTCCAGTCCATCCGGCGGAATATTCACAAACTCGGGAATGTTGACGGCACGGTTGGCCGCAGTCGTGTTGTCGACAATAATCGCAGGACTGTCATTGCCGTCGGCGTCAATGTGGGTCAGCATGAGCCGGGTATAGGGTCCACGCGACTTTGAGGAAAACGCCAGCCAGCGCCCGTTCGGGGAAAATGTGTGCCACGAGTTCATGAGCGATGTATTGCATTTCATGAGGCGTGCTTGGCCGCCTTCAGAGGGCACGATGTAGAGCTTGCTGTCCGGCCGCATGAGCAGGCCGTTGTGGTTTTGAACAAATACGATCCAGCGGCCGTCCGGAGACACCTTGGGGAAGTTGTTGCTCATGCCGTTGCCCGAGGCACCGGCGAGTGGCTCCGCTGTACCGCCTCGGCCGTCGTTAAAAGGAATCTTGTACAGGTCGTATTGGATTTGCGTTTCCCTCGGATCGTTTGCGTGGCTGGGATCCTCGGCCCCGGGAGGATAGGGATCGCGAGCCTCCGCGCGGCTGAAGACCAGGTATTTTCCATCCGGCGACCAAAACGCGCTGCTCTGGACAAACCGAGGATCGTCCGCGCCCGGAAGAGGCCGCAACTTCTTGGCTGACCGGTCATACCAGGCGAGGATGCCGCGCGTCGGATAGAAAACCTGACTGAAATCGATGTCCGGGTAGTTGGTACTGAACAGGCGATCCGAGAGCCCCGGTGCAAAGGTTGGGGTTTTGCTTTGATGGACGTTCCCCGCGCCCGGAGGACCGATCGACGTCACCACGTAGCGTCCGTCGGGCGAAACCTGCGACATGAACCCGAACCGCTTCACCGCTGGCTCGGAGGTCTTGGCATTCAGATTCTCCTGAAAAGAACTCCAGCGGACGACATCCTGATTTCGGATAGTCATGAATTTCTGTACCGCAACGAGGCCATATAAGCCCTTATCGTTCCTCGGTCCATCAAGATCGATTCCCATCGTCTTGCCGTCAGCGGAGAACGAGTGGCAATTGGCACAGGTGTAGAGGTTCTCCATGACAATATGGCTCTGCGGCTCGGCAATGCTGCGCAATTTCCACTTGATGAGGGGAATGGCCGAGGGCGGCAGCGGCTGGATGAACCCTTTGTCCGTTCTAGGCGATAGCATAATTGGAACATCGCGGTAGAAAATGGGAGCGCCGACAGGATCCAATGACGTGGAGACGGTAACCGTGCCGCGCGAGACCGGCAGAGAATTGCCGTCCGCAAAACCAGTAATCGTAATCGTTGCCGGTTTCAGCGATCTGCTCTTGATCTTCGCCCACGTGGGTGCATCCGGCCTCCATGTCCGGGTAGCGATCTGCCTCGGAGTCAATTGCCCGAGGTCCTTTCCCGAACCCGCCTTCGGATCGATCTCGCTCGGCTGCAGGGAATATCCGGATGCCTCGACACGAATTCCGCCCGTGCGGTTGGCGAAGGTGATCTCGATCACCCATCGTTTCGCGCTCCCACTGTCATCGCGCCAGAGAAGAGTGGGCGGCGTGATCTCCGGAGGGAAAACAGAGCCGTCGAGCGGGTAGTCAATGGTGATGGCTGCCAGTCCGTTTGCCGGGGACCCAGGTTCTGCGCCCGGGGCCTGCGTTCGTGCGGCCACAAGGAAAAACGACCCAGCGCCGAGGATCGCAGCCACCAGATTTCTCGCGGTAAAGAACCTCATTTGTACCCTACGGATGCGCAAAATCGTAAGTGTTTTGAGATTTTACCATAGCGGTCTCATGCTCAGGGCTGTGATTCTGATTACTGTGTTGACTATTGCAGATTCGGCGAAATACACAAAACCCTGTGCAAGAGGCGCTCAGTTACGGTAGCCTTATCTGGCGTATCCTTGGAATTTCGCGCAATCTACAGCTCCTGACTCGCCGCTTTGGCGATAGTTGATCATGGCTGTGCCTAATGAATGACAGGTTTTTCGCAAAGTTCGGTTTGCGTTCAGGGTTACTTCTGCTCATTATCATCATCATCATTGGTTTAATTCCCGCTCTTCCGTCTTCCTTCGGACAGGATTCCTTAGCAGGCGCTCCCATCGAGTTTGAGCTTAGGAAGATTGCATTCCGGCTAGAGAATGGCGTCACTCCCGCAAAAAATCTGCCCGAGACCATGCTGGGGGGGGTTGCCATCTTCGACTACAACGGAGACGGACGCCCCGACATTTTCTTCACCAATGGCGCCAATGTCGCTACGCTGAAAAAAGACTCGCCCAAATTCAGCAATCGCCTTTTCCGCAACGATGGCAATGGCGTCTTCACCGACGTGACCGGTGCAGCCGGTCTGGCCGGCACGGGATACGATATGGGAGTTGCGGTTGGCGATTATGACAATGATGGCCATCCCGATTTATTTGTTGCCGGAGTACACCACAGCACGCTCTACCACAACAACGGCGACGGCACGTTCACTGACGTCACGGTAAAATCTGGCCTGGACGCTGCGCTGAATCATCCTGATCCGGAATTTGGTCCGTGGTGGGCGATCACCGCCGTCTGGGTGGACGTGAATAACGACGGTCTGCTCGATCTGTTCGTCGTCAACTACGTGCAGTGGGACTATTACCCAGTACGCCGCTGCGAGTTCGATCAAGTAGGAGACTACTGCCACCCCAAGTTCTTTAAGGGCCAGCCGAATCAGCTTTTCCTGAACAACGGCGACGGTACTTTTCGGGATGCTTCCAAAGAGTGGGGAATCAGCGATCACGTCGGCAAGGGAATGGGCGGGGCCATGGCCGACTACGATCTTGACGGGCGTCCGGATTTGTTTGTCACGAATGACGCTTCCTACAACTCGCTCTTTCACAATTTGGGAAACAAGTTCGAAGAAGTTGCCTTCGAATCCGGAGTGGCCTTGACTGAAGATGGAAATTTCATCTCCGGCATGGGCGTGGATTTTCGAGACTTCAACAACGACGGTTATCCCGACATCGCGTTTGCTGCCCTGATGGGTCAGACTTTCCCACTATTCCAGAACACCGGTAAGGGCGGTTTTCGGGAAATCACGACCGAGAGTGGAATGCGTGAGGCTAGTTTCGAGATGTCCGGTTATTGCGCCGGTTTATATGATTTCGATAATGATGGGTGGAAAGATTTGTTCGTAAGCGGCGGTCACGTGCAATCCGTGGCCCTGCCGGGTCAGCCGATTGATCAATACAACGCAGTATTCCGCAATCCCGGACGCGGGGGGAAATGGATCGCGCTCACCGATAAAGCAGGCTTCACTGCTTTGCCGGCTGCCCGCCACCGTGGCTGCGCCTTCGGCGATTTGGATGGAGACGGACGAATCGATGTCGTGGTCAGCGCCATCGACCGGGACGCCGAGATCTGGATGAACCGCAGCCAGAAGTCGGGCCACTGGCTTGACGTCGCTCTGCGTGGAACGAAGAGCAACCGCGACGGCATCGGAGCTCGCGTAAAGGTTGTGACGAAAAGTGGCGTGCAATACAACCACATGACGACCAGTGCTGGCTATGCGTCATCGAGTGACGGCCCCGTCCACTTCGGTCTCGGACCTGACTCCCGCGTGGAAGAGATCGAGATTCGTTGGCCGTCGGGTGTGGTGCAAACGCTGCGCGGCGTCGATGGCGACCGGCGTATTGAGGTTACCGAAACACAACCGAAGAAGTAGCCTGGCCCGCCTTCCCGCCTCTAAGAAAAGGTGTGGCAGGTTGGTTCGCTGCACCGCCCGTTGGTCAAGAAACTTGCTAGCGCAAATTCAGAATTGCTGTGACCTCGAACTGCTGCCGAGCTGCTCCACCCCGTCAAGCCAACCCCGGGCTTGACGGGGGCCCCGGTGCGCTCGGCTTGGACGGACGAATGCGTCCGTCCCCACACGAGCGGGATACGGCGCCGGCGGCTACTTGCCGGGGCCTTTGGCTTGCTGCTCGGCGGTGAGCCGATCGACGATGGCACGCTCTTTGGCGCCATCGGAGGGCCTATGTAGCTTGTAGTACAGAGAAGTGAGCTCCACATGCGGCTCCAGCCAGTCGGGATTGTCCTTGACGACCCCTTCAAGTTCCCGTGCTGCTGATTCGTATTCGCCAGAGGTGCTTTTCAGCATCGCCGATTCGTAGCGCGCCATCAAGTCGGTAGGTTTCAGCTTGACCGCCTGATCAAGATAGACCTTCGCTTCCTCCATGTGGCGCTGTTTATAGAGGAGCGCGCCCAAGTAAAGATTGGCATCGAAATCATCCGGGTTCTCCTTTATGGCCAGCCGGAATGCGGGTTCGGCTGCTTTCTGATCGCCCGTCTTATCTCTTGCCATGCCAACCAGCGTATGCAGACCACGCAGATTGGGGGCCAACTGCAGCGCGGTTTCCAGATCGTGCCGTGCTTGCTCGAACTCGTTGAGATCCATGAGTGCAGCGCCGGCAAGCATGTATGCATCTCCGCTATTTGCAAGCTGGGCAGCTTTCTCCATGGGTGGAATACCGTCGCGACGATGTCCGGACTTGATCAGGGCCGAGCCGAGCACGTACTCGAAATCGGGATTGCGCGAATTCGCCTTCTCCAGCGGTGCGAGCATGCTGGCTGCGGATTCGGTATCCCCCAACTTGATCTCCGTGTCGGCGAGGAGAATCGCGGCCTGAACGTTGCTGGGCGCCGACCGATGCAGGGTTGCAAATTGTTCGCGCGCATTCGCCATATCCCCCTTCTTGTAATACGCAAGACCAAGATTGAGGAGCACGGGGTTCTTGTCCTTGAGCGAAGGAAGCGCTGACCGATACATGGCGATGGCGTCGTCGAACTGGCCCAGGTGCGCCAGTGCGGCGCCGAGATTCACCTTGGCTTCGACGTTATCGGGACGAAGCTGAAGAAGCTCGCGATATTCCGTTATGGCTGATTGATAATCGCCGCGTTGTTGGGCTTGAATCGCGTCATTCAAAAGCCTGTCGGGATGTTGCTCCTGGGCGGAAGAAATGGTGACGAACAAGGCGAGGAAGAGTATCTGACGCATCGTTACGAGGATACCGCAGGTTCTGCAAACAGGACCAGCCCGCAAGGAGTGTCAGGCTAGAGCAACTCAGAGTTGCTGTGACCTCGAACTGCTGCCGAGCTGCTCCACCCCGGTGCACTCGGCTTGGACGGACGAATGCGTCCGTCCCTACGCGAGCTCGCGAGGGTGCTCGTCCCCACACGCGCGGGATTCCTGCGCTGTATAATGCTTAGTTTTTGGAAATCCGATGCGACTGGACCGGCGAGGACGGGCCTTCCTATGAAAATTCCTGCTTTCGAAGTTTCTTTTTTCCCGAGGTCTCTGCGAAACGAGCGCGTTCCGCATTGGAGTGGACTTGTGGCCGCTGCTCTGCTGCTGGGCATGAGCCTGCTGACCGCGAGGCCAGTGAACGCTCAGTTGAAGGCCAAGGTGACGGTTGATCCCTCGCAAGCGAAAGCCATGCTTTACACCACCTCGTTGGGAGTATCCGCCGAGCGCTGGGACCTCAAGGCATTCGATTCGGCGACCGTGCAGTTGCTGCGGGATGCGGGAATCACGAACATGCGTTTTCCGGGGAACGGTGGCGTCGATGCGCTGTATCACTGGTCCACCGGCACAATCACGAATCCCTACACCAACGACAGGGCGCCCGCCTTTCCGCGCGAAAAGCAGTTTCCGGCGCTCGTCCCGGTGATCGATACCCTGGGATCGGCGCTCGTCTCGGTGAACTATGGCAGCAATCTGGACGGCAGTGGCGGCGGCGAGCCGGCCGAAGCGGCAGCCTGGGTCGCCTATGCCAACGGGAAGCCGTCCAGCACGCAGGCAATCGGCAAGGACTCAAAAGGTAACGACTGGAAGACGGTGGGCTTTTGGGCTGGCCTGCGGGGCGCCACTCCGCTCCCCACTGACGACGGCTACAACCTGCTGCGGATTGGGCATCCAGACCCGATAGGCATTCCCTTATGGACGGTGGGCGACTCGCCTGGGAGCAACGGCTTTTATGGCCAAAGCCGCACCGTGGGCTCGGATGCGGACAACGAAGGCCGCTACGGCCAGAGCGTGCCGCCAGAGCCCGACTTGCACGCCGGAACCGTACCAAGTTCAAAGGAATGGGGCCGCAACCAACACAATGCTCGTGTGGGACCCGCTGCCTACGGGGCAGCCGTAGTGCAATACGTCAAGGCCATGAAGGCCGTCGACCCCACCATCCTGGTGGGCGCTTTTGTGATGGAGCCGCCAGACACCGATAGCGCGGACCAGCCCGGGAAAAACTGGAACGCGGAAGTTTTGAAGGCCGCCTGCGCCAGCATGGACTTCAGCGCCGCCACGTTGTGGGAAGGCAAAGGAGCCGCGCCCAATTGGGTGGACAACGTGGACGAAAGTGACCTGCTGGTGTTGGCCCGGGATCCAATGGATCCGAACAGCCACTTTCCCGGACAGAATGCTCTCGAACACGATTACGTCAAGCTGACAAGGGACCTCGTGGAGAGGTACAAGAAATTCTGCCCTAGCGGCCACTTCCCGCAGTTGGCCTTCACCAGCGTGGGGGTCTCGTCGTGGCTGCCCGCCAAGAATCCAGCGGCCACCGCCCTCTATGCCGCCGACTCGGTAGCGACGCTCTTGGAGCGTGGCGCCTTCACGGTGGAGTGGTCGCCCATCCACGCCTTAAGCCCCAGCTTCCTGGATAACAACAACCAGCCCCAACCGGCCTACTACGGCATCAAAATCCTGCACCAGGTGGTGGGGATCGGCGACGTATTTGTCGGCGCCAACTCTCAGACGGACACGTTGGCGGTTCATGCCGTGAAAAAGCGCGATGGCGGGCTTGGCCTGCTCTTGATAAATAAGGATCTCGGCCGGTCCGTAACGGTCACGGTTTCCGTGAACGGATATGCCTATGCCAGCAAGGGGACGCGCTACGACTACGGGAAACTTACCATTGATGCCGGCAAGAACATCACGGAAGCGCCGATCGAAAACCTGGGGCCGACGTTTACTGTGGAAGTCCCGCGCTATGGCATTACCGGAATCGTGATTCCAAAGGCCCCATAGGGGATTCACTACGGGGAGTCGCTGTGACCACTGGCGGCTGCCGAGCTGCGCTCGGCTTGGACGGGCGGGGGCGCCCGTCCCCACACGAGCACCCGCTAATTTGGATTGGCAGTTTCGGGGGCGATGATCTGCACCGAGAGCGCAGCTTCCGATGTCCTCGGTCCCTGGTGCGCAGTGATTACCATGTCGCACTGCCCCGGATCTGGATTGATCCGCAAAAGCACGGGCATCGAACCATCCGCTTGGCGTTGTGGCGGAGCCAGGGTCTTTCGTCCAACCTCGCGCCCATCGCGATACAGCTGCAGAGTGATCGTGGGTTCGGCTTCAGATGCGGCCGTCGGGTAAACGACAAAATAGACATCGATCGGTTTACCAGAGGGCATGGAGTCCACGAGTGACGGCACGATACGTCCGGAGTCTGTTTCAAATGGGTCCTGGCGATCGCGCGGTCCCGGTAACGGTTGAACTGCTCGCACCAGTTCCAAGGAACTGACGCCGAAGTCCTTTCCCGGATCAACAAAAACCGACATCCGCTTAACTGTAGTCTTCTCGGCCAGCTCGTCTGTGACCGCCGTGTCGACTAAGTAATGTCCTCCCGGCAATGCGATCGGCTCGGCGTAAAGAATGTGGTCATCTCCGAGGAGCGGCAGCTCGGCTTGCGATACTTCACGCACCAGATCACGGCTGACTTTGCCCACAACTTCTCCGTCACTCTTGTGGATCATCGCCACCACGGACACTCGAATGCGCCCCTTCCCGGTTTTCGGGTTGGTGACCACGCGCAGGCTCGAAACGGGGAGGTCGAAAGCCATTTGGTGGTCGACTGCAGCAGCTGTGGGCCGGAACCTGAGCAGCGCCGTCTGATAAGGGAATTCCTCCGGCGCCGGGCGGGCATTGATAGCATGCAAGGCGGTCATTTCGAACGGCAGCAAAGGCTCCCCGTTGATATCCGGCAAAGCGAAGTACCCGGAACGGGTCTGCAGGGTGACGGAAGGGCGAGCAATGCGCACCTGAATCTTGCGGAAATGCCCATCATAATTCTTCGCAGACGGCGTGTAGGCAACCTCGTAGTGAGTGCGAATGTCCTCCATGACGCGTTGCATGGGCAACGCGATCTCATTGGTGTTGGTAACGGCGAACCCACCGGTCGACTCCGCCAGTTCCCGCATGGCCATTTGGTTATCGGAAGTCGCGGTGAGCTGCACGTCGTCATCCTCCTCGTGTCCCATGCGCGGACTCACCCGGTTCACTGAACTCTCAGCTGCTGCCCGCCCCTGGTCAGCAAGCGATCGCACCATAGGATCGTCAACGCTTAGCCCGCGGGTGTCGACCGCGTAGAACGACACTTCCATCTGATTGGCATAACTGATGACGCTGTTCACAACGTCTCGGCGATCCATCGGTAAAGACAATCCGTCCGCTAAATACAGAACGACCTTTCTGCCCGGGAGTTTTGCCTGCACTCGCACCAATTCCCGCAGGGAGTCCATGGCGTCCATGCCATTGGAGAGACTTTCAGTAAAGCGCAGTGCGGTTGCCAGGTGAGCTTGAGTCAAAAGAGCGCTACCCAGGGTGAGTGAAGCATCCTCGGCGGCGGCATTTCTCGCCCACAAAGGATCATTCGCGATTGCCGGCAGGGGGTTCAAAGCTAAGTTCTGGGCGTCTAGTCCCGCTGCCGGGCTGGTCAGTGGTGAGGCTATGATGTTAGCGGTGGTTGCTTGGACTGCTGTGTCCACAGCGGAGGCAACTGTGGCGGAACTGCCCAGGTCGCCTCCTGCGTTCACGCCTTTTGCAGCCGCATTTACAGCATTCATCAGCGACGTCTTATCAGCCGTGTAGGGCTGAACGAGCTTTAAAGCACGATCGAGACGATAAACGGTTACGTAGGTGTTCGGCAGGCTGCCACTCTTGAGAAATTCCAGCACAGCCCGGTGTGCAAATTCCAAATGAAGCGGGGCGATTTGGGCAAAAACGACCGAAACGAAATTGAGCTCGCGAAGCGCAGTGGCGGGCGTTTCCGGCGCTCCAGGAGAAGGAACTGGGACGGCGCTCTTCGCCAGCTTTTGTTCCGTCTGCAACTGTTCCGTGCCTTGCACATTGCGAAACGCATTGATCTTCTGCTTGACGCCGTCTTCAAAAACTGCGATTTCATCGGGGCGGAGATCGGCAATCGCGCGGTGATGCTTGTCGCGGACGATGACATCCAAGATCACTTCTCTGGTGGTCGTCCGAATGGTTGGGGCTTCTTCATTCGCGGGCGCCTGTCCGACAGCCACCGGACCGACCAGGCCGCTCAGGATGAGCACCGTAAGAGCGCGTTTCCACATGATTCTTACCTCGTCCGCTTTTGCGGTTCAGCGGTGTCGGCCCCGATCAGGAATGGCTCACATTGTACAACAACTATCTCTAAAGATGCGTCAAAGTTGCTGTACGCTTGAACCGGGTTCGAGGGGCCGATTCGGATCCCGCGGATGCCGTTTCACAGAAAAGACGGATAATATGATGGATAATTATGAGCGTTCAGGAGTGCTGCAATGACCGCTAAGGCAATACTTCGGATTGTATCTACGCTCCTTTTTTTCTTCGCTTTTTCCTTCACTCTGAGTGCCCTGGGGCAAACACACGTTTCAACTCCAACTGCGCCGAGCACGATTACTCGACCGGAGTCAATTCAGGACAGCGGCCTGTACGATTATTGGGCGGATATGTCAGGCCAAGGCCGCGCTGGAGGCGCGTTATTGGGTAAATTGGCCGTGGAAGGGGAGCCTCTGCCCTGGGAGCCGTTGCTGGTGACCGTCACTTGCGCGGGAAAGGTCGTCTATACCACGCAAACCGACGCCAAAGGCAATTTCGCGATTGTTGCGGTGACATTGCCGGGCGCCCTTGGCACGCAAGGAGATTCCCAACGTCAGATGGAGACTCATTTCGAAGGTTGCGTCGTGCAGGGCGCGATCCCTGGTTTTCGTTCCACGGCCCACACCTTAACCCAGCATAATTTGCGCGACGAGCCCGATATCGGCACGATCATGATCTCCCGGATCGGGCGCGATGCGGCCACCACCTTGAGCCGCACCACCGAAACAGCTCCTCCGAACGCTATCAAGCTTTTCGAAAAGGCGCGGGCCGAAATGCTCCAGCGCAATACCGACGGCGCCGAGCGCGACCTCAAAAAGGCGGTACAGACCGAGCCGAAGTTCGCCGAAGCTTGGCTGCAACTCGGCAAACTGCAAGAGGCCTCAGAACCCCAAGCAGCCCGTGATTCGTTTTCGAAAGCGTTGGCGGCGGATCCTGAATTTGTACTTCCTTACGAACAACTCGCGGCTCTCGCGGCTCAAAGTGGCAACTGGCGGGAGGTCCTGGATAACACGAACCACATGACGCAACTCTATCCGGTAGGAACTCCGGAAAGTTGGAACCTCAACGCCATGGCGAATTATCAGCTGGGAAAACCTGACGTTGCCGAAGCAAGCGCGGTCAAGTCCCTGGCCCTCGACCCCCGGCATTCGGTCGTAAATACCGAACAATTGCTGGCGGTGATCCTTGCGCGGAAGGGCGACTTCGCGGGTGCTCTCAACCACTTGCGCAACAGCCTGAAATATGTGCCGCAGGGGCCGAACTCGGATCTGGTAAAGCAACAAATCGCACAACTCGAACGACGCGTCGCTGCCAAGTAGGCCCGCGACCGGCAACTTATTTCCATTTTCGGGGTTCTGGGAATTATGCTGGACCGAATGTTAAGCGCCTCACAGGTTAGGTTTTCGATGGCTATCGCGCCAGCTTTGTTCCGCGCCACTGTCCTTATCCTTCCGTTCGGGCTCGCTTGGTTGCTCGCCGGTCCGCTACTAGCACAGCAGAATTCGCAACCGCCGGGGAATTCACAATCGCCGGCTACGCAAGAGAGCGGCGCTCCGTTCGTTTTCAGACAAGATGTGAACCGCGTGGTTGTCGATGTGGTGGTGACGGACTCGAACCGCAAACCAGTGCGCGGACTGACGAAGCAGGCTTTTTCGATCTACGAAGATGGCAAGCCGCAGGACATTTTGACCTTTGATGTATACAGCCTCGATTCGAAGCCGGGCTATTTTGCGAAACTCCCGCCCATGCCGCCGAATACGTTTGTGAATATAGCGACCGCGCCGGAGAGGGGCCCGCTGTATGTTCTGCTGCTCGATCTGGTCAATACCGAGCAAGGCGATCAGCCTTACGCCCGCCAGCAGTTGCTGAAATTCGTCGACAGTAAGCCGGGAGGCACGCGATTTGCTGTTTTCGTCCTGAGCGACTCCCTTCATCTGGTTCAGGGTTTCACCGGCGATCGCTCTCGACTGTATGCGACATTGGATCCGGCGCATTCCATACCGCATGTCCCCCGCATATTTCTAATGGGAAGGAATTACGGCTCCGGCGATTCGGCCATGATGGTTACCGTCTTTAAGCTGATCGCTCTCTACCTCGAAGGCTTGCCGGGCCGAAAGAACGTAATTTGGGTGTCGGGGAAGTTTCCGCTGGATCTGTTTGCCCACAGCGATGATCGGCCGGATACGCGTGCTGAGGCAACCGAAACGCTGGACGCCCTCGCCCGAAGCGAGTCCTCTATCTATCCTGTCGACGCCACTGGCGTACAGGTTTATCCCGCAGGCAGGATGACGGGAGCCACAACTGGCGGGGGATCCGCCAGCGCCCCTCCAGGCGCCGTTGTGCCAGACACCCATAGCATAGGTTCAGAGTTGCAAACCGCAGGCTCGGTGGGCGAGTCGGTATACGCCAACAACACGGTCCAGGATGCCGTTGCCGAGATGACCGGGGGGCGCGCGTTTTATGGCAGAAACGACTTAGGAAAGATGCTGGAAGAAGCTACTGAAGCGGGCTCCGACTACTACACCGTGACCTACTCGCCTGCGAATCAGAACTTCGACGGCAAGCTGCGTACTGTCCGGGTCGAACTTGCGGACAAAAGCTATCACCTGGAATATCGGCACGCGTACCTGGGCACGGCAGCTCCGTCCCCGATTCTGCCGGCGCGGTATCAGTCGCGCAAGCAGGAGGAAACGGCGAACCTCAGGCCGGTCGGCGATTCGCTTTCTGCCTATATGCAGCATGGCGCGCCGATTGCACGCCAGGTGTACTTCAAAGCCCATGTCCACGCTTTAAGCCCGCCGCACCTCGCTACCCCGGCGCAAATGGCCAATCTTGTTGACCAACCGACTTACTTCCGCGAACGGCAAAGGAAACATCCCACAAAACCTCTGTCGCCGATAAAAGTGCAACCCTACCTGATCGAGTACCAGGTAATCGCCCGAGTTCCCAACCTGGAAGTCGCGGCTGGAGTTTATGACGACGAGGGCCGTTTACTCAACGGCGACGTCGAAGAAGCCACGTCGGAAAAACCCACCGCCTCGGACTCGGCAGCGAAGGCCACTTACTTTCGCGTCCACCAGAAGATCGATGTGCCGGCGAGCTCGGTTTCGCTTCGCCTGGCGGTGCGGGACGCATCCACCGACCGCATGGGCACGATGGAGATTCCACTGCCGCTTGCGCCGGAGCCGTAGGTTGGCGGTTGTTTTAACGCCGGAGCTTACAAATCACTAAGCAGGGCGTCAAACTTCCCCCCGGTTCCGCGTTGCCTGCAGAAGCAAAGCCATAAGAGAAGAAGGTGGGGCGGGAGGGGCAACACGCGTCTCACGGAGCGATGATGACCTTCACTTGTGAGGCGTAGCGCCTGAAATCCTGGAAGACGATTTGATTGAGATCGGCCTCGTGCCGGCCCCTTTTCAGCCGGATCGTGCCACGAACAGGCATCAAATAGTCGTGCGCGCCGATTGAAACGTAATCGTAGTCGACGGCGATTGATGCTGCGTGGATAGAGAAATCGGGCGGAAGATCATCCGCCTCCATGGTGATCCGGCGAATGCCCATCGTCGAGCTGTCAATGTATGCCAAGCCGTGAAAACCGGCAGAAACCCCTCCCTTGCTGTCGCTGAGAACCATGTTGTCATTCTTGTGGTCAACGCGATACTCGAAGACCTGCACCGTGCCGTTGGCCAAAGCATCGGTTTCTTTCCAGTGAAATTCCGTTTTCGACGATGGCTGGAAGACCAAGTTGAGCAAATGACCGAATTCTCCCAGCGATCTCGGCCAGTTGGCGTCGTCCGGCTTCGCCGTACTGGGCCGGCCGTCGACTTCCAGCGTGGTCCGTGTCTCCCGGTTATCGACAAAACGCAGCAACTCGCCGAAAGAATCTTTGCGCCGCCATTTTCCATTTCCCAGGGCATCCACGGAACGGTCCGTCACCTCGACGCACAAAAAATTTGGCAATTTCGCCGAATAATTCAGCGCGTGTTTCCTGGCCCCGGCGATGATTCGATCTAAGTCGTCGTCCGAGGGACGGGTGACCGAATCCTGCGGCAACGAAGTTATCACCAAGGGCTGTCGTTCCGTGGGCTTGATTTCAGCCTCGCCCAGAACTGAATCTGCCATCATTGCCGCATCTTTGCTCTGCTCGACAGGCTCCGCTTTCCCGGTTGTCGCATTGGCCGACGCGGGCCCGGCAATGCTGAAGCTGGCTTCGCGTTCCATGACCTTCCCGTTCTGTGTCAATGACAGCATTACGTTGTAACTTCCGGCGGGCAAAGAGCTGGTTTTCAGCGACGCAAGATAGGGGAATGCGTCTCCAAGATCCTTTGGCAGTTGCAACGGTACCTGCCCGAACAGTTCTCCATTCCGCAGTACCTGCAGTTCGAGCATCGCTGAGTCAGACATGCTGGAATCCGGATGTACCAGGAAAAAGAAAGAGGTGTCTTTTGTTCCCGGAAGCACCTCCCCGGAAAGATTCGGAACTATTTTGCCATGCTGATAGCGGAGGGGTTCGAAAGGGTCTAACTCATCCGAGGAAGGATCGATCCTTCGGACCAGCGCCACGTCGCTTAAGAATGGACCTGATGCGGCGCTCGGAACTTCGAAGTGTCCTCGTTCTCCGCCCATCTTTCCGCTATGACGGTCGACCACGGCGGTTTGAACAATGTATTCACCGGGAGGAAGCGCGAAATGGCGCTGCATGGTGGCACAACCAAGGTGCACTTTCTCCTTCGAATCCAGAGTGCCGTGTCCGGGTATATCTTCGCTGAAACGCTCCAGTACATCCCCGGACTTGTTTTTGACTTCCGAAACAATCGACACATGCCAGGAAAGCAAGTTAGTGTTGGGATCGCTTCGGGTGTCGAGTCCGGAGATCGGCACCTCGACAACGAGGGTATTCTCATTGCCGGTGGTCAAATTGCCAAGCTGGAGGACGGCAGCGCGGAATTGCAGGTCTGCCGGCAACTGCGCTTCGGACAAGAGTTTCATCAGCGGCGCCTCGAACGGCCGCGCCCCGCCGGCTGGAGGGACGGCAAAATATCCCGCTCGCGACTGCACTTTCAGTCCGCGCCGGAGGGCTTTGACCGTGACTGGACGGAACTTTCCGTCGTACTCCAGCGCACGCGGGACATACGACGCCTCGTAGTAGGTAGTCAGGTCCGCAACCGCCTGCTTAAACGGCTTCTTCAGGTTGTCCTCTGACAAGATATAAGCCCCGCCGGTACTTGCCGCCATGCCTGCCAGAGGATCGTGACTGCCGGCAAGGCCTTCTCCCTCGATTCGCGTTAGTGTATCGGTAAGCGACGTAGCCATCCCAGGCCCGACGGCCGACGGAACCTGATTCTGGCCGGCTGCTGGAAACAGCGGGTTGGCGTGGTTGGCGGCGGCTACCTGTCCGATGGCCGCGCTTTGCATCAATCCGTCCATCAATTTCGTGTCCACTGCGCTCTGGTTGACGACATAAATGCTGACCTCGGCGCGATTTGCCGCACCGGCGATTGAACGCAGGATGTCGCGCGCGTCCGCATCGAGTTTTAAGCCTTCGGTGAAATAAATGACGAGCTTTCGTCCCGGAATCGCAGTTTGCGCCCGGGCAAGAGCCAGCAAGCTGGCGAGCGAGGCTGGTGTTTGCTGGTTCTGAATGATTCGCTGCGATTGTGTGAGCGATGCGAGCATCGCTCGCTGTACGATGGGACTATCCCCCGATACTTTGGATTCCGATTGCACGGTTCCGGACTGCAGGGCGGACATCAGCCTCTTTTCCGCGAGGGCCGCGGCCTGGTCACGAGTCGGGCTTTTGTCGCTGGTAACCAGACTGATGGCGTGCTGAACCTCTTTCCGATCTGGTGTGAACTCCTGGAACAGCCGCATGCGTCCATCCGTGTTGAATACCGAAAAAGAAAAGCCCTGCTCGGGGATCAATTTCAGTATCTTCTCAGCGACCTCACGCGCGTTGGTCGCGGCTGATGGGTCAAGCGAATCGAACAAAAACGTGATCAGATGATTCGCGCTCGACTGCCCAGTCACAAGACGAAGATCGGAGAGCTTCACCACGGAACCGTCGTCGGTGACCACGACGTCTTCAGGTTTGAGATCCAGAACAGGTTTTTTCTTATTGCGAACTACAAAGTCGATTGAAACTTCGTCGATATTCTTGACAACGGTAGTAGAGGCAGAAGATCCGGTGTCTTTGTCGGGAGTGGACTGACCGTGAATCGCGCCGGCAAATAGAATAGTAAGAAGTGCAAAGAAAAAGGCGCTGTGGACTAAGGATCGAAGGAAATTGACGCCGTACATTGAATGTCTCAGTTCCGCCGGATGCACAAAAACCCGGCGCGTCGATTTTGCCGCGCCCCGGACCCCTTGTAAAGGCGCTTTACGCTTGCTTCACCGAAAAGGCCGCCCTTTTACAATTCCTTGACCTTCGCGGATGGTTACAAGTTGATCTGCGGATATGCCGGCAAACGTTTCTTTCGCACCCGTCGGCCAATAGACTTCGACGTCCGCAGTTGATACTTTGCCCAAGCCAAAATGCAGCCTTGGATCATTGGATGACAAGTAACTGCACTGGCTGGTCAGGCACTGGGCCTGTACCTTTCCGCCGTAATGCACGAGCACGCGCGATCCCAGCGCGCTCCTGTTGCTCTTAGTTCCTTCCAGTCTGACTTTGATCCAATGGTTCCCTGGGGGCACATCGTTGCGCAAAAGCGAAGGTGGCTCATTGCGATTCATGATGACAACGTCGATATCGCCGTCGTTGTCGAAGTCTCCAAAGGCAGCGCCGCGGCTCTGATGCTTGGCAGAAATGCCGGGCCCGGCTTCATCGCCCAGTTCGACAAACCTGCCATTGCCCTGATTGCGGAAGACGATGCGCGGGCTGTGCGCGGGATATTTCGCATACACGCGCTCCAGCTCCGGGTACACCGTCCCCGTGACATTGAGAATATCCGGGTAACCGTCGTTGTCCAGATCTACCAGCGCCGTGCCCCAGCTGATGAAGCGGCGTTCCATGCTCAGACCGGCGGCGGCAGTAACATCGACAAACTCCGCCTTCCCATTGTTCCGATACAAGCCCGTTGCTTGATTCTGGAAGTGCGTTTTCACCAAGTCGATATGGCCGTCGAGGTCGTAGTCGCCGGGTCCCACCCCCATGCCGCCCATGAGGTCACCACCCGGGCCCAGGGCAACCCCGCGCTCCAATGCCTCTTCGCGGAAAGTTCCGTCATGGTTGTTCATCAGCAACAAGCTCGGGGTTGAATCACAAGCCACGAAAATGTCCTGCCAGCCATCTTCGTCGGCATCAAAGGCCACCGCGGTAAATCCAAACGAACCTTGCAGCGCGGCGATCCCCGATTCTTTGGAGACGTCGGTGAACGTACCATCGCCATTATTGCGGTAAAGAAAATGCTTCGGCGCTGGAAGGCCAGAGGGGCCGCAATTGGTCGCGACCCCTTCGTAGTTGCAGTTGGGCACATCCAGAGAAGGTTTTGGTGCGTTCGCCAGGTCAATTACCACGTAATTCGAGACAAACAGATCAAGCAAACCATCACGGTTGTAATCAAAGAAAGTGGCGCCGGAGCCAAAACGGGTGGTGGGATAGAGAAGGCCGGCTTTTTCCGTAACATCGGTAAAGGTGCCGTCTCCGTTGTTTCGATACAGACGGTTTTGGCCGTAATAAGTAAGGAAAAGATCTTCAAATCCGTCGTTATTGTAGTCGCCAACCGAGACACCACAAGCCCATCCACAATCGAACAGACCTGCCTTCTCGGTAACGTCTTTGAATGTACCGTCCCGGTTGTTGTGATAGAGACGATTGCTGGAATCCGGAGGAGTGCCTTCCAGCCGTCGTCCACCGATAATAAAGATGTCCATCCAACCGTCATTGTCGTAGTCAAAAAAAGCGCAGCCGCCGCCGTTGAGCTCCACAATGTACGTTATACGATCGGTTCCGCCGTAGATCATCGTTTTAGTGAGGCCCGCGCTTTCAGCAATATCGACGAAACGCGAGAAGGGAGCAGCGGGGGGCTTGTCCTGAGGAAGCAAGAAATGAAAGTGAGACGGGATTAAAGATGGAACCAAGGCTGCCGGAATGGTGCGCAGCATGCGGCGCCGTGTCCAATTTCCGGATTTCCCCTTGGGCATACTTGATCGAATCCTAACAGATTAGAACTGGCACGGTGTCACTGACTGGCCGGGCCGGCGGCATTTGCGAGATCTTTCTGAAGCGCAAGTGCATTAGCGTTATGAGGATCGATTTCCAAGGCACGCTGAACTGTCTGTTGAGCCTCTGGGAAACGAGACTCCATACCGAGCGTCGCCGCCAGGCTGATCCAGGCGTCGGTGTATCCGGGAGCGGCTCGCACGGCATCACGAAACTGCTCTTCCGCGGTTGTGAAATCTCCGCTGCGAGAAGCTAAATAACCGAGCTGATGATGAGCGATTGCCATCCCGGGATCGGCCTGTACGGCTTTTTCCAAAGCGTCTCGTTCAGCAGCGGTATCGCCGACCCTGTCCAAAGCAACCGACAGCTTATAAGAGAGCAGCGCATTCGCCGGCACCACGGCTATTGCATCGCGATAGAGCTCGGCCGCCCGCTTGGGGTCGCCATCGGCGAGTTCCTTGTCGGCCTGCCCGATTTTGTTCGCTGCCATAGTGCGATCTGCTTGCGCCTTCTGCGCCTGCTGGTACAGCTTGAGCTGCTCACCTGCCAGTTCTGTTTCGCCCAGGGTTCGCAGCACCTTCGCGTATTCAAAACGGACCTGAGGTTCGGAGGCTCCCAGGGCCAAGGCCTTCTCGAACTGCTCCCTTGCCCCCTGCGGTTCGTTGAGGTTTGACAGGGCAATTCCCAGGTTAAACCGGCTGTTGTAGTGACTTGGATTGAGCGCCACTGCTTTCTCAAGATAAGTGCGGCCAGCGGCGTAGTTCCCCGACCTGTTCTCAAGAACCCCATTAAGGTACAGGACCATGAAATCGTGGGGCGCAGCTAAAAGCAGCTTATGGGCCAAAGGCCGCGCCAAGTCTTCGTCGTCGTTGAGCACCAGGACGTGCAAGTAAAGTGTCTGCGCATCAAGATCACGAGGAGACTGCTGAACCAATTTCTCGGCAAACTTCGCAGCTTCCTGGTAGCGACCCAGCGAGACCTGAGTCGTAATCAGCGCTTTTGTCAAGGCACTCGACGAGGGCGCTGCCTGCAACCCCCTCTTGAGGACTTCCACAGCTTGATCCGGGGCCTCGGCAACCTGGTAAGCCGATGCCAGGTCGAGAGTCAAGCTTTCACCCTTCGGCTCTGAGCCAAGCAAGGTTATTACGGCGCCGAAATCACCCGTGGCAAGGAGGTTCTTACTTGCCCCATCCAGTGCCATATCGGAGTGCGGGTCGATTTTCAATGCTGCACTCCATTCGTTCCGAGCCTCCGCCGGTTGACGAAGCTCCTCAAAGGCGGTGGCCAGCAGAAGGTGAGGCTTGAGAACCTCAGGCTTGATTTCAATCGATTGTTGAAGAGGTTTTAGCGCGTCGCTAAAGTCACCCTGGCGGAGCAGGCTGAGACCTAAAAGGTACAAAAGCTGAGCAGAGCCGTGCTTTTGTTTAAGGGCGGCCCGATACGCCCCGACGGCACACGCATATTGCCCATGGTCTCCGTACCACATTCCCACTTCAGCATAGGTATCGGCTTTGGGCTGCGTCTGGAGTTTAGCTTGAAGGGCCTGGGAGGGCACACATGCACTCGAACTAGCTGCGCATAACCGGGAGATCGCAATCACCAGTCCGAGATAGATGTGCAACCGATACATGTTTGCGTCGTCCGCAGGGTGTCGCTGTTGAATCGACTATAAAATGAGACCGGTCACCCATGCAAGCCCGGCACTGCGCAGTGCGTTTGCCGCAAAAGGCCCCTGGAAGAGGCATCTTCAGGCCAGTTAACACTTCTTCATACCCGTGTCTGTCGGACAGGGTAACCACGCTCGCGTGAAAGAACGCTGCGATCGGAACAACGCAGACAGGGCATTGCCTCGATTTGATCGAGACCCCAAAGCGTACGTCCTCTTTTGGACGGAAATTGCATAGTTGCCCCAGGGCCCCGCAGTTCTTGGGGCAGGCGAAGAACCCACTCCTAATCCCCTTTCATGCCGTGGTAGGATAGGTGATCAAAGCGTGGGTGGGGTTACGCAGTGCTTTTCGTGGACCTCACAGGTGCGTGACTGAAATCATAGCGCACCGGGGCTCCACATAGTATTGTTCTCACTGTGTTTGGCAGATCGCTTTCGCTCTGGGCTTGCATTTTGCCTTCCCATCGCAACCGAGGAGGTGCCATGAACCGGTTTCTTCTTTTGATCGCGTTGGCAGGCACCGCAGTCGTGGGCAGCCACTTCGCGACCGCTGGACGACCATCGGGCATCCCAGCCACGGTCATCGTCGACTATCCGAGCCAAGGCTCTATTTTTCCACCTGACATTATTGCGCCCCTGTTCCAATGGCGGGACAGTTCCCCAGATGCGGCGGTTTGGCGCATTGAGATCCGTTTCGGAGAGGCGGCGCCACACATCGATTTATGGTCGTCGGGTGAGAAGATGCAAGTAGGAGAACTGGACGACAGCTTGGTCGGCTATGTGCCGCCCAATTTGACTCCGGAACAAGCCGAGGCCCACACCTGGCGCCCGGATGAGAAGCTTTGGGAAATAATCAAAGACCATTCGGCCCGGCAGCCCGCGAAAGTGGTCATCTCGGGCTACTCGAGCCAGAATGCGAAGCAACCTCTGTCCATCGGACAAGTGGAAATACAAACCTCTGCCGATCCGGTAGGCGCCCCCATCCTTTACCGTGATGTTCCGCTGCTTCCCGCGACCAAGGAACAAATCGAACGGGGAGTGATCAAGCCATTGCCGGACTCGGTCCTTCCCGACATCAAATGGCAATTGCGCTATGTCTCCGCTACGAAAAGCAAGGTTGTTTTGCAGTCGCTTCCCACTTGTGCCAATTGTCACTCGGTCTCGCGTGACGGTAAGACCTTGGGGATCGACGTCGATGGGCCGCAAAACGATAAGGGCCTCTATGCCCTCGTTCCCATCCACAAAGTGACCACCATAAGCACAGATTACGTGATTCGCTGGAGCGCGTTTTCCGACCCGGACAAGACCGCGCAGAAGCGTTTTGGATTCATGTCCCAGGTTTCCCCCGACGGCAATTACGTCATTACTTCCATTGACGTTCCGAATTCGCACAGCCGGCGGATTGCGGACCGCCTCTATAACGGCTCCTTCACGTTCTATGGTTTTGGTCAGGTGTTCTTTCCCACGCGCGGTGTGCTGGCTTGGTACAGCCGTCAGGACCACACCCTAAAACCGCTGCCTGGAGCCGACGAGCCTGAGTACGTTCACACCAGCGCATTCTGGAGCCCGGACGGAAAATATCTGGTCTACTCCCGCGAGAAAGCCCGCGATCCCTTCGCACCCGGCCAGCCGCCGGCAAAATACGCCAACGATCCTAACGAGACTCAGATGCAATATGACCTCTACCGCATCCCCTTCAACGACGGAAGGGGTGGCAAGGCGGAGAGAGTCATTGGCGCGTCCGAGAACGGGATGAGCAATAACTTTCCCAAAGTGTCTCCCGACGGCAAATGGATCGTCTTCGTCAGGAACAAGAACGGGCTGCTCATGCGGCCCGACAGCCAGCTTTACATCGTGCCTTTCGAAGGTGGGGTGGAGCGGCGCATGAATTGCAATCTAAAGGTGATGAACTCCTGGCACAGTTTCTCGCCCAATGGCCGTTGGCTTATTTTTTCATCCAAGACGCCCTCCTACTACACCCACATGTACCTCACGCACATTGACGAGAATGGCAATGACAGCCCGGCCATTCTCGTCGAAAACGCCACCGCTGCCAATCGCGCCGTCAACATCCCGGAGTTTGTGAATATTCCGCCCGGCGGCCTCGACCACATTGAAGCGCCTGCCACCGACTTCTACAAGCTTTTTGATTTTGCCGTGGCATTCTCGGAAAAGAAGCAATATGAGGCCGCAGTGCCGGCCTGGCAAAAGGCTCTGGAACTTGATGCAAGCGATCCCCGCGCCCACGACAACTTCGGCGTCGCGCTCGCCGAAACGGGCAAGATCGACGAGGCAATCGCCGAATACCGCAAGTCGTTGGAACTGAATCCCGGCAGCTCTCATACCCACAATAACCTCGGCAGCGCCCTCGCCGAAAAGGGAATGTTCGATGAAGCGCTTCAGCATTTCGAGACAGCGGTCGAACTGAATCCTGATAATGCCTCCGCCCAGATCAACCTGGGCAACGCGTTAGCCCTCAACAAGGAGCATCTCAACGAAGGGCTGGAGCACCTGCACCGGGGAGTCGACCTCGATCCTGATTCGGCCAGCGGTCAGAATGACCTGGGAATTGCGCTCGCTCACGCCGACAATCTCGACGAAGCCATCGATCACATCCAGAAAGCGGTCACGCTTGTTCCCGACGCCGCCGATTATCGTTATAATCTTGGCCGCATTCTGGCGGCGAAGAGCAGCTTCGCTGACGCCCTGGTGCAGTTCGAACAGGCCTCGAAGCTCTCCCGGGTGCAACAGCCCGGGATTCTGCAAATGCTGGCGGCGATGTACTCCGAAACCGGGCACTATGCGGAGGCCATCGCAACTGCACGCCGTGCGCTTGAGCTCGCCGATCAGGAGCACGACCGCGCACTCGCAGCCTCCCTTCAGGCGAATCTGCAGCGCTACGAAGCGCAGGCGCAAGGTGCGATACAGAAGCCGTAATCGGGCAGAAGTCACTCCGCACCCAGGGCGCTCCTGGCATTCGTTGCATTCGTTCGCGATGCCCTCTATCTGAACCTATATTTGGACTTCTATCTGAACTCCGACTGCCGGCGCGCGTGGCGCCCTTTGCATGTGAACACCCATCTGTGATTTTGATCACACCGTGTGCCCTCTCGTGGCCTCTAGGGTAAACGTTTTTTATTGGACCGTAAGCGTTTTTTTCTTGACAGTGTTCAATAACGTACGATACAAAACACCCCAGTGCTGTAGGTAGTATTTTTATATGATGTCCTTTTGTATTATGCACGACGTTAGGGCCGCAAAGTGGCGGCCTAACCGCTTAACCCAGTGGCGCCCTGGAAGGCGTCACACCGTAAGACTGGAGGCTGTACGATGACTTCGACGTCGCTGTCGGCTTGGAAAGCAATCCTGCTTATATGCTGCTTGGCCATTTTCGTCTCTCTCTCTGCGCTCAGTTTCGCCCAGCAGTTGACCGGTACCCTGTCGGGAACAACTAAGGACTCGACGGGCGCCGTGGTGACGAACGCCAAAATCACAATGAAGAACGAGCTTAACGGCGACACGCGTACGACTGTGTCGAACGGATCCGGTTACTTTTCGGTTACGGCAATCCAGCCGGGAACGTATACGGTGACCGTTAGTGCGCCGGGGTTTAAGGAATGGGAGCAGAAGGGTGTCGCCTTCGCGCAGGGCGATGACCGGACTCTGCCGCAAATAGCCTTGCAGGTTGGGGCGACGACTGAGACGGTGGAGATTTTCGCCGGCACTCTGGCCGTGCCAACCGAAAACGCCGAAATCAGCGACACCATCTCGGAGACGATGGTGAACGCCTTCCCCATGGGCAACCGCGATGCAGGTGAGTTGCTCAAGATCATGCCCGGCATGGCGTTTGCTAATGGCATCAGTCAGGGTTCGGGCTTCTCCGACAAAGTCGTTGGCACGAACAGCGGGCCGATCGGCAGCTTCTCCTCAAACGGTACGCAACCGAACGGCGCCATGGCGTTCATGCTGGACGGCGCAAACCTGATTGATCCGGGAAACGCCGGCACCCAGATCGCAAACATCAACCAGGACATGGTCAGCGAAGTTAAGATGCTCATGTCGAATTACGACGCTGAGTACGCCAAGGGCCCCGTGATTTTCCAAGCCTTCAGCAAGAGCGGTGGCGCAAAGTACCATGGCGAAGTCTATACTTACGCCCGCAACAGTGCCCTGAACGCGATTGACGCTTACACGCACAGCCAAATCGTAAGTGGCGCAACCTCACTCGCCGTAGCTGCTCCGTCAGAAAGCTACTACTACATGGGCGGCAACGTTGGTGGTCCGATCCCGTGGCTAAGCAGGGGGCGACAAAAGCTGTTCTTCTGGGGCGGTTATGAATACATGAGGCAACACCCCGCAGGCAGCATCATCAACTACAACGTACCGACTGCCGAGCAACTTGGCGGGGACTTCAGCAACACCACCATCAACGGCGTTCTGGGCTCGACACCGGTGAGTACCACGTGCGGAAATGCTCCGTGCACCTTGGCGCAGCAACTCAACAATAGTTGGGGCTACGCCTACGGCAGCATGTACGCTCCTCCGGCTGGAGGCACGGGAACAAGTGTTCCAACGGCTGATTTCGACCCGAACGGTTCGGCGTACGCCAAGCTGCTGCCGAAGTCCAATATCACCCCAAATGCGGGAAACGCCTGGAGCAATTACCAGTACGTGTCGACCACCCCTCAGAACCGTTGGGAAGCGACGGGCAAAATTGACTATGCCATTGGTGACAACACGAAGCTGACCGGATCGTACACTCGGCAGATCGAAGCAGATCAACACCCAGTGGGTATCTGGTGGACTCCGCCGTGGACGCTTCCGTACCCGTCGAATGTGGTTGCCAATACCACTTCGCAGGAAGTAATGATCAACGCTACGCACGTGTTCAGCCCGTCTACAACTAACGAGACGGTGTTCACTCTGGCGCGCTATATCAATCCCAACACCCTGAGCAATGCTGGGGCCGTGAGTCGCAGCGGGCTGGGGATGACCATGACGGGACTTTTTGGGCTCACGACCAAACAGATGCCGAACGTTACGGGACCTTGGGGCGGCACATTCCCCGACATCGCAGAAATGAACCTGAACGGACCGTTTGCCGGTGGCGGCTTCGGCGCCACAAAGAAAGATCCCTCTATCTACGACAATTACACCAAGGTCATTGGTTCCCATACCATCAAGCTGGGGGCCTACTGGGATACCAGCGAAAACCTTCAATCCAGCAGCGCGTTTGCCAGCGGCGCGAATGGCACCTACGCCTTAAACTGGGGGGCTGTTAGCACCGGCAACACCGTGGCCGATTTCCTTACCGGACACGTTAACTCATACTCGCAGCCGAGCGCTGACATCGTGAACACCATCAAGATGCATCAGTGGTCGATTTACGCGCAGGACTCGTACAAAGCCAACTCGCAGTTGACGGTGAACTACGGCTTGCGTCTGGATCACGAGGGCCAGTGGTACGGTCCAAGCAACGGAATGGCGGTCTGGAATCCGAGCGGTTACGTCAACGGGACGCCGACGAACCCGAACACGAACCCGAACACCGGTCTGCTGTGGCATTCGTTGGACCACAGCGTTCCACTCTCGGGCTGGAGTTCCCCATTCCTCTACGTGGCGCCTCGCGTCGGCCTCGCGTATGACGTATTTGGAAATGGCAAGACGGTGATACGCGGTGGTTTTGCAACCTTCCGCTATCAGGTTGCCGTCAATGACGTGGGCGGAGCGGCAAACCTGGGTTCCGGCATTTTCACCCCCACCGTGTACAACCTCACTTCCTATGATGCGATCAACGGGGTTCAGCCGCCCACTGGCGCTTTTGCCTCGGCGGCTAACGGAACCTCGATTTCTGTCATGCAAAGGGGAGACAACCGAACTCCTTACACGAATGACTGGAACTTGAGCGTTGCCGAAGCCTTGCCTTGGCGTTCCGTGTTGGAAGTCTCATACATCGGAAACCAGAGCAGGAACGAGCTGATTAACGGCTCAAACGGCAAGATCGACGACCTGAACGCCATACAGCCGGGAGGCTACTACTCCGTGGACCCGACGAGCGGCCTGTATGCGTCGGGGGGTGCTTTGCCGTGCAACAACAACACCATCAACAGCAACCCCCCCACCCCGGGCACGGATCCGACAGACTACCTCTACTGCAACAAGTCTGGACCGAACGGACTGCCGGTGTGGCAAAACTACAATCCATCTTTCACGCAAAACCATTGGCGGCCGTTAACGAACTATACGGATATTTACCTGATAACCCACGGCAGTTACGCGAACTACAACGCGCTGCAGGCGACGTGGAAAAAGCAAGCGAAATCGATCAGCTACTTCCTCAACTACTCCTACGGCAAGGCAATGGGTATTCGCGACGGCCAATCGGACAATGGGCCTACCAACGGCACCATGGTCGATCCGTTTAACTTGAAAGCAAACTATGGACCGCTGGCCTACGACCACACGCAGATTTTGAATGCGACTTACGTGTGGAACCTGCCCAAGTTCGTTCACGGCAGCCGCTTCCTGGAGGGCGCTGTGAACGGCTGGCAACTGTCGGGCTACACGACCTACCAAAGTGGAGCCCCACTGCAGCCGAACATGGGCGGCAACCTTAACGCAACGTTTAAAAACCTGACCGTCCCACTGCAGGGCGCACCGGACCTGCCGGACAACAGCGTTGCCCTGCCGAATGGCTTGCGGTCAAATCAGGTGAACGCAGCCACCTGGTACGGAACCGATCAAACGGGCGGCGGCTACGAGCAAGCTATTCTCCCGTTAGTGACGTGCGACCCACGCAAACATGCCTCTGGGCTGTACTTCAATCCGAACTGCTTCACAGTTCCGGCTTTCGGCCAACTCGGCACGAAGATATGGCCGTATGTAAAATCACCCGCTTACTTTGACAGTGATTTGGGACTGTACAAGAGCTTCAAGGTCACAGAAAGTAAGCGAATCGAATTCCGGCTTCAAGGTACGAACTTCCTGAATCATCCGCTGCGGCAGTTCGGTCTGGGTGGACAGTTGGACGAGCAACTCAACTTCATCAACAACTATACGATGACGGAGAACAGCTTGTCCGAGTGCCAACTCCTTAACGGAAGCAAGGCGACAGCACCATGCACAGTGGCCCTTGTTGGCATCTCTCCGACGAACACCAACACAACCACGACAGGCAAGCCGGGCTATAAGACTGGCCAACGCGTGCTGACGTTCGCTGCGAAGTTCTACTTCTAAAAGCAAGCGTCAGGTAGAATCGGAAGGGTGGCTTCGGCCACCCTTCTTTATTGCAGATGACTAGAACATCCCGCCTCGCAGTTTCTGCCGTGCTGTTGTTTGCCTGCTGGTGGCTGCTTTCCGCTTCCCCGCCCGCGAAGAGCCCGATTCGGTTCGAACTCAAAGCGCTTCCGTTCGTTCTGCAGAACGACGAAACGCCGGCGCGCAATGCGCCGGAAACCATGCTTGGCGGTGTAGCCGTGTTCGACTACAACGGGGATGGCCGTCCAGATATTTTCTTTACCAACGGCGCGAACATCGCCACCTTGAAGAAGGACGACCCCAAATATCGAAACCGTCTCTTCCGTAACGACGGGAATGGAGTGTTCACTGACGTTACGGATGCCGCCGGCCTCGCGGGCACAGGTTACGACATGGGTGTCGCGGTCGGCGATTATGACAATGACGGGCATCCCGACCTGTTCGTCGCCGGTCTGCATTATGGAACCTTGTATCACAACAACGGTGACGGGACCTTCACCGACGTCACGGTTAAATCTGGTCTGGACGCAGCCATCAACCACCCTGATCCGGAGTATGGCCCGTTCTGGGAGATCACTGCCGTTTGGGTGGACGTTAACAACGATGGCCTGCTGGACCTGTTTATCGCTAACTACATGCAGTGGGAGTACTCGGACAAGGCTCTTTGCCAGGTCGAGGGTGTATCGGACTACTGTCATCCCCGGTACTACAAAGGGCAACCGAACCAGCTTTTCCTGAACAATGGCGATGGCACGTTCCGCGATGCTTCAAAAGAATGGGGAATTCGCGAGCATGTCGGAAAAGCCATGGGAATCGGAATGGCGGATTACGACCTCGACGGAAAGCCTGACCTTTTCGTCACTAACGACGCTTCCTACAATTCGTTGTTCCACAATCTGGGCAACAAGTTTGAAGAGGTTGCCCTTGAGTCCGGAGTCGCCCTGGCAGAGGATGGCGCTTTCATTTCGGGAATGGGCGTGGATTTTCGCGACTACAATAACGATGGGTACCCCGATATCGTGTTCGTGGCTCTACCCAGCCAAACCTTCCCGATTTTCCAGAACACCGGCAAGGGTGATTTCAAGGAAGTTACCAGCCCAAGCGGAATGCGCGATCTAAGCCGTACGATGTCTGGGTTCGGCCCCGCGCTATACGATTTCGACAACGATGGATGGAAAGATATGTTCGTCAGCGGCGGTCATGTGGAATCCCATGACATGCCCGGACAGCCCGTCAATCACTTCAACACCATTTTTCGCAATTTGGGAGCAAGTGGCAAGTGGGAAGCGTTGACCGCAGAAGCCGGCTTTGACGCCTCTCCCAAATCGCGCCACCGCGGCTGCGCTTTCGGCGATCTTGATGGAGACGGTCGTGTCGACATAGTTGTGTCCGCCCTCGACGCACCCGCTGAAATCTGGATGAACCGGAGCCAGAACTCAAACCACTGGCTGGACGTCGCTCTGCGTGGCACAAAAAGCAATCGCGATGGCATTGGCGCTAGGATCAAACTGGTCGGCAAGGCTATTGGAGCCCAGTACAACCATATGACCACGAGCGTTGGCTACGCCTCGTCCAGTTATGGGCCGGTGCATTTTGGTCTCGGACCGGACAGTCGCGCAGAACTGATCGAGATTCATTGGCCCTCGGGAATTGTGCAGACCCTCCGTGATACTCCCGCCGACCAGGTGCTCACAATTGTTGAACCGGAGCGGTAGAGGCCTCTGAACCTACTTCAGGAAGGGGTAGCCAGGGGCTACCACCGCACCCTTGCGTAGCCAAAACGGTTCTGTGCCTTTCGAGGCTCGCCGCGTGTTTGCCCGGGCATCGGTGCCCGTTCCTAGGCGGCAAGAGTTGTCGACTGCTCGAAAGGCCGCACAATCAGGCCAACGGGATGCCGGGAGGTCTCGTGCTAGAGCAATCAGGACACTCGAACCTGAAAACCACGTCTCGATACACGCACTTCGATGATGCGTTTCGTCGGCGAATGGCGCGGGTTCACGGACTGTTCTGACAGGCGGATGGTCCCAATGGTCCCAAGTTCCCGGATTTTCGGTAGTGGGTCAGCAAGATTTCCACAGGATTCAGGCAATTCGCAGAATGTGCCGATAAAGGACAGAACATGACCACACAGGGCAAGCCCATCAGCGAATTAAATCGTGTCCGAGAATGGGCACAAGAGATCATTCGCGCAGGCCATGAGCCGCCATGGGCGTGGTATCAGTATATGAAACTCGTGGAAACTGTTGACGCTATCCTAGAAGGCATAACCGTCACGACCACGGTGAATTCACCGCAATCGGTTCAGCATCAGGAAAAGCCTCACCAACTAGTGGAGACCACTTATCGGCAAGGTACCTCTCGACCCCATCCCGTTGGTACGAAGGTACGGATGCCCATGTGACACGCAGCGTTCCCTGTTTATTGTAAGCAGTTATCTTCTTGTCCTTTCGGTGTGTGCTAAGCCTGTCCTTAATGGGAGCGCCTTGGCCAATGCGGACCACCTTCCCAGGATTCCCTTCGTGCCAAATGATGTAGACTCCAGCAGCATCGCCTACGCTATCTAGATCAAGAGTTTCAAGCGAGCACCAATGGCTATCATCGCCGCATGTTTTCCACGCTACGTTCATAGTAATGCCTCCGTTGAAATATGTACGCCGTGGGGAAGTGGGGAAGTGAAATTACGAGGGGATTTTACTCCGCTAGAGCTTTAAGAACTAGGCTATTTTCTGCCTCGCGTGTCGAAGAAACCGGCTTGGGAAGAAGCTCGCACAGTTCCTCAATCGTCCAAACGTGATTGCTGATCTGCGCTTCCATTGCCGGGGTAACGCGGAGAGTTTGGTGCACGCGGCAAAAGTTGTAATACATGAACCAGATCGCTACAGCAGCCGCATGGTTCTCAATCTTCTTGGAGAACGCATTAGTCAGACGAGTGAAGCGGCGAATGCTCATTCTCATGCTGAGGTTCTGGCGCTCAACAAACGAAGTGCTCACGTGCTTAGGATCAGGATTCCCGCTGACAACTTTCATGTCGCAGCCGATGCAGCGGGCCGGGGAGTAGCGCGTCTCGTTCTCCACGGAGGCACCGTAAATCTTCTGCAACTGCGCGTAATCGATGTCCGCTCCAAAAGCATTCTCGACTGCATCAAGGTAAGCGCGGTGACCGTCTGTCGTGATCTGCACGCGATTGCGAATCCGTGACGCGCAATCTTCCATGAACTCCGTCGCCCATCCCGCATCCCTTCCACCGACCAAATAGCTGACGCAGAGTTTCGTGTCAGCGTCCAACCCCGTCCATGTCCAAACGTCGCCCCAGCCGATTGCTTTCTTCTCGGGCCGCGTGTTCTTCGCTTTGGAGCCAACGAACTGCCAGATCTCGTCGCACTGCAAACGGCGCACTTTCAGATTCCGCACGTTACGGTCGTGGTAGGCGGCACAGGCGTCTGCTAGATCAAGCACCAGCTTGATAACCGTATTCTTGGCAACGCCCGTCATGCGGACGGTTGATCGGATGGAATTCCCTTCGACTAGAGCCGCCACAACTCTTGTTTTTTGCTCCATCGTTAGCCGTTTCATGTACTGAATTATATGCTTGATCGCGTATGCATGTCAAGCATAAAAATACGCTTGCCTTGCTAGGGCAAGCGTCGATGGCTAAGCGTAGGCGTATGTCAGGTCGGAGGTTTTTATCTCGATGCTTGGACGCTCGGGAACATACCTGTTTTTTTTCGCCCCGCGACGATGAATCCGGACGCAATGAGCGCGAAACTGAATTTTCTCGAAATGCTCGCGAATGACAGAGTCGAGTTTATTCAGTAGAGAATTATCTCGCGACATTGTCAGCATACGGATCGCAAGATCGCTCTGGGTTCCAACAGGATCATCATTGTTTTCCCATTTTGACAACGTGGTCTTGTCGATATGCAGCAACCTGGAGAACCCATCTCCCGTTAGACCCATATACTTTCGCAGAAACCGCACTTCTTCTCCTGCGAGCCCATACGGTTTCGTAACGAGAGCTAGGGCAATAGTTCTGAACAGATCATCCATCCCTGGGATGATCGGGTCTTCGTTGCCGCAATGGTCACACTTGATTAACTCGATACCACACAGAATTACATTCTCCAGTCCGCTCTCCTTGAACTGGTAATTCCCGTGGGCAATGTTGGCTGGTTCCGAACAATTACTGCAGCGCACTCCTGTCACGCTCCTCATGTCTTGTTTGCCTTCCTGGTGGCTCCTCCGGTGGTTTACTTGGGGGTTTTTGCCACCCGCCACCCGCCAGAAATCGGCTATTGTTTCCTTTCCTCCTCTGAATGGGAACTCAGTTTCGGCTTTCGCTATTCTGGAACCCATCGGCCAATTTCATTTTTTCTTTGATTCGACGCTAAAAACTGTTATGAGAAATGTCGTATCCACAGCCTTAAAGCTGAAGATAATTGCCAGCCATTTCCCGCCCGGTTCGTGGCCCTCTATTCGATAGTTCCACTCTTGGCTCCCGACGTGAAATTCGGGCGCATTGTAAATCCTCCCCGATTTGAGAACGGCCCATGCGTCCACCATGCTGACCGCTTCCTTGACCAGCTCATCCCGAAAATGCCTTCCCGGAATGATCTCTCCAGATTCAAGACAGTGGCGCAATAGGTCTTGGGCCTCTTGGATAACCAAGGGTCCTACCATGTTGGTAAATTACCAACTATTGGGATGCATGTCAAGCGGAAAAGGGTTGCCCTGTACCTTCGTCACTTCCACCTAGCGTTGGCTGCTTTCTTGGCGATCGCCCTACGCTTAGCGGAATTGAGAGCTTTGGCTCTAGCTTTTCCACCCTTCCGTCCGCCCATGCTGCCGAGTGCAACGGCGTGGGGATTCCTGGTATCTGGCGGGGGCGTTTTAAGTGGCTTACCATCCATCTGCTCGCCGATGGCCTGCTCAACAATTCCCCGAGCAACTTCCATAAAGTCACGCTTCGGAGTGGAGCGCTTCGGCATGGTTCCATGATGCCACGTATCAGCGCAGAGCGGAAGCCCTGTGGAAATCATACGAACCCACTACCCGATTTTCCGAGCACAGGACGTCTCATGTAACGTGTAGTAGAATGAAGGGGCTAACCTTAGTCGGGGAGTGGCTCAGCCTGGTAGAGCACCTGGTTCGGGACCAGGGGGTCGGAGGTTCAAATCCTCTCTCCCCGACCAATTGATTTCTGTCCGTTCCGGAGACATAGGTAACAGAACGTTCCGGAGACATAGGTTACACTTTTGGCCCGAAGGGGTTCTGCAAGGGCTGCAAGGTTTTTTCCTCCAGATCAATATAGCCGAGATCGTACTCCATAAAACTGACCAGCCAGATGCCGTCGTCAACTTCCTTGACTCCAACGGCCTGGCCGGCGAGCGAAACGCTGAGGTTGATCTTCTTGTTGTACAAGCAAAGACGTCCGCAGCTGGTGACCACGACGGTGCGGTCGTGGAACGGATAGTGAGGGACAGGGATGCCGAGATAAGGGCGGCAGGAGGCAGAGTAGACCTCAGCCGGGCATTTCATGGCGAGGGCTTCATGCGGTCGTTCGTGATTGAACTCTTGCAGAAGGCGTCGAACTTGGCTTGCTGTTGCAAGATGTTGGCGCCCGCCGGGCGAGTGGCTTCTTGTTTCAGGGTGAGATGCATGCGTTCATGCCGGCCGTTCTGCTGGGGATGGCCGGGACGGATCCGCTCAATGGAGATGCCTAACCGCAGCCACCACACCGAGAGCTTGGAGAGCTGAAACAAGCCATGCGGAGAGGCGAAGGGAACGCCGTTGTCGGAGCGGATGGCCCGGGGCAAGCCGCGTTCGCGGAACAGGCGCTCAAAGGCGGGAAAGGCGAGTTCTTCGCGATTGGATTCCAGCGCTTCACACAGCAGCAGGTAGCGCGAGGAGTAGTCGGTGACGGTCAGCGGATAACAATAGCGTTTATCGCTCAGCTGAAACTCGCCCTTGTAGTCGGTGCACCAGAGATCGTTGGGAGGCAAGCCATCGGACAAGGGCGTGCCTTGGGCTCGGCCGCGGCGTCGCCCCATGGACTGGACCAGCCCATACCGATCCAGTACCGCGTGGACGGTGGAGGCAGCGGGAACTTTGATGGCATGCGGCAGGCGTCGCAAGAGACGCTCGCGGATTTTGCGCGCGCCCCAGTGCGGCTTCTCCCGTTTGGCGCTCACGATGGCGGCCTCGACTTGCTCGGGTAACTGGTTGGCATAGCGGAAGGGGCGGCGCGCTCGATCACTTAACCCTTCCAATCCGCATTGCTCGTAACGCTCGAAGATCTTATAGCCGGTCTTGCGCGAGATGCCGAACTCCCGACACAGCAAAGCCATCGTCTCGCCGTCCTTGAGCCGGATCACAAACCGCATTCGCTCGTCCATCACAGAACTCTCCTTCCATGGCATCACCTCTCCGCCCCCTTCGGGCCGAAAAGTGTAACCCATGTCTCCGGAACGTTCTGTTACCTATGTCTCGGAACGGACATTAACATCAATTAATTACAGGCACAATCGATTCGCTTTAGACGCCTATTTCATTGGCTTCAGGTTTCATTTTCCAAGTCATATGCTGTTTATAAATAGTGACTTAGGAACTCAAATGAGCCCCAGGGTAAAAACCAGGGAGTCAGGCGGGGGACTGGTCGAAGGTACGGCTCCGGTCTGAAGCCGAACCTCTAACATGGCGTTCGCAGGAAACTTCACGCCCGTGCTCGCCAAACACTCGAAGTCGTTCTCGCTCATCGATTGCATCTCCGTTGGCGTGGATCGAATGCAGCGACATTTCGAGCCGATGCGCAAGCAAGTGGAGACCTGGCAAAGAAGTGAACTCACGGACGTTACTGCCAAGGTGGTCATCTACGAGGTTTGTCGAGGGGAGACTCGAAGCTCCAAAACATCTCGCCCGCACGGTGCATGATTTGTACTTCGAACCGAGGTAAGAGGAATTCCGGTCACGGACGATCTGGAGCCTTTCGAATGCATTCACGTCGGCATTCAAGGAATTGGAGCCAATCCCTCAATTCAAGGCTACGGCCAAGCTGGGCGAATTTCTGGAAACCCGGTTCTCGCAGTCGTTCTAGTCCACCGGGGCGGGGTCGCCGGTCACCGCTCCATTCCGACAAAAAATTGACTTCGCATTAGGAACCCAAGGTGAGTGAGCTTCGCCTGCTGGCGCCGAAGTAAGGAGTCACTCTCATGGTTGTATTGTTCAGGGGACAGCCTGATGTGAAACATCCGGTGGTGTCCGTTTCTCACACATAAGATCGAACTGAAAACGGTTCACAAACCGCGCCTCCACCTTCTTGAAGCGGCCATTGACATCGGAGACTGAAAGCGTTGGTACGGGTTCAACGCAGCCGTTGTTGTCGATTACTCCAGGCGCGTCCGGAGGGGCTACCGCCGCTTGCTGCGCGAGTGCTAAAGGAAGTAGGCATGTTTCCGCGAACCAAAGCACGACTACGATCAATCCTTTCGCTGCGCTCGCAAAAACATCATGGAAAACACAACGCAAGATGCTTCTGCCCCGTGATGCCATGAGGTTTCCTACTGCAATACGGTTGCCGCCTCTGCATCTGTCGTTTACGGGGCCTGGCAGTTTGAATCGGGGTTCTCATTCAGCTCCGTGGCGAAATCCCGCCACTACGACGATTGACGCACTCAGGTCCAGTTCGTCCGCAGGTCATAACTTCAATTTCTTCCTTGCGTTAGCTCTGGGCTGAGTCAGGCGCAAATTGGCCACGCTCGTGCTCCTTAGGTAATTGCGTTTCAAGCTCAAATAGTAAGCGCACAAACATTTCTGAAACAGGAGAACTCTCATGGAAAAGATGTTGGTTGTAGTTTTTGAAAACGAAAAGAAAGCATTTGAAGGCACCCGAGCCCTGGACAATCTTGACTTCGAAGGAAGCATCGCAATTCACGCGCAAGCGGTGATCCAGAAGAACCAGGATGGAACCGTCAGCATGAAGCAGGTGGAAGACGAATTTCCCGTTCGCACCATGGGTGGGACCGCGATCGGCAGCCTCATCGGCTTGCTCGGCGGCCCCATCGGGTTAGGTATTGGTGCTGCGGTTGGTGCAACGACGGGTGTGGTCGCGGACGTCTACGTCGCGGGAGTGGACGAGGACTTCCTCGCCGAGGTCGCGGCAACCCTCACACCCGGAAAGGTCGCGGTCGTTGCCGATATCAGCGAAGAGTGGGTAACGCCCTTGGACACGAGAATGGAAGCCATCGGCGGGGTCGTGTTTCGCACGGTAAGGCAGGACTTCGAAGCAGAACAACGTGCGAAAGAAATTGCTGCTCTCAATGCCGAAATCGCTGAGTTGAAGGCCGAGGGCACACAGGCCAAGGCTGAGCGAAAGGCCAAAATTCAGGCAAAGGTTGATGACCTCAATCGCAAGCTGCAGGCCAAACTCGACCAGGCGAAGCAGCGCTCAGAACAGCTCGACAACGAGACCGACGCGAAGGTGAAAGCTCTGCAGAGCAAGCTTAAGAACGCTCCGCGCGAGACCAAGACAGCGATAAATAATCGAATTGCGGAAATTCGGAATCGGTACGAGCAATCAGTGGCTACGCTGCGGTCCACAACTGCCAAACAGTTGAGGAAAGCCGCCGCAAAACTCGACAAGGCCAGCTAGTACTCCGAGTTGCCGTGTGCGATACACTCCGGGCGAGCTGCTTTCGTGGGCGGCTCGCCTCGTTGTCTGAAGGATCTGTGCAGGACGGCTCTCATCGTTGCCCGAGGTCGATTTGCGAGGTAGAAAACCGTGCCAGAACAAACGTTACAAGCTCAACCTAATCAGCAAGGACGTACTGCGGTCGTGTCACCTGGGAAGTTTTCGGTTGGGATGGTCTTCCTGTTGGCCTTGGCTGCCGTCGCACTCTATTTCTGCTACGTGATAGCCAGACCTTTTCTGGCTCCTATCTTTCTGGCCCTGATGATCGCAATCGTATTTCATCCGGTGCATATACGGATCGAAAGCCGGATCCGGCGCAGGAATGTGGCAGGTCTGATATCTACGATTCTGGTCCTAATCACTGTTTTTGTGCCAACAGTCATACTCGCCATACTCGTTGCCCGTGAGGTCCACGCTCTGTATCTCGGCCTGAGCGAGAGAAGCGCAGCACAGGGTGGCTGGACTCTATATGCAACACACATCGTCGATCGGGTCTCGGGATGGGCCGGTCACTACGTTGATGTCTCCAAACTTGACCTACGCGGAGCATTCGTCCGCTCGCTGGAGCAGATTAGCCATTCCTTGTTTTCGTGGGGATCGCATTTCCTGAACAACATCGTTTCGTCTTTTCTGGAAGTGCTAATTGCATTTTTTACAGTGTTCTTTCTGTTCCGGGAAGGCGAGTTATTGAAATCTCAACTTGCCGCGTTCCTGCCACTCAGAGCCGATCAATTCGAGCGCCTGTTCACCGGAGTTAGCAATTCCATTGTCGCGAACGTTTATGGTTGCTTGGCTGTCGGCGCATCGCAGGGAGTCCTGATGAGTCTGGCTTTCTGGGCGCTTGGTCTGCCATCTCCTGCGTTGTGGGGACTCGTAACTGCTCTTTGTTCTTTGCTTCCAATTGTTGGCTCATCCGTCGTGTGGGGACCCGCAGCGATTCTTCTTTTTGCCTCCGGACACTGGTGGAAAGGTTTGATATTGGTTGCATGGAGTGTAGCGGTAGTTTCGCAAATCGATCATCTGCTCCGGGCGTGGATCATCAGTCAACGAGCCAACATGCACCCTCTGCTGATGTTTTTCGCGTTGTTGGGCGGCGTGAAGGCGTTCGGTGCACTCGGGCTGTTCATCGGACCGGTGGTGGTATCGGTTACGCTCGTAGCCCTTCAGATGCTGCGCGAGTCGAACCTTGAGTCCCCTGCCAGAGAGGAACAACATGTCGTCTAGTTCAGCCGCAACCGCCACAGAGTTCGCCGGCCTGACCAGCGCGCAAGCCGGGGAGTCCCTGGGCCGCTTTGGCCCAAATGAGCTGGCCACAACGAAGCGCCACTTTGTGGTTACCGATCTCTGGCATTCACTAGCAAATCCGTTGACCATCATTCTGCTCATGGCAGCGGCGGTTTCGGCGTTTCTGGGACAAAAAGTGGATGCAGTGATCATCGGCACCATGGTGGTGCTGAGCACGATCATCGACTTGGTGCAAACGCATCGGTCGGTTAACGCGATGAACAAACTCCGCGCTCAGGTCTCTCCAACCGCCACTGTCCTCAGGGATGGAGATTGGAAGGAAATCCGCCGCCGCGATCTGGTACCGAGGGATGTGATTCGGCTTTCTTCCGGAGACCTCGTTCCTGCCGACTCGCGGCTGGTCCAGGCTCGTGATTTGTACGTTCAACAAGCGGCACTGACGGGCGAGTCGCTTCCTGCCGAAAAGAACGTCGCCAATGATCCCGCTTCAACCAAAGCTGACGCGCAAAATATGGTGTTCCTCGGCACCTCCGTTGTTAGCGGCACGGGAATGGCGGAGGTTGTGAACACCGGCGCTCGGACCGCATTCGGCGACATTGCGGCGCGGCTGGCTGCGAAACCGCAAGAAACCGCTTTCAGCAAGGGCTTACGGGACTTCAGCAGTTTTTTGGCACGAACGGTCCTGTTCCTGGTCCTGTTTCTACTCATCGTCAGCATCGCGCGCCACCGCGATCCACTGCAATCTCTGCTTTTCGCCGTTGCACTGGCGGTCGGTCTAACTCCAGAGTTCCTCCCAATGATCACAGCGGTGACACTGTCGCGGGGCGCCGTTGCAATGTCGAAGAAGAAGGTGATCGTAAAGCACCTTGCTTCCATCGAGAACCTTGGGAGTCTCGATGTGATCTGCAGCGACAAAACGGGCACGCTTACCGCCGGGACGATGTCCCTTCACGACTCTCTTGATCCATTCGGGAGATCGTCGCAACGGCCCCTCGATCTGTCTTATTTGAATAGCAAGTTCCAGACGGGGATTCGGAGTCCCCTTGATGACGTAATTCTCCATCAGTCCGCTCCCGACTTGACCGGCTACACGAAGTCCGATGAGATTCCGTTCGATTTTGAGCGACGGAGACTCTCGGTAGTCGTGGCGCGTGGCCCGAAAGAAATCCTGATCACAAAGGGTGCTGCGGAAGGAATTCTCCCTCTGCTCTCATCGTACGAGGTCGAAGGACAAATCGTGTCCATCAACGACGATGCTAAGGCGCGCATACAATCCAACGTTAACGATCTCGGGAGCCAGGGTTTCCGCTTGTTGGCGGTCGCTTACGCCGACGTACCACCGCGAACAACTTATTCCGTTCGAGACGAGCAGAACCTGGTTCTCGCTGGCTTTCTGAGCTTTGCGGATGAACCGCTAGCTGATGCCGCCGAGGCGCTCGCATCTTTAAGACGGGACGGGGTGGAGACAAAGATCATTTCGGGAGACAACGATCGCGTCACCGGACATGTTTGCGCGGAGGTAGGGATCGATGCGGGTCAAATCGTAACCGGTGATGATTTGGAAAAGCTGACTGAGCCGGCGCTGCAGCACGCAACCGAAAGCACCCGCGTTTTCGCTCGCGTATCGCCAGCACAGAAGAATCGCATCCTCCTGGCTCTGAAACATAACGGTCATGCAGTCGGTTTTATGGGCGACGGCATCAACGACGCTCCCTCACTGCATGCGGCAGACGTTGGTATTTCCGTGTCGAGCGCCGTCGATGTGGCGCGAGAAGCCGCCGATGTCGTGCTAGTGCAACCCGGGTTGCGCGTACTGCACGACGGCATCCTCGAAGGCCGAAGAGCCTTCGGCAATGTGATGAAATACATCACGATGGGGACGAGTTCGAACTTTGGGAACATGTTCAGCATGGCCGCAGCTTCTCTTTTCCTGCCGTTCTTGCCGATGCTGCCGACACAGATCCTCCTTAACAATCTGCTGTACGATATGGCCCAACTCAGCATTCCGACCGACAATGTTGACGAAAGCTATCTTGAGAAGCCTCAGCACTGGGACATCGGCCTGATCCGCAGATTCATGATTTATGTGGGACCGATTAGTTCGATCTTCGATTTTCTGACTTTCTTCGTCCTGCTGCGCGTTTTCCACGCGAGCGAAGCATTCTTTCATACCGGCTGGTTCGTGGAATCGTTGATGACGCAGACTTTGGTTTTGTTCGTCATTCGCACCTCGAAGAACCCGCTGCGCAGCCAGCCCAGCCGAGCGCTTGTTGCGACCTGCCTCGGCTCGATTGCGGTCGGTGTTGTTCTTCCGTTTAGCCCCCTGGCTCGGGTATTGGGCTTCACGCCTTTGCCGCTTTCGTTTTTTGTGTTCCTTGCGGGGGTAACGGCCGCCTACCTCGTACTTGTCGAGTTTGCCAAGCGGCACATTCTAAAAGTGTCTGCAGATTCGCGGCTGTTAACCGTCAAGGCGGCGGCGTAGAGGGATTCATTATGGCTTGGCTTCTTGCGACACACGTTCTCCAGAAGACCTTGCCTGAGATTGCGTGGAGATGGATACACGGCCTTGGCGGCCCTGGGCTGATACTGCTGGGCATCCTCGACAATTCGCCTGTGATGTCCACTCCGCCTGGAACGATTGATGTACTCGTCATAGCACTAGCAACCGACCATCACGGGTGGTGGCCTTACTACGCGATCATGGCTGTGATTGGCGAAGAAATCGGCGGGTATCTCACCTATGAGTTATCAAAAAAGGGTGGTAAGGCGACGCTCGAAAAGAAGCTAGGCAGCGTCCGCGCCCAGAAGATTCACGGAATCTTCGAGAAACATGGAACCGCGACAGTACTTGCCGGTGCTGTACTACCGCCCCCATTTCCTTACGGAACGGTCCTGATCGCTGCTGGTGTCATGCAGTACCCCAAACGAAAGTTTCTGCCTGCTCTTGCCGCCGGCCGTTTGCTGCGATTCTTTGGTGAAGCTGCACTTGGTCGCGTTTATGGACATCGGGTCGTGGACGTTGTTGCGGCTCACTACCAGTTCATGGAAAAGCTGCTCATCGCTTTGGCGATCGGCGTGCTTATTGGTGGGGTCGTCTATTTTGCCTGGTATCGGCCAAAAGCAAAGCGAGAACACCACGCGCACGACACCCAAAATGCGCCGCCTGACAACGTTCACGAGCACATAGCACATTAGGAGAAAGCGACCATGAGCCAAACCAAACGCTTCGGACTTGGGAGATGGAGCCAGCTTGCGACCAGAGTTGCGCTTTCAGTAACGCTTCTGGGGAGCGCCACGGGTTCTGAACAGTCGATCTCGGGTCTGCACGATTTCTTTGCGAATAACATCGGCCTGAGCGAAGACCAGATTGCTGCAATCAAGAGCGGGAAAGCCGTGGTGAAAGCGATGCCTCCGCGCGGCCCCGCCGAGGTCCTTCTCTTCGGAGCGGTTTATGTCCATGCCGCACCCGAGAAGTACTTCCAGTTTGCCCATGATTTCGATCGCCTTCGCCAACTCCCGAACTACCTGGCGCTCGGAGTTTTCAGTACCCCTCCTCAGCTTTCCGATCTGAGTGATTTCTCGTTCGACGACGATGACATCGAGGCCCTGAAGGACTGCAAACCGGGCGATTGCCTGATCCAGATGCCCGCGAGTTCGATGGAGCGCGCCCAGAAAGCGATCGACTGGTCAGCGCCAGATCCCAGTCTTCAGGTTAATGACCTTCTACGTAAAGCCGCACTGGACCTCGTGGCCCGTTACCAAAAAGACGGTAACCAAGAGCTCGGCGTCATGCACGACAAGCGCAATCCGACCAATGTCCGTCAGCAATTCGCGTACATGCTCAGCTACGCCACAGCTTTGCCGGAGCAGCTTCCGGAATTCCATCGCTACCTTCTTGAATACCCGGATTTCCGGCTGGCAGCAACTGATGACGCGTTCTACTGGGCTAAGGTCAAGTTCGGATTGAAGCCGACGCTCCGGATCGTGCACCGTATTACTATGCGTGGCAAACCGGGCGATCCGGTGATCTACGCCATGGCAGAAAAGCAGCTCTATTCCAGTCATTACTTCGAAACCGCGCTTGATCTTTCCTTCTGCGCACGCGCAGGCGAGAAAGCCGACGAACCCGGCTTCTACCTGATTAAGGAAATGGGGTCCGAGCAAGCGGGCTTGACTGGCTTGAAGGGTTCGATCGTCAGAAAAGCAGCGGTGAGTGGTTCACTCTCGAATCTGCAGAAGGCACTGACTGCGATACGCAACACCTTGGAACATTAACCAAGTATTCTAGTCAACCTGGACTGTGGACCTCGGACGCTCCCACGCCCATCTCCAATCCTGTGGATTCTCCCGCACAGTCAGCACCGGACATACTGCGTTACACACGACACCGTAGGCGGTGGACCATGGCAGATGCGAGATCGTTCCCACGTGCTCTCTACATCTCAGACCCATGACGATGACCTCGGAATGAAGCTCACTAGCGGCATGCAAGATTTCTTCTGCCGGCTCGCCGAAACTGACAAAGAACTGCGGTTCGACTGCCAACGGGACATTCGCAACGAGCTGTTGCAGATGTTTTCGCGCTTCGGATTCTGCGGCGCTTCGCATTTCCACAACGTCACTGGCGGTATACCAGCGATTTCCGTCTATCTTTGGCAACGAAGAGAGGATGTGAAGCAGCGCTAGTCTTGTCTGCCGCTGATTGGCCAATGAAGTGGCGTATGGTAATGCTTTCAGCGACGCGTCGCCGAAATCGGTCGTGAACAGCAGTGATCGCGGTGCGCCGTCCGGCTCCAAATGGGCATCAACCGGTGAACACGGGCCAACGGTAAGAACGCGGCAACAGGCGTTGCGGAAAACGTGCTCGGATACCGACCCGAGCACCAGTCTCTTCAATCCTGTTCGACCATGTGTTCCAATCACAACGAGATCGATAGCCTGTTGCTTGATCTCAGCCTCCAGTTCGGTCCAGACATCGCCAGAGCGCACGATGACGTGATGCCGAAGGTCGCGCAGTACTCCGCTGGCAACCAGTCTCCTTTCGGCTAACATTGCATCCCTCAACGCCAGCGTAGTCGCTGCAGCTACTGCGTCCGGACCGGCCATGTTCAGTCCCACCGAGGACACGACATGCATCACATACAGCTTTGCGTCATAGTGCCGAGCGATTGAAAGCGCGTGGCGAAGCGCCTTTTCAGAAGCCGGAGAAAAATCGGTAGCGACGAGGATGGATTGCAGATGAATGTTTGTCTCCATTTTCACCGTGACTGTGGACATATGCACCTCGTCTCCTGTTCCGGTAAACCTGGTCCCGCCCGGTCAATCATTTGGGAGAGTAGTTTCAGACTTATTTGGCCATCGGCGTTCCGCGTCGGCTGAAATGCGTGGGAGCACGCGCTGCACATCCATACATACTCGACCTCGGAACGTTCATACTTCTTGTTTTGAGCTGGAGCCCTCTGGCTGCTCAAGCAATACAGCTTGCCTTCATGCAGATACCGGAACTCGGCCGAACACGACGGATTGAAGCACTTGCGTAGCAAACTAGCCCCCCTTTGCATCGGGTAACCCGGACGCCCGGTTCGAATCCGGCCGAAAACCGCTAATGGCTGTGAGTACCGGCCATCCGTCCTAAACCCGGCAATTCCATGGCCAGTTGGTCTTGTATCGATACGTGCTTTCATCAATACTTGCAGCGACTTAGGGGCGTAGATGAAGGTTCTCGCACGTGAGCTACGACGCACCTCGTCAGAGTGGTGATATTTCATCACTCGGGGCTACAGGTGCTAACATTGCGATACCTTTTAGCCAGTGTCCGAGCACAAGTTGTAAGCGCCTGGCTCGCTTCAAAGAGAAGATCACGATCAGGAGGCTCCCATGCCACCTACGTCGACCAGAGCCAAGGTCATTCCGATGGACGGTTCAGAGCTCTTACCCGTGGACACCACCTCACGGCCGCAACTCAAACGTTATGAAACCCTCCTGGAAGTCGCCGGGACCATAGCGTCGAGTCTGGATTTATCGGAACTCTTTCGACAACTTCTTGATCGCATCCAGGATTTGGGCAGGTTCGATTTTCTTGCATTGATGCTTCATGATCCGATTGAAAATGTGATGCGCGTAAGTGCATTGCATGTAAAGGTACCGGTGACTGTGCCCATAACGCTGCAGCTGCCGGTCGCCGAATCTTTTGATGGGCATGTATGGCAAAACCAGAAGCGGATTGCCATCTCAGATATTTCAACTGACGACCGTTTCCCGCGGCACCTTGAAATGATTAGAGGCAACGGAATTCGCACATACTGCTCGCTTCCCGTAACAACGGCGAGGAAAGCGTTCGGGGCTTTTTCTTTTGGGAGCCGGGAGCCTGATGCCTACACCGAGTCGGAATTGAAGTTCATGGAGCAGTTAGCGACTCAAATTGCCGTCGCTGTCGAGACCACAAGTACACATGCAGTCGCAAAAACTTATGAAGAGCGGCTCGCCAGAGAATTGCAGCGCTTGCGACTGGTGCACGACATCACGAACACCCTGGTGAGGCGTCTGGACCCTGAGGACGTTTTTCGGGAAATCTCCAAGTGTATCGCCCACGTCATGCCCAACGACGACTGTCGCCTCGCGTTATATGATCCGGCGAAAAATCAATTTCGTCTCAGGGTAAGAGATTCTGCCGTAAAGCAGGATGTTCAAGAGAGCCTCGTTCCAGTTGAGGGTTCTCCATGGGGCAGGGTGCTGGCTACGCGTAATCCAATTCTAGTAAACCGGCTGACTTTGCATGACTATCCGCAAGGGGTGCGACTTCTGGGTGAAGGAATCAAGTCGGGGTGCTGGCTCCCGCTTATCAATCGTGAACGATTCCTCGGAGTGCTGAGCGTTTGCAGTACACGGGAAGGGGCGTTCACGCAAGATAATATGGCACTCCTCACGGAGATCGCCAATCAGGTTGCTCTTGCCGTTGATAACGCATTGGCATTCCAGGAGATTGCCGAACTGAAGGACAGGTTGACGGAGGAAAAGATCTATCTCGAAGAGGAGATCCGCACCGAACACAACTTCGAAGAAATCGTCGGAAACAGCCCGGCGATCAAATATGTGTTACAGCAGATCGAAATCGTGGCGAAAACGGATTCGACTGTGATGATCCTGGGCGAGACGGGAACAGGTAAGGAATTGATCGCCCGGGCTATCCACAATCTCAGCAACCGGCGCGGTCGTGCGTTGGTGAAACTGAACTGTGCAGCCATCCCTACCGGTCTGGTCGAAAGCGAATTGTTCGGTCACGAAAAGGGCGCCTTCACGGGAGCGATCGCGCAGAAGACTGGCCGGGTGGAACTGGCGAACAAAGGAACGCTGTTTCTGGATGAAGTGGGTGATATACCCCGGGAGTTGCAGCCAAAATTGCTCCGCGTCCTGCAGGAACAAGAGTTTGAGCGGCTCGGATCGAACCGCACCATTCAGGTGGACGTCAGGCTCATCGTTGCTACCAATCGGGATCTCGAGGCAATGGTCAATGAGCGCACCTTTCGCCAGGATCTGTACTACCGGCTCAATATTTTCCCGATTCACGTTCCAGCTTTGCGCGAGCGGCCGGGCGATATCCCATTGCTGGTCAACTTCTTCGTCAACAAGCATTCGAAACGCATTGGCAAACACATCGAGAAGGTTCCCGCGGAGGCGATGCGCGCGTTATCAGCGTGGCACTGGCCGGGAAATGTTCGAGAACTGGAAAACATCGTGGAGAGGGCGCTGATCTTAACCCAGGGCACAACCCTCAATGTTCCCGCTGCACAACTCAAGCCACGCAATGTCGCACCAGCGGTTCGGGAGAGTACATCAACTTTCGCCGCGTCAGAGCGCGAGATCATCCTGCGCGCCCTTCGCGACGCTGACGGCGTGGTTGCGATCGCAGCAGGCAAGCTCGGAATCAAGCGCACAACCCTGAATTCCAAAATGAGAAAACTGCAGATCTCGCGCCGGGACTTGTTCGCGAATTGACAAAAAGGCCATCAGCGCTCAGTTAAAGGCTTTGCTGCCGACACGATGCCCCACCCCGAGCTGGTTCGCTGAGTGGGGCCGCTTACGTGCAAAGCTCCTTTGATCTATCCATTGGCAACTGACGCCAGCGAAGCGACTTCTGTAGCCGCCTTTGCCGGAGCTTGTGCCACAAGAGCATTCTTCACAGCGCCACCGTCTACAGTTTCATGCTCCAGCAGCTCGACAGCAAGAGTCTTGAGCGCCGGCTGGTGTTCTGTCAGCAGTTTCTTTGCGCGGTCGTACTGCTCGGTGACGATACGCTGAACTTCTCCATCGATCAGCTTTCGGGTTTCTGGGCTGAGGTGGCCGTCGTCCTCGACGGATTGACCCATGTATTGCATCTGTTGACCGGCATAGCGCACAGACCCAAGCTTCGGGCTCATCCCGAACTCGACGACCATACGCCGCGCCAGCTCAGTCGCCCGCATAATATCGTCACTTGCTCCCGTACTGATCTTGTGGAAGGTCAGTAACTCCGCCGCACGCCCTCCGAGCATGACTGCAATCTTGTCTTGCAGTTCCTCCGCAGTGAGCAGGTAACGGTCCTCGGTTGAGGTTTGCATCGTGTAACCAAGAGCGCCCCGGCTGTGAGGGACGATACTGATCTTTGCGACCGGCTCGCCGTTCACCAGTTCTGCGACCAGGGCATGGCCGGACTCATGGTAAGCGACCGTAGTCCGCTCCTGCGGGTTCATCACACGGCTTCTCTTCTCTGAACCAGCGATCACCCGCTCTATTGCTGTTTCGAAGTCCGCCAGTGTGACAGCCGACGATTTCTCCCGCGCCGCCATCAGTGCTGCTTCGTTCATCGCGTTGGCAAGATCGGCGCCGCTAAATCCGGCGGTCATGCGAGCTGCGCGTTCCAAATCGAATCCAGGGGACAGCTTGATCTTTTTGCTGTGTATTTTCAGGATTTGAATTCGACCACTGAGGTCGGGATTGCCTATGGCAATCTGCCGGTCGAAACGTCCAGCACGCAAAAGCGCAGGATCGAGCACTTCCGGACGGTTCGTGGCGGCCATAATGATCACGGGCGCGCCAGCCTCGGTTTTGAAGCCATCGATCTCTGCCAGCAGCTGATTGAGGGTTTGTTCCCGCTCGTCATTCGCACCCATTCGCATCACGCCGCCGCGGCTTTGACCAATTGCGTCGATTTCGTCAATGAACACGATGGCTGGAGCAACTTTGCGTGCAGTTTCGAACAAGTCGCGCACCCTTGCTGCACCAACCCCGACGAACATCTCAACGAATTCCGATCCACTGGTTTCAAAGAATGGGACATGGGCCTCGCCGGCGGTTGCCTTGGCCAGGAGCGTCTTACCGGTTCCCGGCGGTCCGACCAGCAAAACACCTTTCGGGATATGCCCACCCAGAGTGGCGAATTGCTCGGGAGTTTTTAGAAACTGAATAATCTCCTGCAAATCGGCAATCGCTTCGTCCGCTCCGCCTACATCTTTATATGTAATCGTGATGTCTTCGGGTTTGACCACTGTGGCCTTGCTCTTTCCCACACCGAAGATCCCGGCGCCTATGTCCGCCCCTCCGCCCATTCGCTTGTATGCGGCAGACCAGAAAAAACCCAATATCACGAGTGGGACTACATACTGCAGCAACATTGCGCCGACAGGATTCGGAGGACGCTGGAACTGGTACTTCACATTCGCACTCTTGAGGTCATCAGCTAAGTGCGGGTCAGACCCGCTCATGAAGACCGTGTTGAACGGGACCTCCGACGCGCTGCCCTTCGGGTCTTTCATTTTGCCGACAAGCACACGGTCGCCGATGGTTACCTCGACGATCTGGCCGGCTGACACTTTGCTTTTGAACTCGCTGTAAGAAATCTCGGAGCTTTTGGAAGACGGACCAACGACAAAGATCTGAAAGAGCCACAGCATGATCAGGCTTGTGAGCAAATAGCTCACGGCGTACTGGGCAAGACGGCGCTTTGAGTCGTCATCATTCTTCTTGTTCCCGCGATCCGGCCGGGCCGATGATGATTTGGTTTGCGGCATATACATTCTCCTGCTCTTTCGAGTGCACTCGAACCGAGGTTTGATTGGACCTAATACTTCACGCGCACCAGCGTGGAATTCTCCACGATTTCGGCGACTACTGACGTCATGAAGGGATTGCCGGGATGAAGCTCTGCCCCTTCCAGGAGCATGCGTTCGAGAAGGACTTTTCCTTCCTCGTCCACGAACTCGACATCAGTCATGTCGATCTGCAATTTTCTTGCGGAGCCGACATTCGTTTCTGTCCAGAAGTGCTCCAGCTCGTCTACCCAGTCTCCACTCAAACGGCCTTCGAGCCGGAAAACTGTCACTTCGCCTTTGTCGGTCGTTGTAATTCGGAGCATGACTATCCCCCCTTGCACATCGATTACGCACTCTCGTGTTCATGCAGGCTCAGCGGTCCTTCCTTCTCTTCACTTTCCCTCAGGACTTCACCCGCTTCGCGCCTGAGCAGCCTGGCGTTGGCGTCTGCCTCGGATTCAGCGACCCCCCGCGTTTCCTCTGCGGTCTCCATCTGCTGTTTGATCTTCGCATCCAGCCGATTGATCTTTCTGTACAGGCTTGCTTTGGCGTCCGCCTTTGCCTGCGCCAGTTCGGCTTTCAGCAGGGCGAGATCTGCTTTCATCTGCCCAAGATGGACGGACTTTTCTGTCTGCTTCACCTCGGAGAGAGTGTAACGGTAGAGCGTTCCGCCTAGTTCCTGCATGCGGAGATCGGTCCACTTTGTCCACTCTTCATCAATTACGGCGATCAAGGCGAACTTGCCGGGTGCCAGCTCCTCCGAGAGTTTGTCTACGAAGTCATAGGTCCTGAGCGCATTGTCAGTCTCCGCGGCGGCCGCGGCTACAGTTCCAGCCACCGCGCCGAGAGCAACAGCTGGCGGTCCTCCTGGAAGACCGATCAGGGCACCCAGTGAAGTTCCAAGCAGCGTTCTGAGTCCTTCTTTGTTGTTGTTGTCGCTGACCGCGAAGGTGCCATCGGGCTGCTTCTGGATAATTGCGTATTCGTGCGGCGCGAGAGCGTCTTCACGATCAAGATTCTTGAGCGCGTCAAGCCCGTCAAAGGCTTGACTGCGCTCGTTAAAGACCACCACTATTACGCGATTCATAACATGCTCCTCTTTAATTACGGGCTTGCGCGTTCTACGCAGCTTTTCCTGCTTTGTATGGTTCGATCTTCGGGATGCTGTGCAGCTGTGTCCCAAGCGCTACAAAAGCGATTCCGTCCGTCAGAAGGTTCACTCCGACGACGATCCCGAGGAAGAAGACGGTCATAACCGGCAGATGCGCGAGTACGACGACGCCCAGAACCAGCGAAACGATACCCGAGAACACCGCCCACCCCCAGCTCGGAAACTTCAGAAGGCTGGCACCGACCATGCGGAACAGGCCTCCCACGACGAACAAGGAACCCACAACCAAGGTCAGGCCAGCGGCACCCTCAAGCGGATGACGGAGCAGCATATAACCGAGAACCCCTTGCACCAGCGCATTGAGGAAGAACAGAAAGAAACCACTCCAATTGCGGATCCAGAAGGATTGAATCAGCGACACTATTCCACTGAAGAGGAGCATCCATCCCAGCACCAGCACGGTGGCGGCGGTGGCGATGCCACTGTAAAAGATGCAAAACAGGCCCAAGCTCATAAACACGATTCCTAAGGCCGTAAACCGACCCCAATAGCTGCGAATCTCATTAACTCCCGCGGCAAGTGGATTTTGTACTAGAAAACTGTTCGACATATTTTTTCTCCTTTGTAGTGAACTTCACGCCGAGTCGGAAACCGCGTTGCGCGGCGTGCACTCTGACAAGAAGCATGTGCCGCGCCAATCGGGCTGCACCTCGGATTGAAGTTCGGAAAAACGCGAACTCGTTGAGTTACTTCAGCTTTGCCGGCATCCCGAAATCAGCAACAGGAGAGGGAGGCGAAGTTGGCGCGCGAGTCATCGTCACAGTGGCGGAATAGCGTCTGCGGAACCACGACGGTGAACCTGGTAGGGAGCAGAAATGAAAGATGCCTGTGGCAGCGATTCTTGGGTTCTTTTGTTGCACTGAGGAAGGTGTTGTGCAAGAGTTGGCGGCATCGTCGCGGCTCGTACCTCAGAACAATGCCTTTCAGAAAGTGGAGCGCCAATCCAACTGTTGCGACCGCTTCTCGCTAGGAAATGCGGCGGAGCTTCGAGCCAGAACCAGCGACTTTATCGGGGTTGTGCTCGGCCTCTTCCCCAGCGATCGCGGCGCCACCTCCTACGCGTTGCAGGCCGTCCGCCGAGCTCCCATATCTGGCAAGTATGAGTGCCGGGATCGATTGACGCACATCGCTCAGATGGTTCATCCGGTATCGCTGCTCCATCTTGCGGATGTCCGAGGCTAAGGAATGATCACAGAAGACGTTCGCGATCCATCGCGAAAAGTCTCCGCGGCGCGCGTGATCGCCGACGACACTGGCCGGATAACCCTGTAACAACGTTGCAAACTGCTTTAAAGATCGGGCAGGAGATCCAATGGGTTTGCCATGGTCGGTGAACACGAAGTCCTGTCCGGAGACAACCTGGAAGTCGAAATACTTCGCCCGGTGTCGAACATGAGACGTCAGGCGAGGCAGCAGCCTGAATCGCCGAAATTGTCCTTCGGCTTCACGGGCGAAGGCGACAGCCTCATCCGTGGACAACTCACAGAGGATGGATGGTACCCTCGGATCCACCTTCTTATGCTTGGCCATTGCCAACAATGTTTCCACCTCGTGAACGTCGGTGAGTCGCTTTGCAACTACAATATCGATCGCTAGGAGGAGGTCGGGATGGAGATCGGACGGGCGATAGGTCACGATCGTGTAGGCGCCCAATTCCATATCGAGGAGTTGCTTGATGTTGGGCTCGTGTAGAAAGTAATGAGCTTCGTCCACGACGATCCGATGGGGCAACCCTGTCGTGCGGCGAAGGGACGCTAGCATCGGCAGCACAGCCTTCAGATACTCGGTCTTTTCCCGGAGGTGTATGCGCGACAGATCCACCACGACGCTCAAATCAAAATGCCGGAGCGCGCGAGCCACGTCCGTCATCTCAGGTGGCTGGTCGGTGGCACGCAAGACAACAACGCCAGGAAGCGACTCCAATCCCTCATAGTCACCTTCCGGATCGATGACGCAAAGGCTGTAACCCTGTGTGATCATTTGCTCGCAAAGAAGCCCGTTGGCCCAGGACTTGCCTGATCGCGGTTCTCCGACGATTAGGATGTTTCTTGCGCGAATGTCAGTTGTGAGCGGTCGTTCGTCCTGCTCTGTGCCGACCGTGAGCCGGTGGCGTCCGAGTCGGCCAGCATCTAACCTCGTCTGCGTGGTCGCGCGCCGAATGTAGGCGGCAATGGCGCTCGGGCCATCGCCATTCACGACCTCATCCGCTTCAGCTTGTAGCATCCTGCTGCCCCAACCGACGGCGACAGCCAGCTCGCACTCGGCGAGAAGGTCGTGATCGTTTTCTGCATCCCCGATGGCAATAGCGTTATGCGGCGAGAGCCGGAGGATGTTCAACGCGTTTCGCAAACCGGTACCCTTGCTGATTGCTTGTGGAAGGACCATCAGGCGGCCACGGTTAAACAAGATTACTAGCGGCAATTGCAGGTCTCTGATCGTCGCAAGAATTGCCGGCGCAACAGAAGCATCCGCCTCAACGACGCACTGGCCCGATTTGAATGCCACTCCGCGCCGTCGCAATTCCTCGAGAAAGATTTGCGGCGGAAGATGACCAATGATTCGCGTTTGGCCGTTGCGAAACGAGAGGACGGCACCGTTCTCCGCCACGACGGCGTCAACGAAATCGAGATTTCCTACGGCTCTCTGTAGCTCAGTGAGAATCCGGCCAGTTACGATGATGACGACGATCCCACGGCCGCGTGCGTCGGCAATCGCGGCCCTGACTTCCGGGTGTAGCACTCCAGCTCGTGCGATCGTCCCGTCATAATCCAACGCCAATACGCCAAATTTCATGGTGACCTCGTGTCGATCAGTGCAACTGGGAAGCACAACTAAGAAGCACGTCGCCGACCACATCACTGAATGGGCCGCACCGAATACGGAGCGCGGCTGACTATCTTCTCGGGAGCATCTGACTTTGGAAATGCCTAACGATAATCACGTCCTTGCTAGGTTGCTCGCAGCATTCAATGCGACGTAGAGAGTTGCCTGTGCGGCTGGCCTACGCGGTCGCTCGAAGGACGCTCGCCGAAGTTTGGCGTTATTTCGTCAGAACGACGGCAGCGTCAGAAGCCGGCTGTTAATCCCCCGAGTACTGCGCCTGCTTTCGCATGCCTATTTGGGCTCCGTCCTGTCCGAGGCGCATGAAGTGTTGTGGGTACACAGTTGCTAGTCCTCAGCTATGAAAAAGGAGCACAAGCCATGGGTGGACTGATTCCGCTCTCAGATGCCTCTCGACAAACCAGCCGCTTTCCAGCGGCTGCGGCTTTCATCATCGTCATCAACGCGATCGTATTCGCGCTTGAATTGGCAGGAGGCGATGCCTTCGTGATGCGCTGGTCCGCCATTCCTGCTGACATCACTGCCGGGCACCACTGGATCAACTTGTTGAGCTCCATGTTTATGCACGCGAGTTGGTCACACATCATCGGCAACATGGTTTTCCTGTGGGCGTTCGGGCCCGAGATCGAAGAGGCAATGGGTTCTCTGCACTACTTGATCTTCTATCTTTCAGGCGGATTCGTTGCCGGTCTTTTCCAGATCGCAGCCACGCCACACTCAACAGTGCCGAGCCTTGGTGCCAGCGGCGCGATCGCTGCGGTGATGGGAGTATTTCTGGTCACCTATCCTGGCGATCGGATCAAGTCGGTTTGGTTTTTGGGTATTTTTGCCCGAGTCACATTCATCCCTGCAGCTCTGCTGATTGGGTTCTGGTTCCTTACGCAACTGGTCAACCTCGGTGCTGTCGCAAGCGTCACCGACATGAGTAAGACCGGTGGTGTCGCGTATTTGGCGCACGTCGGCGGATTGATCTTCGGCGCGGTTACGGCACGTCTATTCGAAAGGCGGGCAACCGAGTGAAAGCGAGGTTTTGGCAGTTCTCGTGCTCTTTTGTCTTAAGCTCCGTGTGACAAGAAAGATCGGAACAGCTTAGGCACCGGGCGGGGTTGTGAAATGAAAGACAAACTCATCATCGCTTTTTGTTACGCTGTGTCGGCAGCGCTTCTGGTTTTCTTTGTTCGCGAGATCGCCGCCAAGGTACCCTGATCGCAATCGAGAATAGCTCAAACCGCGATTGCAGAGGGCCGGATGATCTTTGAAGCACAAGCTTCAATTTTGATTTGTAACAACATGAGGGAGGCTAATGATGGCCGTTAACTGGAACAAGGATATTGATCAGGCGCTCGCCGCAGCGAAGGAGCAATCCCGCCCGATCTTGCTGGATTTCAGTGCAGCGCCGGCTTGAGGAGCATGTGCTCGGCTGGATGCCGAATCATGTGCAGATCAGAAGACTGCGGAGTTCATTCACGAAAATTTCCTTCCCGTCGAAGCTCATATAAAGGAGCACCCAGCCTAGCTTCATCGCTTCGATGCAGTCTGGACTCCCACGATGCTCCTGCTGGACAGCGATGGGAAGGAGCGTGTGCGACTGGAAGGCTCTCTGCCAAACGGCGATTTCTTGGCCGCGCTGATGAATGGCCTCGGCCGCCTCGCTTTCGTTCGAAAAAAATACGCACGCAGAGCGATGGTACGCCGAGATACTCGCTCGGTTCGGTGATTCCCACTTTGCAGCGGAGGCGATGTACTGGCGGGCTGTGTCGCACAACACAACTGCCAAACTATCGACCAACAACTGCGGATCCGCCGTTTCGGTACAAGATCGGTACAACTGAGCGAGAGAAAAAGCGGTACGCTGCTCTCTAAGCGACACCAGATAAAGCACTTGGAGTTTGTAAGTTCATGGTTCGGGACCAGGGGGTCGGAGGTTCAAATCCTCTCTCCCCGACCAATTATTTCGAACTACTCACAGCAGTGGCGCGAACTCCACAACCGACCCACATGGTTTTGCACCAGGAGTTCTAGCGCGCCGGCCCGCATAAATACTGAGGTTTGTGCTCGGCGAAGAGTGCGGGGCCGCCCACAAAATTGACTACTAATGATGTGACGGACAAACCAGATGCTCCACCAATCGCAAGCTGTTGCACTACAGAGAGAATCGCGAGTGCAGCCATTGCCAGCCAGCAGCGGCCATTGTGCGGCGTAAGCTTCGAGGTTTAAGCACAAGCTCCTGTTGAATGTGCAACTATTCTGTCGGCGCCCCGTCGAACAACTGGAACTCCCGAATACGTGGCGTGCCGGAAGCAGAGAGAATATTGAGTCGCACGTGTTGCGTAACTATCCGAGGGAAGAGGTCGATTTTCTTGTGACCGATCGTGGTTCCCGAGTAAACCGTCGTCCATTTCGAGCCATCCATGACTTGAATCGCATACTTTTGCACCTCCTGTCCGTCTACCAGCCATTCCATGGTCAGCGCGCGGTCAAAACTGATGGGATGGGCAAAAACCAAATCGATCATCGCAGAATGGGATCCCTCTGGCGCCGACCACGTCGTGTCGGGATCGGAATCAAGAGCCGCTTGATATATCGATGCGTTACTGGCGTGAGCTGCAAGATTCTTCTCCGGTGCATAGATTGATCCCACGGCCTCCCCGAATTCCTTAAGACGCCTCACGTCTGCGTCGGGAAGCAGGCCACGTCTGTCGGGGGCGAGCCCAATCATCAGTTGCGCGCCGCGGCCCACGGTTTGGTTGTAGGTGGCCATAAGCTCGCTGACGGACTTCAAACTCGTCTCATCATGGGGATGCCAAAACCAATGGTCTTTTCGCAATGGAGTATCCGCTTCAGCGGGACGGTAGCGGAGATAGCCGCGCAGATCCAGTACATTCCAGTTTTCTTCCGGCGTACTGCCATCTTCATTCCCAACCCAGCGTATGTCGCCGTACTTGAGCAACGCCGCATCCGCAAAGATCAGTGCATTCGGTTGATAGACACGGAGGTTGTCGACGTAGCGATCAAAGTCGTACACGTGACCGGCGCTACCCGCGCCATCCAGCCAGAACTCGGCCATCTCGCCATAACTGGTGACTAACTCGTTCAACTGTGCCAGATAGTAACCGTCATAGGCGGCGCTGTCCTTGTATGTCGGCTCGTGGCGATCCCATGGCGAGAGATAGATACCAAACTTCAGGTCATACTTGCGAGCGGCGGCCGCAACATCTCGGACCAGATCTCCCTGGCCTCCTTTCCAAGGGCTGGATTTGACGCTGTATTTGCTCTTTGCAGTCGGCCACAGGCAGAAACCGTCATGATGTTTGGCAACGAACACAACATACTTGATGCCAGCGGATTTGGCGGCCCGCATCCACTGCTCGGGGTCCACATCAGGCGGATTGAATACCGATGGATCCGCTGTGCCGTCTCCCCACTCCCGGTCCATGAACGTGTTCGGACCGAAATGAATGATCGCGCCCATCTCCAAATCCTGCCAAGCGACCTGCTGCGGGCTGGGCTTCACATCGGTGAAATTCTGCGCTAGCGAAAATGTCGCGCACAGCATGATCATCGAGCGGACGATAGCGACTTTGTGAAACGCGAGTGAGTTGTTCATACTTTCAGCGATAGGAATTAGTCTAGGTAACACATTCATCATGAGAAGCATTGGCAAGCAGTTTCACTAGTCTCGCGACTTGCTCTTCAAATATAGGGGATTGGAGGCGGGAGAAGAATGCACCCGTGCTGTAAGGCAACCCATTGCCGTCACTCGTTGGACCCTGACGAGATGCTCCCACTGACGTGTGGATCTCGCGCGCCGATGTTACCTGGACAATGCGCGCAAGGTTTCCGTAATTGATTCCGCCACAAGGCATGATCAGTATACGGCCCTTAGCCGCTTGCACGAGATGCGCCAAAATCGGAAGCCCGTCCGTAGCGCGAGGCTCGCCGCCAGAGGTCAGGATACGGGACGCGCCGGTCCGGATGACCCCCTCTAGCGACGTTTCCAGATTCCCGGAGGCATCGAACGCGCGATGGAAGGTTACCGGCAAAGGGTGTGCCAATTCCACCAGGGATTTTGTGCGCTCGACGTCGATGCGAGTGTTTTCGTCCAGTATGCCCAGCACCACGCCATCCATGCCTAACTGCTTCGCCGCCTGAATGTCGTTGCGCATAATCTCAAGTTCATGATCGGAGTAACAAAAATCGCCGGCCCGAGGGCGAACCAGGACGTGGATGGGAACGCGCACGTGGCGGCGAGCGGTTTGCATGAGTCCGGCGCTGGGAGTGATTCCCCCGCACGACAAGTCGCTGCAGAGCTCAATCCGGTGAGCGCCCCCGCGTTCGGCCGCGACGCCGTGGTCTACCGACTCCACGCAGATTTCCAGGACAAAATGATTCGGCATTAGTTGAGAATCCGAAGAACCGGAAGGCATCGACTCACATAATGTCGACGCTCTAAAATCGAGTTACCAGCGGGCCGCCGCAAAAGGGTACTCACGACGGCCGCTGGCAGTTAGAAGGAATATACCGCGCTCAGTTGGATTGTATGTCTCTGCCATAGGTTGTCGCGGGCCCAGGTCGAAGGCGATACCGCGTCCTCGGAATGTTGCTGGGGCACGAGTGACCCAAAAGTGGCATCCGTGACGCCGGTGTCGGGGAACACGGCGCCCTTGTGCCAAGTTGAGCCGGCATTGAACATTTCAAATCGCACCTGTAGGTGCTGTCTTTCTGTAAGCGAGAACACCTTGGCGAAACTCAGGTCGAGGTCCTCGTAATAAGGTCCGCGCAGTTCGCCTTTCCCCGCGTTGCCGTATGTCCCAAGCGGCGCGAGGGAAAAAACGCTGGTATTGAACCACTCGGTGTAGCTTCGGGTGAAGCCGGTTTCCGCACTCCCGGACTGATTCGGCCGATATCGGCCATTAAAGCAGCAAAGACCCATCTCATCGTAGCCCCCGCCTCCATATCCATACGCCGTGGCCGACCGGCCCGAGTTAATGGTGTAGATACCGCTCGCCTTCCACCCCCCCAGAACCCAGTTGGCCGGGCCCAGCGACCAGCGTTTCCCTTTGCCTACCGGCAACTCCCATGAACCGTTTGCCGTGAGGCGATTGGGCTGGTTGAAACTGGACGGGCCATAGTCGGCTTGGGGGTTGTGAGGATCCTGGACAAAGGCGCTTACTCCACTCACGTTGAGGCCCGAAAGCTCGTCAAGAGATCTCGACCATGTGTACGCGATATTGTAGGTCAAGCCGTGATTGAAGCGCTGCCGCAGTTGAACCTGCAGAGAGTTGTAATTGGAATTGAGGACATTCGCGTTCGCATACATCATGGAAGGCAGGTTTGGATACGGCACGCGTGTGTCGACGGGCTGAAAGTTAGAATCGGTCAGGCACGGGGACCCTGCGGGAACCTGCGAGATGTCAAAGTAGATAGGCGAAGGAATGCCGTTGGCGACGCCACCGTTGCAGGGATCGCTGGGGACCTTCGGCGGAACGGCAGCGTTGAATGGGAGGTATGTGGACAGGCGCAAGCCGTGAGAACCCACATACCCAACATCCAACAACAGAGTCGGACGCAGGGCATATTGCATATCGAGCGTCCACTGCTGGTTGTAGGGGTTGTGGTTCTTGGGCCAGTTCACCTGATTCAGGATGTAATTGGTGTTGATAAAGTCGTTGCTGTCCCACGACGGCAGTGTGAAAACCCCAAGCCCCTGTATCGGTGCATACCACAACTGGTTGAGTCGTGGTCCAAGAGACTGTGGTTCGTTGCCAACTTCGGTGTTGGTTGGGTAGCTCGCCGGCAACGTGTTCTGCAGGCTGTTTTCGTCGTAGTTCTGGACCTGGTCGTAATAACGCATATAAGTGTCGTAGAAGATGCCGTATCCCGCCCGCACCACGAAGCGGTCGGTGGCAAAAGGTCTCCACGAAATGCCGATGCGCGGGGCAAAGTCCTTTTTGTCTTGCGGGACCAGCGAGTTCTGGATACAGCAATTGAGAAAGGCGGGATTCACCGTGGCGCCCTGAGAAGTCGCAAGTTGGTCGATACCCTGCACAAAGCTCTTGCTCACCCAGTCAAGGCTTCCGCCATTCGCTAAGTCAAGGCCCCAGCCGCTGTTGTCGATGCTATGGAACGCCGGTGGCAGTTCGTACCGCAATCCCAGGTTCACGGTGACATTGGGCCTTACCCGGAAATCGTCCTGAACGAAGAAGTTCCAGTTCATCCCCACCGTGTGCAGATAATCCACTCCCAGAGGAAACGGGCCAGAAAGGCTGCTGGGATCGCTCAACAGAAGGTCGGCGACCGGATTGCCGAAACCAGCGGCCGGGGTTCCTCCCCCCGGCGTACAGTCGGGGGCCACATTGCAGTTCGCCGTGTATTCGCCGTTGAAACCAATGTTGCCCGTGCCGAGATAGTTGTCTTGCTCAAACTCCCGCAGGCGGCGGACATCCACGCCGACGGTGATCGCGTGTTTGCCACGAATCATTTTCAGATTGTCCACGAACTGGTAGGTCCCACTCTTGGTTGAGGTTCCGTTGTTGCCGTTGCCGATGTTGCTGTATTGCTGAGAGAAGTTGAGGTTCGGAATCCCATAAAGGGCAGGGGTGAGCGGAGCATTTGCGAAACCAAGGTCTGCCTGTAAATTTGGCCCATAAGCAGTGTCAGAGGCGGTTTCGAAGAACAGGTGGTTATAGCCGACGCGCGCTGTGTTGATGGTATTGGCGCTGAAGGCGTGCTCCCAGTTCAAGGCGAAGAGTTGTGCTTTGGTAGTGTTCACGGACCCTGTGTAGGGCAGCATGTTCGGGTGGGGCTCATCGTCGGTCCTTACATTCGCGGTGAAGTAAAGGCGGTTCTTGTCGCCAAAATTCTGGTCCACCCGCATGGTTTCGTTGTTGGTCGTGATGGAAGGGTAAACCGGCACAAGGTAGTTGAAGCAGGGCATAACGCAATTGATGTTGGGCTGGGGAAATAGATTTGCCAGCTTCTGTCCCATCGTGTTGATTGGGGAAATCTGGTTGCCCGCAAACGCCGTGCGCGTAGTCGCATCGCAGGTCGGATTGCACACCGTAGTGCTCGGGTCATAGAGCGGATATGGCCAGTCGGAGAAATCGCCATTTCGCTCTTTAGCGGTTGGAACCTGTAAGGCGGTTAGGTTGCCCGGGATATAGTGCAGCCTGCCGCCGTCATAAGCGAAAAACCAGAAACTCTTGTCCTGACCGTTGTACAGCCAGGGTATCTTAACCGGCCCTCCCAGCGTCCCACCAAACTGGTTTTGCTTCCAGGGGGTGACTTTCGGAATGGCGCCACCTTCGAAAGTGTGTTGTTCCTCAGCCAGCGGACTCTTCGGATTAAGGGCGTCATTCTGAAGGTAGTCGTAAGCCTGCCCATGCCACTGATTTGTTCCCGACTTGATGGCTACGTTGATCTGGCCGGACCCCTGCCCGTATTCCGCCGAGTAAAGCCCGGTCTGCACCTTGACTTCCTGGATCGAGAACTCGGAAGGGAGGCCCGAGGCGGTCGTGAAGAAGTTGTCCGTGTCGGCCACACCATCCACCATAAAGCTGACGGATTCGGGCCGGGCGCCATTGAGGCTCACCTCGGTAAAACTGCTGTTCAGCCCGTGATTCGACCAATAGACTTGCGAACCGCCGCTGACGTTGCCTGCGCCCGCCGACAAGTTCAGCAAATTATTAAAGTCCCGGCCGCTGGAAGGCAGTTCCTCGATCGTCTTCTGATCGAGCACGTTCCCCGTCGTGGTGTTGTCCGTCTGCACCATCTGGGCATCGGCCGTGACCGTCATCACTTCATGGATTTGCCCCACTTGAAGGGTGAAGTTCTGGCGCAGCGTCTGGTCCACTTCCAAAACGAGGCCGGTGCTAACCTCGCTCTTGAAACCGGTGGATTCTACCCTCACCTCGTAGGTTCCAGGAATTATGTCCACAAACACGTAGTCGCCCCCACCCGTGGTGGTGAAATGGTGGGTCACATTCGTGTTGACATTGGTAGCGGTGACCTTGGCCCCCGCGATGGTCGCGCCAGACGAGTCTTGCACGTGTCCGAGGATTGTCCCTTGCGAATTCTGGGCTTGCAGCCGGCCTGCCAGCGCCGACACTAAAATCAAAATCAAGCACAAGCAGACACGAGACGTCACCCGGGGTCGAATGATCCTCTGAGTCATATCTTCTCCTTAAAGCCAATGACGGCAAAACGATGACCGCGACCTCGGTTGGGAGACTAGGCTGGCCCGTCCGCCGTTGTCAACCAAAAAATGATTGACTAAGCTTGAAACGATCATATTACTTGGTTCTTGAGACTGCTTTACGTTCACAAAATGATCGCCGCCGGATTCTACTGAACCTTCTGGGAGATCAAGTTTGATAGGATGATGAAGATAAAGCCCCGGTACGTCGCCGGCCTTTGGTGGGAAGTGGTCTTAGTGTATCCTCGTGCTGGCCAAGCACATAGCCTCCATGTCTGAGCGCCAAAAAAACCGCAACGACCGCATCCTGAAACTCCTGCTCCACAAAGGCTCCGTAACCGTGGACGAGCTGATCGCTTCTTTGGGAGCGTCCGCTCCGAGTATCCGCCGCGACTTGACGCGCCTGGAAGCCAGGGGTCTGATCCGGCGAACCCATGGTGGCGCCGCTCTGGTGCAGGAATTACTCTACGAGCCGTTTCGCTACGATACGGCGTTCCAGACTCGCCAGCATCGCTTTGTGAAGGAGAAGCGACACATCGGAGTGGCCGCTGCGGAACTGATCGAAGAGAACGAGACCATTGGTCTGACGGCGGGCACGACCACGACTTGGGTGGCGCGGAGTTTGCGTCATCGCAGCAACATCACCATCGTCACCAATGCGGTCAACATCGGCATGGAACTTTGTAACATGCCAGGCCTCAAGATCCATTTGACGGGAGGCTACCTCCACTGGCCGTGGTCGTTTTCGCTGGTCGGGGCTGCCGCCATCAATTTCCTCGGCGATAGTTTCCTCGACAAGCTTTTCCTCAGCGTCTCCGGCATCGACGCCAGCCGCGGAACCACGACCAACGAATCGGACGAAGCCCTCACCTTTCGCGCCATGGTCAAGCAGGCCAAGCAGATCATTGTGGTCGCCGACTCCAGCAAACTGGGAATCGTTACCCCCTCCTTGATCTGCCCCATCGAGGATGTGGATGTGCTGGTCACGGATGCAGGTGCTTCTGACGAAATGGTCGCGGCGTTCACCCGGAGTGGAATCAGAGTCATTCGAGTCTGACCATTCCACACTGCGCATAATATTGCATATAGACCATAAAAATGATTGATACAGCGTAATTCGATCAGGAAATCCTTGACAATCTCCGAAACAGATGCGATAAGTGGGTCCCGGACTTGGAAACACGGTCCCTCCAAATCACCCAACCCATAAGGAGTCTGCTATGAACGCGCGCAGTTCCCGGCTTCGACAACTACCATTTGTCGCACTTCTCGTCGCGTCGCTGATCTCAAGCGCAACGCTCCTGGCCCAAAGCACGAACCGGCAAATTGGCACGCAGTTCACAGTGACCGCCGACCCGCTGGTGCCGCGGCCGCCCGAGCAGCCCTGCGTGGTACCGCTTTTTGCAAATTACCAGTTCGCGTTTTTCTCCGAGTCAACCCAGACTTTTGAGTTCACGCCCCCGGGCAACTGTTCCGGTCCGTGGGAGAAAGTAGTGTTCGAAGCGGACTTCAGCGAAAACGGAGGCATCCAGTTCGACCGCACCGCGAGCATTTACATGGCAAACGCGAACCTCTATTTCGGAACCACTCCCGAACCCTTGGCGACACTCACCAACACCTGGCATGTCGAGCGTGACGTAACCGCGTACAGCGCGCTGCTGGCGACTGCGCAGCAAGGCACGATCGTTCTCGCCAATTGCACCACGGACTGCCCCGCTCCCTACAACACGTACTTGAACGGAGTTTTCACGGTGAACGCCGACCTCGAGTTTTATCCCGCCGAAAAGAGTCACCGCGGCCGGGATGGCCACGACCAGAGGCCGCCCGATCAGGTGCTTCCGCTGGTGCAGTCGAACGGTAGCGGCGGCGTCAACTTGCCGGCCACGCTCTCGTCGCCAACCGACCAACTCGCGACGACGTTTACGCTGCCGGCCAATACCGAGCGGGCCTACCTCGACGTAGTCGCCCAGAGCCAGTCCAACGACGAGCAGTGGTACGGATGCTTCCCCAACGACCTGAGCAATATCAACGAAGTCTACGGATGCGGAAATACCGACTTCCGCGAGACCGAGATCACCATCGACGGACAGCCTGCGGGTATCGCGCCGGTTTCTCCCTGGGTCTTCACCGGATTTCTGCCCGACCAGTGGGTGCCGATCCCGGCCGCGCAGACTCTCGATTTTGTTCCGTATCGCGTAAACCTCACACCCTTTGCCAGCCTGCTGAGTAACGGCCAGCCGCATACCATCGCGCTGAGCGTATTCAACGACGACAGCTACTTTTCGGCGACTGCGTCGCTCCTGCTATTTCTAGACTCCGGGTCCACGCAGATCACCGGCGCGCTCACCAAGAACACGCTCACCAGCCCATCCCCGGTCGTAACCGAAGACCTTCAGGGAACTTCGACAGTCACGGGAACGATCAACGTCATTTCCAAGCGCAATTTCACCATTGCGGGATACGTCAACACGTCTCATGGAAAAGTCACAACCAAAGTGTCGGAGCGCCAGAGTTTTTCCGGCACCCAGACCATCGACTTCGATACGGTCAACGCCACCGTACTCGATCAGAACACCAACGTGGAAACGAGCCTGTCTTCCGTGGCCACAGTGTCGAGCCCTGAGGGGACGTTTGTGACCCGCGACGACTACAGCTTCCCGATTACGGTTGATTTCATTTACCCGGTCAGCAGTGCTCTTTTCGGCTTC